>Ga0209308_10000331_pt1 | contig 47449 bp, 54 predicted proteins | sample COGITO_mtgs_1204_3_FD_184806 | JGI IMG/M metagenome (GOLD analysis project Ga0209308, IMG submission 184806) | Pelagic marine microbial communities from North Sea - COGITO_mtgs_120405 (SPAdes) (version 2) | ecosystem: Environmental > Aquatic > Marine > Epipelagic ... | reverse complement strand
CGCCACGCAATCCATCCAGCACAATGCGTATTTTCTCTTCAGCAGAGGATTGCTTGCGGGTAGCTCGGTGAATGTCCTTGATAGCTTTGTCGGCACCCGTCTGACGTGTCTGCGATTTCTGTCTCATCTTCATTCCCCTTCGGGTCATTACGATGAACCAGAAATCCTCTCTTATGCAATCACGCTAATCTGTTCCATAGGCGCTGACGTCAAATAATTACCACTAAATCCGTAAATGTTAACGAAGTTAGCATTTCAACATTGTTGAAATATCACGCCAACAAGTTCACTGTTTGTGTTTTGTGTAAAATATGTTTTATATGAAGATAATAAACACCAAACGCTACAGCTAGGTTTCAGACTAAAAACTTTCGACGAGCTACCATCCCCCCAAATCATTTGATTGGCAAAGGTTTTATGCTGAAAAACACTCCATCTGTTGAAGAGCAAAATCGTGTAAAGGCTGGAATATACTTAGAGGAACAAAGACAGCTATCAGGCGTTACGCAAAAAGAAATAGCAGAAGCTGTTGGCTATGAATTTTACTCCATTATTTCACAATTAGAGGGTGGACACACGGATCTGCCTAAGGCTATGTGGGTAGACTATGCGAAAGTCCTCGGTGTAGACCCCAGCCTTTTTGCGAAAACGCTATTAGAAGCATACTCGTCGGATGCTCAAAGCCTCGCAAATTCAGAAGCAGTGTCACCGGATGCTCAAAGCCATAAGGTCACTGATAAACCTCAGCATCCTGATAAGAAAATCATTGAGATATTTTGGGCTTTTTTAGGTGGGTTGTTGTTTTCTATGCTGCCTCGGATGCTTCGTTCAGCGGACAGCGACGCCCCATACTTTCATATTTACGAATGGCTGGAACTTGATATAGCTCGTGTTTTTTATGAACCACAGGAGGCTAAAACATGGGAATTTGGATTTGGATTTATCATTATCCTCCTACTAATCTGGTCAAGAAGGAAATATAAGATGCTTTAGTGTAATTCTAATTATAGTTCGCATTATATAATTTCCTTAACGTGCCTAGAGATATTCAGCAGCTTGTCGGAACTATTCGTTACTGTCGATCAGTCGAGAGAATTCCGTGGCGTCGTCAGGAAACATTACTGCTGCTCAAAATCATAAGAAGGCGTTTCATACCTGCTCTGAATTTAATTAAAAAGTGTAATTATACCTAATATTACTCATGCTCTCCCCCTGGATCCCCATCAGGCAAAATAAATTTCTCACCATTAATCCACATATGTTTCCTACTGCGACCTGAGCTATGGTATCCTTTTCGAAAAACAAAGAAATTTGGATCACGGCTTGCTTTTTCAAATATAACTACAGTGACCACAATAGATGCGATTAATAGTGAGTGTGCTAACACACTAATACTAAAAAACCACCAACTGCTGACCATTACACTGAAAGATACACACCACATAAATGCTAATAATTGTAAAATTAGATGCCTAGTATGAATGTCTTTAATATGTCTTAGAGGATTAGTGTCAGCATCCATAACACTATTCCAACTCATAACAATGATTTCTCTCATCAACTGTAGTTATAACCTCTAATCTTGTTACATTTTATCATATCACGTTATCATATTTAATTTGGAATGAAAGCAATAGACAAATTTCACGATAATAGAAGATCATCATCAACGCTGAAATGGTGCTAAAGATGAAACTGCCTGTAAGGATGGTGGCGTGACGATTAAGTAATACCCAAAACACCGTTTAGACCTACCCGATACGACCCGCCTTAATTGGCGGGTTTTGTCGTTTCTAGTCTCGTATCAGCGCACCATTAAAAGCTCGCACAAATCTGCGGAGTATCTGCTTAAAACCTATCCGAGATATGTGCGAGACGCTGGAACAAGGGAGACTGGCGAAAATAAAGGTGTGAGAGAAATAAGGTTGGTTTAGATTTTAGTTTGAGGTTCGGTTTCTTTTTTCTCTTTACCATTTTCGGGTACCACTCGCCGAATAATAATGTCGCCGTTTTGAAGTGCTTCTAGTGCTTCGTACTGAGGGATCGCTTTGAGCATAAGCTCAAGAGCTCCCAGAACCATTCTCACACCCTCTTCAATCATAACTTCGGGTGATTTTTTATCTTGAGCCTTGGCTAACGTTGGAACCGATAGAGTAACCGCCAGACCAATTGTAATTAGTAGTTTCTTCATTATCCCACTACCTTCTTCATAGCGTCTTCACTCACTTCGATATATTTCTGTCTCATCTTCATTCCCCTTCGGGTCATTACGATGAACCAGAAATCCTCTCTTATGCAATCACGCTAATCTGTTCCATAGGCGCTGACGTCAAACAGTAGTTGATGGTGCTGGCTAAGCAGCGAACAGATAGGAGAGCGCTTATGACAACTATTGTATATCTCAGCTTAAGGTCTTTGGCCCCTCGTAAGTAGAACCTAATAGATCTAATAGGTTTGTCTGTCTATATGAGGACCTAATCAGCCTTAACTTTGAAACTGGGGCTGGGCTAACGGCAATGGAAACATGGTCAGGAGTGGACGCCTTGGCAGCGATAAAATCACGCACGCTAGTTCTTTGGGGGGATGGTGATCGCACGTACCCGTGGAGTCAGGCTGAACAATTATGGCAGCAGATACTGAATTCAAATCTCGCGGTCGTGCCTGGGTGTGCGCATGCTGTGCATCTCGAAAAGCCAGAGTTTTTAATACGCTTCTTCGTGATTTTTGGCGAAATAAAACCTTGAATTCGCTCTAATCGTCAACGCGTGTTGACGACACTGGCCCCAAGGACCCACGAAGACACCGCCAAGTCTTTAGCTCGACGCTTTCTGATGGCGGTGTGCCGTTGACCATATCAATGAGCATTTGTGCGGCTCGTTTTCCCATCTCCCGGTGTGGCACATGGACCGTGGTGAGTCCTGGGTCAGCAATGGATGCCAGCTCAATATCGTCAAAACCCGTTATGGATATATCATCCGGAACACGGAGCCCCATTTTCTTGGCACCATGAAGTGCACCTGTCGCCAAAACATCATTGCCACACATAATGACAGTGGGTGCATTTGGTCTGCTCATAAAATCTTGAAAAGCCACCGCCCCATTTTCGATGCCGTAGGGTGTTTCAATGAGTTGGAGTGCGTCAGGTGATAATCCGGCATCCTGAATGGCGTCGCGAATACCAGAAACTCGTTCGCGTGCGCGATCATTTGATTGTTGATCTGCGGAAATGACACCAATTGATTGATGTCCTTTTTCAAGGACGGCCTCGGCCAAACCTTTCATCGCTTCTCTGTTATTAAACCCAATAGAAAGTCGCGGCTCCGCCGCATCGTAAACCCAGGCGCACAGCACAGGGACGTCGCGGTTGGCTAAGAACTGATATAAATCCTCGCTGCGGTGATGGCCAATCAAAAGCAGCCCATCGGCCCCTCTGGCCGTTAACGTACGAATTTGCTCGGCTTCTAAAGATTCTTGATAGGAAAAACTGGCAATGAATAATGCGACGCCCTTCTCGCGGAGGGCTTCCTGGAAGGCTTGTATACCGCGTGCAAAAACCGCATTCTCCATTGTTGGAATGATCACGCCGATCGTGTTGGTATGTTTTGCCATCAGGGCACGCGCACCGAAGTTTGGGAAGTAACCCAACTCGCGAACCGCAGCCATTACTCGGTCTCGGGTATTTTTTTGAACACGATCTGGCGAATTCATGCATCTTGAAACCGTGGCGGTTGATACGCCAGCGCGCCCCGCCACGTCTTCTAATGTAGGCACAGAGCTGTTTTTCAAAGCACTCTCCAGTGCTGTTTATGTTTGATCATACTGAATGGTGTTAAAGCAGCGCCAAGATAAAATCACGCGAGAAGTAAATTATATGATGATTTATAGAAATATGTAAGCGCTTACATTATGCTTCAGCTCATGTGGAGCAAATAGCAAAAGGATAAGATTATGGCCATGGGAATAGCAGTGATTATGTTCGCAGCATACTTCCTGAACGTCTTTCTAGGGGCAGTGAGCAGCCCTCTCATAGGGGATATTCCTGAAATGCTGGTACTTGTCGTATCAACACTATTCTTCGTCATCGCGATCCTAAAACGAGAGGCTGAAGCCAAAGGCTAGATCTCTTAAAAACAATAAATCGGGAGGAAAAGAGTTTGAAAAATCAATTACAATCCGCAGAACGACGGAATTTTTTAAAACTATCAAGTAAAGGCGCATTCACGGCAGCCATTGTTGCCGGTGCTGCGGGCACGTTGTGGTCTGATGAGGCTGCTGCCCAAACGGCGAAAGAAGAAAAAGACCGGAGTGCTGCTGCCGATCACACGATGACGATTGCAACGGCTTATGTTCTTGGTGCTTCGCGGAGCTATCCAATTCTTCAATTGGACCTGAAAGAGAACATCCAAAATGCAACCAACGGCAAGGTTTATGTCAAACTTGCCCCAGGTGGTCAGCTAGGTGCTGGCGGTGCATTGGTTCAGAAAGTTCAAGGCGGCACTATTCAGGCTGCTCAGCATTCTTTATCAAACTTCGCTGCATTTGCGCCTGCAGCAGATCTCATCAACTTGCCATATTTTTGTGGATCAAACCAAAGGTTCGTAAACCTTGTGCACTCTGATGCATGGAAGCAAGACGTTGAGACAAAGGTTGCAGCCAAGGGCTTCAAAGCGTTGTTCTATATCGTTATCGATCCGCGTGTTGTTGCGGTTCGTAAAGGTGGCGCTGGCGCCGTTATTACGCCAAGTGATTTGTCTGGCGTGAAGTTCCGCGTTCCTGGATCGAAGATGCTCCAGCAATACTATAAGATGGTTGGGGCAAACCCGACGCCTGTTGCTTGGGGTGAAACACCTTCAGCTATTAAGCAGGGCGTTGCAGATGCACTTGATCCATCTGTTGGCGCACTCTTTGTGTTCGGCTTTAAGGATATTTTGAGCCACGTTACATTTACGCAAGCCGTTCCAGACAGCCAGGTATTTTCCTGTAATCTGAAATGGTTTAATTCGCTACCGAAAGATGTCCAGGAAGGTATCGAGATTGCGTCTGAAATCACTGGACACCAAAACCTCGCAAAAGTTCCATCAGCTCGAACCTATGCAATGGCTGAGCTACGTAAATCCGGCGTTGAATTCCATTCTCTATCTGAAAGTCAGCTAGGCGAATGGAAAGCTGCTGGCGGTTATCAGCGCAAAGAATGGGATGAGTTTAAGGTCGAATTGGCCGGTTCCATGGATGCCTTCAAGAAACTTGAAGAAGGCGTTAATACGCCAAGCCGCTATTACGTTCATGATGCTTAAATAGCAGATGCCGTCAGTCATTCATTGCTGACGGCATCAAGCTTTTAGAGCCGTTTCAAATAAGTATTTTCTGTGGACGCTCTCTATCTTCCGTCGAAGATGCCTTAGGGTGAAGTGAGCTAGCTTATGTCTCAATTTATTTCCAGTCTTAATCAAAACGCTGAGCGTTGGGCGTTGTTGTTTTTCTACGTACTCCTTGTCACAACGATGTTTATTGAAGTCCTCAGGCGAGAAATCTTTTCATACTCGTCGATCTGGGGCGAAGAATTGGTGCGGTATTCATTTATATATCTTGCATGGATTGGTGCGGCGTCAGCCGTACGCGAGCGTGCGCATATTCGGATCGACGTGTTAATGCATTACTTATCAGCACGCGCGAAGGCGCTGGTTTATATTTTCGGAGACCTTGTGATGTTGGCGGTCGCAGTGATCGCTGTCTATTGGTCTTTTGAAACAGTCCTCGTGTCCTGGGAATTTGGATCTGTAAGTCACGGTCTTCGAGTTTCTATGGTTTGGTTTTTAGTAGCCGTTCCAATTGGATTTTCATTGATGATTTGTCGCCTCTTACAGTCATTGCACCGCGACATTCACTCCCTTCGTACGGGCGAGCCCGTTTACGAAGGCGACAAACTTTTTGATTAAGGCTTAAGATGTTATTTTCAGCTCTTCAAGAACAAACAGTTGTCTTAGGTTGGGATTTTTATTTCCCCGTTCTCTTATTCGTCGTGCTTTGTGCGTTCGCGGTGCCTATTTGGGCCTCGGTTGGCGCAGCTGCGATTTCAATGCTTGTACTGTCCGGTTCACTTCCATTGTCTTTGGTTGGGGAATCCCTGTTTGACGGTATCGATGCTTTTGCCCTTACGGCCGTACCGCTCTTTATTCTAACGGGAGATGTGCTTGTTCGCTCAGGGCTCAGTCGAAAATTCCTGAATGTTGCCGAAGCCCTTACATGTTGGACAAAAGGTGGTTTCGGTTCTGCAACAGTCCTTGTGTGTGGCATGTTCTCAGCGATCTCTGGGTCCGATGCTGCGGGTGCCGCGGCCGTTGGGCGCATGACCATCGATCGTCTGGTTGAGTCAGGTTATCCGCGACCTTATGCATGTGCATTGGTCGCATCGGGTGCCTGTACGGGTGTTTTGATCCCACCATCGATTGCTTACATCATCATTGGACTGGTTCTAGGAATATCCGCGTCGACACTATTTATCGCCGCCGTTATTCCAGGCGTCGCGATCTTGGTTGCGATCTTGATTACAAACCTGGTCATGAACCGCATTTATTCCTACGAAGGTGGCGGTCAAATGAGCATGAGCGAATGGTCCAACAATCTGTGGGCAGCGGTCTCAGATGGCTGGTACGCTTTTCTTGTACCGGGGATTATTTTCTATGGTATTTTTTCAGGCCGTCTCACACCGACAGAAGCAGGCGCGACAGCCGTTATTGTGACGCTCATCTTAGGCTTTATTCTAAAGACGATAAAATTTTCAGATTTCCCTGCGATGCTTATTAGTTCTGCGAAGGTCAACGGTGTTATTCTTCCAATTATCGCCTTCTCGCTCCCACTCGCTCAAGCACTCGCCATCATGGGTGTACCCCAGGGCTTTGTTTCCTCTGTCTCCTCGTTAACGGATGACCCTTATATGCTGACGTTGATTATGATTGGTATTTTAATTGCGGCTGGCTGTGTCATGGAAACAACGCCAAATATTGTGATCATGGCACCGATCCTAAAGCCACTGGCTGATTCTATCGGCATGCATGAAATCCAGTTTTGCATCATGATGATTACGGCATTGGGCGTCGGCTTCATTACGCCACCATTGGGGTTAAACTTGTTCGTTGTATCAGGTATAACCGGGGAGTCGGTTCTTCGGATCGCCTCTCGTGTTGGTCCCTTTATTTTCTTCATGCTTTTCGTCACGTTACTCATCGGGTTCTTCCCGGAGATTTCGCTGTCGATGCTACCTGATAATCTAAGATAGGAATATTCTATGCCACGTAAATATTTAAAAAAGGCAACATTAACTGCCAAGTCAGATGCGACGGATGTCCATGATATTGTTATGGACATGCTGACCAAAATTGAAGCTGGAGGCGATGAAACAGCAATTGAATACGCCATGAAGTTAGACAAATACGATGGCCCTATTCTGCTGAATGAAGAACAGATTGCCGCCGCTGCCGCAAAGGTGCCACAGAAGCTAAAAGACGATATCGCCTTTGCTCATGACAACGTGCGCCGGTTTGCAGAAACCCAAAAAGGTACGATGCAAGATGTTGAACTCGAGATTGTCCCTGGCCTGATTGCTGGGCAAAAAGCGATCCCGTGCCAAGCTGCGGGCTGCTATGTTCCGGGTGGACGCTACAGCCACATTGCTAGCGCAATCATGACCGTAACGACGGCCAAGGTTGCAGGCTGCAAGCATATTACGGCGTGCTCACCACCTCGTCCAAACGAAGGGGTTGCACCGGCCATTATTTATACAGCGGACCTTTGTGGCGCAGATAAAATATTGTCGATGGGTGGCGTTCAAGGCGTTGCAGCGATGACGTTTGGACTCTTCGGATTACCTAAATCGGATATTCTTGTGGGTCCAGGCAATCAGTTTGTCGCCGAGGCAAAGCGCATCCTGTTTGGGCGCGTTGGTATCGACATGATTGCAGGACCAACGGATAGTCTGATTTTAGCAGATAAAACAGCTGACCCGTTCATGGTCGCAACGGATTTGGTTGGACAAGCCGAGCATGGATACAACTCACCGGTATGGCTTGTCACCGATGACCAGCAGCTTGCCGAAAAAGTCATGGAAATCGTTCCAGGATTAATTGAGGACTTACCTAAATTAAACCGGGACAATGCATTCGCCGCCTGGAGAGATTACGCCGAGGTGATTATTTGTGATACCCGTGAAGTAATGGCGGCAACCTCAGATGAATATGCACCAGAGCATTTGACGGTGCAGGCCGAAGATCTCGACTGGTGGCTCAGCCGCCTGGAATGTTACGGGTCCCTCTTCTTGGGCGAAGAAACAACAGTGGCGTTTGGCGACAAAGCGTCGGGCACAAACCACGTACTCCCAACATCTCAATCGGCGAAATACACGGGTGGCCTTTCGGTCCACAAGTATATGAAGATTGTCACTTGGCAACGCGCAACACGTGATGGATCAAAGCCGATTGCAGAGGCAACGGCGAGAATTTCGAGACTAGAAGGGATGGAAGGTCACGCACGATCTGCAGATGCACGACTTTATAAATACTTCCCAGATGAAAAGTTTGATTTAACAGCGGGGGATTAAAGCGAAACGATTAATTTTCATATACCCGTTTCAAGAACGTCGATGTGCTGGGTATGCTTTTGATACCAGCACACGGCGGGATTGAAAAAACGTATGCGGATATACAAATTGGTTTTCTCTTTTTACAGACGTAAGCCTGCTACTTTGGAGGAACGACTATGTATCAAAAAATAATTTTAGCTTTATCTCTTGAACACGGCATCTCAGAAAAAGCGATTGAAGTGGCGCGGGTCATGAAAAGTGACGGTGGCGAGATTATCGCAATCCATGTGTATGAGCCGCTTCAAGGTTCTGCGAGTGCTTTTGTTTCTGCAGAAGCTGTCGCTGATTCGCTTCAGCATGCAAAAGACGCGCTTGCTAAACGTGTTGCTGACCAGCCCGATGTATCATCTGAACTTATTAAAGGTCATTCAGGTCGAGCTATAACCGACTATGCTGCGAAAATTGGTGCTGACTGCATCATCATTGGATCGCATAAGCCTGGATTGCGAGATTTCCTTCTGGGCTCAACATCGGCACGGGTCGTGAGACATGCGCCGTGCTCGGTTCATGTTCTTCGCTAATCCACGTTCGTTGTCTGTGCCGTTGACTTGAAATCGAGTTGCTTCGATGATGATCGGCGTATCTTGATGAGGAACTGCACCGTATGTCCCAACCAGCGATAAAAACCGACTCACAGTATCTTTTTGATTCGAACGAAAAACCTGCACTGCCATTATTTGACGTACCTTTGATTGAAGCGACCGATGCTTCGGTTAAAGACTACGGCTATATGGTCGACAACGCAGACGATTGTGATATCGAAATCGTCCGTTGGCCAGCGGCGGGTTGGCGCCCTGTTGATGAAGATTCTGGCGATGAAGGCGGCTTTGTCGAAGGAACGTTCAGTGGTGAATGGACCGGCGATATCTTGATGGGTAAGAACGATGCTGTTGCTGGGCATTACGTTTTGGGCTGGTCGGTCTCGCCAGACCGCGCATCATCTGATGAAGAAACAGTACCGCGTGATCAGGTTCTGTTATGGCATATGAATTATCACCCTGATGGCGGACAGCTATTTTTTCCATTGGATAAAAAACCGTTTGTTGTGCCGGTTGCGTTGCCTGGTGATGATTTCGCACCTGAGAAGGTTGTCGCGTTTTGGTGTGATGGCAGCCGAGGGCTCTACATTCATCCAAATATCTGGCATGAGGGTATTTTTCCCGTTGAAGACAAGCAGCGATTTATGGATCGTCAGGGCCGGGTGCACGCCCGTGTCAGCTGTAACGTTGGCGAAGAGTTCGGGGTGTATCTGTCGGTACCGCTGAAACGTTAAACCAAAACTGAAATGAATATTTCATTCACGAACGTAGCTTTGCAAAAATAATATAAGCTAGATTTAAATACCTAGCATCGGTTGAACAATACGCGCGGCTAAACTGCGAAATCTAAGTGGCGCATCCGTAATTGCCAGACAGACGCAGTCTTTATCTTTGCCGGCACAAGGATGGTGCCCAAGTGTTTCGTCAGCCTCTTGTAGGTCGCCTCGTTTGTAGGTGCCTGTGGCATCACTAAATTCGCCCGACAAAATCAGTGTTAGTTCCAATCCACGGTGCGTGTGTTCTGGCACAGGCTTTCCTGCAGGGATTCTCAATAGGCGCGCTGTCACATCTTTTTCCTGGGTTTGAATCAATGACTGAAAAGCACCCATACCTAAACGTTGCCATTTAAGGTCAGCTAAATCTTTTCCGAGGTAACTGAGAAGTGGTTGTGGAAGTATATGAGATTTAGATAGCTGAAGTGTCGGAAGACCAGTTTTATTCTGAGCGTCATCACTGACATCGATACGCGCCATCATGCGTGCAGCAGCATCGCCGCTCATTTCAGCAGGTGAAATATTCTCCAGTAGATCGCCGCCCATGGCTTCAAGAACATCTACGGTGCGACGGCAAGTCGGGCAAAGGGCCAAATGTGTTGCGATGCCGAGACTCCACGTCTCGCCAAGGGTGCCAGAAACATAATCAAGAAGCAGTGCTTCACTAGGATGATGATTGACGTTCATCTAAGGTCTCCTAATTCGGTCCGAATGCGTCTCAAGGCGAGACGAATACGCGATTTTACAGTACCAAGCGGCACGTTGAGTTCTACGGCCACTTCGTTGTGTGTTTTATCTTCAAAATAAGCGAGTTGCAGGACCCGTTGTTGGTCTTCAGGTAACAAAGTTATCGATTTTTTTAATTGATCAGCTTCTTGATCGAACGCAATTTTATCATATGCCATGGGGTCAGGATCAGGCGTCATCGACGGATCATTCATGTCAGGCTCGGGCCGATTCATTTTGCGTAATAGATCAATCCGCATGTTTCGAGCGATTGTATAGATCCAGGTCGATGCAGACGCTTTTTTGGAATCAAATTGGCCAGATTTGTGCCAAATTTTGACCATCGTTTCCTGAACCACCTCTTCGGCGAGTTGAGGGTCGCTGCCTTGACGCATGACAAAAGATTTCAGCCGAGGCCCAAAATAGTCGAAAATTTCGGCAAAAGCGGCGCGATCACGATGATCGGCAACTTTGCGTATATGAGCGGCCATTTGCTCGGCAATGCTACTTTGGTTGTCGCGTTCAGTCATTGATCCTGGGGTCCTGGCGATAGCCGGTGACGAACGCTGAGCAACAGGTTTCTGCGCCACAAGTGCAGAAGACAAAAACACTGCTTGCCCTGAAGACAAATCTGGCTCGAACGTTTGAAATATTGCATTCATACCTCTTGATACGATTTTTGCGCCCAACAGATCACTGGATCTAATAATAATTTTTCCAGAGGTGAGCCATGTTGAAATCGCTCCGTAAACTAGTTATTACATTGAAGTCATTAATTTAAATCTACAGAAGAACTTAATTTTGAACAAACAATCCTCGCCAGAAAACCGGTTGAAAATCGCGATTGTCGGGACGGGTGTCGCGGGGATGTCGGCGGCTTGGCTGTTAAACACGTATCATGACATCACGGTCTACGAGAAAAACGATAGGATCGGTGGACATTCCAATACGGTACATGTGCGTTTGGGTGATAAATTAACGCCGGTAGACACTGGTTTCATCGTCTATAATGAACCCAGCTATCCCAATCTGACGGCGCTTTTTGATCATTTGGGCGTGCCGACAAAGCACAGTGATATGTCTTTCGCGGCATCACTCGGTGGCGGGAACTTCGAATATTCCGGGACGGATTTAAACGGATACTTGGGGCAGCGCAGGAACGTTCTGCGTCCGAGATTCTGGCGTATGACGGCTCATTTACTACGGTTTTATAAAGAAGCCGAAAAGTACATAGGTGACCCACGCGCAGACGATATGTCTCTTGGGGCGTATCTTGCTGAGCATAATTACCGGCCGAGCTTTCTGAAAGACCATCTGATGCCTATGGGCGCCGCGATTTGGTCAACAACGGCGGCCGAAATGGCTGCGTATCCAGCGCGCGCCTTCTTTCGGTTTTTTGAGAGCCACGGCTTGCTCCTTCTTACCGATCGTCCGCCCTGGCGCACTGTAGATGGCGGAAGCCGTGCCTACGTTGAGCGATTGGCGGCCCCTTACCGCGACAAGGTTCGTTATCACGGCGTGCGGTCCATTAAACGATTTACAGATCACGTCATTATCGAGGACGAGAGTGGCGCAACAGCGGCCTATGACCATGTGGTGATCGCAGGTCATGCTGATGAAGCCTATGGCATGCTGAGCGACCCGGACGAGTTGGAAACATCGCTGTTGAGTTCGTGGACATATACGGCAAATCGAGCCGTGCTTCATTCTGATGTATCGTTAATGCCAAAGCGTAAACGTGTCTGGTCCAGCTGGAACTTTATCGAAGGTCAGACAGGCGCCGAAGATGAGCCCTTGTGTGTAACCTATTGGATGAACTTGTTGCAATCTCTTGATTCAAGTGCGCCGGTCTTTGTCACACTCAATCCCGTGCATGAACCGAAACTCGGTAAAGTGTTCGAAGAATTCCACTATACGCATCCGTTCTTTGATCAAACGGCGCTCGCATCGCAACGCAAGCTTTGGCAACTCCAGGGGCGAAATCGCACATGGTTTTGTGGCAGCTACTTTGGCTATGGATTTCATGAAGACGCGTTGCAATCGGGCCTTGCCGTTGGTGAGCAGCTTGGCGGCGTAAAAAGGCCTTGGTCGGTTGCGGATGAGAATGGCAGAATTCACGTGACGGCAAAAACCGAAGGCGTGGCGGCATGAGCGAATTTAAATCTGGATTGTATGAAGGCAGCGTTATTCACAATCGGCTGCGCCCAAAACGGCATCGATTAAGCTATAACGTGTTTTCTATTCTCATCGATCTGGACGAACTCACAGGCCTCGATAAGCAGTTTAAAGTGTTCGGCTATAATCGTTGGGCACCGCTATCGTTTTATGATCGTGATCATGGCGAGATGGAAAACCAGCCATTACGCCCCTGGGTCGAGGATCGGCTGCGGGACGCAGGTCACGAGCCTGACGGCGGTCCGATCCGCGTGCTCTGCTATCCAAGAATTTTTGGCTATGTGTTCAATCCAATCAGCGTATTCTTTTGTTACCGGCAAGACGGCGAACTCTCCACGATCCTTTATGAAGTCTGCAACACGTATAATGAACGCCATACGTATGTCATGGCCGTCGCACCTGATTCTGGAAAAATTATCCGCCAAAAGTGCGCCAAGGCGCTTTATGTATCGCCGTTCATCGAGACGACAGGTGAGTATGTGTTCCGCATCAAACCGCCTGCTGATGACGTGACGGTTGTCGTGCGTCAGGACGATGCTGACGGTCCTTTGCTTACGGCATGGTTTAGCGGAGACAGAGAACCACTCAGCAACAAATCCTTGGCACGGACGTTCGTGCGGTTTCCACTGATGACGCTTAAGATCATGGGTGGCATCCACTGGGAAGCGTTGAAATTGTGGCGAAAAGGCCTCCGTGTATTTAAGCATCAGCCGGTCGAAAACAACATTGCCTTCAGCGTCGGCGCTGAACACACTATGAAGAAATAGACGAATATGGATACATCATTCTCCGACATACCCAATCAATTCCAGAATAATGGCAACCGCCGCAAGACGTTCTTTGAAGCGATCATCCTGAGATGGCTTCGGAAGATTGAGCGCGGTCATTTTACGATCGAGTTTCCATCTGGTGCACGTTACATCCTACAAGGCCTCGAGCCTGAGCCTGTTGCAGATTTGAAGATACATGACTTTCGCACGTTGTATCGCCTGCTTGCTGGTGGCGACACGGGTTTTGCCGAAGGATTCATGGCAGGCGAATGGGAGACATCTGACCTCGCTGCCCTATTGCGCTTTGGCACGGCGAATGAGGACGCTTTATCCGGGACTTTGGGTAAGCATTGGGTGATGAGTGTCGTTGAACGTTTGCGTCATGGACTCCGTGCGAACACACGAAATGGCAGCCGCCGTAACATTGCCGCGCATTATGATCTGGGCAATAGTTTCTATGGGCAATGGCTCGATGAGACGATGACATATTCATCGGCGATATTTGAGGATGCCAGCGAGTCCATGGTTGTTGCACAACGGCGCAAGTACATGCGTCTGGCTGAAAAACTCGAACTCACCAAGGGGAACCGTGTTCTTGAAATCGGTTGTGGCTGGGGTGGATTTGCCGAAATCGCCGCAGCAGAATTCGGCTGCAATGTTGTCTGTTTAACATTATCCAATGAACAAGCGGCTTTTACGCGGGAGCGTATGGTCCGCAAAGGCCTTAATCACCTCGTTGAAATTCGAATACAGGATTACCGGGATGTTGAGGGATCGTTTGATAAGATCGCCTCAATCGAAATGTTTGAAGCTGTCGGTGAAAAATATTGGCCGACGTATTTGAAGGCATTGCACGATAGATTAAAGCCCGGTGGTCGTGCCGGACTGCAAATCATTACGATTGAAGACGATACGTTTGAGACCTATCGTCGCGACCCTGATTTTATTCAGCGTTATATTTTTCCAGGCGGCATGTTGCCAGGAAAAACGAGATTGGCCGCGGCGATAGACACGGCTGCCCTTAAGATTACAGATAGCTATTATTTTGGCGCGTCATACGCAGAGACGTTGCGTCGCTGGGATGAAGGTTTTACAGGCGCCTGGCCGAAAATCGAAGCGCTGGGATTTGATCAGCGGTTCTATCTGATGTGGCATTATTATCTGTGTTATTGCATGATTGGATTTGAGCACGGCACCATCGATGTCGGCCAATTTGTCATAGAACATAAATGAGTGCGCGAGACACCGCCAAGTTAACAAAGCGGATATTGTTCGCGTATGCGTTACCTGCATTCGTGGTCGCGCTTCCGACTATCCCGATCTACATCAATCTACCGTCTTACTATGGGATTGAACTAGGCCTAGGCCTTGCAGCTACAGGTTTGATTCTATTGTTAGCTCGGATTTTCGATACGGTTACGGACCCATTGATTGGCGTCCTGAGCGATCGATTAAATTTTAAGGGTGCGCGCCGGAAGCCATGGATTGCTGTGGGTGCTGTGGTTGCCGGTGTTGGGCTTTATAAAGTGCTGAACCCGCCAGCAGATGTCGATGCCAGTTATTTGCTGGGTTGGTGTATTCTACTTTACGGCGGATGGACGATGGTCGCTGTTCCCTATTTTGCCTGGGGTGCAGAACTCAGCGATGATTATGATGAGCGAACACGTATTACGTCTTGGCGTGAAGCCGCAGGATTACTGGGTATTCTAGGTGCCGGTGCTGTTAGTACTGTCGCCGTCAATCTGGGTTTGGGTGATGGGAATCCTGTTGCGAGTATCGCATGGCTTGCGATTGCGCTGGGGATTGTTGCCTTTCCAATCTTGTTAAGAACAGTCCCGGACACAATGCCAGCGAAGCATGCGCCGGCACCGGTTAGCTTCTCAAAATTTAAATCCGAAGTCCGCTCGTTAGCGGCGAACACCCCTTTTGTTAGGCTACTGGGTGCATGGTTTATCAACGGTCTTGCGAACGGCATTCCTTCGGCGTTGTTCCTGATTTATTTACAATATGCCTTGGGGGCAGGCGAGGCTGATCAGCCGCTCTTTATTCTGGTGTATTTTTTATCAGGCGTGTTGGCGATCCCGCTTTGGTTAAAAGTCAGCCAACGATATGGCAAGCATCGGACATGGTGTGTCTCCATGATGTTTGCTGTGTTTGCTTTTGCGATGGTGCCGTTCATCCCAACGGGTGAGATTTTAATGTTTGGCATCGTGTGCGTGATTACCGGGATGGCGCTGGGTGCAGATCTTTCATTGCCCCCCGCTATTCAGGCCGACGTACTGGATTATGATCGTTGGAAGCATAAACGTGTGCGCGCTGGTGTGCAGTTCGCGATGTGTGGCATGGCCACCAAGCTTGCGCTTGCGGTCTCTGTTGGGATCGCGCTGCCAAGTCTAGAAGGCCTAGGGTTTACTCCTGAAGCGCCAACGCCGGATGGCATCTGGGCGTTGATATTTCTTTATGGTGTTGTCCCGATTGGGATAAAGGTACTTGCGATCGCGATGGTCTGGAACTTCCCCATAACGGCGGCGAAGCATGCGATCATTCGCAAGCGTTTGCAGCAACGTGATGCGACGACTGACTTACAAAGCGATGAAGTTTCGAAGCCGCTCTAGAACCCAGCCGATGCCTGGTAGGTGTTCATAAAAGTCTCTGGCAGCATCCCAATAATCAATATGCGCTGACACGCGGCCATCATCGGCAAAAATTAATTTTGTCGTGCCGTCAAAAATCCAGGGCTTATCTCTGAGTATGCCTTCGAAGCGCCATTCCATGATACAGACCTGACCATCGATCGCGGCGTGGTAAACAAAAAATTTCACATCGCCAATGGTTTCAAACATATGCGCAAAGATCGCACGCATATTCTCTATACCCTGCACATCGTTGAAGGGGTCTTTAAAGCGCACATCTTCAGTTACATATGTAGATAGATCTGCGAGAGACGCAGGCGTCAACGTTTCCATATATAGCTGATATGCGTCACATAATGTTGTCATGGCCGTGTCATCCTCCGTGTGATGGCAAAATACAGAGCGTCAGGTATCAATTTGAACGCTGTCAAAATCCAGGCAAGTCGCCTTGGAAATCTGATCTCGAAAGTGTTAGATTTGAGTCCTGCTACAATTCGCTCGACAGCGTCATCAAGAGACATCAGGAAAGGCATTGAAAATTCGTTCTTATCGGTCAGAGGCGTTTTCACAAAGCCTGGATTAATCAATTGTAGTTTGACGTCATTGGCATCGAGTTCTGGCTTTAAAGACTCACACATATTTATTAGTGCTGCTTTGGATGCGCCGTAAGCTGCAGATGTTGGCAAGCCACGATACCCTGCAACAGACGCGACGACAGCAATGTGACCAGCGCGGCGTTCCATAAATCTTGGGATGATTTCGCTCAGGCCATTGACTGTCCCCATCAAGTTTATATCGATGAGTTTTTGGAAGGGCTCCCGTGAAAAATGAGAGGCGGTCACTTCTTGATGCGTTCCAGCATTTAGAATAGCCAGGTTAATGTTACCAAGCTTAGCTTCAATATCTTTGATCACTTTCGTTGTCGCATCGACGTCGGTCACGTCTAGGGGAAATTTATGTACGGTGCCATTTGCACATTCGGCTTCAAGTGACGCGAGGTCATTTTCTGTGCGCGCGCTGACAGCAACTGTCCATCCATCCAGTGTTAGACGCTTGGCAAGCGCACGTCCAATTCCCTTTCCAGCTCCTGTGATCCAGGCGACACGACGTTCTGTGAGATTGGTCATTGAGCCATCTGTGAGGTCATCCCACCCTGACATTGACGACATACGTATTCGATCACAGACCCGTCTCTTCCTTTGAAACGTAATTTTACCCAGCGGCCCATATCATCGTACCAAACTTCATTAATGAGATCCCCTGTATAGGTATAACGCATTGCTGGAATAATACCGGATTCAGTTTTTACGTTTTCATAGCCAGCGGCATTGATCAGGACATTGTTGATTTCACCGGTCAGAGTATTCAGGACCTGATCCTGTTTTAGAACCTCAGCATTCCAGTGGTTGGTTGGGTAAATCGGTAGATTTATATCGAGACTATTCGTTCCACGTGTAAGCCGTAAACGCGACCCTTGTTGGTCGGCAAGCATTGAAAATAGCGTGCCGTCGTCATTAACACTAATTTCTAGTTTGTTGAGGATGCCGTCACGCCAAATGGCGCGTGAGTCATATCGATACTGAAAGGCAGTAAAAAAAAGGATATCTATCTGCATTCGCGATGCACTGTTGACGACAATTTTGTCATCGTTGGTGTCAAACCGTACAAGGTGGTCGCCGATTTTCTTGCCCGATCGCATAATATCGAACTGCATTTCTGTCCCATATAACGCAATTGGGTCTTTAGCATTAAAGGCTGCGGGTACAGCCTTTTGTGCAGGCGCAGTCCCAACGAATGTGAGAGATAGAAAAAATATACCGCAGAGAGATCGAAAATTTGTCATAAAATTAGCTATTAAGATCCTGAATTAACTTAATTTGTACTTCGACTATTTACGTTGCATTCGACCTATTGGATCACTGTGTGACGACTCTTTAGTATTAGGGGCATAAGCGACCCTATCATGTGTCGACGTCATTACCTTGGCACAATAGAGTTTTCTCCTCAGTATGATTATGTGCCGTATCTCGGGGGTGCGTAACTGCCCTGCAACTTGAGAGCGGTGACGTATTAAGAGAAGGCGCTGCGATCTTGCAATTCATCGCAGACCAGCATGCGGATCTAAAACTGGCCCCACCAGCTGGCTCGTTGGAACGCGCACATCTTCAAGAGCACCTGAATTACACAAGTTCAGAACTTCACAAAGCTTTTTGGCCGTTCTTTTCAAGAACTTCTAGCGAAGCAGAGAAGGATCAGGCGAAGTCGAACGTTACAAAGAAATTCGATTATCTCGATGCTATGCTCAGCGATAGCCGGATGTACTTGCTTGGTGATCAGTTCACCGTAGCTGACGCCTATATGTTTGTTGTCTGCAATTGGTCAAACTTCGTTGGCATTGATTTGTCAGAGTGGCCAGCCCTGTCTGCAAATGTGGACCGCGTTGCTATACGTCCCGCCACTCAATCCGTAATGAAGGCCGAAGGATTGCTCAACTAATGGAAAAACAAAATTTTGCAGCCATTGTCCGCGCGATGGAAATCTACTTTGACGGCCTCTATCAAGCTGATAGCAAGACATTGGCCAATGTCTTTCATCCGGATGCTTGGTACGTCAACGCCCTCGAAGGCGATTATATGAACAGGTCCATGCTCGAGTACTACACTGTTGTAGGTGGCCGCGTGCTACCTGCACAAACCGGTGATGAACGCGACGACCAGATACTCTCTATTAAATTTGGCGTTAATCGCATGGTATTCGTTGAAGCTCAAATGACAATGTCAGGTCGAGTATATCTCGATTAATTAACATTGATTTTAGATGATGGCGAATGGCGAATCATTGCAAAAATATTCTCATCGACCTCCATAATGGAGACTACCTAGATGCCTTATGTGAACATCAAAATAACCCGCGAAGGCGGCCCAGATGGCAACGACCTTAGTGATGCCGAGAAAGCCGAGTTGATACATGGCACAACAGAGTTGTTGGCACGGATTCTTGGCAAATCCCCAGCATCGACGTTTATCGTTATCGATGAGGTCGGTCTGAATGATTGGTGCATTGGCGGTTTACCCGTCCCTGAATACCGCAACAAGCTCGAGCAAACCCAAAAATAAAACTGAGGGGTTTTCGTTTGCGATATTTTCAAACGGGACCCCTTACTCGGCTCTGTGCTTGGCCTGCTGATCAAAAAAGGACGCCGTACTCGGCAGCTGGGGCAATTCAAGTTGAAACGGGACTGAGCGCACCCTGTTTGTTTTCTCTCCACGGACAACCATGCCTTCGTATTTTGTTGGCATCGCGCTTGAAGATACGGGGACCGCATCCTCAGCTGTATAGACGCAAATAAATAATGTTCGTGGATTCTCAGACATATTGGCCGTTGAGCCATGCAAAAGGCGGGTATGCATCAGGCAAACGGACCCCGCTTGGCCAACGCATCGCTTTGCCTTTGGCAGACTCGCTTCCGCAACTTCATCCGTGACCGCCCCCGTAAAAACACCATCATGCCACAGGCCATGTAACTCTTCTTTGTGTGAACCTGGCACGACTTCCAAAGGGCCATTTTCCAAAGTGACCTCATCGATCATCAAAAGTGCCGTGACGATGTCATCATTTGTATGAGGTGTGAATGGGAAGTCCTGATGCCATTTTACGGCGGTTTCACCACCCGGCAATTTGGAGTTAATTTTAGAGTGATGGAATTTTACATTCGGGCCGATAAGATCTGCGATACAGTCTGTCATCCGGCTTAAGGCCATCGCCTGGTAGTAAGCGCCCGATACTTCGACAGGAGCATTCACCCGGCGCAGCCTCGGCTTATCAGCTCGATGCCCTGGCTCAAGGTCAAACTGGGGACGTCCATTGATCGTCTCGCCGTATGATTCTGAGTGACCACAGCTTTCCTCGACCCAGCCTGAGAAATCGGTTTGCATCGTATGCAGCAACGCAGCGTCGACAACATCCTCAACGACCAAGTATCCGTCGCGCCAGAAATCTTCTTTTTGTGCTTTGCTCAACATTGCCATTACTCGACCCTCTTAATCTCTTTTACGAAACAGATCACCTAACCAAAATGCCTGCGCGCCAATGGCACCAAAGGGCAACAATACCCAGACAACATCAAACGCGGCTAGAACCAGGATAATAAAGCAAAATTCAGCGCGGCTGGCCGTGTGGAAGAAATAGAAGAGTTTGTCCTTGAGCGTTTTTGCTTCATCAGCGACAGCCTCACCTTGATCAGCATCCGATGCCTCAGCCGCCGCTGCTTCACGTTCTGCTGCTTTTCGTGCTTGGGTGTAGCGATTGGCACGAACGAGATCGATAGCATAATCAATCGTCGATCCTACTGCCGCAATCAATCCAAGATAAAACCACCACACCTCGCCATCAGCTATCCATATCCCATAACCAAGTGCCGCAAAGAATGACGTATCAATGATCCAGTCAACGAAGTCATCAAATGAGGCGCCAAAGGGCGAACTTTGCCCTTTCATCCGCGCGATGACGCCATCGCAATAATCGAGCACATAACTAAGGACGATTAGAAGTGCCCCATAGACGTTCCAGATCAACTCACCTTTGAGAAAAAAGCTGCATCCTGTGAGCCCAACAATCATCGAAATGAACGTCACTTGATTGGCGCTGACCGGTAACCGAACGGCAACCAATGACGCATAATAACCAAGCATGCGGGTCACAGGAAAAACCACGTTGGGTTTAACAATAACAGGCGCGCTTCTGCCTGCTTCATCTGTGGCTTGCTTGACTTCGATCGACACGGACATCGTGAATGGATCCCGGTTTTTGTTGATACACGATATTTACCGTAATGTGCCATTCAGGACAAACCCGCAGCGATTTAACGTTCGGTTCAAGATAGCCGACGATGACTTTACTTGGGGTTTGTATGGGCCAAGCGCCAAGTGATAGGTTCCGGCCAGATTTAACATGTGGCTGGCGCATCCAGGAGCATTATACGTTGTGATCAAAGTTCTTTCCTACATCGGACTTCTTGTCGGTCTCGCGATTATGACCGGCTTGATTATATGGCAAGGCACTAGTGATGTTGCTGATCTCATTATCTCTTCAGGCTGGCCAATCCTTTGGGTTCCCCTTGCCTGGAGCCCAACAGTTTTCCTCGGCACAATGGCATGGCGACTGCTGTTCCCTGTCGGCCAGGAACCATCGTTCAAAGATACGTTTATGGCTTTATGGATGGGCCGATCCATCAATACCCTTTTGCCCGTTGCCTCCATCGGTGGGGAAGTCGTCAAAGCACGCATGCTCATCCTTTGGGGTTACTCAAAAGCAGATGCGACGGCTTCGGTCGTTGTCGACAAAACGGTACAAGTGTTTGGCTTGATCATATGGGGTTTAGTTGGCGTTTCTTTACTGGTGCATTATTCCGTAGATCAGGAAATGATTGCGGGGGCCATTACAGGGTTTGCAGTTTTAGGTGCAGGCGTTGCGGGATTCGTACTGGTACAAAAATCCGGCATGACAAGATTCATGGTCAACTCAGCCCAAAAAGCTACCAACTCCGATTATTTTGAAGGCCTCAAAGATGGCGCCGACAAAGTTGATGCAGCTGTGCGAGGCAACTACGCACGACCCAAACGGCTTGTGATGTCTGTGTTTTGGCGCACTTTGGCATTGGTTCTACAATCCGCCGAAGTCTGGGCTGCCGCTTATGTCCTCGGCCATCCGATCAGTATCCTCGAAGCTGTATTTTTGAAAAGCGTCACATCGACTTTAAGCGATGTTGCCTTCGTCATCCCGAACGCGCTGGGCATCCAGGAAGGCGCGTTTATTATCTTTGGCGCTATGCTCGGTTATCCGCCTGATGTGATGCTGGCAGTCTCATTGGCCATTCGCATTCGGGAACTCATCATTGATGTGCCCGGATTGGTGATTTGGCAGCACGCTGAGGGTAATCACTTCTTTAAAAAACTCAAACGCACTTCGTCGGATAAAAATTAAAATGGATATTGCCGTTTATATCAGCTGGGCACTCCTCGCCGCTTCGATTGGATACATGCTGACTGCAAGTGCATGCGTCATCATGTTTGAAGGCAAATGCGTAAAGCCCACGCCGAAACCAACAACATGGCCAACCGTCACGCTTTTCAAGCCATTGCATGGGCTGGATTTTGAACTTGAAGCGAACCTGAGAAGTTTTTGCGCCCAGGATTACCCAGCGTATCAGGTCATATTTGGCGTATCCTCTGCTGATGACCCTGCAATCCCGATTGTCCGTGATTTACTGGCAAGCCTGCCTGACCTCGACGCCGAGCTTGTGATCGACACGGCCATTAACGGCAGCAATCCAAAAGTCAGCAATCTGATTAATATGGATAAAGTCGCCAAAAATGACGTTTTGATCATTTCTGATAGCGATATGCGGGTTAAGTCAGATTATATTCAAAAGGTCGTTGGTGGATTCAATACACCAAAAATTGGCGTCGTAACGTGCTTGTATCACGGCACGCCAGCACCCGGCTTTGCCTCACAACTTGGGGCCATGTTCATCAACCAATGGTTTGCACCCAGCGCGTTGATACCGGCAACGTTTGGCAAAATGACCCATTGCTTTGGTGCCACCATGGCCACGCGCCGCCAGATTTTAACGGAAATTGGCGGATTTGAAGCGCTAGCAAGTAATTTAGCTGACGATCATACGATGGGGCAGCGCCTACGGGACCTTGGATACGACATTACGTTGGCCAATGTGGTTGTTGAGAATTTTGTTCAAGAAAAAGACCTTAAGGCATTGATTCATCACGAATTACGCTGGGTACGAACCATCAGATCGATTGCGCCTCTAGGATTTGCATCTACATTTTTAACCGATACCATTCCCATCGGGCTTGTCGTCAGTTTCTTAATGTTCCTAGCTGGTTGGGATCTCGGCTGGGCATTACTGCCGACAGGCATCGCTATGGGGGCCCGGCTGATCCTACACGGCTCGACAATCGGCATATTTTCATCTAAAAATCCTTCAGATTCGTGGATTTTTCCTATACGTGACTTACTTTCTTTTTTCGTCAGGCTTATATGTTATACGGGCAAGACAGTCAGTTGGCGTTCCTCTCACCTTTCGGTCGGATCAGGTGGCGAGATTGATAAATGAAATTCCGACATTACGGTAAGTGATCGACATGAAAAAAACGTTGTTTCTAAGTCCTCCTTCTTTTGAAGGTTTTGATGGCGGCGCTGGTTCTCGTTACCAGTGCAAACGAGAGGTTCGCTCGTTCTGGTACCCAACATGGCTGGCTCAATTGGCTGCCCTGGTCCCTGACAGCACTCTCATCGATGGCCCAGCGGGTGGTTACACCCTCGAAGGACTGATTCCAGAAGCATCAAAATACGAAGTCCTTATCGTTTATACGTCGACACCAACATTTGCGAACGATGTGCTTGTCGCCAACGCGATGAAAGAAGCCAATCCTGATTTGCTGATCGGCTTCTGTGGCGCGCATGTGATGGTTAATTGGGAAGCGTCCATGAACGCATCTCCACATATTGATTTCGTATGCGATAAAGAATTTGATTTTACTGTTAAAGAAGTTTGCGAAGGCAAGCCATTGGCCGAGGTCAAAGGCCTTTACCACCGCGACGGCGACAAGGTCATGAAATCTGGTGAGCGCGGCATCATCCATGACATGGACTCGCTGCCTTGGGTTACGCCGATTTACAAAAAATTCCTGCAGTCAAAGAACTATTATAACGGTTACATGCTGCACCCGTATATGTCGCTTTATACCGGACGTGGCTGCAAATCCCGTTGCACGTACTGCCTGTGGCCTCAGACAATTTCCGGACACAACTACCGGACACGTTCAGTAATAGACATCGCCGCTGAAATTGCTTACGCACAAAAAGAATTCCCCGAAGTGAAGGAATTCTTTTTTGACGATGACACACTGACCGATAACATTGAACACGTCGAAGCCCTCGCCATCGAACTGGGCAAGCTGGGTGTGACATGGTCATGCAATGCGAAAGCTAATGTGCCGCGGAAAACACTCGAAATTCTAAAAGCAAACGGCTTGCGCTTACTTCTTGTTGGGTACGAATCTGGCAACCAGAAGATCCTCAACAACATGAAGAAAGGCGTGCGTCTCGATTTCGCCCGCAAGTTCACGCAAGACTGCCACGACCTAGGCATTTTGATCCATGGCTGCTTCATCGTTGGTCTTCCGGGTGAAACCCGTGACACGATCAAAGAAACAATGGCATATGCCAAAGAGATCGATCCAAAGACAATCCAAGTGTCGTTGCCAGCAACCTACCCAGGCACATTCCTGTACAAGCAGGCAATGGAGAACGGCTGGCTTCAAACTGACGAGGTCACAACAGGTCTCGTCACGGATGCGGGCACACAGGAAAGCATCTTGAGCTATCCGCATCTGGACAAAACCGAAATCTTTGAAGCTGTTGAGACGTTCTACAAAGATTTCTACTTCCGTCCTAAGAAGATGTTCCAGCTGACGATTGATATGTTCCGCGATTGGGAAGTCATGAAACGCCAGCTACGCGAAGGTGTAGAATTCTTCAAATTCCTCTGGGGGCGTAAAGAAACCGCTTGAAGAACCTCATCATCACCGCTGATGATTTTGGAATCTCCAAAGAAGTAAATGACGCCGTTGAGGACGGGCACAAGAACGGTGTCCTCACTGCGGCGTCGCTCATGGTTGCCGAGCCGTTCGCAGCAGATGCTGTCGAGCGCGCTAAAGACATGCCACGCCTAGGTGTTGGACTTCACGTCGCCTTATCAAGGGTACGCCCGGCAAGCGACCCAGACGATATCCCTGCGCTTGTCGATGACAAAGGATGGCTCCGCGCTGACCTTGTTGGTGCCGGGTTCCGGTTCTTCTTCCTGCCCGAAGCTCGTCGTCAGCTCGCAATTGAGATTAAGGCGCAGTTCGATGCATTTGCACGCACAGGGCTTACGCTTGATCACGTGAACGCACACAATCATCTACATTTGCATCCGACTGTTCTCAGCATCATTCTGAAAACGGGCAAGCAATACGGCATGCGCGCAATACGGTTGCCAAAAGACCGAAACACCAAAGGACTGGGTGCAGCCTTTTTGACGCCATGGCTTGCCTTGATGCAGGCCCGCATAACCAAAAACGGCATGCGCCACAACGATACCCTTTTAGGTCTGGATGAAACGGGCTTCCTGAATTCAGAAGCTATGACCAAGCTGATCGATAACTTGCCTGACGGCACGGCTGAATTAATGTGCCATCCAGCGACAGGCCCATGGGAGGGTATGGACCCCATGGCTTGCAGGTTCCATCATGACCAGGAGTATGCAGCGCTTATTGATGCCAGCATGCGAAATGCGGTCACAAACAGTGGCGCCAACCTTATTGCCTACAGGGATATCCCATGACCCATCCAAATGTCCCTCCATCTGAGGACCACGCAAACGGACTTGGACGAACATGGACGCACAAGCTGGCGCTTATCTTTGTCCGTCCGCTTGCAAACACATTCGTGACCCCAAATCATCTGACGTTCTTACGTCTGATCACCGGATTAGTTGCATGTTATTGCTTTGCCACGGGGGATCGCGAACTCATGATCTGGGGCGGTTGGATATGGGTATTATCCGCATTTCTTGACCGCACTGATGGTGAATTGGCGCGTGTGAGCGGCAAAACCAGCGCATGGGGTCACAAGTTCGATATGTTCTGTGACTCTGCCACCACAAGCTTGTTCTTTGTTGCCGGTGGGATTGGTCTTCGTGACACCGAACTTGGGCATTGGGCGATATTCATGGGTATTGCAGGTGGACTTGGTGTCCTCGCCGCAGAGTATTACGCAGAACAAATCGATAAGCGAAATGACGACCCAGATGATCGTGCCTATCCTGGTTTCGCAGATTTTGATTTTGATGACGTACTGTATCTATTTGCGGTGATCGCATGGTTTGATTGGTTCATGCCAATCGTTATCGGCGCATCTATTGGCGCACCAGCGTTCGCGCTTTTAACTTGGTACAAGTGGCAGAAACTTCCACCACTAGACAATGCAAAACCTTAAATAACCCGACTTAGTCGCTGATGTCGTCAGGGCTTTTTGCGACGATAGCGAACCTGTCTGCGAGGGCTGCTAATGTTGTCTGATGAATAATTTCAGCGGGCACATCGCTTTCCCCTGTTGCACTCGGCAAATCACGAGTCGCGATTGCGCTGACAACCAATGTGTTCCGATAGCCAAGATCAAGCGCCGCACGGGTCGTAGCACTGACGTACATATGTGTTTGGAATCCGACAATCGTCAACTGCTTGGCATCTAGTTCACGTAGCTTTGCTTCTAACGTTTTCCGGCAAAACTGTTCGGCAATCCTTTGCGAATGACGTCTTCGCCATCTTTGGGCGCGACGCGTGCATCAATCGCACCATGTGGATCGTCCAAATCAAATGCGCCGCCAGGCTTTCCTTCATGCTGAATATGTATGACTGGCGATCCTAGTTTGCGAAACCGTGACAACATAGCAGCAGCGTCTTCCATCGCAGCGTCGACACCTACCAATGGCAGAGCCCCAGTCACATATTCGTTCTGGCAATCAATCAATATAAGAACAGATTCAGACACGCGGTTTGGCGTAAGATCGGCTCCTGACATGCTGAGCAATGTTTTCGCCATGATCTATCCTCGTCTGGTTAAAAGTATTCGGGAAAGGCTGTCGTAAGCGCTGCCCGGATACGATCACGAACCGGCACTTCTGGCGCTGTCCGATCAAACGTCTTGCCGGTCACACGCTCAAACAATGATACATACTTGTTCGAGAACTCGACCAATGTTTCTCCAGGTATCTCAGGCAGCGGGTCCGTGTATGGATTGCATCGTGCCCTGATCCACAAACGCAGAAATTCTTTATCGAGACTCGCCGGCTCTTTTCCAGCGGCATGCTCGCCTGGATAAAGCGCCGCATCCCAGTATCGACTGGAATCCGGTGTGTGGATTTCATCCGCAATCGTCACAACACCATTTTCGTCCAGACCAAACTCATATTTGGTATCCACAAGGATCAAGCCGTTCTTTGCGGCAATCTCTCGACCACGTTCAAACAGTGCGAGGCTTTTTGACGCTGCCTCATCCCACTGGGCTTGGGTCAGTAGGCCCTGAGCAACAACTTCTTGCGCCGAGATCGGATGATCGTGTCCATCCACTGAGCCTTTGGTTGTCGGCGTAATGATCGTTTCAGGGAGCGCATCGTTCTTTTCCAATCCCCCAGGTAATGTCTGACCATAAACATCGCGCTCACCCTTCGCGTACATCGTCCAGATGCTGGTGTCTGTAGTGCCCGTAATATAATCACGCACAACCATTTCGATGGGCAACATCTCTAATCGCTTGGCGATAATCACATTCGGGTCCGGATACGAAATCACATGGTTCGGGCAAATATCCTGGGTCTCTTCGAACCAGAATGCTGCCGTCGCCGTCAGAACATGACCCTTGTCAGGCACTGCGGCCAGGACATGGTCAAATGCGGACTGGCGGTCCGTTGCAATCATCACACGACGGCCATCACCGAGGTCATAGCTCTCGCGCACTTTGCCGCGCTGGAAGTCTGGCAGTTCAGAGAATTCCGCGTCGACGAGGACGTTATCTAAACGCCATTTATCTTGATCTGAAATAGTCATGTCCGTGAGTATAGTAACGCGCGCGCCGCTTACCAGATGAAATCTTTGACCTAGTGAACATAAAGAATAAGCAAAATACCGGCGATCACCAAAAGAATGCCCGCCATCTCAAGTTTGGTGCTTTTTTCGCGGAAAATCAGCGTTGAGAAGGCGAACGTGAACACCAGTTCTATTTGTCCGACGGCACGCACCAATGCAGCGTTTTCCAATGTAAAGGCTGTGAACCAGGCAATTGAGCCCAACACGCCCGCGACACCGACAGCCAATGACCATTTCCAGTTTTTTAAGACGTCGGTCATTTGGCCAGGCTCACGCCACAACAGATACAGACCCATGAAAATTGTCTGAATAACCACTGAAACCGCGAGCGTGAAAGCTGCAGGCATAACAAACCCGTCGTAATCCAGCTCAAGCGCTGCACCACGGAAGAAGACCACGGACGCGCCTAAGAACAATCCTGACGCGAGGCCTATCATCGTCGATTTTTCGGTTAACCCGGTGAACAAGGTCTTAAACGTAATATTCGTCTGCGCCAAAGACATCGCCATCACACCCATAACACTGACAACAATGGCAAAAATCGCCCCCCAGGTCAGCGTATCGCCCAACAATAGGAAAGCTAGTAGTGCAACCTGAACTGTTTCAGTTTTAGAGAACGTCGTCCCGACCGCAAAATTTCGAAACGAGAATAACCAGACTAACAAACCTGTAAATATGATCTGCGATAACCCGCCTAGAACACAATAAAGCAGAAACAGCCCCTTGATTTCAGGGATCGGCATCTCGCCCCAGGTGTTCAATCCAAAGACGTACAGCACCGCAAATGGCCATGCATAAAAGAACCGCACATACGTTGCACCGCCGGTCGACAGTTTTCCTTTGAGATGCTTTTGTAAGGCTGAACGAAGATTCTGGCAGAACGCCGCGACAATCGTAATAGGGATCCAAATTTCCATGCGGCGGTCGGCACCTCGTTATCAATCACGTTACAGCCGTTTATTATGTCGGCGGACCTCGGAGCGGTAAACACCTTACATTCCTCAGAGTTAATTCTCTGTCTTGGCCCACGTCACACATCTGCCTATCTTCATCCTATGACAAAGGCACGTTTTATCGGCAGCGAGATATACAGGGATAGCACATATGAGCGCGGGCATCCGCTCGCCATTCCACGTGTTTCCCTTGCGATAGATCTTATCCGGTCCCTGAATTGGTTCACGGACGACAGCTATGTCGATAGCCCGCGTGCGAGCTCGACGTATCTCAAACGCTTTCATACATCGGATTATGTAGACGCTGTTATTCAAGCTGAGCGGGATCAGGACGCCAGCCCAGCCGTACGGGAACGACATAATATCGGCATCAACGGCAACCCCATATTTCCAGAGATGTTTTCACGCCCGGCTACTGCGGCAGGCGGCGGCATGTATGCAGCAGAGCTCGTCCGGGATGGTGGCCAAGTGTATAATCTGGGCGGTGGCCAGCATCATGGCCGTCCCGACCAAGCCAGTGGGTTTTGTTATTTCAACGAGCCTGCACTCACCATGGGTCACCTTCTTGAAAACGGCACGCAACGCATTTTCTATATCGACCTTGATGCCCATCATGGCGATGGCGTGCAGGATGCTTTTCATGACGACGACCGCGTCTTCACCCTGTCCATTCACGAAGGTGGTCGCTGGCCGATGGATCGGCGCAGCACCAATCCAGATACACAGCCCGGCGGCATTATGGACCGCGCTGGGGGCGCTGCCCGAAACCTACCCGTCCCACCCGGCCTTAACGATGATGAACTTGAAGCCTTGATTGAGGGCGTCGCATTACCCCTCATCACATCGTTCGAGCCTGAGGCGTTATTTATTCAATGTGGTGTAGATGCACTTAGCGATGACCCACAAAGTCGGATTGAGCTCTCGAATACAGCACTTTGGCGTGCCGTCAGAACGCTTAAGGACTTAGCCCCCCGCCTGATCGTTTCTGGTGGCGGTGGATATAACCCTTACAGCGTGGCGCGTGGCTGGGCAGGTATCTGGGGCGTGCTCGCTGGGTTCGATGTGCCTGAGACGTTACCGCCAGAAGCCGAGGCCCTATTGCGCAACGTAACATGGCAGCATCGCCGCGCCGCCAATGCACCAGAAAGATGGTTCACGACGCTCGCCGACCCGGCTCATCATGGCCCCATCCGCCCCGAAATCCGAAACCTGATTAAAGAGCATTCTAGCTAACGTGAACGGCTTCAAGTCTGCGCAAACATCAACGAGAACGGCCTTGTTCGACATCCAAGGTTTTTCTCCCTACATAAGAGCGAACAATGATCAAAAATTTTCTTTCACGTTTACAAGGCAAGACGATGACAACCAATGATATGAAGCCTCCGATCGCCGATAAGCGCCCCACCAAAACGACCTTTCACGGGCACACCCGGGTCGACGATTACGCGTGGCTGAAGGATGAGAATTGGCAGCAAGTGATGCACGAGCCTGACGTGCTGCAGTCAGATATCCGGGCTTACGTTGAAGCCGAGAACGCGTACACCTGGGCTTGCATGGAAGATACGCAAAAACTCCAACGGACCTTGTTTGCCGAGATGCGCGGACGCATTAAAGAAGACGACACCACTGTGCCTGATCCCGACGGAAAATATGCATATTATGTACGCTATGTCGAAGGTGGGCAGCACCCAAAATTTTGCCGCACACCTACGTCTGGAAAAAACGTTGAAGAGATTTTATTGGACGGTGACGTCGAGGCAAAAGACCTGAGCTTCTATAAGATCGGTGCTTTCTCTCATACGTCTGATCACAAAATTGCGGCCATCGCCGAAGATAAAAATGGTTCCGAAATTTTTCAAATCCGCTTTCGTGATCTGGATGAAGGTCGGGACCTGGCCGACGTTTTGTTGAACGCCAGTGGTGATGTCGAATGGGCAGAAGATGGTAAAACACTTTTCTATACAGTCCTGGATGAAAGCCATCGTCCGTCAAAAGTCATGCGACATATTCTGGGGACTGACAGCGCTGATGACGTCGAAGTCTTTGAAGAAACAGACCCTGGATTTTTCATCGGGCTGTCCAAGACTGAAAGCCGTCGATACCTGCTGATCGATAATCATGATCATCAAACATCCGAAGTTTGGCTTATCCCATCTGACAAACCAGATACTGCGCCCGCGCTGATTGCGGCGCGCGAGCCCGGCGTTGAGTACAGTGTGTCTGAACGAGACGGCAAGCTCATCATCTTAACAAATGCTGATGGTGCCGTTGATTTCAAACTGGTCACAACATCCATCGACGCGCCGTCGCGTGAAAACTGGCAGGACCTCATCCCGCACACGCTGGGCAAACTCATCGTGACCGCAGGCGTTTTCGCCGACTATCTGGTGCGGCTTGAACGTGTGAATGCGTTGCCGCAGATAAACATACGCAACTGGGAAACCCTCAAAGAAGAAACCATCTCGTTTGAAGAAGAAGCTTACGCCTTGGGCCTCGAAGGTGGATACGAATTCAAAACAGATGCCTTGCGGATGTCCTATTCTTCACCAACAACGCCGCGCCAGGTTTTCGATTATAACATGCAAACCGGTATAAGGACTCTCCTCAAGCAAGACGAAGTTCCGTCAGGCCACAACCCGGCTGATTATGTTACCCGGCGTATTCAAGCTGTTGCCGGTGATGGTGAGCTTGTCCCCGTCACTGTGGTCTATCGCAGCGACTTGATCCTTGATGGGTCCATGCCGACACTTTTGTACGGCTATGGCAGTTACGGCATGTCGATGCCGGCGTCTTTCGTCACGTCACGCTTAAGTCTTGTCGACCGGGGTTTTGTTTATGCCATCGCCCACATTCGGGGCGGCATGGAGAAGGGCTACAATTGGTATCAGGACGGCAAGACGACGACGAAGATGAACACCTTCACAGATTTTATTGCCGCAGCGAACGGATTGATTGCTGAGAACCTGGCATCACCCGGCAACATTGCCATCCATGGCGGTAGTGCTGGCGGCATGCTCATGGGTGTGAGCGCCAACCTGGCGCCTGACTTGTGGCGAACTGTTGTTGCTGACGTGCCATTCGTCGACGTCCTCAACACTATGTGTGATACGTCTCTGCCCCTAACCCCTATTGAATGGCCAGAATGGGGCAATCCCATCGAAGATAAAAATGCCTACGATTACATGTTGTCTTATTCGCCTTATGAGAAAGTTGTCGCAAAAGATTATCCAGCGATCCTCGCCACTGCAGGATTAACCGATCCACGCGTGACATACTGGGAGCCCGCGAAGTGGGTCGCCAAACTTCGTGCGACCAAAACCAACGACACACCCTTGCTTATGAAAACAAATATGAGTGCAGGTCATGCAGGAGCATCTGGACGTTTTGACAGGCTTGAGGAATTAGCCTTCAACTATGCGTTCGTCATGAAGTCATTTGGCATGAAGGCATAAGCTTTTCACTTAACCTGACAAATTAACCAGCGCACCAATTGGAACGGCACCGGAAATATTTGCGCTGGCACTAATCAGGCTTTGATCAAATCCATTGGTCTGTCCAAGTGCGGCTTGCAGTTGTGACAAGCGCTCCAGGCGACTTCCAACTGTTTGCGCCGCTCCACGCAATCGGGCTTCACTAAGCCGCGCCGTTTCACTTGTTGAAACATCCAGTCTGGAAATGCCTAAAGAGAATGGATCAAGTCCTTGCGGGTTAATCGTCAGTGATCCACCAAACTTTGTCGTTTGCAATTGGAAAGGCAAGCTGTTGCCGTTGATGAAACTTCCACCACGCACGGTCGTAGCTTGAGTAAGATTATTGATAAGAACAATGGCACGATCAATCTGCGTCTGAATATTACCACGCGAAACTCGAGTCCCGTTTATGGTCAAGTTCGTTTCTGAAGAGACCAGCCCATCCTGGCCAGCAACCCTGGCAAGATCTGCCAGTTCTAATAGCGCTTCCCGGATTGATGCGCCTGCAAAAACTGACTGACGTAATGTCCGATTTGCGTCAGGTAAATTAATGGCCACTGACCGTTCAACAAACCGTCCGGCAACAATGCCATTAGATAATGCCAAGCCTTGTGCGGCATTAAATGATATCCTACCACTTCGCACAAGCCGACTTACAGCCCGCCATGAATCAAGCGCAACCGTAAGCGCACTCCCCGATGGAATTTCAAGCGCCACCCCCGTGTATCCCCCTTGGCCATTGGCTGAAGGTTACTTTTTTATTTTTAGTATAGCATACAATTAATAATGTGGCGGACGTCGGTCGGCTTCTTCTTCTGGGTCTATGTCGGCTTTGGTTGCATCAAGTTTTGAGATTTGACGGCGTAACTTTTCAATCGATTCCCATTGCTCTGTAATCACATCACTCAGTTCATTAATCGTCTGCTCTTGATGCGTCACCGTCATCTCAAGTTCTGTTATTCTTTTATCAAATTCGTCGCTCATCAATGCATCCTTAGCGTATCGCACCGCGCGCAGTAATCTCCCAGAGATCAACCACACATCCACCTTTTACAACCACGTACCAGTCATAAAGATTAACCGTCGGATCGCAATGCCCAGGGATGATGCGGAGCTTTTCACCCAAGATCACGTCGCGCGCCGCTTTTTCTAAAATCAGCGTGCCGTGGTCGTCCGATGGGCGCTGATACCGCGCACCAGGAATATCTGCGACCCAAGGCATCCCCTGATCATTGCCGAGCGCCTTATGGCCTGCGTCGACAACCGCTTTTCCAGGCTTCGTCGCACTCATCACTGTCACAAGCACGTAAAGACTATGGCGAAAATCTGTGAACGGATCGCCTTGCTCGTCTTTGTTTTGAGCATAATCCGCATCCATAAAGATATACGAGCCACATTGCATTTCCTGATAAATGCCACTGGTCGCTTCAAAGCGAAAACTACCTGTGCCAGCACCCGTCACCGTCGGTACGTCGATGCCGATCTTTGCAATCTCAGCTAAGGTCTCTTTGACCAGATCGCAGGTGCCACCAATAGCAGCCCCTCGCTCATTGGCCGTGCGGATATGCTGTGCAGAACCATGATATGCCTGAAGCCCCTGAAAGTTGAGCCCTTCCTCAGCATCAACAATCCCCACAAGATCGGCCGCAGCCTTACCCGGTGCAATGCCACAACGTCCGGCACCAACATCGATCTCAACATAAACATCAAGTTCAACACCGGCATCCCGCGCAACCTGACCTAAGTCCTGCGCATTGGTCGCATCGTCGACACAAATGCCAATTGTTGCATCCTTTGCCAAAGCCGCCAGACGCTTGAGTTTCTTCTCTCCCCAGATCTCGTTTGTGACGAGGACGTTGTTCACACCACCCGCCACCATCGCTTCTGCTTCGCCAACCTTTTGGCAGCAAACACCAATCGCCCCCGCAGCCATCTGCCTAAGCGCAATCTCTGGACACTTATGTGTCTTGGAATGTGCGCGCAGTCGAACACCGTAATCGCTTACGGTTTGCGCAAGCTTTGCAATATTCGCTTCGAAAGCATCGAGATCGATGATGAGCGCAGGTGTGTCGATGTCTTGGAGATTATCGCCAATTTCGGCGGGAGGGAGTGTCATGTTTAATTACCTATCCAAATGTCGAGATACGCGGAGCATACCGGGCATATGTCTACATTGTCACGTTGAGCGGTCATGGGCTTGACTTAAGCTCTCCATGAACCACATTTATGGTGTTCAATCTATATGCTCATGGTGGGATATAGATCACAGGCGCCAGTATTTCTGGGCTCAATAACGACCTCGCCCAACGGGAGGTTTGGAGATAGCGATGACTGTATTTAACAATCCCCACATGCTCGGTTTCGACCATTTTGAGCGCATTCTCGATCGTGCCGTAAAGGCTTCTGCCGAAGGCTATCCGCCTTATAACATTGAGCAAACCGGCGAGAACGATATTTGTATCACTCTGGCTGTTGCAGGATTCTCGATGGATGACCTCAGCGTTTCCGTCGAAGACAACCAACTGGTTATTCGTGGCAAGCAAGTAGATGACATCGGTGAGCGCATCTTTATCCACCGCGGCATTGCTGCACGACAGTTCCAGAGAGCATTCGTCTTGGCAGAAGGCATCGATGTTGTCGGTGCGACACTCGATAATGGCTTACTGAATGTAGATCTTCACCGCGAAGTGCCTGAGCCAGAAATCAAAACTATTAAGATTCAAAGCGGCAAGACTAAGGCGCAGACCATAGATATGGATTCTGACAGCTAGGCTGCAAATAAAATCATATTCGTGTTTTAAAAACCGCGTTAAGCTGCGCGTATTTCCTGCGACTCGGTCAATATCGCGGATAATGCGTCGACTTCGCCAGTGCCGCGCAATTTCTCGCAGGTATTTTGATCTCGGAGCAATCTTGAGACCCGTGCCAATGCTTTAAGGTGATCGGCGCCTGCTTCTTCAGGTGCGAGCAAGACAAAGATCAAGTCTACCGGACGTTCGTCAATTGATTGAAAATCAACAGGCTTTTCAAGGCGCGCAAAGATTCCGTAAAGACGATCGAGTTCTGGCAATTTGCCATGAGGGATTGCGATCCCGGATCCAACGCCCGTTGTGCCAAGACGCTCGCGGTCCATCAGCACGGCAAAGATCTTGCGCTCATCAATGTTCGTAATATCAGCAGCACGCCGCGCCAGTTCCTGCAAAACTTGCTTTTTACTGGTCGCGCGAAGATTTGCTACGACGCATTCACCATCAAGAAGATCGGTAAGTTCCATTCTCTCGTCCCACCTAAAGTTAGGCTAACACAAATTCAATATTATTTACGGCGCGTACATTTAGTCTGCTGCGCCACTTGGTGATGGATCAATCCATCCGATATTTCCATCTTTCCGATGGTATACAACGCTTAACGTTCCCGTCTTGGAATTGCGGAACATAAGAACCGGCAAATCTGCCAAGTCCATACGCATCACCGCTTCACTGACTGAGATTGTCATAATGTCTGTTTGCATTTCCGCAACGATAATCGGCTGCGCGTCTGCTTCGACTTCAGTTTCGCTATCATCACCCTGGATAACGTATTGCTGCGCCATCATGATGACTTCGTCTTTACTCGGACGGCGCCGCTGATCATCGACTAGGCGGCGCTTATAGCGACGCAGTTGCTTGGAAATACGAGCAAGGGCTATATCAAATGCGGGATAAGCCTCATCAGCTTCGCCTCGCCCTTGAATGATGATGCCGCGTGGGCCCGGGTGCACCGTAATATCAACATGCATGCGCGCGCCTTCGCGTGACAATGTCACATTCGCATCAAGAGCTTGGTCGAAGTACTTCGTAACCGAATCGGTAAGATGATTTTCCGCGTGCTCGCGAAATGCATCACCAACGTCAACATGCTTGCCGGAAATTGAGATTTCCATGATTACTGCACCTTTAAGTATTTGATTATAAAGATTTCTTCGACCTCGTAGGAAGCGCAATCAGGCGTCATCCGAGCTCCTTTTCGAAACCGTGGGCGGACCCTAGTGACGTGGTCCCGCGAAGTCAATACGAGAAGCATTTGCATAAGACGATGTTACGACAAAACATCGAAAATGTCACCTTCATGTAGGCTTAAAGAGAATAAAAATAAGCTTTACTTTGGTGGCGCTTTTTGTTTGCGGCGCTCCACTGATGAGCCGATTCTCAACGATTCTCGATACTTAGCAATCGTCCGCCGCGCGATGTCGTAACCATCTTCGACCAATAACTTTACTAATTTATCGTCGGACAGAATACGCTTTGAGTCTTCCGCATCGATCAATTCCTTAATTCGGAATCGCACAGATTCGGCTGAATGCGCATCCCCGCCATCCGTCGCACCAATCGACGACGAGAAGAAGTACTTCAATTCGAAAATGCCGCGCGGGGTTACGATGTATTTATTCGATGTCACGCGGCTGACCGTGCTTTCGTGCATTTCGATTTCATCAGCAACATCGCGCAAAACCATCGGCTTGAGATGCGTAACGCCTTTCTTAAAAAAGGCATCCTGACGTCGCACGATCTCGCTTGAGACTTTCAGAATTGTTGTTGCTCGCTGATGCAGTGCCCGTACGAGCCAATTCGCTGTCTGGAATTGCTCCGCTAAATATTTTTTATCTTCACGCGTCATCGGTGTTTCGAGAACGCGCGCATGATACGTCGTGTTTACCAATACGCGAGGCAACGTTTCATGGTTGAGTTCGACCACCCAACCACCTTTTGGATGTGCAACCATGAGGACATCCGGGATAATCGGCTCGGACAGTTCGGCGGCAAACGACAAACCTGGCTTTGGATCAAGCTCACGTAACTCGCTCAACATGTCGATTATATCTTCAGCATCGACATCACATAGATTGGATAATTTTGTAAATTCTCGCGAAGCCACAAGATCAAGATTTTCGATAAATACCTGCATCGCCGGATCGAAACGATCACGCTCGATAAGCTGAAGCGATAAACATTCCGCCAAATCTCGTGCGAAAATTCCTGTAGGCTCAAACGATTGCAATGTACGTAAAACATCAAGCACGTGCGCCTCGTCAGTGCCTAAGGCCGCAACGACATCTTCGATGGGCTCGCTTAAGTATCCGCTTTCATCGACCTGATCTATCAGGTACGCCGCAATGATCGCATCGTGACCTGGCAGGTTCGCCAATCCCAATTGCGTATCAAGGTGTGTCCGCAAGCTGACTTGCTCCGCCAAGGTTTCTTCGAGACCTGGTAAATCACCATCATAACCACTCGCACTCGGTGCGAGGCTACTTTGCCCCACCGAGACACTACCGTCTTCATAAGCATCCGTTGTGTTGGCATCCAACTCAACCGCGGTCACCATTTCAATATCTTTGGGATCACCAAGATTTAAATCATCCAAGGCGGGTGCGTCTGCAAACGAATCGCCATCGCCTGGCTCTAGATCAGTTGTCTCAGCAGGGGTCGCTTCGTCCCGTTCAAGAAGTGGATTGTTCTCTATTTCGCTCTCGACGAATTCTAACAGCTCCATATTGGAGAGCTGCAGCAATTTGATTGCTTGCTGCAACTGCGGCGTCATGACCAAAGATTGGCCAAGTCGCTGCTCTAGGCGCGGCGCCATTACCATGCGCGAACCCTATTCATGTCGTTAAAGTGAGAAACGATCACCCAGATAGACGCGCCGCACATCGGCGTTGCCGACAATGTCCGATGGCGCTCCCTCCATCAACATTGAGCCATCATGGATGATGTAAGCCCGATCAATAACATCGAGCGTTTCACGCACGTTGTGATCGGTGATCAAAACGCCAATTCCACGGTCTTTTAGGTGGGCGACAAGTTCTCGGATATCGCCAACTGCAATTGGATCAATACCTGCAAATGGCTCGTCCAAAAGCACAAAATGGGGATTGGATGCAAGTGCTCGCGCAATTTCTACACGCCGACGTTCACCACCAGAAAGTGCCATAGCCGGGGCACGGCGTAAGTGGGTGATCGAAAATTCAGCAAGGAGCGCGTCCAAAATAGCTTCACGTCGCTCGCGGCTCGGCTCGGTGACTTCAAGAACAGCGCGGATATTGTTTTCAACCGATAGCCCGCGAAAGATTGATGCCTCTTGGGGCAAGTAGCCAATACCTAATCGCGCGCGGCGATACATCGGCAGATCCGTAATATCATTCCCGTCCAGAATAACGGTGCCCGTATCAGGCTGGACCAATCCTGTGATCATATAAAAGCACGTCGTCTTGCCCGCACCATTCGGGCCGAGCAATCCAACAACTTCACCGCGTTGAACTTCCAGGCTGACACTGCGAACCACCGGACGTTTTTTAAAGCGCTTGCCCAGATTGTGCGCATACAAACCGCGTTTGCTCTCAGCGATAACCCGAGGCTTCTTGCGGCTTGGCTTCACATCTCCTTGCCCTTGAGCAAGTTGCTGGCCAATGTCTATAAAATCGTCGCTCATAACTGTCTTTTTACTCTCACGCTTAAATGGTCGCTATTTAATTACTGTTTCGGTTCTTCGGAACGAATGACCCTTGGACCCGCCCGGAACTCGATTGATTGGCACAGGCAAACAATTTGCTAATGCCCGTATTAAGATTGACCTCTGCACGACACCCGCGCAACTCGTTATCGTCTCGAACCAATTTCACTTTACCCGTTAGCGTGGCAACGCCGCTATCGACATTATACACACCACGATCACCGGTCGCCGTCTCACGTCCTGTTCTAATGCGAACGTTATCATAAGCATCAACGCGATACACGCGTGTTTGCCCCTTGGCGTCGGGCTTCAAATGCGCAACCAGAACGTCTGCATGCACACGTTTATTGTCTCGAACCGCAACAGCATCCCCGCGCGCCACAGCGAAGCTTTTCAATTCCCAGTATTCCAATTGCTGGCTTGCCGACAGTGTATCTTTACCTGAGACAAGGCGTGGTTTCTCGCCATCGATCACCAGCACTTTTTTATCCGCATTATAGATCGCACGGCTTCCGTAAGCCGTTTCACTATTAGAAATGATCCGCACATTTCCTAATGCATCTAACCGCCAGACTTCAGATTGTCCGCCCGCACCTTCGCGGTAGTGTGCCTTTAACTCATCACTAAGAACTTCGACCTCGCCCCGTACAGCACGCGCATTCCCGCGCGCAACAAAGATGCTGCCATCCTGTTGCCATTCGATACCGTCCTCTGCATACACTTCAATCGGCACATCACCTTTGACGCCGCCTAAGCTAAGGCTCTGGGCATTAGCACCACCGAAGCTCAGCGTCACTGCAGCTAAAAATGCAGCGGCATAAACCCCTGAGAATGTTCGTTGAAGCGATGAAACCGTTGTTAAAGCCATAAAGCCCTCAATTTATTCTCCCTTAAGGAGATGTTTTCCCAGCGCCCGGGTAAATGACCAACTTGCTTTTACCCGTGAAGTATATCGTCTTGCCTTTATCTTTAAGCCTAAACCCTTCGGCTTGAAGATTGCCGAATGAACCCTGGCCTTTTATAGGATGATCCCCTTCCGCAACACTCTTATCTAGATCAATCTTCGCCTTCTCGGTTAAGAATTCGTAACCACTGTCATGATAAAGCACGACAGACCCAACTAAATCGAGGGCTTCTGCCGTTCGGCCAAAGATCCCACGCTCCGCGGTCAGAACCAACCAGGTGTCATCTTCAAGCAATATATCTGCTTTTGGACTATCCAATTCTACAATATTTCCGGTGTCTGCAAGCCGTCGGGCGATCTCGGCCGTAACTGAATAGGGCTGATTTTCATCATCAGTTCCCAGGTAGCGCGGATTTAACATGCTTGGATCGGCTGCTTCTTTGACCGTTAGATCAGCAAATCCAATCCGAAACCGCGCATCAGGCACATTGATATAAGGCCAAGCCACAATAAGCGCGATCAGAAGGGCCGCAATCGTCGGCAAAAGGATCTTCATGGCACGAACAAAGTTAGAATAACCGGCAAGATGCCGGCGCGGGCCTTGTTCATTGAACCCAAAGCCGCTGCTTCGTGTGCGGCCTTCCAGGTCAAGATCGTTATTTTCAGCAGATGCCATTACGGTTTTGGCCTTGCTCAGGAAAATCGCATTAAGCGACACCAGCCCTTAAGCAATCATGAATATGGAGAACACCAACGGGTCTATTATCAGCAACGACAAATACATTGGTGATCTTATATTCATTCATAAAATGAAGAGCTTCACTTGCGAGCGTATCAGGATGCAGCGCCTTAGCGTCAATCGTCATTAAATCTGCAACCGCCTTCATGGTCAGATCATCGCTCATATGACGGCGTATATCACCGTCCGTCAAAATACCTGCCAGAGTCCCGTCTTCGTTTGTCACGCCAACACAGCCAAACCCTTTTGTCGTCATTTCAATCAAGGCTGCTGACATGACAGTATCGACTCCAATGACAGGCAATTCTGTTCCACCGTGCATGATGTCTCGGACTTTTAATAATCTTCGGCCAAGCTTGCCGCCAGGATGTAGCGCATGGAAGTCATCGCTCGAAAATCCACGTTTTTCTAGCAGGGCAACGGCGATCGCATCACCAAGCGCCAGCATAACCGTCGTCGACGTTGTTGGCGCGAGGCCCATGGGGCACGCCTCGTCTGCTTGCGGGATAACCAATGATGCGTCTGCGGCCATCGCCAACGTGCTTTCAGCGCGCCCTGTTATGGATATGAGCGGGATTTCAAAGCGTTTGCAGTACTCGACAAGATCAGCAAGCTCGGTCGTCTCGCCCGAGTTTGATAAAGCAAATACAGCATCTCCTTTGGTAATCATCCCAAGGTCACCATGAGATGCTTCTGCTGGATGCACAAAGAACGCTGGCGTACCGGTTGATGCTAATGTCGCGGCAATTTTCCGAGCAACATGCCCACTTTTGCCCATTCCAGTAACTACAGCCCGTCCTGTGACTTTAGATAAGATACGGATCGCCAGCGCAACATCATCACCAAGAGATGCTTCGAGCGCCTTCAAACCGTTGATTTCGATGTTCACGACGCGCTTTGCAGCAGCGATATCCTGATCTGCAGCATTGATTTTGATCTTTTCTGCAGGAAGTCCGTTCATAAAATCTCCTTTGGCTATCTGCATAAACTGCAGTGCATTTTCACAAGTATGCGCCGGGTCGGGATGGGGTTCAACAAATGCTATAGAAATTAGGCGTGTGAGAAAATATCCGTCTCAGGCCATCCCGCAAGATCGAGGTCAGCACGGACGGGCAGAAAATCGAAACATGACTGCGCCAACGACATTCTTCCTTCGCGCTCCAGCATTTCCTGAAGATTTTCACGAATTGCGTGAAGGTTTAGGACGTCTGATGCTGCGTATGCTTGTTGCGCGTCGCTTAATTCAGGGGCCGCCCAATCCGAAGACTGCTGTGCCTTTGAAAGCTCGATTCCAACAAGCTCACGCGTCACGTCCTTTAAGCCATGGCGATCTGTATAAGTTCGAATAAGCTTTGAAGCTATTTTCGTACAAAAAATCGGGGTAATTGTAATCCCCATCCACCGCTTCATGATCGCAACATCGAATCTGGCAAAGTGGAAGATTTTTGTCACATTCGGATCTGTCATCAAAGCCGTTAGGTTAGGTGCACTATAATCATCCGCGCTCATTTGCACGAGATGGCACACACCATCGCCTGCAGACAGTTGTACGACGCACAACCGATCACGCTGCAGATTTAAACCCTGCGTTTCCGTATCAACGGCAACATAATCGCCAAAATCAAGGCCACTTGGGATATCTCCACGATGTAAGTGAAGTTCAACAGGGGTATTGAATACTTTATGGGTCAACCGATTACCTTTCGTCCAGCGCCGACCGGCGGGGTGGCGATGGTGCCCAGGAGAAGACTCGAACTTCCACGACCTTGCGGCCACAGGCACCTGAAGCCTGCGCGTCTACCAATTCCGCCACCTGGGCATCCTCATATGCTATAGCATATATTGGAGACGAGGGAGTAGTCCTCAGTGGGCATCTTGTCAATATCTTGTCGCAAGCAAATATGGTCATATTCCAAGCCCTTTGTTGACCCTTTCGGGTGCTCGGTATAAGCCATACAGAGCGAATTTTTTCATGGGAACGCAAACATGGCTAACAAAACACCGCGCCGCATCATTACGGTCTTTGGTGCATCCGGGTTCATCGGCCGCCATCTGGTACGCAGGTTAGCCAATGCGGGCTGGGTCGTTCGCGCCGCATGTCGGGATACTGAAGATGCTCAATTTCTCAGAACGATGGGCGATGTCGGGCAGGTCATCCCATGGGGTGCCAATGTCATAGACCCTACAAGTGTTCGTGTTGCCCTTGAAGGTGCTGAAGCTGCCGTTAATCTTGTTGGTATTCTTTATGAAAGCGGCAAGACCACATTCGATCGCATCCATACAGACAGCGCCAAATTAATCGCAGAGACCGCCGCTGAGCTTGGTATCCAGAACTTTGTTCACATGTCGGCACTTGGTGCGAGCAACACCTCCGAAGCCGCATATGCGCGCTCTAAAGCAGCTGGCGAAGACGCCGTAATGGCCGTACTCCCTTCCGCAAAAATTGTCCGACCAAGTGTTGTATTTGGCCCCGAAGACAATTTCTTTAATAAATTCGCATCAATGAGCCGGTTTTCGCCAGGCTTGCCCGTTATTGGCGCACCGGCATTACCAAAAATCTCAATCGGTGGCGATGCAGGTTTTAGCATAGATTTTCTGGGCGATGGTGGACCGAAGTTCCAACCCGTGTATGTCGGCGACGTGGCAGGTGCCATTTTGGCTTGCCTTGATGAGAAATCTAGCGATGGTCAGACTTACGAGCTTGTAGGTCCACGTGTTTATAGCTTTGCTGACATTATGCGTCTCGTCTTGAAGAATACGTCACGTAAACGGTTCTTGGCTCCTATCCCGTTTTGGGTCGCAGAAATTAAGGCCGCTTTCTTAGGTGTTTTGCCAAAACCGCTTTTAACCTCAGATCAGGTTAAATTACTGCACACGGATAATGTTGCGAGTGGTGATTTCCCGGGACTTGATGCTTTGGGTGTCTCACCAACACCGGCTGAAGCTATCTTGCCAATTTACTTGAAGCGGTATCAAACACCCCTCGCTCAATCTCGCGTAACAGAATAAAGCCGTTCAGTATTTAGGTGGCAATCCAGTCGCGTCACCTTCACCGTCGCCACCCATTGCGGCAACAATAAGCTCGCCATACTCGCGCAAGAATACCGAACCTTTTACCGTCCGTTGAAGTAATACGCTTCTCCGATCATTTTCATCAACTTTACGCCGTATCATCCCAAGCTCGGTCAACCGATCAACAGCGCGTGTAATAGCAGGCTTTGTGACCTTCAATAATTCTGCGAGACCCCGCACGGTATGCGGCGCTGGCGTTAGATATACCGTCAATAAAAGCGACATTTGGCGGGCTGATAAATCTGGCGCGTCGCAACGAACACTCGCGACAACCGTACGGCGCCAAACATCAAGGGCCTGCAAGTCTGAAATTTCAACAATCATAAGATTTTTCTATTTAGTTTCGGTTACGAAACATTTAGTGCCTATTTTACAAATTCGCAATAGATAAAGCAGGTGTCAGTCTGTGCTGAAATGATACCTATTATTTGTGCAATCAGATAAACGTAAGACGCCGAATATCAAAAACCACATATCAGCAACCTATGTACTCTCTGTTTGACCGCTTATTTCATTTCGATATCGTAACATTAAGCGTTGCAGATACTATTTTCTAAGACGTCTACGCTAAATTTTGCCAAACCGTGTTGCCAAAGCACCAACAAATGCCCGCATGCCCATGGCTTCACCACCTTCGGGCTGACCCGGTTTCGACGATATATTCCAGGCCATGATATCCGTATGTGCCCAGGCCGCATCAGCTGGCGCGAATCTTTCCAGGAAGAGCGCTGCAGTAATGGCACCTGCATACCCTCCATCTGGTGAGTTCGTGATGTCTGCCACCTTGCCTTCGATCATTTTTCGATATCCCGGCCATAGCGGCATCCGCCACAGCGGATCGTTAGCGTTCTGACCCGCTACCAAAATTTCATCGGCAAACGTATCGTTGTTGCAGAACAGGGCTGGTAGTTCAGTCCCCAATGCAACACGTGCGGCACCTGTCAGGGTCGCACAATCTATAACGACTTCGGGGTTCGCCTCGCCAGCACGTGTCAATGCATCAGCTAAAATGACCCGTCCTTCTGCGTCTGTATTGCCAATTTCAACCGTGATGCCTGCACGTGTCGCAACAACATCACCCGGGCGCATGGCATTGCCAGCAATCGCATTTTCAACAGCTGGAATAAGAACTTTCAAATGTACCTTAAGCCCCATTGCCATCACGCAATGTGCGATGCCCAGGACATGCGCTGAACCGCCCATATCCTTCTTCATCAGCTTCATGCCAGCTGCGGATTTAATATCGAGTCCGCCGCTGTCGAAACAAACACCTTTACCAACCAATGCCACCGTTGGCAGATCAGGGCTACCCCACGATATTTCAATCAGTCTGGGTGCATCTTCAGCAGCGCGACCGACCGCGTGGATGGCTGGGTAATTATTTGTCAGCAGATCATCGCCGACAGTTTCTTTAAACGTCGCGCCAAATTGATCTGCGACCGCTTTTGCTGCTGCAGAAAGAGCCGTTGGCCCCAATTCATTTGGTGGCGCATTGATGAGATCGCGCACAAGGGCCGTTGCATCCGCGAACGCCTGGACTATTGACGCGTCTGTGCCATCAGGTGTCACCAAACGGGCTTTTATAGACGCCTCAGCGGCACCCTTGAACTTTGAATAGGCATAGCAGCCAAGTAACCAGCCTAGAGCACAGGCATCCCGCTGATCCTGAGCACACGTCACTTCAAGCGCATATGTTCCTTCAGGCAGCGATTTTGGTAACCCTGCAACATCCCAAAGAGAAATCGGCGCAGAAACACCTAAAACGACACATGCAATGCGTCCATCAGGACCGGGCACAACGATAGATTCGCCTGGTTTCGCCTTAAAATCATGCGTCTTGAGCCAATTATTTGCGCTATCGTCTGCGCCTGCACACCAATCTTTTAAATCTTCGCTCTGCATAAGATAAATAGGGACAGCGTTTTCATTTTTAGAAACCAGGACGTCTTTCACGAGTTGCTCCTTTATTTTAATCAGGTATCAATCTTACTTGGCGAAGCAGAAACGAAAACCCTAAATTCCTTAAAATATTTGAAGGACTAAATTATGAGCGATCCTATCGCATTGGTTATTGGTAATCGGAACTATTCTTCATGGTCGGTGCGTGCATGGCTTGCCATGAAGCATTCTGGCCTCGCATTCGAAGAAATTTTTATCCCACTCGATTTACCAGACACCAAAGCCGCCATCGCCAAACATTCGCCAAGCGGGCTCGTACCTGTTCTCAAAGTCGGCGACAACATTGTTTGGGAAAGCATGGCGATCATCGAAACTCTGGCTGAATTGGCCCCTGATATGAAGTTCTGGCCTGAAGATTTTGCAGCGCGCGCGATGGCAAAATCTGTCAGTGCGCAGATGCATGCGGGCTTTTTCCGATTGCGCCGGGATATGCCAATGGATTTGCGCAACAATTTACCAGGCCAAAACCACACTGAAGGTGCCCTTGGGGATGCGGCAAAGATAACCGCGCTTTGGACAGCATGCCTGGAACGCTTTGGTGGCACAGGGCCGTATCTATTCGGCGATTGGTCAGCCGCAGACATGATGTATGCCCCGGTTGTTGGACGACTTCGTACCTTCGGTGTGCTCACAAACGATATATGCGAAAACTATATGGACGCCGTATTAGCCCATCCCGATATGGCCGCATGGATGGTCGGCGCAAAGGCCGAGCCTTATGTCATCGGCAATCCATAAATCATATGCATTGATCACTGGACCGTGTATTGAAATCAAGACGTCGCTCATCGACAATGACGTCCTTGAAGGGAATTTAAATGTTTAAGAAACTTATGTCTTATATCGGGCTTGGCGGCCCAGAATATGACGCAAAAATTCTAATCCGAGACGCTAAGGCGATGGTGGAGATGATCCATGGGCAACATGGCGCTGCATCTTTACGAAAGATTGCTGCGGAAACGCGATCCCGAATCGACGAAGTCCATGAACGCGGTCTGAACGATATTCAGTTTTATGGCCGTGGTATTGAATCACTTACGGAAGTAAACCGTGCCGCGCGGACGCGCCGAGATAATATCGCCTGGTCCGGCGTCACATTGGCGATTATCTATATTAAGGCGGAAATGATGGGAGATATGGGGACGCAAGCCAAAAAAACCGTTGAAGGTTTCATGCAACAATGGTCTCACGCAACCGAGTAAGGCATTGGAAACATGTGATTTTTTGGCTGTACAAAAGAGAGTTATTTAACGGGAGATGCCTGCGGGGCGGCAAGTGACGTATCTGATGCGCTCACAAGCCCATTTTGAGCCGTCGCGAAGAAAACGACCGTTATGGCTAAGAATAAAACTGCAACACCAATTCGAAGCATCCCGCCAAGTCGATCCCAAGGACCAGTTTCGGCATATGCGCGTTGATTATCTGCGGTCTCGGTCATGGCGTGCTCCATTGTGTAACGTCTAGATTTCTATTCAACACCGCCATTAAGGCCAAAAAAGGGCAAAGGAAAGGTTAATTCTGTAACAATAGGTTGCAGAATTAACTTAACAGTACGGCTAAAGAGCTGTTGTGATTTCTATTTTGCAAGATCAGCGCGGAGACTGGGCTAATTTGCATCACCCTTAACAATGTTACCGAATGTATTTTGCTGCCAGCGTGCACGCACACTTTTCGAATAATTCAGGTAAAGCTTCCCGTCGACAATGCTCCACGCATCAGGGTCTGTTGAGGCCGTGTAACCTTGCGAAACAGCATAAGCACTGTTTGACGTCAGCGCCTATGGAACAGATTAGCGTGATTGTAGATATGTCGTTACTCGCGGAACATTTTCATTAACCTCTTAATTTTCTGAGGAGAAGATGTTTATGAACACCGATCAGCGCGAGATTCAACGCAAACTATGC
>Ga0209308_10000327_pt1 | contig 47615 bp, 43 predicted proteins | sample COGITO_mtgs_1204_3_FD_184806 | JGI IMG/M metagenome (GOLD analysis project Ga0209308, IMG submission 184806) | Pelagic marine microbial communities from North Sea - COGITO_mtgs_120405 (SPAdes) (version 2) | ecosystem: Environmental > Aquatic > Marine > Epipelagic ... | reverse complement strand
ATACTCGTCCATCCATATAAAACCGCTTTGACTGTAGGGTAGGCAAATGCTATTTGGTTCTAATATTGTAGGAGCCCCCCAAAATTCATCAAAGTCATGATACAGAATTGCTACAAGGTCAAAGGTTAACATTGCCTCGTCAAATTCTTCATTGAGGTGTTCATGAGCAGACATGATCACCGACTCTGAAACATAGCTGTTTGGGAAGCTGTCCGTATGGTGTACGTGTACTACATAGTTTATTTCTTCCCATTGAGGGGTAACATAAGGCATACCCATAAACCTCGCTTGAAAGCCCTCCTGATCATTAAATACGACACAAGAGTCCTGCCCTACAACCACGTACTGTGAGAGTAGGTATAGCGCGAGAAATAAAAACCTCATTGAACTTGATTCTTCGCAAGCAACAGTTTAATCTCCTGGATGTCTTTCATCATCTGCCTTACGTCAGCCTTGAACTCACCGTTCTCCATCTCCAAAGTATTTACCCTAGCAGAAAGCTTGTTGTATTCAGCCTGAAATTTTATCCACCCGCCTACAAGTGCCATTGCCACGCCTATAAACTCAATGTGGCTTACATTTTCCGACATCACCTCATGGTTTTTTCTACGGTCCTTCCAGCAAAGTAGGCCCCGAATACAGTTAACATTAATACTTCTAGCAAAGATACGTAACTATCTTTAACGTTAAATGGTTGATTATCAAAGCTGTCTAAAAACATAACGACAATAAAAACAACAACTAAAGCAATTAACATTGAAGGTCTTATAACCTTAGCTAGTTTTACGTCACTCGCCATATCTGCCTTCCATCGCTCTGTAACATTGCCTTGATAAGCGATCTCTGCATCAACGATTGCCTTAGCTTCCTCTGGAGATACGTCAGGGTCTCTGTCTAGCAAATTCTTTACTATGCCTAGGCCCCCTTGATTTGGAAGCAAGTCACCAACGGTGTCTAGTATGCCTGGAGCTTTTTCTTTGAGCCAATCCCCTAGCTTTGTGTCTTTAATTTTCTCCACGGATTTGTTCGTATTGCTTGTTAAACTGCATCAAGAGGCTCCGTTCTTTTTCGTATAGCTCATAAATTCTGTTCTGTCTTTCTACGTAGTTCTCTATATCTCTCGCTTCTTTTCGAAGCTTACGAAGTCTCTTGATCTTTTTTTCTGTTAGTTTGCGAGTGGACTCTAACTTCATCACCCCTTTATACCGCTTGTCGTTTTTGTCTTCCGCTTCTTTCCTTTCTTTATACAGCTGAGAAACTAGATTAGCGTTCTCAGTGTATTTGTCTGAGTCATAGTACTTTGACGCCTCGCCATACAACTTTCTTATGAATGGGAAGTCGTTCGCCTTCATAGGCACTTTCTTCCCCTCCTTGATGGTTTCAAACAAGTCCTTGCCTGTTCCGAGTGATCGAGTGACGAACTGACCAGCACCCCCAATATAATATTCAAACGCGTACCAAAACTTGTCTGGGTTGAAATCAACAGCCCCTGGAACCTGTTCACTTCCGCCTGTGGCTTCGTTAATCCACTTAAAGAAACTCTTTATCCCTTCAGGTGATCGGTACGACATCTCGGCTTGCGGTTTAGGCGCCCCTACTGGAAACTGCTCCCTATACACAGAGCTGCCAAAATAGGTTTCGTTTACAGCGATATCAACGAATGGCTTAAGTATAGTTGGTGCCGCACCTTTAGCTAAGTACTTTGCCGCATCTTTTGACTGCCCAAAGCTGATTGGTGAGAACGAGCTAAACGCAGAGTTCAACAAGAACATGCCCGCGTCTAACGGTTCCCTTTGTCCGTTCGCGGCCTCAGCCATAGAGCTGCCTATGTTTGCAAACACATTAAAGCCGTATGGAAGAGGTATCTTAAGATAATTTTTCCCATCATACATGATGATTAAGTTGCGCTCTTTTTCGTAGTCTGGAATTTTTTCATAAAAAGAAACTCCATCCTCATCATCCTCACTCATAGCCATGTTAATCATTGTAAGCATGCCAGTAGTCAAGGACAGCCCAAAGGCCATCTTCTGGGCTCCGTTAAGGCGCTTATGCCAGGACTCAAGTTCTCCGTTAGGTTTTCGGATGTCTTTCAGTGTCCCCAGTGATCGAGCAAGTCTTACGGTACCCTGCACAGACGCATTGAAGAACATGTACCATGCGTTCGCCATTGGGCCAAGCTCACCCGATCTGTTGAAGTTTACAGTAATATTTTTAGAAAGCTCTGCTGCTTTCTCTCTGCTTACTCCCGCTTTTCGAGCTTCGATATATGCTGCAAGACGAACAGAATTCTCGAAAGCATCATTTATATTCTCTATAACGTCTATGCTGTTCTTCGCCATCCACTCGGCGGCTCTCTTCGCTTTGCTCTTCTCGTTGATTTCAGCTTCGATTTCAGCTGCAATTGTGCCTACGTCTTTTACAAAACCCCATCCCGTCTGACCTCCATCTTCTTTGAATTCTTCAAAGTACGCTGCCATCTCTGGAGAGAGGTCTTTGCCTACTGCGTTTTTAAGAAGGGCTGGCAAGGTTTGCTTCACGCGGGTCATTACCTTAGCCGCGATATGACGCCCTGGGATCTGCCCACCTGGAATGTCTGCCTCCGCCATAGCATTAAACAACGCTGACTGGATGTCCCTCGCAAAGTTGGAGATTATGAATTCAGGGTTAGCCGTTGTAAATGAGCGTCTTAGGAATCCAGAGAACCTACGCATAGCCTTACTGAAAAGGTCGAGCTTCTCAACACCCATGTTCTTCAACGACTTAGCCATGTCTGGGTTGGCAAACACAATGAACTGTTGCTCACCATTTACTCTTACGCCCACAGCGCTCTGCGCATCGAACGGAACCTCCTTAGCGAGCCTCCATACCTTAGGGTTAGGGTTGTCTTTTACGAGATTATAAAGTGATGATAGTGCTTCGTTCTTACGTGCTTTGGCGTGTACAGCTGCGTTCTGTGCAATGGCTTGTGCTAATACGTTCTGTGCTTCGCTCTTACGACCTCTAGCCCGCTTCGTTGTATCTCCGTACACGCTCATGCCTGCTCCGCCTGTTGGGTAAAGTGAGGTGTCTGCGTTTTGTTCATCCAAAGCCAAACCCCCAAGAGGTACATAGTTTTGGAACATAGCCTCAAAGGCGTCGATTGTAGACTTCTCTTCGAGACCGAAGTCTACCATAGTCTTTCTAGTGTCTGCTGTGATGGCATCAACCTTGGCGGCTACTGACTCAAGAGCAGCTTTCTTTTCGGGCGAAAGGCTGTTCATGATCTCGTCAGCCCTCTCGTTGGTCATACCACTACCAGCCTCGTCTTTACCCTCTGTACGCTCGGCGATGACAGCATTACGTTCTTTCGCGTGTCTCGCTATAAGATATTCTGATACATCCTCGGAGCTAAGACCTTTGTCCTTCATCTCTAGAGAGATGTCTTTCACCTTACCGTCCAGTTTTTCAAGATCGTTGGCTGTCTTACCGTACAAAAGAGCCTCAGCATTGATAAAGTCTTTGCTTAGGTCAACCACCTTGCCTTTAGCTTTTTCAATAACTTTCTGCAAGCGCATTACGTTTGCGTACTTATTTGCGAATAATTGATCTACACGAGCCACAAAAGCTTCAAAGCTACTTAAGTTATTGGGTTCAAATGGAAGGTTAGTAGATGGATCTGGCACTAAGTCCACTGAATGTGCTTCGCCATCCCTAGTGCTATTGTCTGTGTCAATAGCGACGCTACCTACAGTGGCGCTGTTTTGTTCACCTTTTACTGATTGCTGAAAGCTTGTCTTTTTTTTCTTTGCTTCGCTTAATTTCTCGCTCAAGGAAACCCTTTCAGCCGCTTTTCTCACGGCCTCTGTTTTGGATTTTGGGTTGGTGAGTCTTTTAATTTTTTTCTCTAATTGCTTTTTTAGATCAGGGGAAGGCTCTTTATTTAAAATTAATGCATTTAATTCCTTTACTTCATTAATAATCTTTTGAGCTTCTGGGGTGTTTTCAGTTGCGTCCCATTGATTAATAGCTTTTTCGGCTTTTTCAATTTCAAGATCAATAGCTTTGCTAACACCTTTAATTGTTTTCTCTCCAGTTTCTTTAGTAACCTTTCTTCTTGCTTCCCCACCTAAAACTATATAATCACTTAAAAGATCTGCAAATTCCAGCCTTTCTTCAGAAGCAAACTCACCCATTAGGTCGCTTGATTCTGTCGGTTTTATGCCGAATCCAAACGACAGACCAAGCTCCGTCTCTTTTGTTTCTTGTTGAATAACCTCTACGTTTTCTAATGTAAATATTTCCCTTCCTCGTGTGTCTTTTTGCCGCTTAAGCTTGTAGTTAAATATTTTGTAGTAAGGAACTGTCTGACTCAATGCTTGGGCGGCGCTTTGCTCTGGCATAATTCCTTTTTCTTCCATTAAAGAAAACAAATTCTCTCCCCTTGGGGCATCTACATCAGAGTTTCTGCTCGCAAGCAAATTAGAAAGACCTCTTTTTGTGTTTGTAAGAAGTAGCTTAAATAACTCTGATCTTCTTCTAAAAGCAGCAGACTTTGAGTCTCTTGTTGACTCAAGAAGCTTAAACACACCTTCTGAGGTAACTGGAACAGGAAGTGATCTCGGATTGTTTTGAGAAACCCTAACTAAATTAAAATTCTTTGAGTCGGACATAAGGCCAGACTCTTTAGCAATATCAAAAAAGAAGTTTTTTTGACTTTCGTCTAATTTTGCCACAAACTCTCTAAAAGAATCTACAAGGATTTTTTCTGCTGCTTCTTTTCCTATTTTTTCAGACAAAGATTCGTAGTAGTTTTTGTATAGCTCTATTATTTCATTAATAGCGTCTGTGTTTCCATAAGCTGAAGAGCTTCTCATGAACCCAGTAGCAAGTAAAATTTTACCTCTATAAAAAACATTTCCGTCTTCGTCTACTTCTTCTATTGCTTCAATTGCTTTCTGATACTCAACAGAGCTTTTCCCGAAAGTAGAAGCTTTTTTTAACCTTTCTTCAAGATCTTTTATAGAAGCGTTCTCAATGCTTTGAACTGTTTCGTAAGCAGATTTTTCATCATACTGACTGAAAAGCAAACCTTTCTCGAAGTCAGCCCCTACTCCAGATCTATCACCTGTTGTTGGGTCGTAAAAAACAAGAACTAATTTTGTCCCGTTATAATCAGAAAGTTTTAGTTTTTCCAATGGCCTTCCTATGACTCTTTGCAAAACACTAAACAGTGGTTCAGGGTTCTTGCCAACAAGGTCATCAGAAGAAAGGTCTACGGAACCATCCAGAGACGTTCCTTCTTGAGTGCTATCCAAGTCTACCTTTGGTTTAACGCTTGAATGAGCCTCTATAGTAACTGTTCCGTCACCATTGTTTCGAATGCTGTATGCGAACTCACCTGCTTGATTCTTGGGCACTAAGAAAGCGAAATCATCCATAGTGCTACGAACAGCCGCGTCGTACTCACTGTCAAACTCAAAGTTTTTTAACCCCTCTACAAAAATGGTGTCACTAAACACTACAGGAAGTTCGGACTTAGCCTGTGTATCTATTCCAGCTTCATCAATAAAAAACTCAGACTTAGCTTCTCTATTTGATGGGGTACTTACCCCAACAATCTCCTTCATCCTAAGCACTAAAGAATCTACAACTTTGTCTCTATTCCTCGCTCTATCCCCTCTGGATAAAGATCTTTGATTAGCGGCAATCTTCATTTCAGAAGATGTTTTCACCCTAGGTGCCATGTCGACAGGCTTCCCTGTATTTTTATCTATTTTAGGTTTAGGAGCGTTTACCTTTTTTCGCTGTCCATTTTCCCCATCATAATTAAAGCCACTGAGCATGTCGGCTCGCTTGCCATTTCCAGTTTCTCTGACCCACCAGTTTCTAAAGTGCCAATAATCATTGACGAACACTTCTTCATCAACCTGAAAAGTTCCTCCAATCTTATTGAATAATGTTTTTGAGTACCTTACCTTCTTTCGAATCAGGTCTGGGTAAGCCGTTGACTTAAATCCCCCTCTGTTCATTCCGAGGTCTTCAGACAGTGAATCTTGATTTGAATCGGCATTTAAACCCCTAGCTTCTTTAGAAACAGCCTCTCTCTGGAACTCAACGCCAGATTGTGCGGATTCTTTAAAACCGTTGAGAAACGCTTCAAACTCAGAAGCTGTTGGCTCTTTGCCTAAAAGTCCGTCTATACCAAAAACCTTTAGAAACTTTCTTATGATTGCCTTTAAGAACCCTTCTTTTCTTGATCCTGGAAGAATTGCAAGCAGTCTTTCTATTGTTGTTACAACCTGCTCTTCAAGCATTTTCCGACTGGAACCCTTGCCTTTGTATTTTTCCTTATAAGTTCTTTCTACAGCTTCAAATATCTCTTTAGCCTTTTTCCCCATACCCACCTGACGAGCTAAAGCCATTAGCTCAACTTCAAACTCTTTTAAAGTGGCAAGATCAGCAGTCACCAAGGCCAAATGAAGAAACTCGTGAATAGGCGTGTTGTATTCCCCGAAGATGTCCTCCTCCTCAGGTTTAGTCGGTTGGGACATCTTCTCAAGATTGAAGTGAATAGTCCTTGCGTCATTATCTCTAAACACGCCTCTTGAGTCACCACCCGTGGCCTTCCTGTAACTGTCTGATGTCTTGTGCATAACAACTTTAATTCCAAACTTTTTAAAAGCTTTCATTAGGTTGTTAACCGTACCAACAATGTCTCTGTATTTACTGGCTACCGCAGCTGAGGCTGTCCCTTCTTCTATAGTGTTGCTAAATTGATTGTCCCCGTCGCCTTCCAAGCTGTCATCTTCTAGAGATTCGTTTATGGCGTCAGAATCCTCCTGCGTCTCACCTTCCCGATCCTGTGCGTCGTCGTCTGTATTTTGTTCGGGAGAGTTTGCTTTTTCAGCGGCTTCGAGAGAGGCTCTCTGAGTGTCTTCTTCTTGTCTTATTGCCCTGTCTGCCAAAACATCAGGGTCGCTCTCCATAGCTTGCTTAGCATCAGCTACTTTTTTGCGGCGCTTACTTGTCGTGTTTTTAACCTCTTCTTTTACAACGTCATCGAATGTGGTGTCCCCCTCAAAAGCAGCGTTCTCAATAGTTTGCTTCTCCCTAATTAGGGCCTTTATTTGATTCCTTATCGAGTCTTTTTGTTCAGGGGTTTTTGCTTCCTTGTATTTCTCAACAAGTACATTAATCCTTCCTTGCATTTCAACAACCGAATTAAACGCTTCAGGGTTTGCCTTTTTCATTCTGTGGTAAGCCCTAGCTATAGATCCTGAAACGGCTGAGTTGTTTTGAATTTCCTGCTCAAGAGCTTGCAGGGCCGACTTTTTCTCCGATTTGGTTTTTGCTTTATTGAGCCGATCGATAGCCTCCGCCATCTTTTTGTTGGCTTCTATCTTGCGCTTGGCCCAGCTTGCCATATAAGCTTCACCACCTGGACCAACAACTCCACCAACAGCTCCGCCTGGAATACCCATAACCGCTCCAGCAATGAAGCCCGCTTTTGTCCTCTTCCATAACTCATCATTCGAGTAGTAAGCCGTTCTGTCCCCGCTATTAATTCGAGTATTGACTTCGTTTACGTATTGCCAAGCAGCTGTCCCCGCCTCAGAAAGTGCCTCCTCGGTCATACCGAAGACTACATTCTTTGCTGCTTGCTTTCCCCACTCCATGATGGCACTACGCTGATTTTTAACAATGTTTTGAGTCACCTTGCTTTGGCCTAACCTCCCAAGAAGGCTCTTCCCCTGCATTACATTGCCTAACATTATACCACTTAGTACTTCTGCTCCTGACTGGTTCGCTAAATACCAAGCTCTTTCAGACGAACTAAGGTTGTCGTACCACTCCTCACCTACAAGATCAGCGTGCAGTTGTCCAGCAACGAGAGTGCTAGAAAGTATCGTCCCAGAGGTCATCTCAAGAAGTCTGTGTACTTGAGTGCCTTTTTCTAAAATTTCTTTAGCGTAATCCTTCTTGAGGGTTCGCATAGGGTTCGCAGGATCAAAATACTGAGTAGCTGTTTTTCCTTTATTTCCTACTTTTATTGTTCTTTGGCCTACCTTCTTGGCTATTGCTCTTTGACCAGCTTTTTTCAATATGGCTTTTGATGCACCCATACCGCTATATATATCTAATAAAAGAGGCGCGGACTTAATCAGTTCGCCAACCCCAAGCGACCAAACATCACCAAATTCGCTGTCATCCCTGTCCATAAACTTCTGAAAGTCTATGTCTCTCCTTGGAGCCAAGGAACTTTGAAGATACATTTCTCTGGCTTCTGTTGAGTAGAAAGCCGCATTACCGTATGGGTTGGAAAAGAAGTCCTCCAAAAATCCAATCTCACCAGTTTGCTTTTTGGCTTGATAGCTTTCAAGTGTGGGGACTTCTCCAGAATCAACCTTCGCTCTAAACTCTTTGTCTGCTTCTTCTAATCCTCCTTCGGAGAACAAATCATAGACTGTGTTTGAAAGTTTTGCGACGCCATCTGCAATAAGAATAGGGACATCGTTAAGCAAGTCTCTTCCTATCCAGTTCGCGAAATCACCTATCCAGGTGTCAGCCTTCACGTCGCTAACCCTTCCGCTGTCATTGAAGTCTAGACCTACGCCCCACTGCTGCCTGAAAGCCTCCTCAAAGTCTGCTTGTCTCTCCTTGTTGTCTTTTATGTAGTCGGGAATCAGTTCATTGATACCAGTTGCCACCTCTGGGCTCAGATAGGAAGATATATATCTACTCATATACTCCTCATCCACCCCTTTCATAATCTCTCTGTACCCATCCGCAGAAGATATATCTTTTTTGTATCGAGCTTCCTTGTCGTTGTACCCGTCAAAGTTTGAATACTTAATAGCTTCAAGAGCGGTAGGGTTTTCGTACTGCTCAAAAAAGGCTTTTGAGTCGGCGCCACTTTGTCTGATAAGCATCTCCATCGCTCTGCGGGATCCTTCGTCTCTTACTTTGTTGTACTGTTCGTTTGAAACGATCTTTTCAATCTCAGCATCATAAAAGTCTAATGACGGTCGCTCATCGTCGTCAAGCATCATTAGAGGAGTGTAACTCAAGGGCGCATTATACAGCCTGTTTACCCCTGCATTAAGAGATTGAAGATTAGTCCACGAGGAATTTTCCTGCGGCTGTTCTGCTGTGGGATTGTTTTCTCCGTTTGCCATATTAGTTTGCTGATGCAGTTGCCGAGCCGTCTACCAACGACATTGTTTTACTGATAAGTTCCATCTCTTCCAGCGGAAGAAGGCTCGCGGAAACTCTTTGAACGCCTGCAAGTCTTCTCTTTGGGTAACGGCTTATGTTTACCGCGTCGTTTTGGTTTCCTCCAAACACCAAGACCATCTCTACACCAGTAGACGGGTCTATCTCATTGCCGTAGAAGAAACCTACGTGACCGCCTTTACCTCGACTAAGGACAACGATGTCGCCTTTTTTCGCGTTCTCAAGAGTAAGGTTGTCGTTCTCGTCCTTGAAATTAATTGACTCCCCCACATTCAAGAAGGTGAGAGCTCTTACCTTGTCGTATGGATCGTCAGTTTCAAACGCGGTTTCAAACTCTTCGAGCGCGGCAACAACCTCCCTGTATTCATCTGAATTGGGATCAAGCCCCTCTGTTGAGTTCTTGATTATATAGCTAACAAACGCAGCACACCAATGCGGAGCAGGGTCATAATCTGTGTCGTTCCCCATGTACCCCCTATACTCTTCGATTGCTTGGTCTAGAGCGGCCTGTACCTGAGTCTCGGTCATGTCGTCAGTGATTCTACCCTCTTCTTTTAGAGCTGCAATATTTCCTTCCCTGTGGGAGCGGAAAAGGCTGTCGGCTTTCTCTGGTCCAACAGCAACATCCATAATAGTTCGAATTGCATCCACGTTATCTCTTTCGTCCACATTCAAAAGCTGAAGCGCTACATTAGTGGCTGCATTTACTGCCTCCCTTCTTGGCGCATTGAATGTAATTTCAGGTAGAGTTCCGCCGTCGACGACTTCGTTAATGGTTTCTTGGATCACGTCAGTGGTTGTAGGAGCCTGAATAATAAGCGGAGCAACAGGAGCCCCCTCGATAGGCTGGACGGATTTCAAACGGATAGGATCCGTTGGTGTCGGCTCAGGAGTCATAACACCAAACAGATTTTCGTATTGCTTCATTTCGCCTGTTAGTTCTTCTCTACGGGCTACGAGGTCATTATACTCTGTATTAGGCGTAACTGGGTTTAAGCCAGCAACAACCATTGATGGTGGGACGGTCAAAGACTGAGGATCCATTGTGCTGAGCTTATAATTTATATCTGATAGCTGCTTTTCAATGGAGGTGTATGTTTCAGCCAACTCTTCGTCGGTTACAGGCTCAACCCCCATAGCTTCGAGTTTTTTAACCATGTCTCGCAGGACTTTAGGTCGGTTGCCACGCGCGTAATTAGACGTCTCATAGTTGAGCTTTTCCTGTATCAGCTTTCTTTGCATAGACAAAGGCATGCCTTGTATAGATCTTACAAATTTACTATATGGCTTTCCAGCCCCAATGAAGTCAAGTGCCCTGGCTGACCTGGCGTTTTTTAAAAGGTCGTCATACTCTGACTTCAAGGTTGTTTGACGGGCTGCTTCTTCTTTATCCGCAGGGGGCTGCTCTTCGGTAGGTTGCTCGTCTGGGGTGATCGACTGAACGTCAGGGCCTCCGCCTGTAGTTGTAATGGTTGTAGCAGCTGGGTTTTGTGCGGCTGCGTCTGTATCCTCTGCGTCTGGGTCAGTTACGGTTGGATTTTTTTTTTCAGCGTCTGGGTTTATACCAGCCTGTTGCATGATAGTGGATTTATCGGATATACTAAGATTCTGAAAGACAGAATTGGCTGCGTTGTGTGCGGCATCATCGAGTGGCACATCCACGGCTCTATACTGTCCGTCTTCGCTCGAAAAATGTAACCTATATCCGTAAACCGTTTCTTGGTTTCCTTCCTTATTAGTTTCCGTTCTTCCCTCCCCAATTAACTCTATCCTAAGTAACTCCCCATCAATAGATTCCCCCTTGTTGTTAGACACCCCTGTGGCCATCTTTTTGGCCTTCTTAAAGCCTGGCTTCCCGTCCTTCCCAACAGCCGTGTTCGAGGAAAGCTCAGTACTGCTTTCAACGCCCGCAGAAACCCTGGCTGAACTCGCTGCTTCTCTAAACCGCTCTAACAAAGCATCTTCTGTCATGCCAGAATCAGCTGCCGCCCACATCTCCTCGGTCCATTCTTTTGGGTCTTTGGGGATTATTGAATTGGGGTTTTTTCTCAAGTACTCTTGACGGTAAGCCAAAAGAAGTCCATTTTGCTTGAAGACTGTTTCTCCCAATTCGCCGTAAAGCGCTGACTTATTCGATGTGGGATCAACATTAGTAAAAACTCCATTCAGCTGCCCGCCAAGAACCAAATCCCTAATGTTATCGTCCACGGCTGGAGGTGCCATCGTGGGGGGCTCAAACAGCCTTTCTGTTTCCATCATAATCGGGTGTCCGCCGATAGAAACAGGTGCCTCGCTTATCACTTCACCGTTTTGATCCAGTGGGATTCCAGTCAATTGCAACCTTCCTGGCTCTCCAGATACGTTAAGCGCTGGAGCACCATCCACGCTTTGAAACAAACCACTGCCATAAAAAGTGGTAAGATCATCTAAATCAGTTTCAGACACAACGTAATTTGCGCCGTCTAAGTTTGTTTTTCCTGATTTGGAGGTGTAGCTTTCTACACCTTTTTGGCCCATAGAGAACCTGGACTGAGCGTCCAATAAATCCCTTCGGAAAGTATTGGCATCGGCATTAAGTTGACTTACGTTGGTATAACCCCCGCTCATGTTTTCAAGTATAGCATTCTTAAAGCCTCCAAGGGCTTGTGCATCTCCTGGGTATACACCGCTTATGTCCAGACCGCTAAAAGTGTTTTGCGCGTCGAGTAACCTTTGATTTTCGAGCTCTCGTTTTTGAGAGCTACGAAGCAAAGCAGCTTGAGTGTTCTGAGCAAGAACAGACATTTGCTCGTTTATCAACTCAGAATAAGACTTTCTTTCAGGTGTGGGCCCAAGAGATCCAGGTGTATAACCGTTTGCCATTACGCTTCGCTAAATTGTGGTTGACTAAAGACAGCCTGCACGGCCTCGTAGAGCATCATAAGCTGTTCTTGAGATGGCTGGTCGCCAGATTCAATCATTTGCTCAATACCTGCATACGATTCGTAAATCGCCTCGCCTTGCTCAGGATTCAAGACAAACTCACCTCCCGTAAGTTCGGCTTCTTTTTCTCCCGTTTTTTCGTCAATAAGTGCCTTCTTGTTAGTGTCGTGGTCAAACTCCCCGTTAGTCTTTACTACCTCGCCCCTTCTAAGAATTTGTTCTACTGCTCCTCCATCTTTTCCTAGCGGCATTAAGAACGGAGTAGCGGCTTGAGCAACACCCCCAACAATAGATGCCGTTCCTTGTACTTTTTGGTTTTCAGCGTTTGCTTTTCGTATTCGCTCGTTTTGAATGTCCGATAAGGCTCCAGAGTAGTCAGTCTGATAGACGTTAAGGTTCTTGCCATAATTCATCAAGTTGGCCTGATTGACTGAATTTGCGTAGTTGGTTTCAGCTGCAATCTCTCTATCGATTGCCTTTTGTTCAAGCCCTTGTTTTTCACTCGTGGCAGCCTTTAAAAGCATAGAAGGGTCAAGAGGTGCACCAGACTCTAAAAGAGTAGCTAGTGACGCATCGGTAGAAGAAGTGTCTGGCTCCTGAATGCCAAGAGTCTTCAGATTTCTAATCGCTTGGGCGGTTTCAAAATCGTACCCAAGGATATCTTTTCTAGACCGACCAGCAGAATCTGTGGCTGTTTTTATGTTTTTGTCAGCATCGCCGATAGCCTTGTTTGCAGAGATAATATCTGCAATTCCTCCAGCAATGCCTGTGGCGCCCTGCATCCCGCCTTGAATTTTTGCAAGTTGTTCGTCTGTTAAGCTCATGTTTGCAAATTTAAGCGTTTTGAGTTAAACGGGCGTCCAGATTAGAAAAACTGTAATCGACGTTAATTGCGTGCAACTCAAAAGGTGTTGTGTCTAATATGTTAATTTTAACTTTAGCGTATGGCCCTCTCATCTGGTCTCCATCAAGAACGGATAGAGTTACACCTAACATCTTGTACTCCTCTCCTGTTTGCGCTCCAGCAACATTTCTGAAAGGGTTAAAGTTCTGGAGGGATAAAGTAGAAGTGGTATCGGAGGCAAGGTAAGCCTCTACCGCGTCTTCTATCGTTACTGAGCTGCCTGTTGTCGCAAGACCAACGTTCCAAAAGCCCATTCCAATAGCACTTTGCAGTGCTTGGTTTAAATAAGCGGCAGGCGATGATGTCACAGTTTCATCTAGCTCGTATTTAATTGCGAGTTGAACATAGTTGCCTGAAGACTTATAAACGTATATCTCACCAAGCTCTATATCTGGGGCTTGCCCATCAAAATACAAAGTCATATCCGCTGGAACCACATTTCCGCCTACAACGGAATGGACAACGGATCCAACTGGAGCGTTCAGAGGCTGCTGGACGTACATATTGGCAAAGACAAAATCCCCGACCACCTCATTCATATCGTTAAGCAAGTTGTAAAAAGGGCCTGGGGGTCCACCGATTTGCGGCGCAAGAAAACTAACATGCATGTTAGGACACTGAAACATGTTTGACGATGAGTTCTGTGCATCTCTTGGCATGTCAGAGTACTTGAAACCCTCTCTATTTTCGAAGGAGCTTACTGATCCTGCTTGATTTTCTTTCCCTGAATACTCTTCGTTTGTAGTAACCTCAGCGGATATGTTTTCTGCATTCGTCTCCACAGAGAGCGACTTATAAAACTTTACAGCAGAGGGGTCTTGATTCGATGATACAAGGATCTCCGATGCATATGCGTCGCCATAAAAGCTGTTCCTGTCTACGTCGGGATCATCATGAATCCATACACCCTGACCCGCCTTGGAAGACAAGAAATCGTTGTCTACGCTGGCGTAACAAGTAGGCTCGAAGCTGTACCTGGTGGTCCAAAAACCGTATTTTTCTGAGAAAGCTATAGTCATTGTTTATTATGTTTCTCCGTTTGTTTCTCCGTTTGTTTCTCCGTTTATCTCAAATGCTATCCCTTCTGGATCGGCGCCAGTTTCAGGCGGTGGAAGACCATATTGGTTAAGGAAAATAAGCAAGTCGGCTGTACCGACGATTCCATCAAGGTTAAGGTCAGCGCTCACGACTCCACTTCCTGGACCCGAAAGCCCAAGCACCTCAGCTACATCCAGCAGCTCTTGGTTTGTCAACTGCCCATCCGCAGTCGAAAGCGGAGCCACCTGAAATCCTGCCACGCCGTTCTGAACGATCCTAAATATCAAGTCGTAATTACTGTCGAGGTTAAAGTTGTCGAGTATATTTGTGGTTCCTCCACCTGTACCGCCACCTCCACCTGTACCGCCACCTCCACCTGTACCGCCACCTCCACCTCCACCTGTACCGCCTCCTGGGACCACCGTGGTAATACCCACACTAACATAAACTATACCTGAAGCCTCAGTAGAGCTCACACCTACAGTCGTAAGAAGATACTCCTTCTTTACTGGATCAAAACCGCCAACCACCCTAAGAACCTCCCCGCTAACTAAGCTGTTTCTTGCTTCCTTAAAGAGATTTCTAAAGAACGAAGAAACACCTTTATTGGATATAGTTTCTAAAGAGTTTTTTGAATATCTATATACAGTACCTATGGATTGATTGGCGAAATACACGTTACCGTCATTCTCAATTACAGACGAAGGGTCTTTGTCACAACCCGATTGACCATCAAAAAACACGGCATTACCTAGCACTTGTTTGGAAGCTATCAGGCTTTGCGTTCCAGAAGCGTCAGAGAGTATGTTCCTATCTACTGGTACCTTACTGAGTTTATCCTCTTGAAGGCAGTATACGTACTGGCCTTCGTCTCCGAGATACTGTATAGAGTTGTATTTTTCAGGAAGGTCCTTTGTGTTGAAATCAGTGTAGTTGAAGGAAGAGTATTTCAGCTTATTTCCCTCTGGGTTACTAACATCAGAATAAACTATTGTAGACTCCCTAAGGGTTTCCCTGGCTTCTTCTCTTATGAGGTTTGGTCTCCCTATGCCGATTGCGTCCGATCTGTACAGGTCGGTAGCTGTATTTGTTTCCAAATACACGCTCTTAAAGTTTGACTTTGACGGATCTGCCTCACCATCGTCATCTCTTATTATATCTGGGAATACCCCCCCAATCTGATCCCTTAAGTTAACGGCCACCTTTCTAAAGAATACATCCCCATTGGTTAAGATAACGGGATAAGTTTCGTGAGATAGGTTTCCGTCGGCGTTAAGAACGACATCAAACGTGTCGCTTACCTCGTAATAGAATCGCGTGTCCTCCTCTCTTGTTTTGTATAGGCTTCTGAGCTCAAATATACAGTTGTCGCCCCAAGAGTCTGTACTCCCAGCCACGTCGGAAAAAGAAAATCTACCCGCACTGGGGTTGTTCTTGAGTATTACAAACTCACCCATTTGGTTTGATTCTGGCTCTATAGCTAACGGGTTTTCTGTACTCCCCAAAATAACCTGACCGACTACCTCAAACTCAACGCTCTTGGGGTATTCCCTTTGCCCTCCATCATCGTAGGAAATTACCCTTAACTTGTCGCCCTCTTCAAATTTATAAAAGTTTATTCCTCCAATGGGTGTTCTAGCTCCAAACGAAGAGGCATAGGATATGGGATGACCCTGAAGGTAATTTAAAGAAACATATAAATTAGTGTTTCCCTCCTGGATTGATTGCTCTTCTTCGTCTCTAGCGATAAATGCACCCCCCGCAGAGTACTGTATAAAATCTTTTACCGTGGTGTTCTTAGCGTATACGATCTTGTAGTTGTGCGCCCAAGATGGTGGCTCATTGTTGAGCTTTATTTCTACTTCTGCCCTCCCTTCGCTTCCTGCGGGTCTATCTCCATAGCCTTTTACATACGCGGACGGAAGGGGGTTTACGAACCCGTGCCTACCTCTTTGGTCGTAATACACAACCCCGAAGTCGTGGGTAGCGTTAGTTTTAAAAGATCTGTAGTTACCCCCTCCTTCAGGTTGAATTGAAGCAAACCCAGCTATAACTTCAACGTAAGGGTGTAGACGCTTAAAGTTTGGGCTGTTAGTGCTAATAAGGTCTGCATCCTGGGAGTCTGGCTCAGGAGAAGGGTATATGCCATCTGCTTCAAAGGTGGTCATAATGTTGATCAGAGGCAGTTGCGATGGAATATCATTTAGGATGTCAAAAGTTGGAAATAAAGCTATAGTGCCCCCAAAGAATGCTGTGTGGCTGTAATTATAATTTCCGTCAACAACCTCTGTGAAGTTTACAGTGACAGACCCATGATTGTAAAGATAACCCACGTCGTAAGGGTTTGTAGAGCCAGCTCCGCCCCTTGCGGCAGATCCACCTGGTCCTCCTTCTCCATCCATAAGGCATTGATTGTCACTCTCAAGAAAAAAGTCCTCCTCGGCAATCCATTGAAAGTACCCGATTTGATTTATGTAGTTAGAAGTTCCAGAAGCGCCTTCAAATCCAACGTTTTGATTATCAAATCCATTCGGAAACGAGTATCCTTTATTACTTAAGAATTCGTCTATATCGAATTCTGGGAGACTTATCGTGTCTTGCTTTATAGCGACCCAGCTTAAAGCAGCGGGGGAATTGGTTGCACCACTAGAAGTAGTGGGTGGGGTTTCGTGAATGCAGGTAAAAAACTCAGGCTCAGTTAAGCTATTAACTGCAAAACCTATATGCGCTTTCAAGGGATTGTCGTATATGTAGGATTCATCCGCCACAAACGCCTTCATTTTAATGGTTCCTTTATTTAAAATAAAGGCTCCAAGTGGTGTAGCTGAAGAATCGTGCTTGCGGACAAGCGAAATCAACCTTGATTTATCTGGGCTGGGATCATCCTGAAGCGCCACGCCTTGCGTTATGATCTCTCCATCAGTCAAGCCTACGTTAAAGCTGTACTCTGGCTCGTAGACGGATTCAATTTCGGTAAACCCTAGGTTACCTAAAGCGAGTTGCCTCAGCGTCTGGAAAACCTCAGGATTCCCCTGAGAAACGTTACCTGTATCCTCATAACCAAAGACTACTTTTATCGCTGAAGCAATAGCAGTCCTTCCGTTGGTGATACCGCCTGGGAGACCTACTTCAAGCTTGGCGCTAAATGTGACCCCACCGCCCTGAATTATCAGTGGATTACCCGCACTGGTGCCATAATTAACATCCGAAAAAGTTGCTCCTTCCGTTTGCTCTTTCCAGCTAATACCGTCCGCAAGGCCAGTCCCGCTCCCAAAAACAGGAAAATTAGGATATAGAAACCCAGCTCCTGCCTCAGCTTGCGTTTGTTGAAAAAAGTCTAGACTGTTAGCTCCGTTGTATACAGTATTTACAGACTCCTGGTCTTGAGGTCCTACCTGTGTAGACTGATGATAAGACGAACCAGAAGAATCAAAGTTGTAAACATGCCAGTTTCTGTCTGGACTCAGAACAATCTTTATGTCGATAATTGTACCTTCTGAAATTTCATCCTGAAGTTGAGAGCAATCAACAACAAAAGCAGCTGTTTTACCAGCTCCGTTAGGAGCTATACTAGGCTGAAGCTTTACGTTGAAAGACTTAAAGTCTTCTTTTCTTTCGTGGTATTTTACCTCCACCACCGCATCAGTGATGCGCTCGTCATCGTACCCGTCCAGGTAGTTGCCATAAAACAGCCTATTCGAACTGACTGTCTGAGCTGTAGCTCTTCTTGGAACTCCATCAAACTGTTTGTTTATCTCTCTGTCGCTAAACCCAGTAAGTAATCTATCGTTGTAAAAAAGGTACTCTATTGTAGTGGACTGGGCTTGAATTTGCTCTACCACCTGAAAGCTACCCGTGTTGCCTTGCCTGCAAAGAATGCGAACATCCGACACCTCAGGCCCAGAGGGGGGTATGATGAGCCTACACGTATTGTATTCGTTATGGTCTACATATGTAGATGCCCCTTGCTCCAAGACGGATGGAGGGAAGGCGATATCAGAATATGGAGACACGGCGGTTTCCATTCCGTCTACGTAAATGTGCTGATAGGCAAACTGAAACCCTTGCGTTCCTATAAAGTTATTTGTGAGCCTCTCTGTATCCGCCTCAAACAAAAATGTGATAGGTTTTAACGGCGTCTTAGGGCATGCACAAATGAAGTCTGCTTCAGCTTTGGGGTTAGTGCCCCCATGAATAAGACTCTTAGCATTAAAAGCCCTGTAAGCGTTTATCTTTCTTGGTTCGTTTACACCGTCGGTAAAATATATAATGGCGTCTTTTTCGAACTCCTCTCCGAGTGAAGAAAACGTTCTAGAGGCATTTGTATAAACAATGTTGGCTTTTACGAAGCCATTTGGCTTAAATCCGAATTGAGCACTTTTGTAAATTAACCTTAGGTTTCCCCCTTCTGCTGAACCCTCAAGTTTATTGTAGGGGTCATACCCCCAAATCCCTTGATTTGGAGCTGTTTCACTAAACACAAAGAGATATACTATTCCAGTCCTGGTGTCCTCCACCTTTCCTATAAGTCTTGCGTCGTCTGGAAGCGCTTCGGTGACGTCGGCGGAATCAGTGGGGTCGACGTATGAAGAAATTAAACTGTTTCCTTTTATATTTTTTAAAACGCCTTCGTTGCCTTGCTCATGATCACCAGCGTGAATGTTTAACGCATCTAAAAACAGAGTGCTAGACACCAATTTGCTGTCGGTGTCTGGACTGAGTTGCCTGGGGGTTATTTTATTTATAGGCATTAGTACTTAGGCGCTTGCATAAAGTTCTTACGTACAGTCTTAAGAGCTTCCTCCTTAGTGAAGTTGCTGAGCCTAGCGTTTGCCTTTCTTCTTTCGTTATAGTATTCGGACCTAGCTCTTGATTTTTCGGAGGCTGGAACAGAAGACTTACGCTCGATAATTTTATAGTACATATACGATCTCAAGGCTTCCTCTGCATACACATGCACCTCTGGGTCCGTAGACCTAGCTTCGTCAGCAATGTACTCCATAACAACTTCGGAGTAATTGTTGTTTGTCTCTATTTCTATTCTGTTTTGGTCGAGGTTTACTCTATATCCTCCAGCTAGGCGCCCGCCGCCAGCCCCATACAACCTTCCAGCACCGCCTTGGTATAGGTAGTTTTCAAACACGTAGTAATCTAGACCCTCATCATTAGAAGAAACGGTGTCTCCCGTAGCAGTTTTGCTCGGCTCCGTGTTTGTAACTATGTTTGCGGCAATGTCCAAAGGACCAGCAGCCGAAACATCTGTAGTACTGTCTGCCTTGTACTTTTCTGAGTAGTTGATGTTTTTGTTTTGACCAAAAACCCTGATAATACCGTCTTCGTCAACCACCCCTATTTTGACCAAATCCACATAGTCTTCAGGGAGGTCAATAGTGTCGTTGTCATTAATCGTTCTCTTCAGAGACTTTATCTTCTTTCCCAAATCAAAACCTATCTCTCTGATACCACGAAGCGCAAAGTTTCGGATAGCAAAATCAGAAACATTAGCGGCATAATCGTCCCCATCCAAAGTGAGAATGAAGTCCTTAATTATTTGCGAAAGTTGTACTTTATCAAATGCCATTATTCAGATGCTTCTTCTTGTGTTGAATAAACCGACACAGCTGTGTCTCTCAGTCTAACGCCTATTAACTTCAAGATCTCAGAAGCGACTTCGTTAAGGTAGTGAGGCGGCAACATAAAGTTTCTGGATGCGTCGCCTGGAAGCTCGATCGTAGTCCCACCAAAAGAAGCTTCGCTGTAATCGAAATAAGGAGGCTGAGTGCTTACCGATCCGTCAGCGTTAAAAGAAGTAGGCTTGGCGTAGTACCTCATTTGAACGCTTTGAATTGAGTCTGCGGGAAACAATTCTATATCGCCTTGCGTAACTAAAGCAACAGGAAAACTAGCTGTAGGAGCGGACAAGTTACTTAGAAGTATTTTGTCCATTTTTTCTACATCGTAAACGATTTCGCAGTTAACCACATTTAAGTTGTTGTCTCCGTCTGCGTCTACAGTGAAATCGGAATCAACGGATATGGATATAATTCTAGAAAGATCTAATGGCTTCTGAAATCTGTTTGACCCAACAAAAGACAGAAAATTGTCTCCGCCGTCGGTCTGCCCCACATCAACGGTTTTGACGTAGAAAGACAAGTCCTCCAAGGCCATCTTTCGAGGCGACTTATCTCTTCCTGGATCGAAGTTTTGACGGCTGAGACGCTTAGCATCAATAAGCTCTTTGAACATCTCGTTATAGATATTCATCTGAGCTATAGGTGCAAACGAATTAAACACCTGCGGGGTGATGAACCCCTTCTGCTCCTTGTTGGCGATATCCTTTACGGCGTTGTATACTTGAACTATGTCAACCATAGAGCAAATATACGAAAAAGAAATAGGCTGTTATTTTCTGCCGTATAGGTCGGCCAGCTGGCGGGCGATGTTTGCGGCCTCGTTAGCACCCACGTCTCTGGTAATTACACCAAACCTGTTGAGGAATACCTTTCCAGATGTAATTTGACTGTTTGACTCTCCCAGAGAGTTTATAACCAGATCTCCGTCAGTCCTGCCTGGAGAAGAAGCAGTAAGGCTAGGATCAAGGGCAGGAGTCTTTGCTGGTATCCTAGCTATAATGTCTCCATCTCTGTTGTGTAGGTACATGTTGAAGCTTGAGTCTCTCCTGATGATAAACACATTGTTTGGGTTGTAGTTTATCGAAGATGTGTCTGAGTCGGGTATTTCAAAGTACTTTGTACCGTCTGCTGTAGAGTTTGTTTCTGTGAACGCCGCGTACCCAGTAATCCCATCATGCCTTACAGCAAAGGTGTTTCTGCTAGTCTTAAAGTCGTTGTTAGTGGAGCTAATCACACCGTCTTGAAGTGGTCTAGCCCCAAACCCAAATGATTCTCCATCAGAAGAGCCGTAAATAGCTCCAATTCCATACGTAGCGCTAGATGCTATACCGTTTGTGTTAAAGGCCGCAAAGATGGTGTAGTCTCCAGAAACGGTGACCCCTGCTGAGCCAACCCTATATGAGTCCGTAGAGCCAAGAGTTGCACCCTTTTTAAACATGCTTTGCTCACCAGACGAATCATCTGGATCGATTACGATAGGTGACCCATTAAGCCCGCTTAAGTTATAGCTAGTGCCGCCTGTACCACTATTCACCCAGGTGGGGCTCACTGCGTCCCCCTGTGAAAATGAACTCAACCCTTCATGCGTTATATCAATAATCGGCTTAGACTCGTTGTAGTAAATGCCGTCAATTGTGTTAGCCGTCTCATGCGTGGAATCCCCCCTAGATAAAGACTTCGTGGCGGTATTAATAGGCGTTGCAGGAATCACAGATGTAACGTCATTAAGTTTGTCCATAACAGCTTCTTTAAACGTCGACTCTTTGTTTACCACGTCAAACCTCATGATGTTCTTAGAGGTGTCTCTAGACATGAAGTTTATAACCGCTTCGATCAGGTTTGCTTCTTCGCCATCCTTACAAGAGACTGTTATGTTTGCCTTGGGTACCGACTCACCTTCGATTAAGTTGGTTTCGTCAAAACCATTACAATCCCTAAAGGTGAACATAACCTTTTTTTTTGCTGCCGTTATAAAGGTCAGATTTTCAGAGGGTATTGCAATCGTGCTCAGACCGACACCAGTATCTGAAAACGAAGAGCTAGTCTCTGACTCTAGCTCTCTACGGAAAAAGAAGAATTTTCTGTCCATGAAACAAATATACAAAACAAAAAAGCCACCCGAAGGTGACCTTTCTTTTATGCTAAGCGTTCAAGCTTCTCTTCAAGGGAGGATAGAACGGAAGACCCTTTCTCCGTTAGACAGAACCTAACCATTACGTCTAATGGATCTTGACCTACAGGTACAGATACAACCAGTCCATTGGAGTCAAACCAGTAAACACCGTCTTTTTTAACGTTAAGTATTTGATAGTCAGCGGCTTGCTTTACGGTAGATCTCACCTGAACCTGAGGCGAATCAAAAGCCTCCATAAACTCAGATGGCTTCTTCTTGGCAATCTGAAGCAGATTAAACCTAATCTCAGATGTTGGTTGATCAATATTCACGTTAAAGTAAATGGCCACAGGGAGAAGCTCTTCGATGCTTTTTTCTCGAACCATCATAATGGCTTCGTTTTGCAAGAACTCTTTCTTCAACTCTTGTTCAGCCTCTACCTTCTTGTTTACCTCTTTAAAAAGCTGCCCTCCGTTTGCCATGTTGAGCGGGTGAGCTTCTAAGAAAAGACGCAAATTAGGTTTGTCTTTAGGTACAAAGATCCTGCCTTCACGAAAGGTGATAGCCTCTCGACGAGCGTTTTGGCTTTGCTCATCTATATAGATAGAAGGCTCGTTGGGGCAGTATCGAATCTCTCTAACTGTGTCCTTGTCGTTGTCGTAAACGGTTACTCCTTTTTGAGGGAGTAAAAATACAACGCCTCCATTCTTAGGAATCTCAAACTCCTTGTTGAGGTTTACCTGCTCTTTTCTTTTGATAGAGGGCTTCTTTTTGGCTGGGGCAGGAGAAGCTACTGGAGCATCGGGCTGGACTTTTTTAGGCCGTCCAGGAGCCTTTTTAGTTGGGGTATTCATATTGAATTAAATTAATTACTGCAAATATAGGTAAAAAGAAAAAGGCCCCGTAGGGCCAGTTTCCTTGTAGTCTTGTGATTATCCTTTAAGCGGTAAGAGTTGCCGCAGCCGTAACCGTAGTAATCGAACTCGGTTGAGCGGGAACAGAAAGAGACACCGTTACAGTACATACGTCTGTAGCAGCGAATCCTTCAGTTGTCATCTCAGCAGCTGTAAACGTCAAAGCATCATCAGCGGCTGCAATTACACCTGTTTTAGTTAAAGATACAGTGTCGTCAGCGTCTTTAGTAATGGTGTAAGTGAAGTTAGCCCCCACAGTAGCGCTTGCTAATGTAGGTCCAACAGGAGCGGCAATGCTAACAGCAGTTGAAGCAAAGGTGAATGTAGGTATTTCCACACCCATAACGTTCTCTGCCAAAGTGCCTTTATTAGCAAACTTGTCAAGCAACTGAGAGTTGATTGGCAAGCCGTTTAAAGCATTGATGATAGACTCAGCCACATTTGCTGCATTGCCATCGGAAACCTTTAAAAAGATCCTCTCTGAGGTCCCACTGTTTGTGGTAAGAGAGTTATCTTTTTCTTCTAGGAAAATCACAACCTCATCATTTGTTTCATCGGCTTGAATGGCTCTTATTCTATTACTAATAATTTGAAAAATATTATCGGTAGTTAAGCTTAATCCGCTGTCTGATCTAAAAGTATTAATCATGATGTTGTGTTTAGGCTATACCGAGGGGAGCTTTCGCCCCCCTCGATGCAGCTATTTTAATTACGCCTTAGCGACAGAAAATGCGGTCCCGTCTGCCTCTTGGTAAACCCCAGTAAGATCAATGATGGATTTTTTACCAAAGTTGATCTCCTCAATCAAAGCTTCAGCGTAAGCTGAACCCTCGGCTGCGGAGTTTGTTCCAGAAGCTGTTAGAGTTGCATCAGTCGCGGTTCCGTCTTCATCGTTAAGATGGATTTTGACGTTATCCGCGTCGCTCTTTGTGTCTAGTGCGAGAATGTTGTCTACTGGAAAGTACCAGCTGTCTCCTTTTACAAATTTCATCATAGTTTCTAAATATTTAAAAATTAAACAATTAACCCTTGATGAGAACGTGTTGATTAGCAGCACGAGTCAACAAAGCAACCTCAGAGCGGTAGTGGAACGTAGCTACGTCCGCACCAGTATCACCGTTGTTTGTGTGACCCAATACACCACCACCAGTTACCCAGTGCTCCATCTCACGAGAGTAGCCGTTTGCCGCTTTGTACTTCATCTCCAAAGCTGGAGACTTCATGCCAGAACGTGCGTCAGCAACCTGAGACAATGGACACATAACACCTTGGAACTTGTTAGAAGCACCCAACAAAGTAGGATCGTTCAACAGCTTCCAGTCGTGCTTGTGGAATGTATACCCACCACGAGTAAACGACTTAAAGCCAAGCTTTACAGCCATGTCAGCGTCGTTGTTAAACGCACCGAACTGACCAGCCAAACCAGCAGTAACGCCAGTAGAGATACCTGACGCCAACATGTCGTCAATCGCCAAGTCTTGCTTTCTGTTCAGGTACATAGCGTACTCAGAAGGAGCCCCTTGTCTGTCGAGTTCCAAGATAATGTCATCGAATTCAGCAAATGAATCGAGTGGGTTAGCGTTAGCGTTGCTTACGTTAATTCCTCTTTCTTCAAGTGAAGTAAGGTATCCGTCAGATCCAGCAATTCCAGCATCATTTGTGCCGTCGTTCAAGTGACCGAAGAGCAATGTCATCTCACGCTTGTCCATAAATCGCTTACGAGCTTCTTGCTCACCATACATGAACCATCTGTAATCACCGTTTCCGATATCTACATAACCAACGTTAGTTGCTTGAGAACCAGCAACTTCAAATCGGTCCTTCACGATAGCGTAAGAATTAATTCTTCTGATTACCTCTGGTTGATTAAAGGTAGTAGGCTGGTTGCTGCCTTGAGCGTACATGTTACCCAAAACAATAAAGGTTCCGCCGTTAGAAGTGTCTACTTCAGCAGTTCCAGCAGCGTTTGCTCCGTCAAGGCGAATCAAAGTGTAATCGCCTGCTTGAGTTGTGTTGTGATCCTTCACGATCAATCTAACCCCAGTTACAGAGTCCATAACGACATCACCTGCCTCTAATACGCTACCAGTTGGGGTAGAGACAGAAGAGCCACCTGTTGTGTGTGTTAGGTTAGCCTCTGGGATATTTACTGCGTTAGAAACGATGCTTGCGGCATTAGTGTAGGCAATAGTTTTGTGTCGGCGTCCGACCTCATAAAATTCAACCTGGTCAGAGGAACCAGCAGCGGTAATAGCGCCAGTCAATTTTAAAAATCCAGTAATACCTTGATCGCCGTATGTTTCGACCAACATATCACTTACATCGGGTTTACCGAGTTCGTTTACACCAGCAGCAGCCGCGTTGAGCATGTCGCCCAATGCCGCGTATGTATCTGGTGTTGTTTTAATACCGTATCCTGCGATATCGGTAGTAGCTCCATTTGTAGTAGCCATAATTTTCTATTTTTTAGATGTTAAAAGTCATCTTACCTGAAGTACCGCTCATAATGTTTTTTAGCTGAGCGGCTAAAGGGTCAGATTGTTGATTTTGACTCCCTGTCTGAGGAGACTGACTAGAAACGTTCGACGCGGTATTCACAAGTGTTCTCTGTCCGTCGCCCAACCCTTTGGTGTAAGCGGACTTTACAATTCTGTCAATGTTGTCAATGACAGCTAAATGTGATGATAGTGTGTCGTAGTCCCAGCTTCCGTCTTCTCCAACGTAAGAATCGAAAAACTCATCGAGACGAGTTTGTTTGTCTTTGAGTTGATTTCTATAATCGTCGTCCAAACCGAACTCAAGGGTGTTTTCATTCCCTAGGTCAAACTCTAGACCTTCGATGGAATCTACCTCCTGAGACATGTTTGCAATCCACTGATCGTCAATCACAGACTCATAAGCTTCACTTTCAGTTTCTGGGGAGGCATATCCACTGCGGATATCCTCGATGCTCATTCGAGCTTTATCCCCGTCCATCTTCATTTGAAGCTTGGCAAGGCTGACTTCCTCCTCCGAGTGGAGGTCTGCGTCAATCTTGTACTTACTATTAACTAAAAGGTTTAATTCATCATAAGACAAGTTAGGATACTCATTCGACATTTGAATGCGAATAGCTGTCATGTCGTCCATACTCTCTGGATTCAATGACTGAAATCTAAACCAGTCTTCTGGTGCACGGCCCGTTTCCTCTACGAACCTTGCGATGGCTTCGACCCTTTCATCGATAGCGTTAGTTTCTTGTACGTTAAAATCGTCGAACGAGCTAATTTCTCTGCCAAGGCGCTCACTCATGAACTCCATGACGGCTTCTTCGAGCTCGCTTTCAGAATAATCTGTATCAGATGATGGCTCGGCAAAATCCTGCTGAGCCTCATTCTCTTGTGTTGGTTGCTCCGCCTGCATCTCCTGTACGGGAGTTTCTTGCATTGGAGTCTCCTCTACCGTAGGCTGTTCAGTTGTTACCTGTTCAGCTTGTGGTTGCTCTTCAGCCTGTACAGCTGGTTGTTCTGGTGTGCTGTTCATAGACGCAGCAAGGTCCTCAGGATTACTGAAGACCTTCATTCCACTAATCTCTTCGATTGTATTTTGTTCCATTATATTTAATTAATTGTGTTCAATTTAAGCCACGTAGCAAACTACGTTAGCGGCTGAAGACTCCACGTTAGTGAATCTCCCGTAAAGAGTTCCTCCAGAAGGAATCGGAAATCCTGTTGTCTCTGTTGAAAGCTCTTTGTATGCATCAGTCTGATAAGTGTATAAACTACCAGTTATATCCACTGTAACCGCTGCTGCGGTTGGGTTGTATATAGCAAAAACATGACGTCCATTAGTTAGTGCAAGATCGTTAGTCCCGTTAAGGATGTACATGTTTTTAGGTAAAGCTTCTGAAGGATGTGCCATGTCTTATTTATTTTATGCTAGAGAAACTGCTGAGTTATCATTACCAAATACGCCGTACTCAATAAGGCTGTCCACTTTGGTTGCAATAACCTCGTAAGTCTTGTCTGGAGCTAAAGGAATAAAAGCGAATTCACCTCCTCCAATCTTGGCTACAAGTGCGGTGTTGCTTTCAGTTTCGTTTCTTACGTAGATGTAATTCTCCAACTCCCCTTCTAAATTCTTGATATAAATATAAGCTCTTTCGCTTTTATCGTTTGCTTTATATACAACCAGATCGTCCGTATCCGCAGCCGTACCTTTTACCTTAGCTCTGACTAAACTGCCAGAGTCGCAAGCAAGGTTAGCCACAGTGGTCAAAGCCAGCGCACTTGTAAGCACGTCAGCGCTGTTAAGGCTGAGTGAGGCGCGTACTGTTGCCATTATGCTTCAAAGATTACCATGTACTCAACAGTCATGTTGACGGCACTGGTGTCTATATCAATATCGTTTGTTCCATCCCATGGAAAGAAAGCCCAATCACCAGCGTAAAGACTACCTAAATTTAGGTTAGCTGCTCCCAACTCAATAGTGATGTACTCAGCAGCAGTGGTTGAGGTATTCTTAATGTAGACCTTGTGAGCCTTAGCGTCCGTGTAATCAGCGGCATCAATTAATTTTTCAGCAGTAGATGCACTAGCGTAAAACTTCCGAGCCACCCCAGTAGTCTGATCTAGCCCAGTTGTTACACCAGCTTTAGTTAAAGTAGCGGTTGTATTGAGTGCAAGAGCGTCACCAGTTAGGTCGCCGCTCGAAAGTGTGAGTGTTGCAGTGGTCGTAGCCATTTGTGTTAGTTATATGAATGCAAATATAGGAATTATTTTTTAGGCTTTTTGATGATCTTAAACCTATCAACTCTGCCCTCTTTCCTTTTCTTTCTTCTAGCTCTTCTTTTCTCGGCTGGGCTTAACTCACCCCAAGTGGTAGGAGTTTCTGAAGAAACCTTTCTTCTAGGTCTAAAAGTCCTAGGTTTCCCATCGGTATCCTTCTCGCCAGACTCTGTTTGCCAATCCTCCCTGAACCAGCGCTTTAAATTCAGGCCAGCCTTAGTTTTTCTTACTGCCATTTCCCCAGTTTTTTACGCCAACCTTTCTGCACTTCGCTAAAGCACCAGAAGCGTAAGCGGAAGGCCACTTTTTGTACCTAGACTTTACCTTGTAGTAACAAGCGTCCTTCAGGGTACCCCCCTTCTTAAGCTTCTTTACTACCATGACTGACAAGCTTAAATTTAGCCTCCTTAACGGCACTAGGGTGTGGAGCATAATCTCCTTTCATAAGGAAGTATCTACCCCTATCCACCATCCAGTGAAAACCAGCAGGTGCAGGAACAGACTTCGTGGCAGAGCTAACTTTGAGTTTGCCGCCTTTATTGTACTTGACAGCATTCATGATCCTTTAACCCATTTCTTGCTTGGAGATTTAGTCTTGCTTGGAGACCATTTCACTTTGTTTGCCCAATAAGCGGCGCTGCACTTACCCTTAACTATGTTTTTAGCGTGACGACTCTTAAAAGCCTTGCGCTGTCCTGCCGTTTGGTTTGTTTTAACGCCCGCCTGACCAAAGCGAATAATTTTAATTTTACCATCACAGCGTGTAGCCACGATATGTGACTTGCCTCCGCTGGTTGAGCGCTTAGGTTTATTCAGTCCAGACAGCCCAAACCGCTTAAGTTTCTTTTTTACATCTTCGGCCATAAAGCAAAGATAATAAAAACAAAAACAGTCAGATTCCAGCCAACTTGTCAAGCAAATCCCTCGTCGCTTGGGTAGTGCTCCAGGAGGTAGCGCCGTTACCCTTTAATTGGTGGTACCTATCTCTTACAATCTGTATCCCTATCGACATATTCTCCGTGTATTCACGACCGTATATATCAGGCATCAAGGAACAGTTGCGCTGCTTGTGCTCAGGCCATCGAGAGTTTATCTCGTTTGTTGCTCCTTCCGTCAGGGTCATGATATTGACTCAGTATAAGTTGTAAAAGTTCCACCAGACTCTCCAGCTTTATCTATGTTTTGGAAAAATGCCATTTCCCGCTCTTCCCCTGTAAAATCGCCTGTATTGCTTCCATACAAAACGGCATAGTTAGCATTTGTCCAGTTCCCGCTCGTTGTGATTTGGCACTCCCCACTGCCGAAATCGATGCTGCTGCCAAGGTCAATTTGAATCCAATTGTCTGCGGCTGCTGATATACTTAATGTCCACCACATTGAACTGGATGATGAGCCACTTCCATCCATCGCTTTCCATGCTGGATAAGTTGATGAATATTGATACCCCTTTGTGACAACATAGGGTGACGGGGTTGTTTCACTTGTCATGTTCGAAGGGTACGCAGTACCACCCCCGCCCGTAGCTGTGTACAGTCGGAAATCGCCTAACGCTACATGCCCGTTTACTGGGGTTTTGCTTGCATTGGTCATTTGTAGTCGCCAATATCTCATCTGCGTTTGAGCGGCTTGTGATTCGAACGTGTTTGAAGTAGCAAGAGCGCTTATGAACTCACCAATCTTTTGTGCTTGGATTGTTACATAGTAGCCAGCAGCAGGTGACAAGCCACTAGCTATCGTCCATGTTCCATTATTGTTGTTCGTGATCGTGTGGCTTTGCAGAGCATTGCTGCTGTTGTAGAGCTTCACAGCGTATGTGGTATCGCTATCGTAATTGCTTACGGTGATCGTGCTAGTTTGCGAGCTCTCGAAGTCGATGATTGTGCTGATCGTTGGTGTAGCTGAGGTCAGAAGCCCGCTCGTTACTCCGCTTTCATTTACCTGGAAAATCACGGTGCCATCCCCGCTCTGGATCTTGAAAGCTTGATCCGTTTCATCATCATCATCATCAAGCACGATCGTTACATTGCCATTGCTCTCAATCTGCAAATCAGTTTGCGTGCCTCCAGTGTTGGCTGGATGGATCGTATTGGTTCCATTGCCTACGAATTGCAGGCCACTTGCGAATAGATTCGAGCTGAAGGTGGCATCACCTCCAACTGTTAAGGTGCCAGAGAATGATCCATTCCCATTGCCAGAGATGTTTGTTGCCTGGATCGCGCCCAGGCTTAGCATGCCAGTTGTTCCTAAAACGAGGCCGCCCAGGTTGCCATTTCCGCTGGCGGTTACTCCTCCAGTGATGTTCACGTTGCCAGTGCCCGTGATATCGTTGCTGTTCAAATCCAGGTTGCCTCCAAGCTGTGGCGTTGTATCATCCACCACATCGCTTGAGCCGCCGCCAATATCCCCAAAGTCAACATACTTAACAGTATCGCTGTCGGAAGTATCTTGAATCAAGATCTTGTCGTCAGATGCTGGCGTACCAATATCTGTCAGGCTTGATCCATCAGCTATTACCTTCTTCCACGTTGCCATCTTTCTTTGACTCTAACTTTTGTAGACGTGTAAATTCTTTTTCTAACTTTTCGATTAGTCCAGCCACCTGAACCGCGTCACTACCCTTTATGCTAACAGACATAACCGCCTGATGTATAAAGCTAACCTCGTTTACTCCTAACTTCATTGTGATTAAATTCTATTTTTTTATTCAATTTATCTACGATGTCCGCCACGACGAAAACATCCTTACCGTCAAACTTAGATGTAGAGATTAAGGTAAGTATGTACCTCAACTCTTGATCATTCAGCTCTTGACTAGTAAAGTCCCTGGGTTTAGGGTTAGCCAATTTACTCATCAAGCTGTTCTAATGTACAGCTCATCATCTGCTGTGTTGAAGTGAAATGAGCCAACACCACCTGCATTATCGCCTGATCCTGGAGCACCACTTACCGCGTCAAATTCCATAATGGCGATAGGAAAAGCAGTTGTGTTGCCCTCTGCTTTAACAACCATTTCGGTTAGCCCCGCACCATCAACAAACCCTACGAATGGGAGCTGTGTGCCATTTGATGTGTCTATCTCAAGACCAGCAGTACCAGCAGTAGCTGCGTCAGCGCTACCAGAAGCGGCTGTAATGATATGATCATCAACCGTTAGTGTACTTGAATTAACGGTGGTAGTGGTTCCATCTACCTGAAGGTTACCACGAATAACAACCGTGGTATCATCGCCTGAATCACCAATATTTAAAGTGTCGCTACCATTGTATGAAGCAAGAACAGTCGTGAGGTTGGCCTTACTTACGTTTGAGTCCGTGTTAGTTGTAAACGAAAGATTGCCCTGCATATAAGACTGAAGCGCAGAAATGCTCAACTTTTTATGAGCTGTTGCAGACGCATCGTATATTACCATAGTGTCTGTGCTTGCAGTCGCAGAGACAACGCCCATTCCGTTAATGTCAATTTCAACATCTGCAACAGCGGCAGAACCGTTATAGGTGGTCATAGAAATACCTCCCTCATTGGTTCCTCTAAGGTTGCCTAGAGTACCACCAAGTGATACCCCACTAATCGTGCTGTTAGCAAGCTTTGCATTTGCAATTGAACCAGCTAGCTGAGCGTTAGAAACACCCAAGGCTTTGATCGTTACGGCTCCAGAGGTCACAGCAAAGTCTGCGGTGGCAAAACTTGCGATACCTTTATTTGATACGGTTGCGTCTTCACCAGATACTGTAGCTGTACCAGAAGAGTAGGACACGTCAATTCCCTCACCAGCAGCTACAATTACAGCCCCTTTGTTTGAGGCAGTAGAGTCTTCAGAGGCGATCGTAAGAGTAGACCCAGCAGCAGAAGTGGAAATTCCTTCACCACCAGCAATCGTGAACGATGCATCCCCAGTGGCGGCGCCTACCGTGTTTGTGTCATCAGCCGTTACAGTAACGTCGGTGATATCACCTGAACCGCTACCAAAATTCTGAGCTACAATATAGTCAAATACAGCATTACCAGTTGCTAATCCAGTTTCTCCGTTAGCAATGCCGCCTGCTCCATCTGTAGCTTTGTCCGCTTCGGTAAGGACCTTTTTCCAAGTTGCCATCTATTTTTTTTTTGTAAAGATAATGATTTTTATTATGAGTCACTAACACCAAAAAACAAGTTGTCTTGATCGTCTGCATACATACCACCTTCAAAGGCTGTTGGTGGTGTGCTAAACCTCCTGAATTTTATGGTTCCGTCAAGATTCACACTGCCTGTTCCGTTCGGTGTTATTGTGATGTCCTCATCTGTAATGCTAGTAAACAAAGACCTCGACTGCACGTCAAGGTTTCCACCTAACTGAGGTGTTGTGTCTTCAATTACATTGAATAGGCCGCTCCCAGTGACTGAGGTCCATGTAGCGTCGTAGTCAGCGTCTGACGTCTTGGTCATATACTGACCAGCCGTTCCTCCAGCTGGGAACCCTGCGCCCGCATCTCCTTTCTCTCCTTTCTCCCCTCTACTGCCTTTCTCAAGAACCTCAACCGTGATGCCTGACGGCTTCGTAACCGTCATAGACGTAGGGGAGGGGACAGATACGTTTACCGTGTTGTTGACGAGAGACTGCGTAATTGTTCGCACCAACGCATTAGCAGTCATGACATCTATAGAAATGTCAGACGGCTTCGTAACCACAATAGAGGATCTCCTCTCTGGGGTTATCGTTACCTGCGTTGTATCTCCGTCAAAAGTTAGTGCCATTAGTAAACGCTGTAATACGTGTTCAAGTTAGATAGAATAGCAGAGCGCTCAGAAGACTTGTCACCGTCAAGCATAATAATCTCCTGTACGTTACCATCAAAAGTGTATTGAATGTTGTTCCAAGCGTTCAGAATATAGCCAGACCTAAACGCTCCACTTCTGTTGTAGTTATGATTACCAACCACATCGTTTCTCTGAGCAGTATTTATGTTTGATGAGTCTCTTCTGGCGTTGAATATCATTTGTCCAACCGTTCCAAAGGTGCTATAACCGCCCTGCTCATTTGCCCCCCCGTTGATTTGCCAGTTCAAATTAGTCCTAAACCAGAGTCTGTTGTCTTGGCCCACCTGGGTGCCTAAAATCATACCGTGGTTAGTGTTTGTTGTGGTTTTCTGACAAACCAGCCAAACATCGTATTCAGCAGAAGCAGAGAACTCGCTATCCATAATCATGGTGGCGTCTATGGTTTCAACACAGGGCTTTCCGTTATCCGTTAATACAGATCCAGCGGACACAATCTTTGGCTTTCTGCTAGAGTAACTAGCATTGTCATACCACGTAGCGTCGTTACCATCACCAGTAGAGCCGCCTTGAACCTGATCATACCACTTCACTAGGTACCCATCGCCGCTACCACAGTGAGTCAAAAGGGCTGTAGTGTCGAGTTCGTAATTAGAATCAAACCCTATATCAGCCTCTACGTCGCTATCGTTTACAACCCTTATGGCCGCGCCACCATAGGTGTGATTAACCAATCGAAGGCTGTAGGCCACGGATGTACCTCCAAACCCGTCTGCATCTCCGCTAACAAAGCCTGATGAAGCAAGGTAGTTAGAGATAACAATTTTGGTTGAAAGAGGAGGCGTACCAGTAGACTGAACATTTAAAATAGTGTCAGCAGACTGAGATATAGAAGACGCGAGACTGGTGGACGTATAGGCCGTCCCCTGCGTCCAATCAGATGCTGTGTCTGGGTCCGCGAAAGCCTTATCAGAGTAATAGCTGGTTCTGGTTAGGGTTTGACCTGAGGTTGGAAGAACTCCAAGCGTCCTTTGAAACTGTCCTTGACCGTCAGCTCTAGCTGTGTAGTAGTATTCTATATCCTCTGTAGCACCAGTAACCTTTGACTCAGCGTCAGAATTAAATTTATTATGATAAAGATTAGGGGTTGTATCTAGGAGTACGTTACCAGAAAGTGCTGGCAGGACGATATTGTTAGCTCCAGTTAAGTCAGAAGGAAAAATCCACGTCCCAGCAGTAGTGTTGTTTACGTCTTTGCTAGTAGCGTTATCGTAACCTGAAGGTTGACCAGAGTTCACAAAAGCCAAATTCCCCATGCCCGTCCCCAAAAAGAACGTATTATTTTTTGTAACGCCTGGGCCAGAATTGAAGCCACTCCAGTTCATGGCCCCACTGAAATATGCGTTACCGCCCGTCCTGAAGCCAGAAGATTCAATCGTCCCTATAACCTCTACCTCACCGTAAGACCTAAGCCCTTTCTGAAAAACAGCCTTGTTGTTAACTCTGCTCTCAAGGCTAAGTTCGTAATACTTCTTGTCTAAACGAATTATCTGGTCATTAGTGTTGAATAATATAAATAGATAGTCTGGGGTATTGAAAAGACCAGAAGGCCATGCAAAGTTTTCCTGATTCCAACTAGGGTAGGTTGTGCTAAAAGCTTGCTCTACGTATCCCGTATCAAGATGCAAAGGAATACCGTCGTCAGTATACGTAGACAGATCCCAAGCCGTAGAAAGCGTCGTAGTGTGAAGGTCGTGTCTCGTTCTTCCTGTAAAATAAGCTTTTGTTCCGTCTGTATTGAAACAAACGTTTATTACATATCCTTCATTATTTCCATAACTAGCCTCGCTAACACTAATATTAGTTGACTTAGACGAGTTATAAACAGCTGTAGATAAATCCCAGGCCGTAGATAAGTCAAAATGTGAAAACGTGTTAGGGTTGCCAGCTCTTCCGACATACATAATAGTGCCGTCAGGATTAAACGTAACCGAATACACGCTGTTCCCGTGAGGGGTAGACGACAACCTTAGATAAGCGGTTGCGTCAGCGGACATAGTAGACAGATCCCAAGCCGTGGTGCAGGTATATTCCTGAACCTCATCTCTAGAATCACCAGATACAAAGAACTTCTTTCCATAGGTAGCCGTGTCGTTAGGATCATTAGCAACGTGCATACCGTACAATGCCCCTTCAAACCCTGCGCCACCAATAGCCGCAGATCCAGCAAGGTCTACACTGGTCACTGTTGCCGTAGATGCAATAGAGCTTAAATCCCAGGCTGTAGGTAAATCTACAGACTGAATGTCGTCGCGGCCATTACCAACCATAAACAGCCTGGTCCCATCTGGCTTAAAAAACAAATCTCTTGGGTGTCCTTCACCAAACGCAATCTCAACACCGCTTGTGCCAAAAGACCCTACACCAATAATCTGCTCGCTTCTTGCCAACCAATTCCTTGGGTCTTCGGTATCTACATAAGAAGATGAAATACCATCAATCCCTACATCTCCTGGCTCCCACTCGCTGTCAGCGTTGTTCCATACCAAAGCCTGGCCATCAGTAGGAGCAGCAGTGCTGGTGTCTACATCAGACAGATCATCTATACTGGCCGCTGCTATTCGAGCGTCAGCCTTAGCGTTTGTGTACCCCTCTTTGGCTGTGTTGGCTGCAACCGCGCTGGCATCGGTATAACTAATTTTAGCATTGTTCGATGTAATATCTGAGGCTTGTTGCGCGGTAATACCAACCTTCGCTGTGTTAGCCGCTACCGCTGAATGGTTCTCTACCCTGGAGTCTGTGTAGTACAGATTTGACGAGCCCTCTGTGAGGTTGTCTGTATTAGAGGTCGAGATATCTCCAGCTGGGCCTTGGATACCTTGGACCCCCTGAGTGCCCTGCGGGCCTGTAGCGCCTGTATTCCCAGTATCTCCCTTGTCACCTTGGGGTCCCTGCGGTCCAGTGGCGCCACGCTCGCCTCTTTCTAAGCTGACCGTGAGCTTTGCCATTACGCAGTGATATCATCGTTTACAGTAAAGCTGCCCTTGAGGACCGTAGTGGTCTTATTGTTTACGGTATACTGTAAGTCGTAAGTGTATCTTCCAGATGGGAAATTAGCCATAGTATCAGCTGTAGCCCTTACGGTTACGTTCCCGCTATTGTCAATATCTTCAAAAACAAAGCCTACGTTGCCAGAATTGTCGGTACCTTTTGCTTGATCTCCTTTCGAGAGAGTCCCAGCTATGAGTGCCCCCCTTGTGTTTGCTGTTTTTTTAGGGGATCGAACCTGCATAAAGAAATCATACTGATCAGTCAACAGGGCGATGTTGCTTCCAGCGCTATCTTTGAAATTTAAAGAAAGCTCAAACGTATCGCCTTTTCTGCAAGTAATATCTAGCTTTTCAGCTACATCTAAATTAGCTTTTGTTGCCATTTTAATCCAGTAATGAGTTTACAATATTGTCTACGCTGTCACCAGGATCGGCTAGCTCACCTCGCTTGCCTTGGCGCTGAGAAAGCAGTTTGCTTTGCTCAGAAGCTTGTTTTTCCACCCTTTCGTCTTTCCTGTTCTCTTTAAGGACTTCAAGTTTTTCCTTAAATTCTTGATCCTCTGTTTTAAAGCCAAGCGTAGCCTGCGCCTTAATCAGTTCAATTTCTTTTCTAAATTGATGCCTTACTTGCTCTAGCTGAGCCTCCATCTGGCTCTTAAGTTGCATCTTTTTTAATTCCATCTCCGACTCCATCTGCATTTCCTGAATCTTTACCTGAGAGGCAAACTGAGCGGCCTCTTGAGCTTGCTGTTTTTGAAGTTGAGAGTTTTGAGCGGCAGACTCTTGCATCTTCTTCAATCTTTTATTCCTTCGAAGAATAAGCAGGCGCTCGGCCTGGTTAATGTCCTTCATCCCCCTAATAGCAATAGCGTCTTCAATATCTATTTCTTTCTGCTGAAGGGACATTTGTATGTTTTGCTCTAGGTATGACCTATCCTTATCCTCCATTTCTTTAACAACCTGAACGCCAAAATTATACATAGGCAAGTCTCTAAAAGAGGAAAGCACCGCCATATTTTCTTTTCCGATAGCGTTTTCATAAACTTGAAAAAGAACAGACTCCATGGGTAAGATTTGAATACACTTTACGATATCCTCGCAAACCTTTTTGAATATAATCATAGAGGCATTGGTTATATCATATATAGCGTTGTTGCCAGCGGCAATAGCGTTCTGCTGGACGCCAACAAGTGTGTCGCCTTTTGGCGTTGATGCGTCCATCATCTCGTTAATACCCGTTGTATCACGGATCATACGGAGGTAATGATTGTAAAGACCAATTAGCTCGTTAATATTTCGGATGCTATTTCCTATCTCTCGCACGGGAGGGTTCTGAAATCCTCCTTCTGGGTTTTTACTTCTATAATAAAAGACGCCCGTTTGCTCATAAATATCATGCAGGTCCAAAGGTTGAAGCTCTCCGCCCTTTCCGAGTTGCACATTCTCCAAACCCTCAATATCAATAATTAAACCGTCAGGCTTGGCTTTTGCTATAGACTGCTGGATCTTTAAGTGGGTAAGCTGAAGCATGTCGGCAAACCCAGTGCAGCTATCTACCATTGACTTCGGTATCATTCCGCGAATGTTGGTTGCCACAGGAGAGTAAGACATCCGAGCTTTTGAAAGATCGTGAATGTTTTTAGGTATGTTTGTGCACATACCGTAGTTAAACAAAATGTCACAACCGCTATCGAGAACGTAACTACCTTTATAAACGGTTGTAACATCCATCATGCTGGCCTCTTCATTAAACACGTTTCCTTTAACGTTGTCCATTAAAAAGCCCTTCATAAAGAAGTTTGTTTTCCCGTATTTGTTTTGCTTTTCTTCGAAATATATGCAATCAACCGAAAGAAACTCAAAATCCAGCACGTCAACCATGTACTCGTCGTACCCGTATTCTTGACGCATCATCCGTTTATTATAAGAGTGGCTGTTGAACGAGCCAGAATCGTTTCCGTCTCTGTTTTTTACGGCTTTCGCAATTTTTTCAAAATCCTCTTCCGAAAGCTCATGGCCAGCAATCCTTTTAAGTTCTTCTATTGTTATGGTTTTTATATGCCCAGCATAAGTAAGATCGTTAAGACCTGGATCCTCCGTGTAACTATGGATAAACCTACAGGGATCAATGTATTCTGTTTTAATACCCTCATTGGGGTCGTTTGATCGTTTTGCTACAGCTATACCTAGAGAGACCAAATCGTGCACACATCGCCTAAACACATTATCATTAAAGCTGTTCCAGGAAAGCGTCATGTTGGTGCCTATCTGAGCGGCAATCTCAGCGTCGGTTTTAATGTTGGTACCTATTAGAATTTCCGCCTCCTCAAGAGAATCTGGAAGATTATCAGGGTCTTCGTCAATTACAACCCCAGTGCTTTTCTTTAACTCTTGGAGTGTTTTTTTTGCCTCAATTTGAAGCTCAATTCTGCGCTTCTTGTTGTTCTTTTCTGAAGAGGATAAAGGGTCTACGGCCTCTAGATTCGGGTATGGCTCCCTAGATAGTATTTTATTCGCCACTATTCTAACAAACTTAGGAAGAATGGGAACTGGAGTATAGTCCAGGTTCAACAAAGTTCCGTCGCCGTCGTTTGGGTTTAGGGACCCTAAAAGCTTCTTGTAAATACTTGTTTCCTGCGTACCATTAGCATAATCTCTGTTTCTTTCAAAGATTTTATTTCTCTTTCCGTAAAGCGAAGTAGCCTGAGTAATTTTACCCCACTGGGATTCGATTGCCTTAGCGTACTCCAACCCATATGCCTTTGATTGTTTTACATCGGTGGTGGCCAAAGGGTCTGGAAAAGAGCTTTTACGTTTGTTGTTGGTGTTGTGCATGTTTTATGGTCGCTCTACGCATATTCTGCAAATATAGCAAATACATCCTAGACCTTATATTTTCTAAAAAACACCTTTTCGTTGAAATCAACTCTAGGCTTTTCTTTTGTTTTTTGAGCCGCAAGCAAAGCCAATCCTGAGCTTATCGTCAGGTCAAACTTAGTTCTTTTGTCGATCTTGAAGCCTATCCAGTCCTCAAGGGTTTTATTAAAGTACATGTTCCCCGTCTCCCCTGTCTCGTGATTGACTCCAACGCTTTCATGAATGTACTTCTCGATAGCCTGAGCGTGAGACTGTATAACATCTTGAGAGTTTGAAGGAATACCCTTTGTCTTTACGTTGACGTGAGATGACGAGCTCATTAAGTGCTTTGGGCGATCCATTAAGTAGCCGTCATAACCTCTTGATTCAAAGTATCTTGCGATACCGTACTTATTGTTTTCTATAAGTAATGGGTAGCCGTAAAAAAAAGCACACATCAATACATCCTCATAGAATATGCTTGCTAGGTCTGGCCGCGAAGCATACTCTACTACGAACATTTTTGAAGGACGATTCAGGCTAAACTTATTATACATGTGTAGCGCCCCTTTCGATCCTCTGCCGTCTACCGTGGCATCCAAGTCGTAAGAGTCGACCCCTCCACATCCGTAGTTGGTAAATGGGGGAACCTTTTTGCCTCGCTCTTGGCGGACCACGTTTCTTTCGCTGGGGTCTGGCATCCAGCTAACTCTAAACCTACCGTTAGGGGTTGGAGAGAATACAACTTCTTTGTCCTTTTCCTTCCATGTAAAATTGCCCACCACCACGGGGTTAGGGTATAGTTCTTCGTTGTATTCAATCTGTTGGTAGATCTTGCCAATGTTAAACAGACTGCCTTCAATGCTATCTCTAAATGCTTCGTCTTCAGTAAACGGAAACTGACGGGTCACCTCGTTTAGCTCAGACGGGTTGTCTTTAAAGGATTTTCGCTCATTCTTAAGGTAAGACTTACTTCCATAGTCAATATCTTCTCCGTCGATGCCTTTTATGACACCATGTATGTGTACGGTTTGGGCGGGGTCCTCAACAACGGGGTTTCCATGCTGATCAAAAAACCCTTCTAGCGCTTCGTATGCAGGAATGAATATGCGATACAATCCAGACCTTGTTCTATCGTTGTTGTTTCTGTCGTTAGGATCAGAATCGTACCACAAACCTTTGTACTCCTCTCCGCCCTTGTTCATAGGGTTTACCGTACTGCCAACTAAAGCTTTTCCTACTATGCGCTTACCGACGATCAAGCATGTACGTTCAACGCGCCAGGCTTCACGGATATCTGTGGGCTTTTCCCATTTTCCAGCCTCGTCGAGGTACAGTATATGTAGCTTTTCACCGTCATACGCATTGTTAGTGGTGTTCTTCCAGTTGATAACAGTGTTCAGAGCATCTCCTTTAAATGACGTTTTGTTGTTTTTCGTGATTCGCTTTGAAGGCTCACGAAAAGCTAACTCCATGCGGGGATTCGTAGTACCGTCCTGAATAGGTTTGAAAAAAAAGGGGTAACCCCTAAAAATAAAAACCACCTTCTTCATGAAGATGTTTTCCTGAGCATCTTTACCAGTTTTTGATTGAATGCCCAGCAGCTTTTCTTTAACTTGACTAGCTTCATCCACAAGCACAGCAGAACATATATTAGTGTAGCCAGAACGACGACACTTAGTATATAACTGACCGAAACAACGAGGATCAGCCTCGCACGCAGCCATGTGAAGAAAGATTTCTTTTTGGAAATTAAGGTATGATGGATATCCGACATCAATTTTAGACCATTGAAGAAACATATAGTGCCTCCCTGTAATATACGTAGGTTCCCCATTATTGTAAAACCATACACCGTCGCGCCGACGCTGAAACTCTTGCTCGATGTAAGAATGAAACTTTTTTCGAAACTCGGCAGGTTTTTCGAGCCACTCATCCATACTGCGAATCCTAAGCAGCTCTTCGGGCATAGCTGTGCGCTTCCACATTTGCATTGCCTTTGGGAGGTCATGGAAGAGAATTTTAGATCGCTTTGGTTTTTTTGGTAAGACAACGAGTAACCCGTGGAGCTCGATAACCTCTCCCTCTGTACTGTTAGGGTCGATTTTAATACCTTTAGTCTCATACCCTTTTATGTCTATCAAACTGGACATTAAAAACTCTGGCCATGCCTATTCATTCTCCCCAATGATGGAACTCCTTTTTTAGGGTTTTTTAGCTCCATTTGATTACCGCAATCGCACTGACCTTCAGGATAATAGACATCCCCGTTTCTAAACTTCACGCTTAAGGTCTGAACCGACTTTTCAGCCTTACATTTTTTGCAAATTAGATCTGGCATTTTTTTTAATTTAATTGGTACACCCGACAGGATTCGAACCTGTGACCGTCTGCTTAGAAGGCAGATGCTCTATCCAGCTGAGCTACGGGTGCATATATTTACCTTTAGGTAACCCGCTGTATTGTCTTGATTGTCAAAGTTATAGTCTTCCCAGTAAATAAGCCCGCTGGGTTTATTTAGAGAAACGCTCTGCGAATCCACCTGAGTAGTCTTTTTGTTGTTCGATTTCTCCATTACTTTTGAGTTCTTTAACCATTTGTTCTAGCCTCTGGCGCTCCACCAAAAGCTCTTTGCAGTCAATAGCTGTTTGCTTTATGGATTGGAGCTCAGCCTTTCTAGAAGAGCCACCAGCCTCAGGATCAACAGGCTTTTTAATCTCTTCGATCATATTATCGATAGCGATCTCCATACTATTCATAAGCCTTTCGGCGGCGCTTATTGTAGTAAACCTTTTACCTCTCGACATACATCAAATCTTCTGCGCGGGTACGGTAATATTCCTTCCCGTCGATTTTGATTCTGTAGTCTCGGTTTTCCTTGAAGCCAACCACGTCTCCTGGCTTTACACCAAGTTCTTCAAGCCAAGCCGCTTTAAAAGAGACCACCCCTTTCGTGACAGGCTTCTCCTTAAGTCTAATAACGTCGAGAACACCAGACTCTTCCTCTTGTTTTTCTTCCACTCGTTCGAGAAGTGACCAGCCCGCCAGAGGATGTAACCTCCCAGTCTTTGCAGACTTGTAAGCAATAGCCTGGTTATTAATGGTATGATTAGGATCGTACCGTACAACATAGTGATCATCCTCACCAGTAAGAGGCTGGCCATCGTTAACAACAACAAGATGATGGAAGTAAAGAGTGTCACCCACCTCGACTCCATGATCGTATTTAAACGGGACCGCAACAACTGGGCCTTCCGTGGTTCTGTTTTCAAACTCATTAAATCTAGTATCTATATAAAGCTCTAATCCACTCTCCGTGGTTATGCTGTCGTTTAGCTTTTTCTCTAGCTTAACAACAAACAAATCAAAGGTTTTCATTAATTAAAAATTTAAGTCAAATTCAAGGACGCAAGGCATTTCATCGATGGCTTTCCAGAGCGCGGTTCCTTCGTTGTTCTCTATATAGACAAGATACCTTTGTTTTGCAAATCTATGAAGATATTTACCATCTTCAACAATAGCCGTGACTTGTCCTGCACCAGCCTTCATGCCCACATAATAGGCCATGCCGTTTTTAGGGTCTGTGCCGACCACAATCTTTCTAATAAGTCCCTCCATTAATTCAAGGATATGCCCAGCTCGCCCAAGAGGTCATTAAGATCGGTGTTTTCTTCTTGATATGCATTATCCATAACCTCTTTTACTGTTTCTAGTTCTGAGCGGTCCTGGAGGTTGAAGCTATACATAGCTTTCATCTCGGCCTCTTCATCTCCAAATTCTACTGCATTCAAGTCGATTACTCCCACAACAATTGACGCAAGAACTCTTTCTTTCATTTCGAACTCGTCAATGGTCTCCTCCATTTTTTTAACGAGAGAATACATTTCAGCAAAGAAAAGGGTATCTTTTGGGTTCATGGTGTAAATTTGTTTAACTCAAATATACGAAACAATTAAGATGCCTAGGTCAACAGTTAAAAAAACAAAGCTATTTAGAGAGGTGTCAAAACTTCCAACTAAATATGTAAAGAGCAATTACTTAAAAAACCTACGCAGTGCAACGGACAGCTTCCTGGATAGCAATCCAGACCTCACCAGGTCGTATCTTAACTTAATGCTTTTCTTATATGATCTAGAATTTTTTACTATATCGTGGGTAGCAGAGAATTACGGTATGTACAAAAAGAACCTAGCCGACAGAATGATATACCCACTGGTTGCTTCTGGTTACCTATACAAACACTTTGATAAGCTTACGCCTTCTCAAACGAGAGAAGATCATTTATTTCGTGACGAGACAAAATTTAACTACAGGGTGCGATATGCGTTATCTCAGAAGGGTAGGTTGGCCGTACAAAGATTTTATAACTCACTTTAAACGAGAGGGTCAAGGGAAACATCAAACCTGTCTATGTACACAACATCTCCAGTCCCTTCTACATCGGTAGTTTCAAAAAAAACTATTATAGTGTCTACGTTGAATGTGTTCGTGTTCGTTGTCCAGGTCCATGTAAGCCATTGATCTGTGCCAGACACGGAACCGTTAGAAACGTAACTTCCAGCGAAACCACCTTTTTGTATACCTACTATACCGCTGTTTGAAGATGGAACATAAAATCTAATTCTAGCATAAACTGGAGTGGAGGTGGGGCTAGTCCATGATGAACTTGTTACTGAGTTTGTAGATAAATTAGCTCCAATCAGGAATGCATTTCCTACGGCGCTATTGTCTGTACACCTTAAAACAGCATTAGAGTCAAAATCGGTTTGATCTAAAGTTAATTGAGAGTTACCTATAGAAAGAAAACCTTCTGTGCTAGAATCGAAATTAAAAGTAGCGCTAAAAGCAGGATCCCCTAAGGGGGTTCCTACTCTTGATAAGCTTTGTCCTAATCCTAACATACCCCAAAGATAGTAAATTTTATCTGCCCTGTCCTTTATAGGCTTTCTTGTAGTTTTTACTACGCTTATTTCTTGACGTCTTTGTTTTAGCGTGCACTCCTGGTCGAGAAACTTTGTTTTTCTCAGGTGCAAAATTGTGTAATTGCTTTGCCATTACATATTCTTATAATAGACTCCTTTTTCGTCTCGGTGAGCGCTTCTAAGCTGTTTTCTATTCTTGCCTGCTTCTTTGTAAGAGATATGGATCCAGTCTGGCTCTTCTTCGTCTCCGAACTCCCAGATCATTTGGTCCCAATCAAGGTTGTCTTTGATGTAATTAAAGAGCTCTTTGTTTGTAACCCCACCACACATATGCGCGTCTATATCGAGCGCCTCCCCAATCATATGCTGAGAGTATTTACTTCCCCCGATGGCTGTATTTAATGCTTTACATCTATAGCCAGAGGTTACCCCGATAGGTATGCCGAAGTGATCTCTCATAGGTTGAAACACGTTCTGAGCAATAGCTATCAGGTTGTTTATCTCCCACTGATCAGGCTCGTTTTTTATTCCAAGGCGGGTCGCTGTGTCTGACTTCACAGCCTCCCTTAGGGTTAGGTTTTCGCTTAGCTTCATTTCGATTTGCAACCCATGACGGGTCAATTCTTTTGATTCGAGGGTTGTGGTAATATTTCTTCAATCGTAGATTGAATGCAGTAAAATTAAAAAAAAATTTGCGAAATCGAAAAGTTTATCTTACCTTGAGATCAGCAAACCGAATTTACGAAACAATTTAAAACAGTTATTTGCTATGAAAAATTCAATCTTAATCCTTTGCCTGTTGTTTACAGGCGTAACATTTAGCCAGGGTCTTCCTAGAACTCAGATCTTTGATGCGTATGATTCACGAACAGACTCTATTGTAGTCTACAAGGTGTCAGACGATGTGTATACAAACAAGCTGCGCATCTTCCGAGTCCTCAAAACATACAAGCATGAAGAAGCAGCGGGAGATGTTGTAAGCGTTTCTCAAGACAATAAAGCTAAAGTGGTGTTTGAGTCAAACGGAGTGTACGCCATCCAATGCTTTCGTGAAGGCGTTGAGCTCAAGGCTTCTTTCCTGCACGTTGACGACAAGTATGTCAACGGACGTCACAAGGTCCTTAAAGTGGGACACCGAGATTACTACTACTACTTTGTACAATAAAAAAGGGGCGCGAGCCCCTTTTTTTATCTGTTTTTGTCGTCGTTTTGTTCGTCGTTTTGTTCGTCGTTCTGCGCTTTCGTTAGCAATTCTATTGATGGCTTTGTTAACTGGGCGCCCTTTAACCTTTCTAACTTTTGAACCGCTCTTAGTTTTGCGCGTCCTTGATGTCAACTCTGGCAGATCACCACTAAGAAGTCCTGGTCTGCCTCCGCGCCCCCTTGCCTTTACCTCTTTTGCTTCATCAGCTCCTTGAGCTGGTTTTTTACGCCCAACTGGAATAACGGCCCGCTTTTTGTCCTGACCTTGATATTTGAGCTGTCGCTTACTTGCTTTGTACGCTGCTTTTAATTTTTTCTCGTCTCCAGCGTCACTGGCAGCAACGATTGCTTTTTCGGGGCCAGCTGCTTTGTAGGCTTGATCTTTTGTCATGCCAGCTTTTTCGGCAGACCTCTCAAGTCTTCTACCTCTTCTTCTAACCTGTCCCATTGTTAGGGTTTCTGGACCAGTAATCATGGTGGTGGCTGTCTTCAACAAGCCAGAACCAGTACCTGATTCTCCTTTTCGAGCACTACTCTTAGCGTCTTTTTTAGCTTTTTTTCTAGCGTCTTTTTGAGCATCTGTTCTTTTACCTGATGGCTGTTTACGCCTTGAGGCTTTGATCTCCTCTGGGGTAGGGAGGTCCTCCTTGCCGCCATTCTTGTAAACCCTCATACCGTTTTTAGCTGTAAGACCTTTTTTGGCGGCGCGGCGAGCGTCTTCTGCTGCTGCGTCTTCTGCTGCTTTCTGTGTATCGTAGGCAGCCTGAGCCTTAGCGGAAATTTTCTTCTTGGGGTTTTTACCGCCAATAGGCATTTTCTTTACCATGTCATATATGGATTTTTTATTTGTCTTGTTCATCATGCGAATGCAAGGATTTCTACTTGAGACGCCGCCGTGTCGGAGTACGCCTTAATACTGTCTATGTTTGCGAGAGTGAGTGAGGCGCTACCAGTTGCGTTAGCGTCCATCACGGAGTTGTTCAAAATAAAGCTGTCCCCTGCTTCTAGTTTTACAGCGTATTCTTCGGAGTTCCCAAGAATCCTCAAGGTTAAGAAGTTGGCAGACGCCAGGTTGGTAATCCTTAAGTAGTCGAGATCAGCGTCAGCAATGGTACCACCATCCGCAGTCCCAAACCTCAAAAGGTCAACTTCGTTTCCCGAACCAAAAGCCACGTCATAGATCCTATGATATACATCATCAACAGCTTCTGTGTGAGTGTTGGTGAAGGTTCTAAGACTACCATTTAGGGTGACCTCTTCTTTAATTGTTACCGTCAATACAGCCATGATGCAAATATAGACTATTTATTTTTTGTTAGCTTTATGCCTCGTGGCGTCTTGTAGTTATTAACGAGGTACTCGTAATCTCTTTCAACGCCAGTCTCAGCATCCATCTTTTTTAACCCTTCAAGGGTTGTTGCGCCTAAATTACCTCCAGACACCTGTAAAACAACTAGCAAGTTGAGATCGGCTTGACCCATATCCTCAACCTTGTCCGTCTCAAGTAGGTTTTGTTTGCTTATGTGTTTAAGCGTTCCTTTTCTTGTTCGATTGAGGTAAGATATAGCTGCGTTCTGAGCGATCTCTGGGTTTTCCAATATAAGGTCTGGGTTGTCTACAAGTACATTTGGATCACCGTACAGATCTTTCGATATCTGTTTGTACATCGGTTCGTTAGTGATCTGAAGGTATCCCCTACCTCTATACTTGTATCCACCTCTATCTCCGTACATCTCGTTACCAAGCTTTTCTGGTTGGCGACCATAATCCCGTCCGATCGCTAGTGTATCCAGAACTGGATATCCTTCCTCTCTTGGTCTTCTGCCTAGATCTTCACCCTTAACTCTTTCGCCAGTGCCATATCCAAGCTTATCAAAGCTGTTGTAGAATACTTCGGCTAGACGTTTTCCGTCTTCAGAGTAGTTCATGTTTTCAGCCGCATCGTAACCCGCTTTTCCAAGCCCAGCACCGCCAGTCTCTTTAAAGATAGCCGCGTCTATAGCTTTTCTGTATCCTGGACCTAAAGCGTCGAGTTCCCCTTCGAACCTTTTCATTCTTTTTCGCTTTGTAAAGCCCCGAACCTCTTTAAGAGGGAAGAAAGGCAAAAAACCCGCGTTCAAGACCTCTGAATCTGTTTGTTGCCCCGTGGAATTGGATTCTGGGGATGGTGTAGCGCTTCCAACGATTTCCACTTCAGGTAAATTATTGTCAACTGTGATATTAGCAGTGGATTTCATAGGCTTCATGGGTGTTGGCTCCTCTTCTCTGCCTTTGAATAGGTCCATCAAACGTCTAAAAAATCCTCTTTCGTCTTCTCCCTCCGCAGCAACGCCCTCTACTCCGCCTTCTAGGTACATCTTAGGTGATTTTTTTACCAGCATACCCTTGTCAGCTCTTCTTTTTTTTGTGCGAGTACCCCTTTTTCTTCCTCCCTCTCCAGCTCTACCTCTGTTTACAGACTCATTTTCCAGGGACAACTTTCCCCCTTTGTGAGACATGTCCATTTTGTCTCCTTTCTTTGAGTTTGGGCTGTCCTTATTCGCTTTATTAAGCTCAGCCCTGTAAGAGATCATCTCTGGGCTTGACTGGAACATCCTATACTCTTTTCTATAGTCTCTTTTAGCCATATTGCAAATATAATGAAGATAGTTTTTGCGCCTTCACAGCTTAATAAGGTTGACTGACGCTTGGTTTGCTTTTAGTACGTCTACGTACCCTTATAAGAAGCTCCTTAGTTATAAAAACAGCTTCGAAGCTTTATCGCTTAATAGCTTGGCGAAGTTACAGCTTTTTTTTTACAAAGTCAAGTGAGTAATATGCTTTAAGTAACCCCTATAAGTCTTTAAGGAACAGCATCTTAACCAGTGTACATGGCGGTTTGTGGAAAATTATGTGGAAAATTAAGGGGTTGAAAAAATGCTCAGCCATACAGATCATGGGGATTCTATGTATATCAGAAGGAATTCGGATGAAATCCGAAACCAAATCCTTAAACCCCGTGGGCATAATGCGCTCAGGGTTTTGCCATGGCTTTTGACTTTCTTGAACTCAGCTACTTAGCTGAGTATCAAGGTTCTGATTGCCATCGGTTGAAGTAGTCTGCCACCAAACGGTTTTTAAACCGTTGTCTTTCAAGTCGGGACAAACCTCCCCCTAACCTTTAGGTTAGATAACAACCTTCAATACTGAAGGTTAACTAACACTTCAAGAAGTGTTAAGCAACTACCTAGAAACCAACCATTTCCCAAGGCGCATGAATCCCTAAAGGGATCGCGTGTTGGTAGTCAAGGCGTGAGTATTAGCTTGCTAATACCGCAGGTTGAATG
>Ga0209308_10000326_pt1 | contig 47683 bp, 46 predicted proteins | sample COGITO_mtgs_1204_3_FD_184806 | JGI IMG/M metagenome (GOLD analysis project Ga0209308, IMG submission 184806) | Pelagic marine microbial communities from North Sea - COGITO_mtgs_120405 (SPAdes) (version 2) | ecosystem: Environmental > Aquatic > Marine > Epipelagic ... | reverse complement strand
TTTAATAAACCCAATAGTAAATTTAAATGGGAAGAGCAGGACTGGAAGAAAATAGGGTTGTCCCATCAAAAAAAATCTTATATAGAAAACTTATTTGATAAAAATAATTTAGAAATGATTAATAGCTTATCTTGTATAAACGACAGTAAAGAAATTAGAAATTTGCTAATCTCGTTAAAAGGTATTGGACCTTGGACAATTGATATGTTTCTAATTTTTTCAAAACATGACTTGAACATTTTCCCTAAAGGAGATCTTGCGGTCATTAATGTTATTAAGAGTTTATATGGCGTAGATAACATGGATGATATAGAATCGATAGCTAGGAAATGGCATCCATATCAAAGTATTGCTACACTGTATCTATGGGAATCATTAGATGATGATTTTCCGTCTTAAATATCTAAAATAGTTCATTAGTTAGACAGTGTACGGAACCCCCGCTCAAGTTGAATTGAGATACATTAGAAACATGCATTTGAATATCATGCTGATTCGCAAAATCTAACACTTTTTTATTATTAATTGGGCTTGTACCTATTAGTAAGGCTGGTAAAGTCAAACAATTCATAGCAGATCTTGCAACTAAAGATTTTTTGCTATCTTGATTTTCAATATTTAACAATTCCCAATTATAAGTTTTCGATAAATGACTTAAAACGTCATAGTTCTTATTATTAAATACTTCTTTAGCACAGTTAATACCTATACAATCATATTCATTATTAAATATAGGACAAATAGCTGTATCAAGATGGTATCCACTAGATTCAATGATATGCAACTGATCGACTTCCATTAATTCTGCCATGGATTCAGCGCCCTTAAGGTTATTGCGACATAAACCAGCTAATAAAATATTTTCCTTAGGTAAGTAAAAAAATTCTCCACCTTCTGCTAAACAATCTTTATTTGGTAAATAGCTAACTATATATCCAGATTTTTCCATTGTTTCGACTACAAAGTTTCCTTCATTTAGACGTTCCTCAAGACGCATATTGCACATAACTATTTTCTTATCTGTATTGCATAAAAAATGATCTCTCATAAAAATAAAGTCAAATTTTTCTTCTTTTTCTAATACATTTGAAAATGGAACGATAGTAGTTTCTAATCCAACAGATTTAACCATATTTACTAGTTTATGATATTCACTCTCTAATATAGTCTGTTTAGGTTTTGCTCCATCTACCATCATATCATTATCTTGGTAGGCTACGATACCAGAACCCCACCAATCTTTTTTTGGTAAGCCACTCAAGGCAATTTTTATTTTATATGAATGTTTCAAGATAATAAACTTACAATTTTTAAATTAACTTTATAAGACTAAATTCTGGTAGTCATGCAAAATGAAATACTTACAGTAAAAGATTTAAATCGTTATTTGCCTGCTATAAAGACAAACGAAGATATGGCATTTACGAACAAGCTTCATGAAGGCCTATTTTTAGCAGACCCAATCGATGGCTTAGCAAATATACCAGATGAATCCATTGATTTAATTATAACAGAGCCAACGACGCAACCCAAAAGTAATAGCTTGTCAGGGAAAAGCCCAACATTTGAGAATTATGTAGATTGGGTAGATGGATGGCTTGAAGAATCTAAAAGAGTGTTAACACCAAATGGATCAATCTATATTATTTGTCCTTGGCAATCTTCTTCCATGTATCACTCAGTATTAGAAAAGAAGTTTAATGTCCAATCTAGAATTACTGCAGAGAGAAAATCTGAACAAGAAGGCCTGTCTCAGTGGAAGAATACCATATCAGATATTTGGTTTGCTACAAAGACCAATGATTATATTTTCAATCAAAATTATATTGTAGATGGAAAGAATATTAATAGCCCTAATCCAGAAGAAATCAAAAATAATCTGTGGTTCCATTTAGATTATGATGAGATTATTCATAGAATTTTAAAGGGAAGTAGTTTCAAATTGAATTGGGTCTTAGATCCTTTTATGGGCATTGGAAGCGTTGGATCTGTTGCCAAAAAAATAGGCAGACGATTTATTGGATTTGAATCCAACCAAGATCAGCTATTATTGGCAATGAAAACTATTAATGAGGGAGAATAAATTTATGTTACATCAAATAGAAATCGACTTAAAAGATGCATTGAAGAATCAAGACAAAGCAAAAGTAGGAGTTTTACGTATTCTAATTTCTAAATGTAAAAATAAGTCAATTGCCACAGGTAAGCCACTAGAAGACAGTGAAGTAATGAAAGTGTTACAAACAGCTGCTAAGCAACATAAAGAGTCTATTAAATTGTATAAACAGGGCGAAAGAAATGATCTAGTAGATCAAGAAACTGCAGAACTGAATATTGTAGAAGCTTATTTGCCTTCGATGATGACAGAAGATAAAATTAAGTCAATTGTATTGTCTGTTATCGAAGCAACCGGAGCATCTAGTATGGCAGATTTTGGAAAGGTAATGCCCCAGGTAATGAAAAAAGGTGCTGGAAAAATTGATGGAGGAGTGGCACAAAATCTCTTAAAAGAATTATTGTCTTAATATGGTTATAGATATACTTTTTTGTTTACTAATAGGCTTTAATGCCGTTCTGGGTATAAAGAAGGGATTCATAGATGCTATATTTGAATTTATAGATATTGGGGTAGGTATATTCTTTGCCATTTTTTTTTATTTTGATTTAACAGTCTTTTTGTCATCTTTCTTGGATATTGATACAAGATGGATTTTTCTCCTTTCCGCTGGATTTATATTTTTTATCTCAATTATGATTTCAAGATTTCTTACTAGCATACTCCTATTTCTTTTTGATGGATCACTTTCTTTCGTTGCAATAGATAAATTGCTTGGATTTTTATTTGGAGGCTTAAAAACAATTATATTACTGACAATCTTCATATGGTTTTTTGACACCTTCATATCTAATAAGATTTATGACATTCTTTATAGCGAATCACAAATTCTTGTTTTACTGGAGCCTTTCAAAGATTATATTAGTAAATCAATGTCAAGTACAATGCCCATATGAGAAGAATAGCACAAGAAACAATTAATCGAGTTTTAGAAGAAGTGGATGTACTAGATGTAATCTCTCAATATGTAGATTTAAAAAAACGTGGACAAAACTATTTTGGTTTGAGTCCCTTTAGATCAGAGACAAAACCATCCTTTAGTGTAGCGCCAGAAAAAAATATGTGGTATGATTTCGGTTCAGCGCAGGGTGGAAACGCAGTACAGTTCTTAATTGAATATGAAAAAATTAGTTTTCCTGAAGCAATACGTTCCTTAGCAGAAAAATATGGCATTGAAATAATTGAACTTGGTAATAAAGAGCAGAACAATCTGTATGATCAGTTATATGAAATCCATGAATTAGCATGTATTTATTTCGAAAACAATATTAAAGATAAACCAGAAGGAAAGGCAAAAAAATACCTTACAGACAGAGCTTTTCATGATGATATTATCAATAAATTTAGAATTGGATTTGCCCCTGATAGCTGGGATAGTCTTTTAAAAGAGCTTGAAGGTAAGTTTGATAATCAAATTTTAAAAAAATCTGGATTATTTTCAGAGTCAAAAAAAGGACCACTCATTGATCGTTTCCGCAATCGCATTATGTTTCCTTTCTTTAGTCTTTCAGGAAAAATTATTGGATTTAGCGGTAGAAGTTTATCGGAAAAAGAAGATGTTAAATATCTCAACTCTCCTGAAACTTTGCTTTTTGAAAAAAGTAAGATTTTCTTCGGTTCGTATCAAACGCAACCTAATATCCGTAAGAAAAATTTTGCAATTCTAGTAGAAGGTCAAACTGACTTTTTACGCTTAGTTGAACAATCATTTGATAATGTGCTTGCTACATCTGGAACAGCATTCTCTAGTAAGCATGCTGTTGCATTAAAAAAGTATACTAATAGAGTAATTCTTTGTTATGACTCTGACAGTGCAGGTATTAATGCTGCTATTCGTACCAGCTATGTTTTATTGCAAAATGGTATTGAAACAAGAGTTTTGTATTTAGGAAATGGCGATGACCCTGACGATTTTTTCAAAAAAGATAGTAATACAAAAGATACTTTTAGGTCCCTCATTAAGACAGCAGCACATCCTATTAGCTTTATTATAAAACATAAAGATATTCTAAGTCAGGGTGCTGCAGACCAATCAAAATTTTTAAATGAATGCATAGGTGAAATACAGTTAGTTCCCGATAGTATGGTTAGAAATGATTTAATTCGAAAGCTATCTAATGAATTGGGCGTTGTAGAAGCTGAAGTGCTTGATCGTTTTAGCTCTCTTAAACAAAAAAGATACAAAGCACCAGTAGAAGGTGATTCAAGTACAACTGAAGTCACTCACTATCGTTCATCGGAAGATAAGGCGCAATTAGAATTGATTAAGCTAGCATTACATTCCCCAGAACTTGCTCCAAAGATGCCCATTGCTTTATTTAGCAATAAACTACTTTATAATGTTTTAAAAGTATTAATTGATAATAGTGATAAGGGATATAAGCCAGGACAGATTCTTGAATTAATTGGTGGATCACCAGAACAACGTAATTTGATTGCTTCCCTAGCAATAGAGGCTCCTGATAAGGAATATGAGCAGACCATTTTGGATGATTGTATTGCTACCTTAGAGCGAAACCCAGTGAAGAAAGAAATTGCAATTCTAAGGGATAAAATTCGAAGAATGGAAGAAGAAGATACTTCTCCTGACAAAGCATTGCTCGAAGAGTTAAGTGCTCTCCAAAAAAAACTCCAATAAAAAACCCCTCAATAAATTGAAGGGTTTTTTATTTAATACTAATCTGTAATAATAAGATTAATAGTTAATAGTCACTCCAATATTATATGATCTTGGTTGACCGACTCTAACTCTTAAGTCAGATACGTCTCCAGAACCATCATACGCGTCAACAAAGTCACCAACGTAAAGTTCGTCAGTTGCATTGAATACGGATGCGTTGAAAGTAACCGCTTTACCCATAAGCTCTGTTGTGTATGCACTATTAAAGTTCACTAGAGTTGTGTTACCAGTTACATAAGCATCTTCAGCAAAAGTATTACCTTCACCTAATAAGAATGCTAAGTCCTGAATAGCACCATCATAACCCCATCTAGGGTATTGTTTAGAGAATGACTGTGCTTCAGCAGATACTTTTAATCTGTTAAAGAACCCAGTTACAATTAAATTGGTTTGTGACTGTGGAGCACCTGAAATCATTACGTCTTTAACATAAAGTTCGAATGTTTCTTCGCTGCTTGCGTCTGCTTCAATTTCATTGTAAGTGTATGACAAGTCATCAGTAAATCTCCAATCACTTTCGTGACCTCTAATGTCAATTCTTAGTACTGGAATTGGTTGATATGCAATAGAGTATTCTAACCCTTGGTGCAATTCGTTCAATCCTGAAATACTAAAGAATGACTCTGTACCATCTAAAGCCTCTGAAGTACCACTTTGGTTTCTGTCAGACCATAGTGCCCAGTAATAATTCATACTACCAGCCCATTGGCCGTTAGCTGATTTAAATCTGGTACCAAAGTCTACCCAAGTAGCTTTTTCATTTTCAAAGTTTGAGTTTAGTTGATAATTTACATCATCTATTAATTTATCAAGCGATGGTGTCATTGCTGAGTAACTCATGTTACCAAACAACTGCCATGTATCGTTTAATGCTTTACTTCCACCAACTTTCATTTGATAGCCCATCTCAGCATCTGCTTCGATTTTCTCTTCTTCAATTGAAAAGTGGTTTTCAGCTGTATAGCTAGCTGTAGTAGCACCAAACATCGCGAAACCAGTTGTTCCCATTCCATCGTTATAATTTGCTTGAGCGTAACCACCCATCCAGTCTATTGTGTTAGTGTTGTCATAAAACACTTTATCTCCAAGACCTCTTTTTTGTTCATCTGCACTCCAATTTGGATTCGATGAATTCTGGTAGAAGTCACCACCTAATAGGTTGTAAACTTCACGGTAATGCTCAACTTCTGCAGTTCTAATGTCCACACCAAAAGTAGCTGACCACATGTCATCTATTTTCATGTCTAATTTAGAAACTACACCAAAAGTTGCTTGATTATTTCTACTTCCTCTTAGGATACCTCTAGATTGATAGCCGAAACCATCAACAAAGTCCAATCTGTTACGACGAATAGTCTCATCATAATCACGTCCTGAACCGTCAGATTTCCATCTAATGGAACCAGCAGATCCTGAACCACCACCTTCACCACCTGAGTAGTAAAGTGAACTAGCTAAAGTCATTGTATCATTTAACTTATTATATGAGTTTAATTGTACAATTGGTTTGTGGAAGTAGTTTTCTCTTTCATTAATTAATGTACTTGAATACATGTCAGCTGAACGATTGTTCCAGCCATCAAATGGTAGCCAACTAGCAGTAGCTTTTTTACCTGTAAAAGGTGTATCAAGATTATCTGCTCTTGGGTTATAGTCCATTCCGTATTCAGTTCTTAGATCTTCCTCAGCAACACCCATATCGCGGGCTAGTTCATGGCTGTAGTTTGAAACACGATTGTTCCAAAAATTTTGACCATGAATTTGAGGTGATCCAAGTGCAACAAATTCAAGACGGTTATCTGCATCAAAAGAATAGGACGTATTGAAATAATATGACCATGCTTCTGTGTAGGTACCTGTTGCAAATAGTTTATCAGCAGTTCTTTTAGATGCTGATGCTACCATTGCAAGCTTGCCATCCATCATTAAACCAGTATTAATAGTAATACCTGTTTTTGAATAGCTGTGTTGTCCTGCTTCTTGTTTTACTACAACACTTGGTTCAGAAGATGCTGGCATACTCATAAAGTTTACCACACCACCTAAACTTGGTGTTGCTAAATTAACAGATCCTGCTCCTCTTTGAACTTGTACTACTGATGCAACATCAGCTAATACACTCCAGTTAGAGAAGTATAAATTACCATTTTCCATGTCATTCATAGGGATTCCGTTAATTAGATAAGATGTATAACGATCGTCAAAACCACGAACATATACATTTTCATCATCCCAACCACCACCATTTTCAACGTAAACGTTTGGTAGGGTTGATAATGCTTTTGGCAATCCTCGACCACCTAATCTGAAATCGATATCAGCTTTAGTATAGTCATCATAAGGGATTGCAGAGGTATTGTCTACACGATCAGCTAGTACTTCAACTCCGCCTAACGCGACGGAAGATGATGCTAATGAAAAGCTTGCAGATGCGTTAGAATCTGAAACCTTTACAGTTGCACTTTCTGATGTATAACCCACTACACTAGCAGTTACTGTGTATGTACCATTAGGAACACTTACTGAGTAAGCACCACTTAACGTAGCAGCTGCACCCAATGCAGTTCCTTCAACCACAACATTTGCTCCTGGCAAAGCATTTCCGTCTGCGTCTGTAACAGACCCAGATACGGTGCCTTGACCAAAGAGAGCGCTAGAAATTATTACAATTCCAAATAGCGCACCAAGAATCGTTCGATTCATGTTTAACTCCTTTTTCTCGGTTATCTTCATATATTAATATATTAACTTAGAGTACAAGCTATGTACTCATCGCAAATTTGGCCCATTTATTGAAGAACCGCAACCATTAATTGCTTAGATAAAAAAAACTAATAGAATTCTAATAATTGTAGATATAATTTTACTATTTAATAGATAGCTTATTATTGTTTATCAGAAAGTATAAGATAGACCAAAACCAACTCCATTTTTTTGATGGCTACTTACTGTAAATATATTGATATCAATATATTGATTTATAGTCCTACCCAAAGATACACTATATTTTATAGAATCATGTACGTTGACCTTCCTCGAAGATTTTATTTCGAAGTAATTGGACTGAATGTTTCCTTTTATTCCAAGGTGTACTAATCGTGTCAATTCTCTATTTCTTACCCATTCATCAAGTGGAGGTAAATTATTCACGAAAGGATTACCTAAGATATTATTTTGGTATTTCCAACCTCCGATATATTGATAATTACCATAATAGTCGTCATCTTGATATGGAGGGTCAATACAGCAATGTGATGTATCTAAATACTCTAAAACAATATTAGTATCTGGTATATAATTTTCTAACTCTACCCCCCAAAGCCCATCTGTTTTATTTATAAATCTTAAACTACTTGTATCCTCAAAGAAGTGTTGATAGTATAGCTTTAATAATTGATCACCATTATTTTTTTCATAGTAGAAGTCCCATATTCCTAAATGATTTCCCACCGCATTTGTATGTCCTCCTATACCAAAATCTTGATCATCGTCAGCTATAAACACTTTTGTAAAGTCTTTAAATGTGCTTGGCAGGTCACCAGACCAGTTTGAACCTCCCCACATTGCTTCGTGTACAAATCCAATACTTATCAAATAATTATTATTTCTTATATTTATGTAGATAAATTTCTCATGTAAGTATGGAGCCTTAGGATAGTAATAATTTTTATCAAAAAATCCATGAGCAAGCCCAAAGTCAAAAGTGATATTACTTTTTTTCTTTATTTTCTGTGAACTTACTAGGCCAATTTTTGGCATAGTTCGCGCATTCTTACTGACAAGCATTGAACCCGAACTGAGATCATCGTTTAAATACATGCTAAAATCTCTATAGTATCTGCCTAATCGTAAAAATGTATTATCTGAAAAATTGTGTTTTATAAAAGATTCACTAAAACTAAAATCTTTACTTTTCGAATATGCATTAGATAAACCAATTCTGTAGTCAGTTTTTTTTGTAGAAAATTTGAAATTATATTCGATCTCATTTTTAATAATATTTTTACCATAATTATTATTTTCTAACCAGAAATAGCTTTGATCAGTTGGGTTATAATGAACTTTTAATAAATGTTCAGCTTCTTGACCTACAATATTTTCTATTAATATTGCCTGAGTTATTATTATTAAACAATTTTTTTTAAACCTATTTTGTTTAAACATATTTATTATGAAATTTTTGTACATTATCTAACATATTACAATAAATATATTAATGTTAATATTTTTTCTGTAATAAATTATTTTTTTATTCATTGTATTTGGAGAGCATAAATGGAATTTATTGACCTAAGAGCACAGCAAAAACGAATTCGCAAAAATGTCGAATCTCGTTTTAGTAAGATTCTCAATCATGGAGGATATATTATGGGCCCTGAAGTTAATGAATTAGAAGAAAAATTATCCGAATATGTAGGCGTAAAACATACTATTTCTTGTTCTTCAGGAACGGACGCACTTTTAATTCCATTAATGGCATGGGATATCGGCCCTGGAGATGCCGTATTTACTACACCATTTACTTATGTAGCTACTGCTGAAGTTATTGCATTGTTAGGAGCAACTCCTATTTTTGTAGATGTTTATGAGTCAACATTTAATATAGATTGTGAAAAGTTAGAGATTGCTATTCAAAATACTATAAAAGATGGAATTTTAAATCCAAAAGTAATTATCCCTGTAGACTTATTTGGAGTGCCAGCTCGCTACCGCTTAATTGATGCCTTAGCTAAGAAATATAATTTAAAAGTAATTGAAGATGCAGCTCAAAGTTTTGGAGGGTCAATTAATGATAAAAAAGTGGGCCAATTTGGAGATATTGCTGCCACATCATTTTATCCTGCTAAACCATTAGGTTGCTATGGAGATGGAGGAGCTATTTTTACTAATAATGATGACTTAGCAGATCGCTGTAAAGCAATTCGCATCCATGGTACAAGCTCAGATAAGTATAATAGTGAAGTTATAGGACTCAATGGCCGACTAGACAGCATGCAAGCAGCAGTTTTACTTGAAAAGTTAACGATATTTGATGACGAGCTTTTACAAAGAAATTTATTGAGCGACTATTACAGAAAATATTTAAATAATGCTCAATATATCCCAAAACATTATCAATCAGGACATGCACTATTTTCTGTGACTTTAGGATCTAACAAAAAAAGAGAAGAAATAATTAATAAGTGTAGTAAAAATAATATCCCAACAGTTGTGTACTATAAATATCCTATTCATCTTATGAAAGGGTTTGAATATTTGGGATATCAAAAAGGAGATCTTCCAGTTTCAGAAAAGTTATCCAATACAATTGTCAGCTTACCTATGCATCCATATTTAGATAAGAAAGATATTGATCACATTATAAAAGCATTACAAAAAAAATAATATTGGAGAATATAGTTTAATGAATATTACAAATTGTAAATTAAAGGGAGTAAAAATTATTGAACCAATCGTTCACGGAGATGATAGGGGAGACTTTAAAGAAGTTTTCAAATTTGACATTATTGACTCTTTTCAAATCAAGCAAATTAATCAAGCCTGTTCAAAGAGTTTATGTATAAGAGGTCTTCATTTTCAAAAAAGACCGTATCAACAAGCAAAACTAGTATGGATACCTGAAGGAGAGGTTATAGATGTTATAGTAGATATAAATCATCAATCACCAACTTTTAAACACTATGAAACATTTCATTTATCAGATAAAAATCATAAGATATTATTTATCCCAAAAGGTTATGCACACGGTTATATAACTTTGACAGAAAAAACTATATTTGCATATGGTTTAGATGAGGTATATAGAGCTGATCATGATGCGGGAGTTAATTTTAATGATATTGATATTAATATTAAATTAGACTATGATTTTTCTAATCATATCATGTCAAAAAAAGATAAATGTTTGCCTTTTTTAAAAGATATAAGTTTTTAAATTATATAAATTTTAAAGAATGAAACATTTGAAGTGAGGGCAATAAAAACAATATGAATAAATATATTATTTTAAGTATTTTTCTGGCATCGACACTATTTTCCCAGTCAATGATTCCAGGAAATTTAGATTTAGATGCAATCAAAGAACAGCTTAAGGGTGACGCAATAAGCAGTACTGAGGAAATATCAGATATCGACGTAAATCAAGAAGAAGTAGTAATTGAAGAAGATGATTTTGTCCCAGAAAATGAGAATTTGAATTATTATGGATATGAATATTTTTCTAGAGAGATTAATTTTTTTGATAACATACCTACACCATCTAATTTCAAATTAGGCTCTGGAGATGAAATTATACTATCATTGTGGGGAAAACAAAATTCAAGAGAAAAGTTTATTATTAATAAAGAAGGTCTTATTTATTATAAGAATATAGGCTTCATAAATCTTTCTAATAAAACAATTGAAGAGGCAGAGATGCTTTTGGTTAGCAAATTATCTACAATTTATTCTACCTTGAAAGAAGATAATAAATCAACAGACTTAATGTTAGAGCTTGGAAAATTAAAATCCTTAAACATCTATTTTTCAGGGGAGATTAACAATCCCGGTATTCATCTTGTGCACCCTTTTTCAGACGTATTCTCCGCTATTGTTCAAGCGGGAGGAGTTAAGATAGAAGGTTCTTTAAGAAAGATTCAAATAATGCGAGATGGCAATATTTTGAGAAATATAGATTTTTATGATTTTTTCTCAGCAGGTAATGACAGTTTTTCTAATATAAAATTAATAGATGGAGACGTAATTCATATTCCAGTCGTAAAAAATCGAGTTCAATTATCAGGGGAGGTAGTTAGGCCAGGATTTTATGAGACTGTTAAAGGAGAATCCCTTAGTGATTTAATTAATTATGCAGCAGGATTGACTGCTCTAGCATCGCCTACAATCATAGTTGATACTATTATGCCCATAGAAAGCCGTAAAAATAATGATAGTGCAATTTCTAGCATGATAATTGATTTACGAGATTCCCAAACTATAAGTCTTAATAACGGAACCTCGGTGACTATTCAATCAATAGGAGATGTCAGTAATAAAGTAGAAATTTTTGGTAGAGTCAAAAATCCAGGCCAATATCCTGCTCAAAATATGACATTAAAAAAACTCTTAGATATAGCTGGTGGATTCGATGATCCTATTTTTAGAAAGACAATTAGAGATAAAATTGTAGTATTAAGACGAGATGATTCACAATTCTATAGTAAGGAAATAATTATTTCTTATGAAAATACAGCTGATTTTGAGTTAATAATAGACGACAAAATTTTTGTATATGAAGATATTAATTATAGAAATAGCTTCACTTATACTCTAGCTGGAGAATTTGTAAGGCCAGGTGTTTACCCATTGAAAAAAGGTATAACTGTAGAAGAAGCTCTAAAATTAGCGGGTGGCTTAACGGAGCTGAGTAATATAAGAAATCTTTCATTATTGCAAGAAATCAGCGAGGTTAATGAAGAGGGAGAAATAGAAGTAACAGAAGCTGAAGTTAATAATCTTCAATTAGACTTTGAAATTGGAATTAATTCTAAGATTACTGCTTCCCCATTTGAAAATATTGTTAGAGTGGAAGGTAATGTTTATAATCCTGGTTTAATTACGTACCAAAAGGGATTAACACTATCCAGATACATTGAACTTGCTGGAGGACATATGCCAAACAGCATCAAAAGAAAAGTTCATATAAGAAGAGCAAATGGAAACATAGAGCAAAGTGGTAGAATAACTTTAGGTCTTGGTAAAAGAATTTATCCAGGTGATACAATTATTGTTCCTGTAAATGAAAATCCATCTGAGTTTAATGTTGCAGCCTTTACTGCTGATGTATTGAGCGTCCTTTCAAATCTTGCAGCTATATTACTTATAGTTGATAATAACACTACTGATTAATTGTGAAGTTAATCCTTCTTCGTCATGGTGAAAGCCAATGGAACTTAGAGAATAGATTCACGGGATGGAAAGATGTACCGCTAACTGATACCGGCACTCATGAAGCAACTTTTTCAGGAAATCAATTACGTAAGCTTAATATTAATATCAATAGTATTTACACATCTTTACTAAAGAGAGCTACTCAAACGACAGATATTGTTGCAGATATTATTGAGTTTCCAAAAGGTGAAATCCAATATGATTGGCGTTTAAATGAGCGACATTATGGCGCACTACAAGGCTTAAATAAATCAGAAACAGCAGCAAAGTATGGAGAAGATCAAGTGCATACATGGCGAAGAAGTTTTGATATACCACCACCATTACTATCTAAGAATGATAAGCGACACCCAATTTTTCAAAAGCAATTTGCAGCAATTGATGGAGAACTACCAGCTGGAGAAAGTTTAAAAAATGTTATTAAAAGGTTAGAACCATTTTGGAATGATTATTTTAAAAGTTTTAAGGAGAATAAGGGGAATCATTTGATTGTAGCTCATAGCAACTCTTTAAGAGCTATTATTAAAATATTGGATAAATTATCTAATCAAGATATTACATCTGTAAATATTCCTACTGGAGTACCTTTGGTTTACGAATTTGATAAAAATTCAAATATTATTAGCAAAGAATATTTAATTGATAAAGATAGGTTAGCAAAAAAACAATCTGTGGTTGAAAATCAAGGAAAGATACAGTGAGCTTAGATTTTTCAAATACAAGTATATTAGTTATTGGAGATTTTATGTTAGATAGTTTTGTGATGGGCTCATCTAATCGCATTTCACCAGAAGCCCCCGTTCCAGTAGTATTAGAAAAAGAGAAGAGTATGGTGCTAGGAGGAGCAGGAAATGTTGTTAATAATTTAAGTTCGCTCGGATGCTCTAAGGGTCAGAGCCATCTCTTTCCATGCGGAGTATTAGGAGACGATAATGCTGGAAAGACTATTTTGAAAAAGCTAAGTGAAATAAGTTCAATATCAGGTATGATTATTGATCCTAATCATATATCAACTATAAAAGAGAGAATCTTCATTGATAAAGAACAAGTATTACGCTTAGATAAAGAAATAAAAATTGATACAAATAAATATACAGAAGCCATTGAGAAGTATTGTTCTAGTGTAATTCAAAATACTGATATCATAATTATATCAGATTATAATAAAGGGATAGTAACAGATACAATGGTGAAACTTCTAATAAATCAGGCACGTGATAATAGTATTAAAGTTATTATAGATCCTAAAAAATTAGATTTTTCAAATTATAAAAATGCACATATTATCACACCAAATTTAGGTGAGCTCGAAAGAGCAGCTAAAATAAAAATTAAAGATGACGGTCAACTAGAATCAGTCTGTAAGGCATTAATTAAGGAACATAATTTTGAATTTATTCTTGCAACCAAAAGTGAAAAAGGCATGTCGCTAATTGGAAAGGACAGTGCTTGTCATATTGATCCAATACATGTAGAAAATCCAGATGTTTCCGGCGCTGGAGATACTGTAGTTGCGACATTAGCTTCCTGTCTGGCATTAGGATTTGACGTTAATGAATCTGCAAAAATAGCCAATATAGCAGCAAGTATAGTGGTTGCTAAACCTGGTACGGCTACGATATTTTTGAATGAATTAAATCTTGCTCTACGCTAGAACGACAATAGTAATTCATTAATTTTTAAAGACTTTTAAATAGTAAATCTAGAACTATATTTATTCAAAAACTTTATTAACGGGTTTAATATAAAACTTCCAATCCATCACTTCAATTGTTGCATGTTGGGCAATATTAAAAGATTGAAATTCTTGATTAGGTAAAACTCTTTTTTCAATACCATTAACCAATAAATCCATTGGCATAATAAAATTATCATTAACATTATTCCATCTATAATAAAAGCTTGAATCTGTTTGATAATATTCTAGCTCAGGCTGATTCGGACTATAGAAATATTGTTCAGAGAAGTATGAATAGTCAGTATAAGTTTTTTCCTCCACCTTGTTAAAGAAGTCTTCTGTGTTCACATGATTCTTTGCATTTTCAATCATAAATTCTTTAAGTATTGCAAACCAAATAGGATCATCATTAATAGCACTTCTCAAAGTATGCATTACCCAAGCACCTTTCATATAGGTATCTCCATTTAAAGCCCAATAATTTTCATCCTCCGGGCCTACAATTGGTATTTTATTTTGAATTCTTGATTTAATACTCTTCAAATAGTCAATACTTACTGGATAGCTATTGAATTTATCTTCAAAGTATAATGCTTCAGAATAGACTTGTAAACCTTCATGAATCCAAATGTGTGTTGGATCAATAGCAGTAACACTGTTTCCAAACCATTCATGACCAGTTTCATGAATAATCAATGGATCCATGACACCATACATTGGCCAACTATCACTTCTCAATCCATTGTAAATACTAAACCCGTTACCATATGTTACAGCGGATTGATGTTCCATTCCTAAATAAGGCACTTCAATAAGCTTATATCCATCATTCCACCATTGGTATTCCCCAAAATATTTTTCATAGAAACGAATAACTTCTTTTGCTTGTAAGAAGTAATTTTTTCCAATTTCTTCATTATAATCTAAAACGTAATGATCCATATAATGAATCGTATTATCTTTGATAAGTGTATCTTGAACGGTAACATAATTTCCAATTTGAACAGAAATGTTATAGTTATTAATCGGATTATTAACAAACCACTCATAAGTAGTTTTGTTATCCTCTTTATCTGTAACACTTCTTAGTTGACCATTGCCGACGCCCACTAAATTAGATGGTACAGTAAAAGCCATTCTAACACTATCAGGTTCTTCGGTAATATGATCTTTATTAGGCCACCAAATTCTTGCACCTTCGCCCTCACAAGAAACTGCTATCCAATCTCTATCATTTTTATCTTTAGACCATGTGAAGCCACCCGACCAAGGTGGATTATCAGCACCTTGAGGCTTTCCACTATAGTGAACTGTAAAATCAAATAATTTGTCTTTCTCTACAGTTTCATCGAACATAATCATAACAGCATCCTCTTCTCGACTATATTGAATAGAATTATTTTTATGAATAATTTTTATAATACTTAAATTTTTAGCTAGATCTATTTGTAAAGTATCAATGTCAGCTAGACTTTTTGCTTTAATGGTTACAAATCCATCAATTGATTTTTTTTCAATATCAAAATCAATATTAATATCATAATAGGTCACGTCGTATGAGCTTCGATATTCATTTAAAAATCCCATTAGGTAATTATTACGCGTTAATTCAGGGGTATCTGTTTGAGAACCATGAGGTCTTGCATTTGCAGCGCCACCATTACAAGCAATTAGAAAAGCGTAGAGAATTAGTATACTATATCTTTTTTTCATAATAGGTCGTTGATTGAAACATATTTTTAGCAAAAATAATATAATATAGAAGAATACAAAATAAAAACCATAGAACGATAGCAAAAGCTTCTTTGATTGCAAATAATATGTAAGCAGTACCAAAATATACTATCCATTTTACCCAATTAGGTTGGTTCCATAACTTTAATAGCAAATTCATCGTTCTGCAAAATAATACAATTTGTTATAATAATCTAATGCTTCATCATAAATTGACTCATATTTTTTATCTAATTCACTTTCATTAGATAAAAATTTCTGAAAATGAGTTGTGGTAATCACATTATCATACCAATGCTTCCACCAAATACCATCTTGGGCATGATTCCCCTTATCCCATCTCAACATAGAGTTGTCAAATTCTAAATTAATACTACTGCACCACTGAGATAATATTTTTTCAGGATTTTTTAGTAAAATATTAGAGTCAATCACAATAAATTTTTTACCAATATTATTTAAATACTCCATGATTTTATATTGTTGAGAATATCCGAGCTCATCTATATGATTAAGAGTATTTTTTTTAACATATGAATTTATCACATCTTTAGGGTGGCGTATTAAAAGACAATTCTCAAAGTTTTTAATCCATTCGATATTGTCCAAACTAATTAAGTGATGTGCCATATGTTTTTGGTACCAATTTTTTTTTCTGTTGGGTATTTCAGAAGTAAGATTCGAAACGACTTTATCATACTGTTCAGGATAGTGATTAATGATTTCCTTATACATTGGATGCTTTAATTTTAATTCTTTTAGGTAATATGCATAAAAGGGTTCATCTGAAACAAATGTATCATTTCTTGATGACCAAGACCTCATGAGTGCTGTAGAAATATTTCTTGGTCCTGACCAACAAGCAATTCTCATATTAGCCTATATAGTTTATTATTTCTTTATTATATAAGGATCTAATAATGTTCACTAAAGAATCTGAGTGAGTCGATTCTAATTGTCTACCCTCTAATACAGATACAGGAATAATCCCTGCAAATGTGCCTGTTACAAAAGCTTCATTACAGTCTTTAATATCTTGAAATGTAAAATCAACTTCAGAGCATTCTATATTATTTTGATTACACACTAAAATAGCTTTTCCTCTTGTAATTCCATTTAAACAATATTCTCCAGTAGAAGTCAAAACTCTGTCATTTTTAATAAAAAAAAGATTAGTAGAATTGCATGTACTAATATTACCATTTATATCATTCATAATTCCTTCGTCATATCCAAGCTTATTTGCCTCTATGCTGGCTAAAATACAATTAAGCTTACTAAGTGTGTTATAATGAGGGCTTAGTATGCTTTCATTTGGTCTAATATTGGGTACTCTTCCAATATTTACACCCTTTAAATATGTATTAGGATCTGTTTTTTTATATTCAGGTATAATCACCAGATTAATGGGGCCTACATTAGCATTAGGATTCTGATATGGAGTAATCTTATCACCTCTAGATACAATTAAACGAATGTGTATGTTATCATCCATATTATTCTTATCTAGCACATTATTTATTTGATCAATTATTTCTTTTTTTGAATAAGTGATATTCAATGAAATGCCTAGTGCGCTTGCAAACAATCTATCAAGATGATCTTCAATAAAAACTAGATTTGATTTGTGAAGTCGAATACCCTCCCATACACCATCTCCAAGCAAAAATCCGCTATCAAAAACAGAAATTTTTGCTTCACTTCTATGAAACAACTCCCCATTTATATTAATAAAAATGTCTTCATTTTTTGTATTCGATATGTATGAATGACTACTCATTTGTGGGCCCACAGGGACTTGAACCCCGAACCTGCGGATTATGAGTCCGTTGCTCTAACCAATTGAGCTATGGGCCCTGTAATTAAATAGTAATTTTTATTACTATCAGCAAGTCGAAAATACTTTGAACTACTAAATAACCCAAGTATTTTCAGATTAATAATTTAATGGTGATAATATGAAAAAAATAGTTTGGTTTACGGGTCAACCAGGAAGTGGAAAAACAACACTATCAAATGCGCTTCAGGAAAAACTTAAAAAAATACATCCTGAAATTTCTTTAATGTCAGTTGATGGTGATGATTTGAGAGATATTTTTGTAAATAAAGATTATTCTGAAAATGGAAGAAGATTAAATATTCAGACAGCAATAAATATAACAAAATTTTTACAGAGTAAAGGTTACCTTGTGATTGCTTCTTTAGTGTCTCCATATAAAGATTTAAGAGAAAATCTTAAAAAAGAAAGAGAAACTCTAGAAATATTTTTACACACAGATGAAAAACGTGGTAAAGAAAATTTCTTTGTAGATAATTATGAAACACCTTCAGAAAATTATATGAAGTTAAATACAGGTAATTTAACTATAGAGGAATGCGTAGATGAAATACTCTCTTTTTATTGGTAGGTGGCAACCCTTACACAAGGGACACCTTTGGCTTATTAATGAAAGGCTAAAAGAAGGTAAAAATGTTTGGTTAGCAATTAGAGATGTTAAACCAGATAAAAATAATCCTTGGACAGCCCAAGAGATTGAAAAGATGGTTCACGAAGGTGAATTAAAAGATTTAATTGAAGATGGAAGGGTCATTACTTCAATTATACCAGACATTGAATCTGTTAACTACGGAAGAGGTGTTGGTTATAACATAATAGAACATATACCACCCAGTGAAATCGGCGAAATATCAGCTACAAAAATTAGAGAAAAATTATTCAAGGATCAAAAATGAGTTTTTCTAATTCTAAAAATAATATGATTGATACTTTAGATGCAATAGACTCTAAAGTAATGGATTATGATATCCAGGACTTAGCAACAAAAATTATGAAATCTTTTGATCTGGGCGGAAAGGTTTTAATATGTGGAAATGGTGGTAGTGCTGCTGAAGCTGAACATTTTGCTGCTGAACTAGTATGCAAGTTTGAAGTAGTACGTAAAGCTTTACCGGCTATGACGTTACATTCAAATATCCCAACAGTAACTGCTATTGGGAACGACTTTAATTTTGATCATATCTTTAGTAGAAATCTAGAAGCTTTGGGTAATAAAAATGATGTTCTTATAACAATGTCTACCTCTGGAAATAGTCAGAATGTTATTAATGTTATAGAAACTGCTAAAAAAATGAATATCTATACATTTTCTTTATTAGGTAATGACGGCGGAAAAATGAAATCATTTTTGAATGATAATTTTATAGTTAAATCAAATATTGTCTCAACAATTCAAGAAGTTCATTTAATGTTTTTACACACATTATGCGTGGAAATAGATAGGCTCACAGACTAGCATATGAAACTCCTTGTAACAGGTGGATGTGGATTTATCGGTTCAAATTTTCTGAATTTAGCCTTTAGAAGAAACTTTAAATCAATACTAAATATTGATTCTTTAACTTATGCTGCCAATCAAAAAAATATCAATAGTGACACTCAAGATAACTATGAATTTAAAAATATAGATATCACAAATAAAGATGCAATTGAATCAATAGTAAATGAATTTAAACCAAATATTATTGTTCATTTTGCAGCTGAATCTCACGTTGACAATTCAATTTTGAATCCCCAAAATTTTATTAATACTAATGTTATTGGTACTTACAATCTTATAGAAATATCTAGACAGTATATAGATAAAAATATTGTAGAAGACTTTCATTTTATTCATATATCTACAGATGAAGTGTTTGGTGACTTACCAGCAACTGGTTATTTTAAAGAAGATACACCCTATGACCCCAGCTCACCCTATTCAGCATCTAAAGCAGCTTCTGATCATTTAGTGAGTGCATGGATGAGAACATATCAATTCCCAGCTACTATATTAAATTGTTCAAACAATTTTGGGCCAAATCAACATAATGAAAAATTAATTCCTACAATTATTACAAACTCGTTACAAAGAAAAGAAATACCGGTATATGGTAATGGTTTGAATATTAGAGAATGGATTTTCGTTGAAGATTACTGTAATGCAGTTTTTGAAGTAATTAGCCAAAGAAAAAAGTCTTTATTTGAAACATTTTGTGTGGGTAGCGGGCATGAGTTAACAAATATAGATATTGTAAAAAAAATATGCTGCCTAATTAATGAAAATTTTGATTTAGGGTTTGATTGTTTAGATCTAATTGCTTTTGTAGAAGATAGAAAGGGACATGATTTTAGATACGCTATTGATTCATCGAAAATTCAAAATGACCTCAACTTCTCTATTGATACAAATTTTGATGAAGCTTTAATGAAAACTATTAAGTGGTATAAGGATAGAATATGAAGGGGATTATTCTAGCTGGAGGTAGTGGTTCAAGATTGTACCCTTTAACAAAATATGTTAGCAAACAGCTTTTGCCAATATATGACAAACCAATGATTTATTATCCATTAAGTACATTAATGTTAGGTGGTATTAGAGATATATTAATCATTAGCGATTCACAAAATCTAGAATCCTATAAAAAATTATTTGGCACAGGAGAGCAGTTTGGAATACGTCTTGAATATTGTGTTCAGGAACATCCAAATGGTATAGCTGAAGCATTTATATTAGGAAAAGATTTTATTAAAGGTGATAGCGTTGCTTTAATTTTAGGAGATAATATATTTCATGGAGAAAATTTACAACAACTCATTACTCATAGCATATCTTTGGTAGATCTAGGAAAATCTGTTGTTATTGGTCATAAGGTTCCTGACCCCGAAAGATACGGAGTTGCTGTTATGGGTGATAATAATCAAGTAATTGCTATTCAAGAAAAACCTAAAAATCCTAAATCTGATATAGCAATTGTTGGATTATATTTCTACACGAATAACGTAGTAAAAATTGCACAAGAGCTAACTCCATCTGATAGAGGAGAATTAGAAATCACTGATGTTAATAATGTATATATCGAAAAAAAGAAAATGGAAGTTAATATTATGGGAGAAGGATTTACTTGGCTAGATACCGGTACATTTGATTCTCTTCACAAGGCATCAACATTTGTAAAATTACTTCAAGATTCAAGCAACTACCGCTTAGGATTAATAGATGAGGTGGCATTTGTAAATAATTTTATAAATAAAAAACAATTAGAAAAAAATCTATTAAATTTATCTCATGACTTTAAAGATTATATTCAAAGGAAATACCTATAATGTTTGACCCTATTAAAGAACTCATATCAATTATATTTAAAAAGAAGAGTCTTTTTGGTAAAATATTTTCTTTTTTAATTCTTTTGTCTCTTTCTTATATACTTTTTATAAGGACTCCTTACTATACATCAAATGCTAAAATTTTTATTAATTCTAAAAATACTTCATTAAATCAAACATCATTTTTAGGTGGAATATTAGGTCCCCAAACTAGTGGCGCAAGAGATGTGCAGATTTTAACAGAGATCATAAAAGGAAATACTTTTTTTGATAGCTTATTGGGTAATAATCAAATAATTGATATAGAAAAAAATAGAAATTTGAAATCCATATTAGAAAATAAAATTGATAATGATAATAAACAAAAAATGCATCAAGAATTTATGGAAATTTTACAATTATCTTATGATAGCAAAAAACAAATTATTGATATAGGTTTAACATCGGAGAATCGTCAAATTGCAAAAAATTCAACAAGCTTACTATTAGAGCAAATAGAAAAGTCATACATTAATTATAAAAATGGATTAGAGATTAATAAAATTCTTTCTCTTGAAGATAGAATTTTAGATGTAAATGAAAAGCTACTCCTAATAGAAAAAAAATTAACAAGCTTTAGAGAAAATAATATCAACTTTGAATCTTCTCCAAGCCTACTGATTCAATATGAAGGTATTGTAAGAAATCGACTTATAATGGAGCAGACCATAATTACTCTAAATAGTCAAAAAGAATTATCTGAACTTGAACTGAAATCAAATGCAGATTTATTTTTAGTAATAAATGCGCCCTATCTTCCAGTATATAAAGATCTTCCAACAAATAAAATGCTGTTTTTAGTACTAGTAATTTGTTCTTTATTTATATCAATAACATATGTAATAATTGTAAACGAAAAATTAAAGGGGATACAATGAAAGTAATAATTTTATGTGGCGGCCAAGGAACGCGCATTAGAGAGTTAACTGACTTGATACCTAAGCCTATGGTAGATATTGGAGGCAAACCTATTGTATGGCATATTATGAATTCATATGCCCGCTTTGGTTTCACAGATTTTGTTCTAGCTTTAGGTTATAAAGGTGAAATTATAAAAAACTATTTTTTAAACTATCAGTCTTTATCACAGGACTTAACAGTTAATTTAAAAACAGGTAATGTAAACACCCATAAGTCATCTTCTGAAGACTGGAATGTTACTCTTGTTGATACAGGTGAACACGCTATGACAGGCTCACGAATTAAGCAGCTTCAACCATACATAGGAGAAGAATCATTCTGCGTAACATATGGAGATGGACTAAGTAACGTAAATATTGAAAAAGAGTTAGATTTTCATAATCGTCACAATAAAATAGCGACATTAGTTGGAGTTAATCCCCCAAGTAGGTTTGGTGAACTAGTTATTGGGAAAGATAATAATGTATCTGAATTCATTGAAAAGGCTGAAACTTCAGGAACTCAGGGTTTTATTAATGGAGGCTTTTACATATTAAATAAAGAGGTTTTTGAATATATAAACAGAGATGAATCATGTATTTTTGAGCAAGATCCATTAGAAAATCTTGTCAAAGATGGACAGTTACAAGTATTCAAACATGATGGATTTTGGCAGTGTATGGACACTTATAGAGAATTTCAATTACTTAATGAGCTTGTAGCTGATTCTCCATGGCTATCAAAATGAATTCCAATTTAAAGATTTATAAAGATAAAAAAATCCTCATCACTGGATCTACTGGATTTAAAGGATCTTGGCTAGCAATCTGGTTAAAAAACATGGGTGCAGAGGTATATGGATATGCATTGAAGCCCATTACTAAAAAAGATAATTTTGTTGTTTCTGGTCTTGAAAAAAAAATTATCCAAGAGTATGGAGATATTAGGAACTACAAAAAATTAGATAGTTTTATAAGAAAAATTAATCCAAATATTATCTTTCATTTAGCAGCTCAACCTATTGTGAAAGAATCATACGAAAATCCACTTGAAACATTAGAGACAAATGTTATGGGAACTGCAAATTTACTTGATATATGTAAAAATAATTCAAATATAAAAGTAGTTATTAATGTTACTAGCGATAAATGTTACTTGAACTTAGATGAAAATAGATTATTTACTGAAGATGATAAATTGGGCGGAAAAGACGTATACAGTGCAAGTAAGGCCTGCTCAGAAATTATAAATTATGCATATTATAATTCATTCTTTAAAGATAAAAATTTATCAATTGCATCTGTCAGAGCTGGAAATGTTATTGGTGGAGGAGATTGGCAAAATAGTAGAATAGTTCCTGATTCTATAAGAGCATATGAGTCTAAAAAAGAATTATTAATTAGAATGCCAAATGCCACAAGACCATGGCAACATGTTCTAGAGCCATTAATGGGTTACCTTTTATTAGCTGCTAGCATGTATCGTGAGCCAAAACAATATGATGGAGCGTGGAATTTTGGTCCTTCAACAAGAAAGAATTTGACTGTAGGAGAATTAGTTTCTAGAATTAGCTCTCAATTTAAGGATCTCAAATATAAAACTATTAATAATGATATATATGAACCTAACTACTTACGACTTTCTTCATTGAAAGCAAAAAAGCAATTGAAGTGGAAAAAAATATTAACTGATAAAGAAATGGTATATTTAATTGCAGATTGGTATTTGAATTATGAGAAAGACGATATGTATAGTCTTTGCTCGCAACAAATTGAATATTACTTAAAGAGGTACAATGCAAGATCAAATTAAAAAAAAAATTTTAGCTTTAGTCGAAGAATATTATGAAGTAGCACACAAACAAAAGCCATTTAAAGATGGTGATCCAGTTCCTGTTTCTGGAAGAGTTTATGATAGTACAGATATGAAGTATCTAGTAGAGTCTTCGTTAGATTTTTGGTTGACATCTGGTAGGTATGCAACAAAATTTGAAAAAGATTTCGCTAAATTTTTTGGATTGAAGAAAGCCTTATTAACAAACTCTGGATCTTCTGCAAATCTTCTTGCTCTATCAGCACTAACGTCTCCAAAATTAAAAAAACGTCAAGTACTAGCTGGAGATGAAGTTATTACAGTAGCAGCTGGTTTTCCTACCACAGTTAACCCTATAATTCAAAATCAATTAGTACCAGTGTTCATTGATGTTGAATATCCAGGGTTAGAAGTAAGTATAGAAAAATTAAAGAAAGCAATTACCAAAAAAACAAAAGTTATAATGATTGCACATGCACTCGGAAATCCTTTTGATGCCGAGTCAATAGCTAAAGTAGCAAAAGAGAATAATATATGGCTTATAGAAGATAACTGTGACTCTTTAGGGTCAAAAATTAATGGAAAATTAACCGGAACTTTTGGAGATATATCAACCGTCAGCTTCTACCCAGCCCATCATATTACAATGGGAGAAGGAGGCTGTGTTTTAACTAATTCAGCGAAGCTAGGAAAAATTATTGAATCATTTAGAGATTGGGGAAGGGACTGTTGGTGTCCACCAGGAGAAGACAATACTTGCGGTAAAAGATTTAATTGGAAATTAGGTCAATTACCAAAAGGTTATGATCATAAATATACTTATTCGCACGTAGGATATAATTTAAAAGTAACTGACATGCAAGCTGCAGTCGGATGTTCGCAACTTCAAAAATTAGACAAATTTATTGCAATAAGAAGAGAAAACTATAAAAAATTATATAAAAAGTTATCTGAGTTCAAAGATTACTTAATCTTACCTGAAAACAATTTAAATACAGAGCCAAGCTGGTTTGGATTTCCCATCGCAGTTAGGCCAGAAAAAGGAGTTGATAGAGATCATTTAGTACAGTATCTAAATTTGAAGAAAATAGGTACTAGATTATTATTTGCAGGGAATTTATTAAAACAACCAGCTTATGAAAATATTGATCATAGAATTGTGGGTGATTTAAAAAATTCAGATAAAGTGATGAAATTTATTTTTTGGATCGGAGTATATCCTGGGATTGATGATAAAAAAATTGATTATATGTACAGAACATTCAAAGAATACTTTAAAAATAATGCTTAATACAGATCTAGATTATATTTTAAAAAATATCACTAATGAAGTTGTAAATTTTTCTCAAAAAAAGATTTTAATTACTGGTGGTACAGGATTTTTTGGTACCAACCTTTTAAATACATTTAAGTATATGATAAATAACACAGAAATATCTTTTACGGTAGATGTTATATGCAGAAATCCAGATAAGTTTTCAATGAATCATCCTGAGCTCTATCACTTTGATAGTTTTAAATTTATTAAACAAGATATTAGTCATCCATTTAAATTACATTCATCCTATGATTATATAATTCATGCTGCTACGAGTGCTAGCAAAAATATTAATGATCATTCTTTCGATAAGATGGCACAAACTATAATAGATGGTACAATTAATACCTTGAATGCGATTCAAAATAAGGGATCAAAATTTTTATATATAAGTAGCGGTGGTATATATGGTGACAATATTTCTAAAAAGAAGACTAAAGAACACGACTTAAACTCTATAAATCCTATGAGCGGACATTATTCTTATCATCTAAGTAAGTTGTGTGCAGAAAATTTATGTTTTAGCTATGCAAATAAATTTGATATAAATATTAAAATTGCAAGATGTTTTGCATTTGTCGGACCACATTTACCACTAGATGAACATTTTGCAATTGGAAATTTTATTAACTCTGCTTTAAATAATGATAAAATTACTATTAAATCAGAAGGAAAATCTGTGCGATCATTTTTATATGCATCAGATTTAGTAATTTGGTTAATAAAAATTCTATGTCAAGGCAACAATCTACAACCTTACAATGTGGGTTCATCAGAAGAAATTACAATCGCTGATCTAGCTAAAAAAATTGGAGATTTAAAATCTATTCCAATTGAAATTGAAGGCAATAGTGAAAAAGATACTTTCTATGTACCTAATGTTGATCTGACTATGTCAGATTTAGATATTCAAAATTTCATCGATCTTGATTCTGCGATTGAAAAAACAATAGAGTGGTATGAAAGTAAGTGATTTTATAGCTGAGCAATTATATCAATTTGGTATAAGAAAAGTATTTATGGTAACTGGTGGAGGATCTATGCACTTAAATGACTCTATAGGTAGTTTCAGCAAATTTGACACCATGTATAACCATCACGAACAAGCTTGTTCAATTGCAGCTGAAAGTTACGCTAGACTTACCAATGAACCAGCCTTATTAAATGTTACTACTGGTCCAGGAGGAATCAATGCAATAAATGGCGTGTTTGGAGCTTGGACAGATTCTATACCTATGATCATAATTTCTGGTCAAGTAAGATATGATACTACCATAGACTCTTCTGAATTGCCACTTAGGCAGCTGGGTGATCAAGAAGTAGACATTGTAAGTATGGTAAGCGGCATCACTAAATATGCTAAGATGATTAAAGATCCTAATTCTATAAAATCAGAATTAGAAAAGGCTTTTAAAATATGTATGTCAGGTAGAAAAGGTCCTGTATGGCTCGATATACCAGTGAATGTTCAGGGAGCAATAATTGACAGTAAAGTAACTGAAAAGATACCTAATATCAAAAAAGCAAATAATTCTAATGAGAATGATATTAAAAACGTTATTAAAGCAATACAGGCATCTGAAAGACCTGCTATTTTAGTTGGTAATGGTGTAAGATTTTCTGAATCTATTGATCTACTAAAAGAAATATCTAAAAAAACAAAAATACCAGTTTTAACAGCATGGAATGCTCATGATATTATAGAAGATAATTTTCCGTTTTATTTTGGTAGGCCTGGTACTGTAGGAGATAGACCGGGAAATCTAATTATACAAAACTCTGACCTACTACTTGTATTAGGTTCTAGGTTAAATATTAGACAAATTGGATATAACTGGAAGGCTTTTGCTAGAGAATCAAAAATTATTATGGTTGATATAGATCCAAGTGAAATAAAAAAACATACATTAAATATAGATTATGCCATTAACGATGATTTAAAATCATTTCTTACCTTATTAAATACAAAAATAAAAAATAATCTCGATGAGAAAAAAAATTGGTTGGATTATTGTAGTATGGTGAAGGATAGGTACCCTGTTTTTCTAGAAAAGTATTGTAAGTCTAAATTAGTAAATCCATATTATTTTATTGAAGAGCTAAGTAAAGCGCTTAAGGACGACCAAATTATTGTTTCTGCCGACGGCACAGCATGTGTAACAGCATTTCAAGGTCTTGCGATTAAAAAAGGGCAAAGACTTTATACTAACTCAGGATGTGCATCAATGGGATATGATTTACCTGCTGCAATTGGAGCTTGGCAACATAAAAAAGAGGAGATTATTTGTATTGCGGGCGATGGAAGTATAATGATGAACCTGCAAGAGTTAACCACAATCGTAAAGAATAAAATGAATATTAAAATTTTTCTTTTCAATAATGATGGCTATCATTCAATAAGACAAACTCAAAATAATTTTTTTAAAAGACAGGTCGGTTGTGGGCCAGATAGTAATTTATTTTTTCCTAACTTTGAATCTTTAAGCAAGGCTCATGGTATTGAATACTTTAGCATAAATCAAAGTACTGATGTAGAAAAAAATATTAAAAAAGCTTTAGAGGCAGATAGCGCTTGTATATGCGAAGTATTTTTAGATAAAAATCAAGAATTTGCACCCAAGGTTTCTTCTTTCAGAGATGAAAAAGGTAATATTTATTCAAGACCACTTGAAGATCAAGCGCCATTTCTAAGTAGAAAAGAATTAGAGGATTTAATGTTTATTGATTTAGCAGAGGAGAGTAAAATATGAATATATTAATTACAGGAGCTAGTGGAGGTATTGGGAGTAGTATTAAGGACGCTTTATCTCGCAAAGAGTTTATGATATTTTCTCCATCTTCAAAAGAGCTTGACTTGAAAGATAAAAAACAAATTACTCACTATTTAAATGATAAGTTAATTGACGGAGTTGTGCATGCTGCCGGAATCAATAGTGTAATGCATGCTTCCGAAGTAGATGAAAATATATTAATAGATCATTTGAGAATTAATACTTTATCATTATTTCAAATTTGCAAAAATATTAAATCTGAAAGCAAATGTATTAATATTATAGCAATTTCTTCTTTATATGGAATTTTTGCTAGAATTAACAGATTGCCATATGTATTATCAAAACATGCGCTGGAAGGTTTAGTAAAATCACTTTCAATAGATCTCTCTCCACAAATGTTAGTAAACTCGATATCACCAGGATTTGTTGACACTAAAATGACTAGAAAAAATAATAGTGATGAAAAGATTAAAAAAATCAAATCTAAAATTCCAACCGGTAAATTAGTAGATGCAGCAGAGATTGCATCTTTAGTAACATACTTATTACTTAATAATAAATCTATTACAGGTCAAAATATAGTAATTGATGGAGGATATTCTTGTGGCGGATTTGAAAAATAATAATTTTAAGATAGCAGACGAACTATTTGAATTTACTTTTAACAGTGGTTTTGAGATTAATTCTAAATTTCATTCTTACAAGCTTAGATGGATAAATAAAAATTATCTTTCTCAAATTCAAGAATTAGCAAAAGATCAAAGAAATTTCTTTATAATTGATAAAAATGTTTACAAAATATTTTTTGATCAAAAAGTAAGTTTTCAAAACCTATATCTTGTAGAAGCAGTTGAGGATTCTAAATCTATAAAAGGAATTATCAATTTTTTAGAGTACATGTCTGAAAATAAAGTCAATAAAGGTAGTAATGTTGTATGTATTGGAGGAGGAATTGTTCAAGACATAACATCCTTTAGTTGCGGCGCTTTTAAAAGAGGTATAGATTGGACTTTTTTTCCTACAACTTTTCTTGCAATGTGTGATAGTTGTATTGGCTCTAAGTCTGGAATTAACTTTGGAGATGGAAAAAATCAATTAGGCTTATTTTTTCCACCAAAAGAAATCATTTTAGTCAAAGATTTTTTATCCACATTACCTGAAGACGTTTTAATGTCCGGTATTGGTGAAGCCTTAAAATTATCTATAACCGGAGGAAATGAAGCATTTGACAAGTTTAAAGATTTATTTTTAAGTAAAGACTTGAAACAGAATCTACCCGACTTAATTGATTTATCACTTTCAGTTAAAAAAACTGTAGTAGAGTTTGATGAATTTGAAAGCAATGTAAGAAAATCGATGAATTATGGGCATACTTTTGCGCATGCTATTGAAAAAATAACATCTTTTGGTATTCCCCACGGATTTGCAGTTACTTTTGGGGTGATATTAGCAAATAGATTAAGTTATAAATTAGGATTTCTACTTAAAGATGATATGCATGCAATAGATAATGTTGCCAAAAAAGTTTTATCTCTCTACGATTTGAACCAAATATCATCATTTAATTTTGAAAGTATTGGGGATGTAATGTTAACAGATAAAAAGGCTGTTAATGATAGTGTATATTTTGTTTTAGTATCTAAGATTGGACATACCTTTTTCTTAGAAAAAAAAATAAATATTCAATCTACTCAATTAATTAAAGAAGTTATCAAAGAGGTATTTGATGAAATCCTTATTGGTTGACATTGGAGCAACTAGGATTAAATATTCTATATTTTGCCACAAAACCGATTCTTTTCTAGGTCCTATTAATTCTATCAATTTTCCTTTGCCTAATATATTAAAAAATGGGAAAAATGAAACTGATCTAGTTGAAATCAAGTTAATTTTTGATAACATTATCAAGGATTCAGCAGATAATTTTAAAATCGATAATGTATTCATATGTTCACAAATGCATGGATTTATATTACAAAATCAGAGAAAAGAACTATTAACTAATTTTATATCATGGAAAGATGAAAGGGCATCTAACTTATTTCATCAAGACAAAAAAATAAATTTCCTTGATATTTTTCAAGATAAAATTCCTAATTTTAAAGATATTACTGGAATTAAATTTAGATCTGGTTTACCATGTATTAATCTCTATAGTATGACTGAGAGTACAAAGCTCCCAGAAAATATTAAGATTTTGAACCTAGCTGAATATTTGATTGAGTCTTTAACAGACAAATGTTCGGGTTCCCACGAAAGCTTATCTCAAAGTTTAGGATTTTACAATTTTGAAACTAGTTTAATCGATAAAAATATCAATAAGCTCTTTTCTAAAAAATTAATATTTAATAATTCGTTTAGTGATATAAAAATAGTATCAGATTGGAAATATAATAATAAAAAAATTAGTTTCTTTACGCCATTCGGAGATATGCAATGTGCCATAAAAGGACTCGATGTATCATTTGATAATAAAGTGATTATTAATATGGGTACAGGATCACAGTTAATAACTCAAATCAGTTCAGCTGAAAAAAATAATTTTGAAAAAAGAAGTTATTTTAATGATCAGTTTTTAGAGGTATTTACCCATTTTCCATGTGGAAGAGCTATTTCAATTTATATAGATTATTTAAACAAAGAATCTTCGATAGACTATTGGAATGAGTTAAATAAACTAAGTATTAAAGATATCTTATCAAGTAAACCTGTTAACTTGTCAATTTTTAAAAGCGCAGATAATTATTCTAAAATAGAAAATGAAATTTCCTTAAATCAAAGTCATTCTAACAATATTTCGTTGTTAAATGGATTAATGAAAAGCTTAGTTATGCAATATGATTTTGCAATAAAAGAAACATTACTTCATAAAGATATAAATAAAATTCTTCTTGCTGGTGGTGTATCACATAAGCTAGATTTCATTGAAGATTTGTTTGAAAATTATTACTCAATAGAAACAAGAAAAATACATAAGAATGACGAGACTATATTAGGCTTAAGAAATATTATTAAAGATATAGGCATTTCATAAATATTTTATATTTAATGTGACAAAAATTTAATAAAAAGGGATTTAAATGGTTTCAGAGGGAAAAAAGGCGTTAGAAAATTTATTTGTTTTAGAGCTAGCAAACAATCATTGGGGTAGTTTGGATAGAGGGTTAGATATAGTCAGTCAATTTTCAAAAGTTGTTAGGTATAATAACGTTAAAGCAGCCATCAAACTTCAGTTTAGGGATGTAGACTCTTTTATTCATCCAAATCATAAAGAGCACGACTCTAGATATATTCAGAAAACATTAGCTACAAAATTAACTAAAGATGAATTTAAGATTCTAATCAATGCTATTAAAGATAGTGGTTGTTTACCTATGGCAACTCCTTTTGACGAAAGATCTGTTGATTTTTGTGGTGAATTAGAATTACCAGTAATTAAAATAGCCAGTTCTGACATTGCAGATTGGCCGCTGATGGAATCTGTTGCAAAACTTAATAAACCAGTCTTTATTTCAAATGGTGGAGCATCTGAAAAAGATACAGACGATGTAGTAACGTTTTTTAAAAATAGAAATATAGAACTAGGTATTAATCATTGTGTTTCTTTATATCCAAGTGAAGATTCAGAATTAGAGCTAAATCAGATTGATTACCTCAAAAATAGATATCCAGACCATATCATCGGGCTTTCATCACATGAATATCACGATTGGCATTCTTCAATGTTAATTTCATTTGCAAAAGGAGCAAGAAGCTGGGAAAGACATATTGATATCGAATATCCTGATGGAGACAAAAGATCTGTTTCAAAGTATTGTTCTTTGCCATCTCAAGTAGATGAATGGTTTAAGGCTTTTAAAAAAGCAGAGGAAATGTGTGGTTCATCTAGCGCTCACGCTAAAAGAATAATTACCGATAAAGAAATAAAATATTTAGATGAGCTAGTTCGCGGAGTATATGCTAAAAAAGATCTTCAAAAAGGATATGAATTTAACAGCGATAGTTTTGAAAAAGATTTTTTTATGTCAGTACCATTGCAAAAAGGTCAATTATCCTGTAGGGAAGTATTAAATGGAGAAAAGTTAACAACAGATTTAAAAGTAGAAAGTCCATTAATGATTGATAGCATTGATCACCCATATGATATGGAATCCGATTTCGTTAAAAAAATAAAAAATAGAGGACTTTAAAGTCTTGCTTTGAAAAAGTTATTAATTGCCATTCCGTCTTTTAATGAGTATAAATACTTAAAAAATAGTCTTAAAACCCTAATTCCTCAGATTTTAAATTTAAAAAATAAGGTTGATTTATACCTTATTGATAATAATTCCACTGATGAAACAGAATCTGCGGTATCCAAGCTATTTAATAGCCATTCTAATTGTTTTTATGTAAGAAATAATGAAAATATTGGTTTATATCCTAACCAGTTAAAGTGTTTAAAGGTTAAAGGTTACGAATATCAAATGGTATTAGGTTCAGATGATATCCTAGTTCCAAATGCAATAAACACAATATTAAAATATATAGAAAAAGATAATTTTTCTATCTTATATCTAAATTATTATTCATTTTTATCTGACTATTCAGTTCCACATCAGTTCTTTTCAGAAGAGAAGGATGTTATTTTCAATAGACCGTATGACCTACTTAATCATCCTAGTGTTGGTCATTTTTCAGGATTTATCTTTAAATCAATATTAATGGAGAAGCACCTAGATTTTTTGCTAGAAAAATATGACACACCATTTTTTGAAAAACATCGTGGAATAATAGCTTTTTTAGCTGCCTATATTTGCTCCAAAGAATCAAATCAAACTTTATTTATTGGAAGTAGACTTTTAGCAACAAATTCTAGAAAGTCAGTATCATATGATAGTCTTCAACATTTATGCGTAGATTATCTCGAAGGTCACTATCTTTTATACAAGGATGGTCTATGTAATAAAAATGATTTTTTATATAGAAAAGAATTAGTAAAAAAAATGCTTTTTAGGTCTTCTATAAGAAATTTGCCATTCTTAGATATAAATACCAATAAACAGATACTTAATTCGTTAAGTTTTTATTTTACAAAAGATTTTTACTTTATTTTATTCATTCAACCTATCTTTTACATAATGAGACTAAATATTCTGAAAAAAAGTTTTCAATGCTTAATTTCTAGATATCTCAAATCACAGTTACAGGAAAGGTAAATTTTAATATGGACTATTCATTAATCAAATATGTAATCACTGACGTAGATGGTGTTTTAACAGATGGCGGGATATATACTGGACCTAATGGTGTCATGATCAAGAAATTTAATGTTAAAGATGGAGCAGCTATTAAAATACTCGAATCTTTAGGGATTAAGACGATTATTATGTCAAGTGAAAGCGACTCTAACAATGCCAAAATATTAAAAAGTAGGGCAAAAAAAATTGGCATTAATCATTGTTTCTATGGAATGAAAGAAAAACATTTTTTTTTAAAAACACTAATGGATAAATACGACTTAAAATCTGAAAATATTGTATATATCGGAGATGACATCAATGATTTAGAGGCTATGCACATGGCAGCTTTTAGAGCTTGTCCCAACGATGCAGTAGATGATATAAAAGATATTATTAACATTAAATTAAATCTTAGCGGTGGAAAAGGCTGTTTTAGAGAATTAACTGAACATATCAAATCTAATCTATAGCATTAATATATATGTCAAATCAACAGTTATCCATATGCATACCTACATATAATCGTTTTAAAAATTTAGAAGAAACATTACAAAATATATCTAGTGCATCAAAAAATATTTCTTTCTTAAAAGAGATACTAATTTTAGATAATAATGAAAATAGTAAAGCTAAAGATATCATAGAAAAGCATATACCATATAATAGTAAGATTAAATATGTTCAAAATAAAAAAAATATAGGCCCAGAAAATAATTTCAAAAGATGTATCGAGTTAGCTTCCGCAGATTATGTTTGGATGGTAGCAGACGATGATTTGCTTTTTAAAGACTCATTAAATCTGATTGAAAGCAAAAATTTTGATTTTGATATTCTAATTGTTAATTGGTCATTGTATAACAATAATTTTTCATCATTAATCAAAGAAAAAGTTCTAAACAGCCATAAAAATACATTCAACAATAAAAACGAAATACTATCAACCTTTGGATCAAAGTTATCTTTTATCTCATCGATTATTTTCAAAAAAAAACTGTTTGACGAAAAAATTAATAATTTTTATGATACATTTATTCCATATCAACTTTCTTTTCTTGCTTTAGTTTATTCTATTATAGATGAAAGAAGTAAAGTTGTTTTTTTAGAAAACCCTTTAATAATGCAAAGGGGAGATAATGATCCTTTCTTAGGTAATAATATAAAAAACTTTTACAATGTTTTTTCTGATGGAATACATTTTTTTCATAAACAAGTGTCACAATTGGGATACAGTGATTCTGCTATTAAGCGCTCATTTAAAAATAGCTTTTATTATTTTATTTTAAGAGACCTAATAAATAGAAAAGTAAATAAAGATAATTATGAGTTTGCTTTTTCCAGTTCATATAAAAACTATTCTCATATACTAAGTTTAAAATTAATTTTATTATTAATATATATAATACCAGCAAATCTTTTTTTATTTTTTAAGACAATGAAAAAAGTCTTGAAATGATAAATTCAATTCTGAGGACATTAAATGTTGATAAGAAAGTTGCAATTTTTTTATCAAGCAAATTATTCTCTTATATTTCCTATCCAATCACTTTAGGATTAATTATTAATTTTTTAAATCCTTTAGAACAAGGATATTATTACACGTTTTTGACTTTACTTAGTTTTTCAATGTTTTTAGAATTAGGCCTTGGCGTAATTTTAACAAACTTTGCTAGCCACGAGTTTGCTAATTTAAAATGGAAAAGTAATAATTTGGATGGTGATAAAATTGCTATTAAAAGATCTTTTATGCTTATTAAAAAAACGATTTTATGGTTTACCTTTATCGCTCTATTATTTTTCTTATCTATGCTAGGTATTGGAGCTTATTTTTTCTTAGAATCAGGCACAACAAACTATTATATAATGTGGATATATTTTTTAGCAGTTTTCAGTCCTGGTTTAATTATTAGTCCTTTATTGTCAATACTACAAGGTTTTGATAGAGTTAAGGAGGTCCAATCTATTATTTTTCTTCAAGTATTTTTTAGCATTCTAGCGTTCTGGATATTTCTCTTTATGGATTTTAAGATTTATGCACTTGTAATACAATTTGCAGTCCAAAATTTAGTATCTTTTTTGTATTTATTTTTTAAGTATAAAAATCTTATTTTTTCATCTTTGATTGAATCAAATAATCTATTTAGTTGGAAAGATGAAGTTTTTCCACTTCAGTTAAAAACTGGCTTCACATGGCTTGTATCATATCTAGGAATAAATTTACTTATTCCTTTTTCATTTAAAATTTTTGGACCAGAGGTAGCAGGTCAGTTAGGAATGTCTTTTAAAATAGCTGAAATTACTAGTATTATTTGTCTAGCATGGACAAATACGAGAGTACCAAAAATGGGATCAATAATAGCAAGCAAAAATAGAACTCAATTTTACTCTCTTTTTATTTCGACTTTAAAATCTATATTATTAATTGGTGGTATATCTCTTACAGGAATTTATTTATTATTAATTCTTTTAGACATCTATGGTTATACTATCTTCTTAGATAGAATCTTAAATATTAAGTTTATTTTAATGTTGATGATAGGTTATTACATGTTTGCCATATCTAACTACTTTGCTATGACTATTAGATCTTTTAAGGATGAAAAAATGATTTTTCCAAATTTTATTGCACTACTTGTTTATAGCATGGCTATATATCTTTCATTTTCTTCTTCAAGCTATACATATCTAATCCTTTCATTCATGTCAGTTAACACTTTTATCATTCTGCCATTTTCAATATTTTTCATGTCAAAAATGTTAACAAAAAAAAGTTGGAATTGATATTTTGGAATCCATAATTACAGTATTTTTTTTAATAGCATTATTTCTTTTAATAGGTACAAGCTATAAAGCTTTTTTTATAGCAATTTTATGTTCAATGTTTTTAGAAAATAGTTTTTTTTGGATTAAAGAAAGCATTATTCTTCCTTTTAATATCAGACCAATTTATATAATTTCTTTTATAAGTATTGTTTATCTGATTCCACAACTAATTTTAAAAATTAATTCAAAATTTGTTTTCCTGAGACATCATAAAATATTATTAGCATATTACTTGTATTGCACTGGTATGCTCATATTAGTTCCTACCTATAATTCAATTGAGCATTTTGGTCAAATCAGTATAGGAGTTTTCCTCTATTTTTCATTTATCATTTTAGCTAAAAAAAATGATATCAAAATGCTATATCAAGTGTTATTGCTAGTTGGTTCAGCCCAGCTTTTTTTAGGTTCGCTACAAATAATATTTGGTATTTTAACGGTAGAAAATATTATAAACTTAGAACAATACGTTCAGCATCTAGATCTTGTACGTTATGGTAGGCCATTTGGTTCGCTCGTAGAGCCTGATTTTTTTGGGGCTATTGCTACTTTTTTTACTTTTATTTTTATTGGAGAGTATCTCACAACACGAAAAAATCTTTTTTATTTTATAGGTCTTTTGTTTGCTTTATTATTATTGTACTCAGGAGTCAGAGCTTCTATTTTAGGATTTCTTGCTAGTTTAATCTTAGTATTATCTATTTTACGAGATAGAGTAAGAATAAGTAGGATAGATGGTATAATTGGTATTTATGCTTCCATACTCCTTATTCCTATCTTTTATTCTACGATTCAAAGATTCGCTTATTTTTTTAGATTAGATTTTTGGTCTGAAGGTTTTATGAACCCTCGAGTATTACAAATGGGAGTCAGTTCATCTCAATTTTTAGAAAATCCAATCTTTGGAAATGGATTAAATGCATATCGTTTTTTAGGAGAATCATATGAAGATGCAATTGAGTCTTGGATGCCCGATTGGGTTATTTCAGGTTATGATCCATCTATAATAACATCTTTGTTAAATGATACGGGAATAATTGGATTTACTATCTTTGCAATGTTTTTATTTTATTATTTTAGAAATTTATTATTCATTAAAAACTTTAGAAACGTTTTTATGTTTGGAGGAATTTCATCTTTATTTATTTCCTATATTTTTACAAATGGACTACCTTTTACATTTACTTGGATATTATTAGCGATGACTGAATTAGTTACCAACTCAAGAAATGGATTTTCGGATGAAATTTGAGAATAAAAAAAATGTATTATTGCTTATACCTCTAACAATAATAATAGGATTCTGCCATTTCATTAATTTCTTTAGAAAAAATAATAATCATAATAAGGTAATCCTTTTAATTGATCTAGGACATTTTGGAGATCAATTGATGTTAACTCCGGCTATCAAATATCTGCGAAATCATGATTCATCCCAACCTTATAAAATTTTTTGTATTACTACTACTTTAGGTTTAAAAGCATTAGAAAATAATCCAGATATTGATAAAGTATATACTGTAGACAAAGATTGGGATAATAATTACAACAATAAGAGATGGTTAAGAAACTATAAAAATATATATGCGCTAGTTAAAAAAATTAATCCAGAAATTGCTATTTCTTGCAGATCAACAGCTTATCATATAGAAACAATTGCTATTTTTAATTCATTAGTTAAAACAAGAATAGGATTTTCGTCAAAAGGTTTAAAAAGTTTATTAACTAATACAATTTCTTATAATAGTGATATTCACAGAGTTAATCAAAATATCAATCTTATGATGAAATTTACAAAAGATTTTGAAGACAATATACCTACTAAGCCATATTTTTATCCAGATATAAAGAACATAAATAAGACTAAATTTGATACTTTATTTAAATCCGGTAAAAAAATAGTACTTATAAATACTTTTGCAGAGCATGACTACATATGGGAGTTAGATTTTTATAAAGAAATCTTAGAATTTTTAATCTCTAAAAAGTACAATATTTATTTTGTAGGACTTGAGAAAGATAAGCAAATAATTAATTCATTTCTAAGCGAAGGACAATATCTAAATACTTTTAACTTGCTAGGGCATACAACTATTGATGATTTAAGCTATATTTTAAATAAGTCTGATTTATTAATTACCGTTGATACTGGAATTAGACATCTAGCAAATTGTTTTGACTTACCTATAATTTCTTTTAGAAAAACTCCAAATCTAGATTCAGAGTTTGGAAAATATACAAAAACAGAATATATATTTAATGAAAAGCTTGGTAGAGAAAAGTATGCAAATACATTAAATTTTGTAGATATTATTATACCCAGTATGATATGCAAAGAAGTAGAAAAATGAATATAGGATTTGATGCAAAGTGGTATTTTGAAGGACCTATAAGTGGAAAAATGGTTGTAAAAAATCTACTAAAACATATGATGCATAATAGAAAACATTCTATTGTCCCTATCTTTCGCTATAAAGATAGAACTAAGGTTAAGAAGGAATTTGGTAATATAGACTGTATTTATTCTAAGTTTAATAATCCACTGATATCTAATGTTTTTGAAATACCTTTTATAATTAATTCTAGAAAAATTGATGTGATTATTTTTCAAAATTTCTCTCCATTTTTTGGAAGATTTAAAAAAATCAACTATATACACGATATTATATTTGAAGATAGACCAGATTTCTTTTCTTTATTAGAAAGAATCTATTTCTTCCCAATGAAATATCTTTCAAGAAAAGCAGATTTAGTAATTACAATTTCACAAAATGAAAAACAAAGAATATTAAGAAAAAAATATTCAAAAAACGTAGAATATGTTTACCACGGAGTAGACAAATCCTTACATTCTTTCTCTGATTTAGATAGAAAAAATATTCAACTACCTGAAAAATATATATTGGCAGTAGGTAGGTTAAATATTAGAAAAAATATTACCACGCTAGTTAAGTCTTTTGCCTTAATTGATGATAAAGAAATAAAGCTAGTTATAGTAGGTGAAAAAAGTTGGAAAAATGAAGAAATATCTATAGATGATGATGTAAAATCGAGGATAATTTTTTTTAAAAATATATCAAATAAAGAACTTGGATTGATTTATTCAAAATCACATATTTTTTGTTTTTTATCAATTGATGAAGGCTTTGGTTTACCCATTATAGAAGCAATGAGCTTTGGTATTCCGACTATTTTATCTAATTGTTCAGTTATGCCTGAAGTGGGTAAAAATGCAGGCGTAAGGGTAGATCCAATGAATACTGAAGATATTGTCAAGTCAATAAATTCCTTAATGATAAATAAATCTCTATATATGGAGCAAAAAAAGCTCTCTTTTGAGCGATCAAATTTTTTTTCTTGGGAGGAATCGTCTATAAAATTGATTAAACTTTGTGAACAACTATGATAAATATTATTCAAAAAATCATTAATAAAATTAAAGGCTCTGAAGATTATGTATTTCAAGAAAATATTAAACTATCAGATCTCGTTAATATTATTTTTTTACGAGCTTTACAACTAATCAGAGGTTTATTTCTAAAGATATTCTTATGGAATGTTAAGGGTCTATTTTTTTTAGGAAGAGGTGTTAAGATTGACTTTAAAAAATCTATTTACGCAGGTAAAAATTTAATTTTAGAAGATAGAGTGTACATAAACGGTTTATCAAAAAATGGAATTCATTTTGGAGAAAATTGTACCGTTGGAAGGGAAGCGATTATCCTCTCTACTGGAGTTATTAGAAACCTAGGAGAAGGTGTAAGGATTGGATCTAATACTGCAATAGGAGCTAGAAATTTTATAAGCGGTCAAGGCGGTATTAAAATTGGATCTGATGTAATAATGGGTCCAGATATCAGAATTTTCTCTGAAAATCATAATTTTTTGAATTCTTCAGACATAATTAAAAATCAAGGTGAGAACAGAAAAGGAGTTCAAATAGGAGATAATTGTTGGATTGGTGCAAACGTAACTATCTTAGATGGAGTAAATCTTGGAAATAATTCAATAATTGCTGCCGGAAGCGTTGTTAACCAATCTTTTGAAAATGACGTTTTAATTGGCGGAGTTCCTGCAAAAATATTAAAAAATTTAAACAAAGAATTGGGAGGTAAATGTGACTAAAATGAAATTAGGGATTGTAGGGTTGGGATATGTTGGTACAGCAGTTTATGAGGGACTAAAAGACTTTCATGAAATAAACACTTTTGATATTGCTAAAAAGAGTTCTTGCTTGGATATAGAAGAGCTGACTGAATTATCTGATTATATATTTGTTTCAGTTCCTACTCCAATGAATAAAATAGGTCAATGCGACTTATCTATTGTAGAAGAAGTTATTGGCAAAATTGATAAGCGTTCAAATGGAAAAAAAGTAGTTATTTTAAAATCTACTTCAATACCTGAAACAACTCAAAATTTGCAGAAAAAATTTCCAAATATTACAATCATTTTTAATCCTGAATTTCTAACAGAAAAAAATTTCATTGAAGATTTTAAAAATCAAGAGTTTATAATTTTAGGAGGAGATAAGGATAAAGTAGGAGAAGTAAAAAATATATATGAGATAGCTTTTCCTAATTCAAAATATTACTTAACTGATTCAATTACAGCAGAAACTGTAAAATATACAATCAACAATTTTTTAGCTCTTAAGGTTTCATTTGCTAATGAAATCTATCGATTATGCGAAGTACTAAAAATTGATTATAATGATATGATTAATATAGCTTCTGAAGATTCTAGATTAGGACAATCTCACTGGATGGTACCTGGCCATGATGGAAGTTTTGGTTATGGTGGTAGTTGTTTTCCCAAAGACGTATCAGCTTTAAATGCAAAAATGAAAGAATTAAATCTACCTTCTTATATTATTAACGCTTGTTTAAAGAGAAATATTGAGCTAGATAGACCGGAAAAAGATTGGGAGCTACTTCGTGGAAGAGCAATTTCAGACAACTAAAAAAAAGAAAATTGCAATTATTGGTAGTCGAGGATATCCTGTGGTATACAGTGGATTTGAAACTTTAGTTAAAGAGTTAGCTGAAGGACTGAGGGATAAAAATTTTGACATTACCGTTTATTGTCACGATCACTTTTTTAATGAAAAACCGAATCAAGTTAATGGGATTAACTTAGTTTATATTAAAACATCAAAGCGCAAAAATTTTGCTCAGTTAGTACATTCTTTCAAATCTATCTTCCACTGTTGTTTTAAAGGGTATGATTTAATATTTGCTGTAAACTCTGCTAACGGAATATTTGGTATAGTACCAAAAATATTTCGTATTCCTAATGTAATCAATGTTGATGGAATGGAGTGGAAAAGACCCAAGTGGAATTTTTTAGGCAAAACTTTTTTTTATTTATCATCATGGTTTAGCTCTTTATTTTATTCAAAAGTCATTACTGATGCCGATGCAATGGCTTCGATTTATAAAAAAAGTTTTTGGTGTAAGAGTGACGTAATTGAGTATGGAGCTAATATTAATAAGAGTGATAAATATGATTTATTAAAAACATATAATTTGACTCCAAATAGTTATTACATAGTTGTAGGGCGCTTAATTCCGGATAATAATGCAGATTTAATTGTAGATGGTTTTGTAAATTCAAATTCTTCTAAAAAATTAATTATTGTAGGCGATGTTCCTTATAAAGATTCATATGCAGATCAAATAAAATCTGTAGATGATAGTAGATTAGAATTTGTTGGATACATTAAAGATAGAGTTTTTTTAGATCAATTGGTAAAACATTCTTATGCCTATTTCCATGGACATGAGTTTGGTGGAACAAACCCAACTCTATTAGAAGCTTTATCGAATAATGCTAAGATTTTAGCTTTAGATACTGTTTTCACTAGAGAAGTATTAAAAGATGGAAAATATGGTCTATTTTTTGAAAAAAATCAATCTTCTGTAACGAATTTGATTAATAGTGTTGAAGAAATACCTGATTTATTAAATAAATTTATGAATAAGGGAGTAAAAAGAATTGAAGAAAGATATAATTGGACACGAATAATTGATTTATATTCCGATGTCTTTAATCAATCAATAAAATGAAAAGAATTTTAATAACTGGTGGATCTGGATTTATTGGCTCTCATTTATGTGAATATTTTTTAGAACATAATTTTCATGTAACATGCCTAGATAATTTATCTTCAGGAAATTTCAAAAATATTGCACATCTTGAAGAAAGAAAAAAATTTCTTTTTAAAAAGTTTGATATTACTAATACATTCGATTTCAAAAATGATTATGATTTTATTTTAAATTTTGCTTGTCCAGCATCTCCAAAATATTACTTAAATAGTCCTATTGAAACTGCAAATGCCTCAATATCCGGAATTATAAATGTATTGCATTTCAGTATAAAGAACAATTCAACGCTCTTGCATGCTTCAACTAGTGAAGTATATGGAGATCCATTAGTACATCCTCAAAATGAATCTTACTATGGAAATGTAAATCCTATAGGACCAAGATCATGTTATGACGAAGGTAAAAGAGTAGCAGAGATGTTTATTTATGAATTTCAAAAAAAATACAATATGAATTCTAAAATTATTAGAATTTTTAATACATATGGTCCTAAAATGAATCATGATGATGGTAGGGTAGTATCTAATTTCATCAATCAAGCTTTATCTAACAAAGATATCACAATTTATGGAGATGGGACGCAGACAAGATCATTTTGCTACATAGATGATTTGGTATCAGGAATTGCTAGCTATCTATCTTTAAAAGATAATTACTTAGGACCAATTAACTTAGGAAATCCTGTCGAGTTAAATATGTTAGATTTAGCAGAGAAGGTAATTAAACAAACTAAATCGAATTCAAAAATTATATTTAAACCTCTACCAAAAAATGATCCAATGAAAAGAAAGCCAGATATATCACTAGCAAAAGAGAAATTAAATTTCAGTCCAGAAATAACTATAGATTTAGGTCTTAGTAAGACAATAGATTATTTTAAAGATTAAAATGAAAAAATTATTACTGATTGGCTCAAATGATTTTATAGAAAAATTCATCCATATTTATGAAGAAAGAATAGATATGTTTGAAGTCACAGAACATGTAATTGATACAAAGCATCCCGCTAAAGTCTTAAGCCAAGATATCTTAAGTAGAAATCAAAAAATCATTTATTTATCTAAGGATATATCTAAAGATTATTATCTCCTATTTAATTCTCTAAAAGAAAGTATTGAAATTTCTTATTTTTTTAATCTTGAATCTATTAATCTAAAGTTCAAAAATAATTTATATTTTGGAATTCCCCATTTATCAGAAAACGATATTAAAAAAGAAAGCTTTATTGTCCGATTGATCGAGACGTTGCTTGCTTCAATAATTCTATTAATGATTTCACCAATATTAATTATTGTATCAATATTTATGATTTTTAGTGATGGATTTCCAGTTTTTTTTATACAAGAGAGGGTTGGATTAGATGAAAAAAAATTTACCATCTATAAATTTCGTACTTTAAAAAATTCAACACCAAAATATATGAAAAGTTCAAATAAAACTTCAGATTATTATACAAAATTTGGTTTATTTCTCCGAAAATCTAATATTGATGAGCTTCCACAATTTTTTAATGTTTTAAATGGAACTATGTCTTTCATAGGTCCTAGACCAGAGATGCCATTCATTGTAAAAGATTATAATCTAATCGAGAAATTTCGATTAAAGGTTAAGCCTGGAGTATCAGGTCTCTGGCAGTTGAGTCAAGCCCGCGAACGCGAGATTCACTATAACCTAGAACATGATTTTAGCTATATGACCAATAAAAGCTTTTTATTAGATGTTAAACTTTTTTTTCAAACAGCATTTAAGAGTTTTAGATGAATATATCAATGCCCAAAGTTTTTGTTACAGGAGGTAATGGTCAACTTGCTTATGCTTATAGTCAGCTCATTTCTTCAAATAGTAACCTATCCTACATGCGTAGAAATTATAATGTTCATATTCTCAGTAAGAATTTATTAGATATCACCAATCTTGAACATTTCAAATCTTATATTAAAAAAAATGGTGAGCCTGATATAATAATAAATTGTGCAGCAATGACCAATGTTGATAAAGCTGAGTTAAATTCCAATTTAGCGAATGAGATTAATGCCTTTTCTATTAAAAAAATATTATCTCATTTCAATGGTTTATTTATCCAAATATCAACAGACTATGTTTTCGATGGCGAAGCTGGAGGTTATTTATCAACTGATATACCTAATCCTATTAATGCATATGGAGTGTCTAAAACAATTGGTGAACAAATTGTTCAAGACTTTGCTACCAGTTGGATAATTATTAGAGCAGGAGGCTTGTTTAGTATGTCAACAGCTAATAATTTCTATGCTTGGGTGATTAATTCTCTTAAAAGAAATGAATTAATAAATGTAGTAGAAGATCAAGTATGTAATCCAGTTTCTACGACTGATGTAGCCCAGTATATTCATGATATTCAAAGCAACGACTTAGCACGAAATAAAATCTGTCATATTGGATCAAATAGACAAATATCTAAGTATAATTTTGCTTTAGAAATTGCTAAAGCTTGGGGATTCGATTCTAGGAATATCAATCCAATTTCAACAGAAGAGTTAATAAAACTTAATTATAATTATATTGCACAAAGACCAAAAAATTCTTCTTTGGACTTATCAGGCGAGAATGACAAAGAGTGCAATTTGAATGACTCTATAGAATTATTAAGAAATTATTAGTTTTTTAATATAAAGCTAGCTTGGTCTTGCTATATACATAGTTTAATACTAATACCTATATTCATCTTTTTTGAATGGTCCTTTAACTTTTACGCCAATATAATCTGCTTGGTCTTCTGTTAAGATTGTTAAGTCAGCATCAAGATGTTTTAAATGTAGGCGAGCAACTTCTTCGTCAAGTTCTTTAGGTAAATTATATAAACCAACTTCAGGTTTTTCTTTAGCTAAAAATAGTTGAGCGAGTACTTGGTTAGCAAATGATGTTGACATAACAAAGCTTGCATGCCCTGTAGCACAACCCAAGTTTACTAATCTACCCTCTGCTAGAAGGAATATTTCTTTACCACCAGGAAAAGTATATCTGTCATACTGAGGTTTAATTTGTTCTCTTTTAGCATCTGATTCATTTAGAGCATCTACTTGAATTTCATTATCAAAGTGACCAATATTACAAACAATTGCCTGATCTCTCATTTTTCTAATATCTTCAAGAGTAATAATATCTTTATTTCCTGTAGTCGTTACAAAAAGATGTCCTTTATTAAGTACACTTTCAAGTGTTCGAACTTCAAAGCCTTCCATTGCCGCTTGTAATGCACATATAGGATCTATCTCTGTAACAATTACCTTACAACCATATGATTTCATAGATTGAGCACAACCTTTACCAACATCTCCATATCCACATACTACAACAGTCTTACCAGCCAACATAACTTCAGTAGAACGTTTAATACCATCTGCTAGTGATTCACGACAACCATAAAGGTTATCAAATTTTGATTTGGTAGCTGAATCATTTACATTAAAAGCTGAGAACAACAGCTTCTTATCCTGTGCCATTTGAACTAATCTAGCAACTCCAGTCGTTGTTTCTTCAGAAACACCAATAATATCTGGGACAATATTGTGCCAGTGATTGCTATTTAGCTTGTGTACTTTTCTAATTAATTTTTCAATAACTAATTCTTCTAGATTAGTTGTTGTTATTTCAGGATAATCTCCATGTTCATTAAAATGATTTTCTAGTTGATATCCTTTATGGATAAGAAGCGTAGCATCTCCGCCATCATCAACAATCAAATTAGGACCTAAATTTTTATCAAAAGTCAGAGCTTGAAAGGTGCAGTCCCAATATTCTTCTAATGTTTCGCCTTTCCAGGCAAATACAGGAGTTCCAGTTGCTGCAATCGCCGCCGCCGCTTCATCTTGGGTGGAGAATATGTTACAACTCGCCCACCTAACATCGGCTCCTAAATCTTTTAATGTTTCAATAAGAATAGCAGTTTCCTTAGTCATATGTAAAGAACCAGTTAATCTGAATCCTTTCAGAGGTTTTTCACTAGCATACTGCTTTCTTAAAGACATCAGCCCTGGCATTTCTTTTTCTGATATCGCAATCTTTTTTCTACCAAAATCTGCTAAACTAATATCTTTTATTTTATAATCTTGTTTCATAATGCGCCTAATTTATCAGTCAAATCTATTTTTTCCCAGGGAAGATTTTCTTTTCCAAGATGACCATAGTTTGTTGTGTCTATAAGTTTAATATTAAATAAATCAAATTTATTAATAATACCAAGAGGAGTTAGGTCAATATTTTCTTGAACCCATTCTGTAATATCAGATCTTACTTTCCCGTCGCAATAAATATAGATTGATGTTGGTTCTTTAATTCCGATTGCATAACTGAGTTGTACAGTCGCATTGGATGCTATTTTGCTTGCAACAATATTCTTTGCTATATACCGCGCCATATATGTAGCGCTTCTGTCTACTTTAGTACAATCTTTTCCACTGAATGCACCTCCACCATGTGGGGCATAACCTCCATATGTATCTACAATAATTTTTCTACCTGTTAATCCTGTGTCGCCATCTGGACCACCCACTACGAATCTTCCAGTAGGGTTAATCATAAATTCTGTATTTGAATCAATATGATTATGAATAATGGGAGCAATAATATCTCTTACGCCACTGCGAACATTATCAATTGACATATTTTTAGCATGTTGCGTACTACATACAACATTAGAAATACTAATTGGCTTATTAATATCAGAATATGTAAATGTAATTTGTGCTTTTCCATCTGGCCCCAACCATGAAGCGCCTTGATGTCTTGCATTTGCTAAGGCTTTAGTAATTTGATGACTGTAATGAATTGGACTTGGCATCAAGCTTTCTGTTTCATTGCATGCATATCCAAACATCAATCCTTGATCACCGGCACCAAAATTGTCAGTTCCAAGTGCGATATCAGGACTTTGACCGTGCAGCTCACTATAAAATTTTAAATTTTTCCAGCTAAAGCCTTCTTGATCATACCCAATAGATTTTACAGTATCTCTTGTAATTTTTTCTAGCATGAGCCTATCAATCTCTTTACTACTTTTATATTCACCAGCAATGGTTACCATGTTGGTAGTTACTAGTGTTTCTATAGCTGCGCGATGAGATGTATTATTATCAATAATGTAGTCAGCAATAGCATCAGATATTAAGTCCGAGACTTTATCTGGATGGCCTTCTGTAACAGATTCTGATGTAAAAGTGTATGTATTCATTTATTTTTGTTGGACCCATCGATGAAGTGCATAGTCAACTGTAATTTCATCACCAGAATTTACTATTGATAGTGTTCTTATTTTAATAAAATCATTTTCATATACTGCTTCACAGTTAGGTGTTGTGCTATGATTAAAGAATCCGCCAAGAGAGGTTCTTATGTATCCATGCAAAAATCTATCATCTTTAACATGGCTA
>Ga0209308_10000318_pt1 | contig 48113 bp, 42 predicted proteins | sample COGITO_mtgs_1204_3_FD_184806 | JGI IMG/M metagenome (GOLD analysis project Ga0209308, IMG submission 184806) | Pelagic marine microbial communities from North Sea - COGITO_mtgs_120405 (SPAdes) (version 2) | ecosystem: Environmental > Aquatic > Marine > Epipelagic ... | reverse complement strand
TGTCGCTTAATACCGATAAAATGGGCAATATGTTTGCCCGCCGCGAAGGCAGTGATGCCAGCTTGCCACCGGTGATGGTTGGCAGCCATCTTGATACTCAGCCAACAGGCGGAAAATATGATGGGCCGCTTGGCGTTCTGGCCGCGTTGGAAATTATTCGCAGCCTCAATGAAGCCGGACTGACAACGCGCCATCCGATTGAAATTGTCAATTGGACGAATGAAGAAGGCTGCCGTTTTGCCCCGCCAATGATGGCGTCGGGTGTTTTTGCCGGTGTGCATGATCTGGAGTGGGCCTATGACCGCACCGATGTGGCGGGTGCGCGGTTTGGTGACGAGCTGGAACGGATCGGCTGGGTTGGTGACGCGGCGGTTGGCAGCAGGCCAGTTGCCGCCTTTTTCGAACTTCACATCGAACAGGGGCCCATTTTAGAGGATTCAAAAACCGATATCGGCGTTGTGACGCATGGTCAGGGATTAAACTGGATTCGCGTTACCCTAACCGGCAAAGAAGCTCATACCGGATCAACGCCAATGCCATCGCGGGTCAATGCGGGGCTTGGCATGGCGCAGATTACGGTGTTGGCGCATCAGATTGCATTGGCACATGCCCCCCATGCGGTTGGTGCGGTTGGCCATTGTGAAATTTTCCCCAATTCAACCAATATCATTCCTGGAAAGGCGATCTTTACGATTGATTTTCGCAGCCCCGATCCGGCAATCATCGCGGCGATGCATGATGAATTGCGAGATGGTGCAAGCGCGATTGCCAAAACGCTTGGGCTTGGCATTGATTTCGAATTGGCCGGGGCGTTTGATCCGGTAGCGTTTGATTCGGCCTGTATCGACCGTGTTCGCGCGGCGGCAGAACGGCTTGGCTATTCGCATATGGATCTTGTTTCAGGCGCTGGGCATGATGCTTTCTGGATGAGCCGGGTGGCACCAACGGCAATGATCATGTGTCCTTGTGTTGATGGGTTGTCGCATAATGAAGCTGAAGAAATCAGCCAGGACTGGGCCGCAGCAAGCGCCAATGTTCTGTTTCATGCTGTTGTTGAAACCGCCGGTTTGGTCAGTGACGATTAGGCCGGTTACCATCGCATGAGAATGAAAATGACAGATCAACAGGATAAAAATTTGGGCGCTGGCATCATCGGAATCATCGGTCTTGGCAATGCAGGAAGCGCGATTGCGTCGGCCTTTGCTGTATCGGGTGAGGTTCACGGATATGATCAAAATGCTAGCCGGCGCGATGATGCGGCTGGAAAGGGCATTATCACACATGACCAACTTGGCGATGTTACATCACGGGCAGATGTGATTATTTTGTCATTGCCGCATCCCGATATTTCAATTGCGGTGACAACGCAAATCATGGCTCAGCCAATCCGGCCAAAGCTGGTGATTGAGACCAGTACGGTTACGCCGCAAACCGCGATTGATTGTGCTGCCTTGGCGACGGCAAAAAATGTGGGGTTTGTTGATGCGGCCATTGCTGGCGGCGTGGCCAGCATGGTGAACGGGCAAATGACTTTTTTCATGGGCGGCGATGATGTGGCCAAAGCCATGGCAAGGCCAGTTCTAGAACCGGTGGCGGCGGGTATTTATGATCTTGGTAATCTTGGAGCGGGCATGGGGATTAAAGTTGTCAATAATGCGGTTATGCATGCGCTTATGGTGGTGCTGATCGAAGCTTTTGCCATGTCCAAAAAGCTTGGCGTTCCAAGCGAGACGTTGATTTCGATTCTGAACCGCGAAGAAGGCATGCTTCGCCCGCTGGTTCACCGTGTCCAGGACCGGATGAAATATGCCGATTTTGAGGGCGGTATGTCGGTCACGAATGCGCGCAAGGATTCCTGTCTCGCGTTGGCAACAGCCCAGCAGATGGGGGTACCGCTTTTTGCCATTTCGGCATCACATACGCCATATGAAATTGCCGAGGCCAAAGGGCTTGGCGATGCTGATTATGCGGCTTTGTCACGCTTGTGGGAAGAATGGGCGCATGTCATTTTCAAAGAAGCTGACAAGCCTTAATCCGCAAACCCTAAGATCAAATGACTATAGCCAGTCAGGCTGCATCGCTAATACTGGCGCATCACCATCGGCAATGGTGCGGGCAAGCGCAAACAGCTTTGGCAGATGATGTGTTACATAGATTTGCATTGTGGTGATTTTGATCGCCATAAAATCATCATTGCCAATTGTACCGGTTTCGCCATTGGCGATGGCATCTGCTGCCGCTGAGCCAGATCGTGCCATCAGCCATCCACCAGTTAATGTGCCAAGAAGCATCAGAAAATTGCTTGCTGCTGCGGCTGGTCGCCGCGGTGAATTGGCACTGGCGATGATGCTGGCGGTGGCGGTGCGCGCGGTTTTATTGGCTTCGATCACTGATTTTGCCGCCGCCGAAATAGCTGCATTCGGATGGGTTTCCAATGCCGCCATATCATAATCAATTTCATCAAAAAGGCTGTTGACCGCCGCGCCATTATCACGAATGGTTTTGCGGAAAACTAAATCATTGGCCTGAATTGCGGTTGTGCCTTCATAGATGGGCAGAATGCGGGCATCGCGATAATGCTGGGCAGCGCCGGTTTCTTCGATAAAGCCCATGCCGCCGTGAATCTGCAACGCGTCCGAGGTGATTTGCTGGGCGCGTTCGGTCATCCAACCCTTGATTACAGGAATAAGCAAACCAACGCGGGCTTCAAGATCGGGCTTTTCAGCGTCACTGGCATGACGCGCCTTATCCATCGCTGCCGCGCCAATCATCATCAGGGCGCGCATCGCTTCGATTTCGGCTTTCATCGTGCCAAGAAGCCGTAAAACATCGGGGTGATGAACAATTGCATCACCTTTTTTACGGTCAAGCGGCACGCCCTGAACGCGATCACGAGCATAGGTTCTGGCCTGTTGATAGGCACGTTCAGAAATGGCAAGCCCTTGCAGGCCAACCGCAAGGCGGGCGTGATTCATCATGCCAAACATGATGTCGATTCCCTGATTTTCCTGACCGACAAGATAGCCAATAGCACCATCGGTTTCACCAAATTGCATAACCGCGGTTGGCGATCCTTTAATGCCAAGTTTTTTCTCAATCGACAGACAGCGAAGATCATTCGGCTTGGTGAAATTACCATCATCATCGGCAAGGAATTTCGGCACGATAAAGACCGAAATACCCTTGATGCCATCGGGTGCATCTGGCGTTCGTGCCAGCACCAGATGAATGATATTTTCAGCCATATCATGTTCGCCATAGGTGATATAAATTTTCTGGCCAGAAATCAGATAATGATCCCCATTGGGAACCGCGCGGCTTTTGATGCCAGCAAGGTCGGTGCCAGCTTGCGGCTCGGTCAAATTCATCGTTCCAGTCCAGCGGCCTTCGACCATTGGCGGGATAAATATATTTTGCAATTCGGGACTTGCCGATTTTTGCAGGGCATAGATTTGCCCTTGCGTCAAAAGATGGCAAAGCGCAAAGGCCATATTGGCCGATTGCCATAATTCATTCACCGCGGTTGTCAGTGTCATGGGCAAATTTTGGCCGCCGAAATCTTCGCCAGCTTCCATAGCTGTCCATCCGCCTTGCCCCATCGCAGCATAGGCATCACAAAAGCCATCAGGCGTGATGACTTTCCCATCATCTTGCCGTTTCGCCCCAGCGATATCACCGCTATGATTCAATGGCGCGATCACATCGCCGGCCAGCTTGCCAGCTTCTTCGAGAACCGCATCAGCAAGCTCTTGATTGACGTCATCATTGCCAATCAGCGCCATCAGCGCGTCAAAACCAATGACCCGGTCAAGGACGAACTGATAATCTTCAAGGGGCGCTTTATACATGGTTTAGGATCCGAAAATCTGGTTCAAAGCAAATGGTGGGAGGCTTGGCAGGACGGCATCAAGGTTTGGCATCGATGATAACGCTGATCCCCTGACCGCCACCAATACACATTGTGGCCATGCCGTAACGTCCATTGATACGGTGCAATTCATGAACCAGCTTTGTCATGATGATTGCGCCGGTGGCACCAACCGGATGACCAAGAGCAATCGCCCCGCCATTTGGATTGACGCGGTCGGGATCGAGGCCTAGCTGGCGCGATACGGCACAGGCCTGCGCGGCAAAGGCTTCATTGCTCTCAACAAGATCAAGATCATCAATGGTCAAACCAGCGCGTTCAAGCGCCATTTTGCTTGCCGGCACTGGCCCCATGCCCATGATACGGGGTGGCACGCCGCCAAACCCATAGGCAACAATACGCGCCATCGGGCTGGCCTTATGCGTTTTAACCGCATCATCATTGGCCAGAATCAGCGATGCCGTACCGTCATTGATTCCCGATGAATTACCAGCGGTGACAAGCCCGTCCTTGGCAAAGGCTGGGCGCAATCCGGCAAGGCTTTGGCTGGTGGTATCGGCACGGATATATTCATCTTTGGCAAAAGCCACAATCTTGCGGCGTTGGGTCAGCTCGATTGTGGTGATTTGGCTGGTAAAATATCCGGCCGCATCGGCATGCGCTGCCCGGCTTTGTGACTGGGCGGCAAACGCATCCATATCTTCACGGCTGACCTGGTAATCAGCCGCAATATTTTCGGCGGTTATGCCCATATGACCAATCCCAAACGGATCATGCAGGGCGCCGGTCATCATATCGACAACCGTGGCATCACCCATTCGCGCGCCCCAGCGTTGCGCTGGCAGGATATAGGCACCACGGCTCATCACCTCGACACCGCCAGCAAGCGCGGTATCGCAATCGCCAAGCTGGATAAGCTGGGTTGCGCTCACAATCGCCTGAAGGCCACTTCCGCATAAGCGATTGACCTGAAAAGCAGGGGCTGTTTCGGCAAGGCCAGCGCCAATCGCGATACAACGCGGCGAATACATATCGCGTGGCTCGGTATGGATGACGTGACCATAAATCGCATGCTGAATGGCATCAGCAGGCACACCAGATTTGGCAATCGCATCTTTAGCAACCGGAATGGCAAGATCAATTGGCGGCGTATCTTTCAGACTGCCGCCATAACTGCCAATAGCTGATCTTTGCGCTGCCAAAATAAAAACATTTGTCATGGTGATCTCCCGATCCGGTCATTTGATCCGTCTTTATGATTTTGCCCAATTCAAGGGGCCGCCGCGAAAACCCGGAAAACCAATACCAAAAATCATGCCTGCATCGGCGCTGTCGACCGAATCAACGACGCCTTCATCAACCGCTTGCTGGCATTCCTCAATCATCGGTGCCAGCATGGATTTGACAATGTCCGCCATGATGGCGGCATCTTGTGGCTGGCGGGGGCGAATGGCGCGATTGCCGTCCCAATCATAAAAGCCGCTTCCCGATTTCCGGCCAATCGTGCCTGCATCACATTTTTCGGTTAGCAATGTTTTGGCGGCGGGGGCGATGCCAAGAACAACACCAACATCAAGACAAACATCAAGCCCGATTTGGTCGGCAAGTTCGATTGGCCCCATTGGCATGCCGAAATCAACCAATGCTTCATCAATCAGATCGGCGGTTTCGCCAGCGGCAACCGCCTCAATCGCTTTGAAGATATAAGGAAGCAAGGCGCGATTGACCAAAAAGCCCGACGCCGATTTGCAGCGAATTGGCATTTTGCCAATGCGTCCGGCAAATTGCATGCCGCGATTGACCATATTCTGGTCGGAAAATTCGGACCAGATCACCTCGACAAGCGGCAAAACCGGCACTGGATTAAAGAAATGCAAACCGATCAAACGTTCAGGGGCCTGTAATGCGGTGGCAATGTCTTCTAACGGAATGGCAGATGTGTTGGTTGCGAGAATTGCATCGGGTTTGCTGGCCGCTTCTAGGGCTTGAAACACGGCCTGTTTGACTGCCAATTTTTCAGCAACCGCTTCGATGATCAGATCGGCATCACCCGCGCCGCTACCATCCTTATCGGCGCGAAGCCTGCTTTTTGCAGCGGCAATCTTATCATCTGTTTTCAGCCGCCGTTCGAATAGTTTTGCGGCGCGGGCAATCGCACCATCAATTGCTGCCTCATTCATATCGGTCACAGTGACATCAAGTCCGGCCATTGCGCCAACCGCGGCAATATCACCGCCCATGACGCCAGCGCCAACAACATGCAAACGCTGGATACCACTATCGCCGCGTGCCGATTTGCGAACAGCATCGGTAAGATAGAAAACACGGCGCAAATTCTTTGAAGCATCACCAACCATCAATTCAGGGAAAATGCCCATTTCACCAGCCGACATGGCACCCGAATCATGCCCAAAGGCAGCAACATGATCAATGATCGCAAAAGGCGCTGGCGTATGATCGGCACGGGCGCGTTTCAAATAGCTGTCGCGTGCCGCTGAAATGGCGCTGGCATCGGCCGTGCTTTCACGCTGGCTGCGGGCTGGTTTTGCGCCATTACAGGACAGCATCCATGCGCGCATCGCCACCGCCAGATCGTCAGCGCTATCGACCATTTCATCGGCAAGGCCGCTTGCGATGGCATCTTTGCTGCCAACCGGCCGGCCGGTTAACATCATATCAAGAACGGCCTTGGTACCAATGCGGCCATAGGCACGGCCAGTGCCGCCATAGCCCGGCATGATACCAAGATTGACCTCAGGAAAGCCAAGTTTTGTTTTTGGTGAGGCGGTGACAAACAGCCGGTCAAACACCAACGAAATTTCCAGCCCGCCACCAACAGCAATGCCGTCAATGCCAACACAGCTTGGCACAGCAAGCGCTTCAATTCGGTTAAAAAGCCCATGCACCAATCCCATATGGTTGGCAACATCTGCCGCTGTTTTTAAGGTTTCAAATTCATGGATGTCAGCGCCGTAAACAAAACCGCCGGGCTTGCCCGATAACAGTGCCAGACCGGCCAGGTTATCGGCGGCTTCTAACCCGTCAATCAGGATTGCCAGTTCATCCATCACCGCATGGGTCAGAACATTAACAGATTTTCCACCGGTCTGAATCTGCAACCACGCGATGCGATCATCATCAATGTTTATCGACCAATGCGAAAGATCGTTTCGGCTATCTGAACTAAGCATGATTTCATCCACTCGTAACGTGACGTTGCTAGAATGTATAACCTAACAATCGCAAACGCCAGTGTTTGCTTGTAAAAAAGATCAAGGCGCATTGCGCCATTGGTCATGCAAGCAAGCCGATTATGTTGATGGTTGCAATATGCTGTTGGTTCGGCTTTTAATAAGATTGTTCGGCTGATGGCAGTGATAAAAATATAAGACCAAAACAATTCAGCCCAAGATTGATTGATGCAAAAGCGAGCAGTGGGATCTTAGGGGGAGTTAAGATGGAATGTTGTGGTCCGGGCTATGCCAGTCCCCAAGAGGCGATTAGAGCCCCAAGAGAATTGCTGCTTTACACCATTGCCATCTATACCGGCACGGGTATCCAGAAACCAGATTATCTTGCGACGATTGATGTCGACCCAAATAGCCCGACTTTCAGCAAGGTTATTCACCGGCTTGATATGCCGAATATTGGTGACGAGCTCCATCATATGGGCTGGAATGCTTGTTCATCCTGCCATGATGATGCGGGTATGACGCGTAAATATCTTCTGCTTCCCGGTGTGCGTTCAAATAATATCTATGTTGTCGATACCGTGACCGATCCGCTTGCGCCGCGCATCCACACCGTTATTGATGGTGCTGAAATCAAATCCAAAGCTGACCTATCCGGCCCTCATACAGTGCATTGTCTTGGGAGCGAAATCATCATTTCTTTTCTTGGTAATGCCAAGGGCGAGGCACCGGGTGGCTATCTGCATCTCAACAAGGATTTTGAAATCTTTGGTAGGTGGGAAAACTCAATGGGCGATATCAAATTTGGCTATGATTTTTGGTACCAGCCTCGCCATAATGTGATGGTTAGTTCGGAATGGGCAGCCCCCAATACGTTTATGCCCGGTTTTGATTTGGAAGAAGTTGGATATCTCAAATATGGGCGTGAGTTGCATTTTTGGGATTTTGAGAAGCGGGAACCGGTTGAGAGTTTCTATCTTGGCGAAGATGGGTTGATTCCTCTTGAGGTAAAATTCCATCATAATCCTGACAGTTCGCACGGATTTTGTGGCGCAGCGCTCAGCTCGAATGTCATTCATTGGTGGAAAAATGATGATGGCAAATGGCAGTGGGAAAAAATTATCGATGTTGGAAATGAACCCCATCCGGATTGGCCTATCCCTATTCCGGGGGTTATGTCAGCAATTTTGATTTCGATGGATGATAAATATCTCTACCTAAATAACTGGCTGCATGGCGATATGCGGCAATATGATATTTCCGATCCCCATAATCCAAAATTGACTGGCCAGATTTGGATGGGTGGCTTGCTTGGCAAAGCGCCCATTGTAAATGGTGTCACCATGGCTGGTGGGCCGCAGATGTTCCAATTGTCGCTTGATGGCAAGCGCCTTTATGTAACCACTTCGCTGTTCAGCACATGGGACAATCAATTTTATCCTGAAATTCGGGAAAAGGGCGGCGTCATGGTCATGATCGACTGTGATCCCGAAAATGGTGGCATGTCCATCAATCCTGATTTTATTGTCGATTTTGGCAATGAGCCAAACGGGCCAAGCCGATGCCATGAAGCGCGTTATCCAGGTGGTGATTGCACAAGTGATATTTGGTTATGAAGACGATTACCATTGCCAATCGTGACAATGCAGCCTTTGTCGTTTCTGGCCGCAAACCGCTGCTTGACGAGCTAAGAGATCAGGGTGTTGATTTGCCTTATGGCTGTAAATATGGCGGCTGCATTACCTGTGCGGCCAAACTATTGGACGGCGATATTGATCAGCGGGCACAAGTCGCGCTTAACAACCGGCAAATTAATGACGGCTATATTGTGTTGTGTGTAGCACGGGCAAAAAGCGATTGCGTGATTGAGGTGGGTGTGGAAAGCCATGACAAGCTTTATCGCAATCCATTTCTTGACCCATTGGCATCACACGAACTAAAAGCAGATATTGCGACCTCGACGGAAAAAATTAAATGAATCATAACGAGCCCTATACTGATGCCTATATTCAGGACATTCTGTCCTCGGTAAAAACGATCGCCATGGTTGGTGCCAGCCCTGACAAAACCAAATTCAGCTATGGTGTGCTGCGCGTTTTGCATGAAACTGGTTACGACATGATCCCCATTAACCCACGGCCTGGCCTTGACTCAATACGGGGGTTGAAGGTTTACCCAAATCTCACCTCTGTCGATCGGGCAGTGGATATGGTTGAAGTGTTCCGCAAGCCCGAAGATCTATATGATATTGCCAAACAGGCCATCGATATTGGCGCAAAAGTGTTATGGGGACAAATCGGGGTTATTGATCATGATGCGGCGCGCCTTGCCGAAGAGGCAGGTCTTAAGGTCGTGATGGATCGCTGTCCAAAAATTGAACTGTTTCGCCCATTCTGGAAACCAAAGCTGCATCTTGGCATCTAGCGAAACTGCGTTATAAGCGCGCCGATTTTGTGTGAAGCGCCAGCCTTAAATTTTAATCAGGCAACAAGTGCCAATTTGGCATCAGGAACAATTCCAAGCGCCAGACAGATATCGCGCGTCAGATAAGGCCGGTTCAATGTGTAGAAATGGAACTGGTTAATGCCGCAATCCATCAGATCAGAACAAATATCGGTTGCCACAACAACCGATAGAATATCTTCAACCCCATTACGTTTGGCCATGACAAACTCGGCGTCAAGGCTTGCCGGAATGCTGGCCCCGCAGCGGCTGGCAAAGCGTTTGACATTGTCCCAATTTTCAATTGGCAGAATGCCCGGGATGATTGGCACATGGATCCCCGCCTTGACGCAGCGATCACGAAACCGCAAAAAGATCTCACTATCGAAAAAGAACTGGGTGATTGCCGAGGTGGCACCAGCATCAATTTTGCGCTTTAACCAATCAATATCAGCATTGGCATTGCTGGCTTCGGGATGGGGTTCGGGATAGGCACCAACATGAATGGTTTTAATATTGGTGGCGGAAAGGCCGGCGACAAGATCAACAGAATCGGCAAATCCTTGCGGATGCGGGCAAAAACCTGCGCTCCCTTTTGGGGCATCGCCGCGAAGGGCGACAATCTGTTTGACTCCCGCATCAACATAGCTTTTTGCAATGGCTAATGTTTCGGCCTTGCTGGCATTGACGCAGGTCAGATGTGCGGCAACATCCAAGCCATAGCTTTTGCCAATGGCTTCTGTCATTTCTTTGGTGAGCTGGCGTGTTGTGCCACCCGCCCCATAGGTGACAGACACGAATTCGGGATGAAGCGGTGCCAGAACATTTAGCGATTCCCATAAATCAAAACTCGCCTGAAGCGATTTTGGTGGAAAAAATTCAAATGAAATTTTTGGGGGTTTGTGACCCATTGTTACATCCTCGCAACTGACAAATGATCTGGACTTGTTCACTGACATCATTTGTGCCAGAAATATATTTGTGAAACAAATTCATAATAATCATAAACTTTATGAGAGATATTCATGAACATCGAGCTTCGTCATTTGCGAACCATCATGGCCATTCATGCCGCTGGATCGGTGGCACAAGCGGCCGAACAGCTGCATATCACCCAATCGGCGCTATCGCATCAGATCAAGGCCATCCGCGATCAGCTTGGGGTCGATCTGTTTGTCAAAAACACCAAACCGATGCGGCTATCGGCCGAAGGTTTGCGGTTTTTACGCGCTGCCGAACGTATTTTGCCTGAAATCGATTTGTTGAAAGCTGAATTTGATAATTTGCAAAATGGACAGGCTGGCCGGTTGCATATCGCGATTGAATGTCATGCCTGTTTTGAATGGCTGTTTCCGGTCCTGAATCTGTTTCGTCAAGATTTTCCCGATGTTGATATTGATATTCGCCCGGGATTGGCGTTTCGGGCGTTAAAAGCATTGACCGAGGAAGAGGTTGATGTTGTCATTTCATCGGATCCTGAAGATATTCCCGGGGTCGAATTTCACCAGCTATTCCCCTATGCACCAACATTTCTTGCGGCGAAAACCAACCGACTTGCCGAAAAAGACTATGTTGACGCTGCTGATTTTGCCGATCAGACGCTGATCACCTATCCGGTTGAACGCACACGTCTCGATATTTTCAGCCAGCTTTTGATTCCGGCCAAGATTGAACCGAAATTGATCCGGCAGGTTGAACTGACCGCGGTGATGCTAATGCTGGTGGGGGCAAATAAGGGGGTAGCGGTGCTTCCTGATTGGGTCATTCGCTCGGCCGATATTGATGGCGGGCTTGTCACAAAACCGGTCACTAAAAATGGCCTGACGCGCCAGCTATATGCGGCGGTACGGCGCGACGAACAAACAAAACCATTTATGAAGCGGTTTATCGCACTTGGAAAACAGGGCCAAGCGCATGCCAAAAAGCAGCCGCTTAGCCCCTGATATTTTCGGTTTAAATAACCCGCCCAAAAATAGGCAGGTTAACTAATTGGTCGGTTAAACGATTGGCGGTTTGGCGCATACCTGATCATAGGCATAGCGGGTTTTCAGCATGCCATCATATTCAAAGATATCCAGCATCGCCTCATAGCCAGCATCGGTAATATCAATATGGCGTGTCCAGACTCCCATTTTCTGGTAGGTTCCAATGCAATCGGCAAGAACCGCCTCGTCAATATTCGGGAATAATGGCTTTTCCGCGCGGGCAATTTCGGCCGCAGGCGTGTCATTCATATAATTGCGGGTTTTGATATAGGCGCGGGTAAAGGCCTTGGCCTCATCAGTTTCTAGCCATTCTGGTTTGGCCGCAAGGCTGGAGAATCCGCACGGGCCAATTGTCGGTCCAAGCGCGGTGACAACATGACCAACACCATCAGCCTCTAGCTGTTGTGGGGCTGGGCCTTGCTGGTGGATATATTTACCGGTTCCGGCGCGATATGCCTTGTCCATTTCGCCGCCATTGCCAGCATCGATAATCTTGATCTTGTTGATATCAACCCCGCCTTTATAGCAGGCATATTTAAACATCGTCATTGGCTGACCACCATGGTGGACCAAGACTTCAGCGCCTTCGAGCTTGTCCCAGCTAAATGCTGGATCGGCATCACGGCCGGTCAGGAAAAACCCGTCCATCTCATTGATCTGTGCAAAATGAACACAAGCTGGCACACCACCCTTGTTTAAGGTGTTAAAGCCCTGACTAAGGGTCGATTGAACAACATCGGCGGTACCGTTATCAAGCGCCGTAATGGCAGTCACGCCCGGTGCGGAAACCGTATATTCGAAATCCAACCCTTCGTCTTTTAGAAAACCGCCAGTCATGGTCGAGATCAATGGCGAATAAAAGGCCGAAAAAAGGGTAAATTCAATATTGATTTTACTCATGGAATAATGCTCCGATGGTTGGTCAAACAGGATGGTGGCTTGAAGCGGCGCCAAAATGGCGGCGGCGATTGGCCGTTTATTATTGGATTGCCATGTTAGCCCCAAGCGCATGCCATAACCAAATGGAAAATCAAAGTGACCCAAAACAGCGTTCGTATTTTTGAGATGAGTCCGCGTGACGGGCTGCAAAATGAACCGCTTTCCATTCCCACCGCCGCCAAAGTCACCTTGATTAATCTTTTGTCGAAATCCGGTTTTGCCGATATCGAAGCGACTAGTTTTGTCAGCCCAAAATGGGTGCCGCAACTGGCGGATGGTGCAGCCGTTATGGCGGCTATCGACCGGCTGCCATCAGTGTCCTATGCTGCTCTTGTGCCAAACATGACCGGCTTTGACCGCGCGCTCGCCGCAAGGGTTGATTCGATTGGTATCTTTGCCGCCGCCTCGCAAAGCTTTAGCCAGAAAAACATCAATTGTTCAATTGCCGAAAGTTTGGACCGGTTTCAGCCGGTCATGGCGGCAGCGGCGGCGCATAAAATACCGGTTCGTGGCTATATTAGCATGGTTGTTCACTGTCCTGATGATGGCGATACCGACCCTCAGATTGTCGCCGATCTTGCTTCCAGAATGATGGATATGGGCTGTTATCAAATCTCACTTGGCGATACGGTTGGCGTGGCATCACCGCCAGCGATCCAAAGGCTTCTTGATAAATGCGTTCGCGCGGTTGATGGTGCTTATCTTGCTGGCCATTATCATGATACGGGTGGGCAGGCACTTGCCAATATTACGGCTAGCCTGCCCTATGGCATTCGTTGTTTTGATGCGTCGGTTGGTGGGCTTGGCGGCTGCCCTTATGCGCCCGGGGCAGCCGGAAATGTGGCAAGCGAGGCGGTGGCTGAAATGCTTTCCCAAGCTGGTTTTGCCACAGGCCTTGACCATGATGCGTTGGCAATCGCGGCAAAATTTGCCAGCAGCCTTCGCCAGCCACCCGCCACTCAGCCACCCGCCAATTGGCAAATGCCTTAACCGGTTTTTGTGTTTTATGAGGATATGACCATTATGCCTGATATGCCAATTATTCAAACCCGTGATGCTAACGGCATTGATCATCTTTTTCTAAACCAGCCTGACCGCCATAATGCGTTATCGCCGGACATGATTGCCGCGCTGCATGCGGCCTTTACCAAGCTTGGCGATGATCCGTCCTGCCGGTTGGTATGTTTGCGGGCAACAAAGGCAGCGGCGACCAGCTTTTGCGCTGGTGGTGATCTTGTCTGGATGCGCCAGCAGATTGACGCGCCGCGATCAAAGCGCATGGCTGAGGCGGCAAAATTGGCGCATTTGCTAAAGGTGATGGACCAGTTCCCGCGGCCATTACTTGGCTGTGTTGACGGCAACGTGTTTGGCGGCGGTATTGGCATTATGGCGGTTTGTGATGAGGTGCTGGCATCGGATGGTTTGCGTTTTGGCCTGACCGAAACACGCCTTGGCTTGATCCCCGCCACAATCAGCCCCTATGTTGTTGCGCGGATTGGGGCGCCGGCGGCGCGGCAATTATTTATGTCGGCGCGGCGGTTTGATTCGGCAACGGCCCAGCAGATTGGGCTGATCACAAAGCTGGTGCCAGCCGCCGATTTCACCGCTGGAATTGACGCCATGATCGCGCCCTATCTTGATGCGAGTCCAGCCGCGATGCGGGCGGCAAAAACCCTGATCCGCAAGCTGCAACCCGCCATTGATGATGCCGTGATTGATATGACGATTACGGCACTTGCCGATTGCTGGGATCACCCTGATGCGCGCGAAGGGGTTGATGCGTTTTTTGCCCGCCGCACGCCATCATGGAAATCAAACAGCACTGTCTTTAAATAGCATTGGCTGATTGATCAGGACGGGGCATGGGCGTTAAATTATGTGTTGTGAAAAAAATGTTGGGTTTTTTCAGAAAACCTCTCACTGTGATGGTTGTATCTGTCTTAAGCCTTGCCCCGCTTGGTATGCCATGCCCGCTGCCACGAAACATCATCACCTAGGAGTTTCATAGCGATGGATTTTTCCTATTCGCCAACACAGCAATCAATCATTGATGCGATTGAAGCGATCATGGCCGATTTTGATGATGATTATTGGCTGGCAGCGGATCGTGATGGACGGTTTCCCGAAGAATTTTATGCGGCCATTGCGGCTGGTGGCTGGCTTGGGATTGCCATGCCCGAGGCCTATGGCGGGGCAGCTCTTGGCATTGCCGAGGCAGCCTTGATGATGCAGAAAATTGCCGAAACCGGCGGCGGCATGGCGGCCGCATCGGCCGTTCATATCAATATTTTTGGACCGCATCCGATTGTTGTTTATGGCACTGAGGAACAGCGTTTGGCATGGTTGCCACCATTGATCAAGGGCGAGGTGAAATGTTGTTTTGGGGTTACCGAACCGGATGCGGGGCTTGATACTGGCAATATCCGCACCCGCGCTGAAAAGATTGATGATGGCTATCTTGTATCAGGGCAGAAAATCTGGACATCAACGGCGCAGGTGGCAAGCAAAATTCTGCTTTTGGCGCGAACCAGCCAGCCAAGCAAATCGGGGCGCCGAACCGATGGATTGACATTGTTTTACACCGATCTTGACCGATCTAATATCGAGGTGCGCGAAATTGCCAAAATGGGGCGCGCTGCGGTTGATAGTAACCAGATTTTCATTGATGGGCTGATCGTGCCTGAGGCGCATCGTATTGGCGAAGAGGGAAAGGGGTTTTCCTATCTTCTTCATAGTCTTAATCCTGAACGGATCTTGATTGCTGCCGAGGCGCTTGGCATTGGCAAAACCGCTCTTCGCCGCGCAGTTGAATATGCCGGTCAACGCATTGTGTTTGACCGGCCGATTGGCCAGAATCAATCAATCCAACACCCGCTTGCCGAAAATTGGGTTGAACTGGAAGCGGCAGGTTTGCTCATCGCCAAGGCAGCGCACCTTTATGATAGTGGTGCGCCGGCGGGTGGCATGGCCAATGCGGCAAAATATTTTGCCGCCGAAGCCGGATTCAAGGCCGCAACACAGGCGGTGATGACGCTTGGTGGCATGGGTTATGCCAAGGAATATCATGTTGAACGTTTGCTTCGTGAATCGCTGATCCCGCGGCTTGCGCCAGTTAGCGCGCAGATGGTGCTAAATTATATTGCCGAGCGAGTGCTTGGTTTGCCAAAATCCTATTAACATGCTGATGCCATGTCTTGGCCACAGGGTATAGGAGACAATGAAATGACAAATGCAAAACCAATTCTGGGTCAGCATGCGCTTGATGGTGTCAAGGTGATTGATTTGACCCGTGTTCTAGGCGGGCCTTATGCAACGCAAATTCTTGCTGATCATGGCGCTGATATCATCAAGATTGAATCGGCAGCCGGTGATGAGGTTCGCGGCTGGGGGCCGCCTTTTGCGCGTAATATGGCGTCCTATTTCATTAATGTGAACCGGAATAAAAAATCGGTTGTGATCGACCTTGCCAGCGCGCCGGGGCGCGATCTTCTGCTACGGCTTCTTGAAGATGCCGATGTGCTGATTGATAATTTCAAAACCGGCACGCTGGAAAAATGGGGCATTGGCTATGAGGCGGTTTTAAAACACCGATTCCCACGGCTTGTGCATTGCCGGATTTCGGGCTTTGGTGAGGCAGGGCCGCTTGGCGGTGCGCCCGGATATGACGCTGTGGTTCAGGCAATGACCGGCATGATGTCGATTAACGGCATGGCCGAAAGCGGCTCGGTTCGCCTTGGCGCGCCAATTGTTGATATGGGAACCGGGCTTTATTGCGTGATCGGCATTTTGATGGCGCTTCACGAACGCCAGAATTCAGGCCTTGGCCAATATATTGATATGACGCTTTATGATTCGGCGCTGGCGCTGATGCATCCGCATAATGCCAATTATTTTCTTAGCAAGAAACCCGGAACTGCTACCGGCAATTCGCATCCGAATATTTCGCCCTATGATAAATATGCAACCGCGACAAATGACATTTTCATTGGCATTGGTAATAACCGCGCATTTCGGCGTTTCTGTGATGCGCTTGGCGAAAGTGAAATTGCCGATGATCCGCGCTTTACTGATAATGCCGATCGTGTTGTCAATCGCGCCGCATTGACCGATCTTTTGACAGCGGCATTGGCCAAGGTTGATGGCGCGTCATTTGCCGAAACTTTGCTTGCTGCCGGTGTGCCAGCTGGTCCGGTTCGTAATATTGAGGAAGCTTTGTTGCACCCGCAAACTGCCGAGCGCGGAATGGTGCTCGAAAAAGATGGCTATCAGGGGTTGGCATCACCGATCAAATTCAGCCGGTCAAGCGATGTTGGCGTGGCGTGTTTGCCACCAATGCTTGGCGAACATACGCGTGAGGTGCTTGGTGCGGCGGGGCTTGATGACGCTGAAATTGACGGCCTGATCGCTGCTGGTACGGTTGTTCAGGCTGATGGCTAAATCGCCATTTTTGATAATGATAATTTATGACGTTTCAAAGGGGTCAGCAGGTGACAAAATCAAGTTCTAAAAACATGAATGTGCCAAGCATCGCCATTGTTGGCGTAGGCGCAATGGGGTCGGTCTATGCAGGGCTGTTCGCCGAAGCGGGATATCAAACATCGGTTGTTGATCTTTGGCAGGAACATATTACCGCCATTGGCAAAACGGGTCTTCATTTAGAAGGTGCGAGTGGTGACCGGGTTATCGGCGGAATTACCGCGGTTCATCAGATTGCCGATCTTGGCCCGATTGATCTTTATGTGATTGCGACTAAGGCCAATGGCGTTGGGGGGGCTGCGGCGGAAATTGCCAAAGTCATGCAGCCGGATTCGCTGGTTTTGACGATCCAGAACGGGCTTGGCGCTGGCGAGAGGATTGCCCAATATATGCCAACCGATAATGTGTTGCTTGGCGTTGCTGAAGGCTTTGGTGCTTCAATCAAGGGTCCGGGTCATATTCATCATAATGCGATGCGGCAAATCCGGATTGGTGAAATGGATGGCGGCATGACAGATCGGCTGGTCTGGGTTGAATCGCTTTGGCAGGCTGCCGGTTTCAAGGCAACCGCTTTTGCTGATATTCATCAACTTGTTTGGGAAAAATTCATCTGCAATGTAATGTGCAGCGCGCCATCGGTGGCGTTTGACTGTACGATTGGTGAGCTTTTCAATGATGAAGATAGGCGCATTGTTGCGCTTGGCTGTATGCTTGAAGCCTATGAAATTGGGCTGGCAAAAAAGATTGCCTTTTCCTTTGATGACGCGGTTGCCTATGGGGTTAAATTTGCGGCTGATATGCCCAATGCTAGCCCGTCAATGCGGCTTGACCATCTTGCTGGCAAGCGATCCGAAATCGATGCCATCAATGGTATGGTGCCGGTGCTCGGGCGTGAGATGGGAATCAAGACGCCCTATAATGACACATTAGTGGCGTTGGTGCGGGCGCGCGAAGCCAGCTTTGCCTAGCAACGGAGCGTGGCCTTCGCCAGTCTTTATCATCTTGTTTGCTACAGTTTCATGGGTATGAATTTTGGTGCGGCCTGCCCATCAATCAACACATTCAACACGGTTGGCCCCCCCGTTGCGCTGGCGGTGCGAAGCGCGGCATCCAGATCATCATCTGGCCCCACATTTCGTCCTTGTGCGCCAAGCCCGATCGCGGCCGCGGCATAATCGGCCTTTTCATCAAGATCGCAGCCATAGACGCGATCTGGCCCATAGGTGTCAATCTGGATTTGCACCTCGGCATTCCAGCGATAATCATTGCCAATGATTGCTGTGATATTGGCGTTTGTTCTGACCGCGGTATGGATTTCACCAAGATAGAAACCCGCGGTTCCATCGCCCATGACCAGAAAAATTTTGGCATTAGGGCAGGCAATGCTGGCACCAATCGCATAGGCAATGCCGCCACCAATCGCACCTGATGGTCCATTGATCATGCGGCGTGGGGCAATGCAGCCGGCCTGTACCCATTGACAGAATTCGCCGCCATCGGCGATGAGAATTGGTGATGCCGCCTGATTGATGGCAGATTGTAATTGTTTGGTAAGCGCGGCCGGATGACGGCCTTGATCGCCTGCCTGCCATGCAAGGCGGCGGGTGATTGATGCGGTGACTGCAGCTGGCCAATTGGCATCACAAACCGTAATTTGCTGATCGGTAATCGCTTTGGCAAGCTGGGTCATGCTGGCGGGAATATTGCCGGTGCGGATTAGCGTGATTGGATTATCGTCATGGGCTGGCATCGGCGCAGTTTGATCATCGGTCAGGATCGAGATGATCGGCGTGTCTTTGGTGATGCGGCCGCTGGCATGAAGGCCGGTTGAATAATCGGCCAGCTTGCCAAGATAAATAATCAGATCGGCCGATTTCAATGCCGCGGTTAAATCGCCATAAAAACTATCGGACAGGCCGCGTGCCGATTCAAGACAGATAATCGGCAATCCTAATGCTGCCTCAAGCGCGGTATTGGCGGCTGGCTGGCGGGTACGATTTGCCTGCGGCCCGGTCATGACAAGCGGATGTTTGGCCGCATCAATCGCCTTGATGACGGTTTCAAGATCGCTTTGGCGCATGGCACTGGCTAGCGGCAAGCTTACTTGCTTGGCAGCGTCAAGGCCAGTTGTTTGCGATAAAAGATCAAAGGCAAGTGCCAGATGTGTTGGGCCGGGCGTGCCGCCAAGCGCGGTTGCAATACAATGATCCAAATCAGATAAAATTGCCGCAGCATTCAGTGGCCTTGCCGAATATTTGGTGATTGGCGCGGTGATCGCGCATTGATCAAGCTCTTGAAAGCCGCCGCGTCCATCCATGCCAAGGCCGGCATCACCGCTGATAAGCAAGATCGGGGTTTCTGATCGCGCTGCCGAATAAAGTGCTGATACTGCGTTCAGCAATCCGGGCCCTGCTGTTACCAGTGCCACGCCAAGCTTGCCTGATAGCTGGGCATAGGCTTCGGCCATATAGACAGCGGCGCCTTCATGGCGGGTATGGATGATGCGGATATTCGCATCAATACACGCATCATAAAGCGGCATGATCTGATTGCCGGAAAGGCTGAAAATTACCTCAACCCCGTTATTGGCAAGCGTTTGAATAAGAGCAGAAGAAGCTGAAGACATTGCAGGACTCGATAAAAACTGAAAAGGCCATTGCCGTTTATAGGACAAGGTTGAGGCAAAGCTTGGCTCATTGGCTTTGCGCTATCAAGTGAAAAGCGTTTGGCTAATCAATTGCTAGCGAATGGGTGAAAAAACTGCAAACCAGATTACCCATTCCTTGCTATAGTTTTCTAATTATCTAATTCATGAGGCATAAAATGAGCGACCAGCAAAAAGGTATGAAGCGCGGCCTAACCCGATATGGCGATGAGGCATTTTCGCTTTATCTTCGCAAGGCCTTTATCAAGGCAATGGGCTATAGCGATGATGCGCTGGCGCGTCCGGTGATTGGCATTGCTAACACCTATTCCGATTATAATGCCTGCCATGCCAATGTGCCAAAACTGGTCGAGGCGGTGAAACGCGGGGTTATGCTTGCCGGTGGCTTGCCAATGGAATTTCCGACAATTTCATTGCATGAGGCTTTTGCCTTTCCAACCAGCATGTATTTCCGCAATCTGATGGCAATGGATACCGAAGAAATGATCGGCGCCCTGCCAATGGATGCTTGTGTGCTGATTGGTGGCTGCGACAAAACCGTGCCAGCCCAACTTATGGCGGCTGCCAGTGCCGATTTACCAGCCATTCAGCTTGTCACCGGTCCGATGCTGTCGGGAACCGTTGGTGATCAGCGCGTTGGTGCCTGTACCGATTGCCGCCGGTTCTGGGGCGATTATCGTGGTGGGCGCATCAATGATGCCGAGATTAATGAAATTGAAGGCAAGCTGGTGCCAACTGCCGGAACATGCGGGGTGATGGGAACGGCAAGCACAATGGCCTGCATGACCGAAGCGCTTGGCATGATGTTGCCCGGTGGTGCGACAATTCCGGCGGTGGCGGCTGACAGGTTGCGCCATGCCGAAATGGTTGGCGCGCGGGCGATGGCCTTGGCGGCAGACCAAATACGCCCGTCACAGATTATGACACCAAAATCATTTGAAAATGCTTTGCGGGTGTTGCTGGCAATTGGCGGATCAACCAATGGCATTATCCATTTGACCGCGATGGCAGGACGGCTTGGCATCGAGGTTGATTTGCCCGCCTTTGATGCGCTTGGTGCGGATACGCCGGTGCTTGTTGATCTGAAGCCAAATGGCCAATTCTATATGGATGATCTGCACCGCGCCGGTGGTATGGCACCAATCCTGCGCGCGCTAAAGCCGCTTTTGCATCTTGATTGCCTGACGGTCACGGGGCGAACGCTTGGCGAAGAAATTGACGCGATGCCAGCGGCCTTTCCGCAAATGGTGGTTCGCAGTCTTGATGATCCGATTCATGTTGGCGGTGGCATCGCCTTTTTGCGTGGCAATCTGGCCGGGGATGGGGCAATTATCAAACAATCGGCCTGTTCACCTGATTTATTAACGCATCAGGGGCTGGCAATGGTTTTTGATTCATTGGAAGATCTGGCGAATCGTATTGATATGGCCGATCTGAATGTTACCAAAGACAGTGTTTTGATCCTTCGAAATGCCGGGCCGAAAGGCGCGCCGGGCATGCCCGAGGCAGGCTATATTCCGATCCCGAAAAAGCTGGCAACAGCTGGGGTCAAGGATATGGTTCGGATATCGGATTGCCGGATGAGTGGAACCGCCTTTGGAACTATTGTTCTTCATGCCAGCCCCGAGGCCGCGATTGGGGGGCCATTGGCGCTGGTTGAAACGGGTGATCAAATCCGGCTTGATGTGCCAAATCGCAGACTCGAACTGCTGGTGTCTGATAATGAAATTGAACGCCGCCGCGCCAATTGGCAGCCGCCGGCAACGGTGAAGGCCGATCGCGGCTATAAAAAACTATATATGGATCAGGTCAATCAGGCAGGCGAAGGGGTTGATTTCGACTTTATGACAAAGCGCCCCTTTACCGCAAAAACGCCAATTTCGTAGCCGATTGGTAATGACGCTATCAGCGTTCAGATACGGTTTATATGTTGTATATGCCGCCCTATTTTTTGCCATTTTTTGGATAAATCATAATTTTTCTTTTTTTTTAGTTATTTAAGACATAAGAAAATTGAAATGCAAATGTTTGACAAGTCTGAATTTCAGTTCAATAGTATACAAAAATGTACGCCTAAAATACAATTTGTGTAAATAGGATAAAGGGCGACCCACGTGAGGGCTGGCTCTGGCGTTAAACAACAATCATCGGAGGAAATTATGAAATCAATTGCTGCTTTTAAGCATCTTGCTGTCGCAGGTGTTGCGTCTCTCATGCTTTGCACTGGCATTGGCGTTGCGAATGCAGATAACGAATTCCCGGGCGACAAGCCCATTGAGCTGGTGATCCATTCAGCTTACGGAGGTGGCACCGATGTGACCGCGCGGATGATGTTGATCCGAACCCGCCGCGAGCTGAAGGCCGATATGTTTGTTAGCAGCAAGCGCGGTGGTTCTGGTGCAAAGGCGCAGGGCTATCTCATGTCGAAGCCTGCGGATGGCCATACAATTATGGCGCTGACCCAGTCGCATCTCTACACAATGGCGCAGGGCAAATCCAAAATGAAAATCGACGATATCGTTGGTATCGCCCGAGCGATGGATGACCCAACATTTCTTGTTGTTGGTGGCAAAAGCAAGGTTAAGACTCTTGATGATTTGATTTCCGAATCAAAAAAGCGCCCGTTGAATTTTGGTGTGGCTCAAATTGGCGGAACCGAGCATATCGGTCTTGCACAATTGGCTGATGCGGCTGGCATCAAATATAAAGTGGTTCCATTTGGTTCAGGCGGTGAAATGGTTCAGGCACTTCTTGCCGGATCAATTGATGCGACTTTGCCAAACGTATCTGAAGGCAAAGGCCAGGTCGAAGATGGAAGCTTTAGAGCCCTTGTTGTTCTTGGTGAAAAGCGTCTGAAAGATTTCCCTGACGTGCCAACAACTTTCGAGCTTGGCTATAAAGTCAAATGTTCAACAACACGCGGTTATGCGGTTCTTGCCTCAACACCAAAGCCAATTATCGACAAGCTGTCAAAAGCCATGACCAAAGCCATGAAGCATAAAGTGTTTGCCGGTTATCTTGCAGGTTCAGGCCTCACCGTTGAAGACAGTGTTGCTGGCACTGAAATTTGGGATAAGCATCTCAAAGAAGAATATGCAGCAGCAGCAAAAGCACTGAATGATCTTGGTCTGGTCAAGTAATTGATCTTTTAACGATGGAACGATGCGGTATGCCGCGAAATTTGGAAAATTGAAACAATGGCAAAATCTCCACGCGCTGATGCGGACACGACATCGACCATGAAAAATAGCACCAGCCCAATCGGGCTGGTGCATCCAACCGATACGGCGATTGCGGCTTTGATTTTTGCTGTGTTGGGTTTTCTTTATTATGAGACAACGAATTTTGACGAAGTTTCAGCGCTGTTTTCGCAAAATGTGCCGCCGACAATGTTCCCGCGCATTTTGCTTTTCACCATCGGCGCGATGGCACTTTCATTGCCGTTTGAGCATATCATGCTGGCAAAAAAGGGCAAGAATATAGACAAGGATCGCAGCCAGTCTTTGCCATCAATCACATGGCTGACAATGCTGTTGTTGATCTGCATTCTGGCATTGTTTGAATATACTGGCATGCTGATCACCATGTTTCTTGTTTGTCTGTTGATGCCGCGCCTCTGGGGCGAAAAGCGGCTTGTAGTGACAATCGCGTTTTCTATTGGTTTCCCGCTGATTGTTGCCGCTGTCTTTAGTGGCATTCTTGGCGTGCATTTTGAGTCCGGCATGTTCGGTTTTGGCATTTAGCTACCAGATTTTTGAAAGGCTATAGATTATGGATGCATTCATCCAAGGCGCGTTGCTTTTATCGACGCCGGAAAATATCGGATTGATCGCAGCTGGCGTTTTGATTGGCGTCGTTGTCGGTGCATTGCCCGGGCTTAGCTCGCCAATGGCAATCGCGCTATTAATTCCTTTTACCATCCAGCTTGAGCCGGTACCGGCCATTGCGATGATGGCCGCGCTTTATTGTGCGGGAACATTTGGTGGTTCGATCACCGCAATCTTGATCAATGCGCCCGGGGCGCCGCCAGCGGTGGCAACCGCGCTTGATGGCTATCCAATGGCCAAGAATGGCGAGCCGGGTCGTGCGCTTGGCATTGCCACGATTTCATCAGTGACGGGTGGCATTATTAGCCTTCTTGTCTTTATCGTTGCTGCGCCTGCTTTGGCGTCGGTGGCGTTGGAATTTGGCCCGCAGGAATATTTTGCGCTTGCGGTTTTTGCCCTGTCGATGCTGGCATCAATGAGTGGTAAAAGTTCGATTCGAAATATGATTTCCGGCTTTGTTGGTGTTTTGATCGGCACGATTGGCATTCATCTGACAACCGGTGTTGAACGCTTTACCTTTGGCTTTTCCGAACTTGATGAGGGCATCAGCTTTATTCCGGTTTTGATCGGCCTGTTTGCAATGGGCGAAATGCTAAGCCAGTCGCAGACTTTAAATAAACATGTGGAGCGGATTCAGGCCAAAGCGATGCGTCTTCCGACAATGGCCGAACTGAAAAGCCTTCGCGGTACAATTTTGCGATCATCAGGCATTGGTACCTTTATCGGGATTCTGCCAGCCGAAGGGTCAACTGTTGCCGCGATCATCGGCTATAATGAAGCCAAACGTTTCAGTAAAACGCCAGAAAAATTCGGCACAGGCCATGCCGAGGGTATCGCTGGTCCTGAAGCGGCAAATAACGCTGCGGCTGGTGGTGCAATGGTGCCAACTTTGGCACTTGGCATTCCGGGTTCAGGATCAACAGCCCTTATTCTGGCAGCGTTGATCATGCATGGTTTGCGCCCTGGTCCGTATCTGCTCAATGAAACCCCTGAATTTCTATATGCGATTTTCATTGCGATGCTGTTTGCCAATCTTGCCTTTTTGGGCATTGGCCTTGTTGGTGCGAAATTCTTTTCGATGATTACCTTCATTCCAAAGCAGTTTCTATGGCCAGCCGTTTTCGTCTTTTCGATGATTGGTGCCTATTCAGGAAGCTCGTCGTTCATTGACGTGTGGATCATGATGGGCTTCGGCATTGTCGGCTTCTTCATGAATCGCCATGGGTTTTCGGCTGCACCGCTTGTTATGGGATTGATTTTGGGCGCGATGGTTGAAGAAACCTTCTCGCAGTCAATGATCATCTATGACAATAACTTTATGATGATGTTTGAAAGTAAGATTGTGATCTTGTTCTTTGCGCTGACTGTGGTCAGCTTGACATCACCATTCTGGAGCCTGCTGCGGGGCAAGAAGTGATATGTCACAGTCTGACCACGTCCATGATACGGCGATCGCTGCCGAAGCTTTTGCCGCATGGGCTCTTGACGAAACGACCAGCTTGCCGCCAAGCGCGGCAAGCACGGTTGAAAGACTAACACTTGATGCCATTGGGCTGATGTATGCCGCCCGCAACGAAGATTATATCAAGTCCATTCTTGATGCCTCCTTGGAAAGCGGTGCCTGTTTTGCGGTGGGTCACAAAGCGCTGTTAACAGCGCAGGATTCCTGCCTGATTAATGGCACAGCCGTTCATGGCGAGGATTTTGACGATACCTTCGAAGGCACGCCAGTGCATCTCGAAGCGCCGATCATTCCGGCGATGATTGCGCTTGGCGCGGTCATTGATATTGATCGTGATACATGGAATAGGTCAATCACAATTGCGTCCGAACTGGTCTGCCGATTGGCATTGGTGGCGCCAATGGCGATCCATCGTCAGGGGTTTCATCCAACAGGTGTTCTAGGGGCATTTGGCGCAACGGCGGCTGCGGGCATTGCTTTGCGGCTGACGCCAAAACAGCTTGCTTCGGCACTTGGCACGGTTGGCAGCATGACATCGGGTATTATCGAATATCTTGCCGAAGGCACTTGGACAAAGCGCATCCATCCCGGATGGGCGGCGGCAAGTGGCCTGAAGGCTGCCTTGCTTGCCAAGCAAGGTTTTGTTGGGCCAAGGACGGTTTTTGAGGGCACGCACGGATTTTTCAAAGCCTTTGCTGACCCGTCAATTGCCCAGGATATGTCATTGCTAATGACATGGGGCAACCATTGGAGCATGGATAAAATCGCTTTCAAGCCATTTGCCTGTGGAACCATGACGCAGCCTTTTATCGATTGTGCGATCACCGCACGCCAGCAAATTGCGCTTGATGATATCGTTTCAATTACCGCGCATGTTGGCGAGGGAACGGTTCATCGCCTATGGGAACCGCTTGCCGAAAAACAGGCACCATCAACACCCTATGGTGCGAAATTTTCGGTTCCCTATTGCATTGCTGTTGGCATGGTATTTGGCGCGGCGGGTTTGGCCGAATTTACCAGTTCGGTGCTGGCCGATGCAAAACTGCAATCGCTGTCAAAAAAGATCAGTTATGAAATTAATCCAGATGATCCTTACCCGCGTGATTATATCGGCTGGCTTGATATCAAAACGCGCGATGGTGCCGTTTACAAATTCACCCAAGATTGCATGCGCGGTGGTAAAAACCAGCCGTTGAGCGATGGTGAAATTGCTGAAAAATTTATTGCTAATTGCCGCTATGGTGGTTTGGATGAAGAAGCAGCAAAAGCGGCGCAGGGCAAAATTTCAACTTTCTTTACCAGCTCTGACAGCCTTAGCCGGGACCTATTTGAAACATTGCCGATCTGATTGTGGAGACCATTATGACCGATTCATCAAACACCCAAACGAACGCTGGCCAGATTGGCACAAGAACACCGTTTGCCAGCACGGCGCTAAAAGATTATCTGGTGCTTGATCTTACGCGTGTCCGTTCGGGGCCAACCTGTGTTCGCCAGCTGGCGGATTGGGGCGCCGATGTGATCAAGATTGAAACCCCGTCAGATGGCGCCCAGCTTGGTGGGCCACGTCAAGGGCCGGATTTCCAGAATCTGCATCGCAATAAGCGCAGCTTGACCTTGAATCTGAAAAGTGAAGCGGGCATGAAAATTTTTTGCAAGCTTGCCGATAAGGCCGATGTGATTGTTGAAAATTTCCGCCCTGATGTAAAACACCGTCTTGGCATTGATTATGAAACCTTGTCGAAAACCAATCCGCGTCTTGTCTATGCGTCAATTTCCGGATTTGGTCAGGATGGTCCTTATAGTGGCCGTCCTGGCTTTGACCAGATTGCACAGGGCATGGGTGGCCTGATGTCGATCACCGGCGCACCGGGCGAAGGCCCGATGCGGGTTGGCATTCCGATTGCCGATTTATGCGCTGGACTGTTCGCCGCGCAGGGTATTTTCATTGCGCTTTTGGAACGCGCCCATTCGGGTCAGGGACAGTGGGTTCAAACCTCGCTTTTGCAGGCGCAGATGTTCATGCTGGATTTTCAGGCCGCGCGGTATCTGATGGATGGCGATATTGCCAAACAGGCTGGCAACAACCATCCAACCTCGATCCCAACGGGGGTTTTTGAAACCAGCGATGGCTATATGAATATCGCGGTTGCTGGAGAAGTGATTTGGGAGAGATTTGCCGCCGCGCTCGGGCGCGAAGATTGGATCAGCAACCCCGATTACGCAACTGGTCCTGACCGGTCTAAAAACCGTGACGTGATGAATGCCGAAATCAATGCGATTACGCGCGATAAAACAACCGCGGCATGGATTGATATTTTGAATGATGCAGGGGTGCCGGCTGGTGAAATCAATAATATCGGTCAGGCGTTTGAAAATCCGCAGGTCAAGCATCTTGGCTTGGCGCAGCCGGTCAAAAGCCATGAGCGCGGCGATACCCATCTTGTTGGCCAGCCAATCATGATGAGCCGGACACCAAGCCACCTTGCCTCGCCGCCGCCACTTGCCGGTGGTCATGCTGATGATATTCTATCAACACTTGGTTATAGTGCTGAAGAAATTGTCGCGCTTCGCGACGCCAAGACGATCTAAATCAAAGATTTGAAAACCCAGCCCGATTTACAAGGCCGACCAATCAAAGGATATGCCGAACCATGACTGATAAAATCATTGTGAAACAATCAGGCGCCATCGCCCGAATCATTTTTAACCAGCCGGAAAAGCGCAATGCGGTATCGCTGGAAATGTGGGAGGCGGTTGAGGTTGCTCTTGATAAATTTGCGGTTGATAAAGATGTACGCGTGCTGATCCTGTCAGGTGCTGGCGGCAAGGCCTTTGTTTCGGGCGCTGATATTTCCAAATTTGAAAGCGAGCGTGCCAGTGCCGATGGTGTGGCGCGTTATAACGCCACCACCAAACGCGTCTATGACAAGGTTGAAGCATTCCCGAAACCAACGATCGCGCAAATTGATGGATTCTGCGTCGGCGGCGGCATGGCGCTTGCCGTATGTTGCGATATTCGTATTTGCGGTCAAGGTTCAAATTTTGCCATTCCGGCAGCGCGGCTTGGTCTTGGTTATGGCTTTCTTGGCATTAATCGGCTTGCCAATCTTGTTGGTCCTGCCTTTACCAAAGAAATCTTTTTTACTGCACGCCGGTTTGACGCTGAAGAAGCGCGTATCATGGGGCTGGTGAACCGGATTGTTGAAGATGGCGCGGTCGAAGCGGCGGCCGATGAGATGGCATCAATCATCACTGACAATGCGCCTTTGACGGTTGATGCGGTAAAATTCATTGCCAATCAGACACGCAAGGATGAAAGCCAGCGTGATCTGGCCACTTGCGAAGCAATGGTTCAGGCCTGTTTCGACAGTGCTGATTATATTGAAGGCCGCCGTGCGTTTATGGAAAAGCGTAAGCCGGTTTGGACAGGAAGCTGACGCGAAAACCCCTGTTATGACCATCTTTTTTATCTAAGAAATTTACCCAAGAAATTTACTTGGGCATTTTTCCTTAATATTTTGCCTTACCAATCCGTGTGGCACCGCGCATAAAAAACCGTCAAGCCCGATCATGGGATTGACGGTTTTTTGGAGCAAACCGGATGTTCTGGTTTGGGTTTACTTAGAATTGCATTACCACGCCGCCATTGATTTGCAGCATTTGGCCATTCACAAAACCACCATTTTCTGAACAAAGATAGGCAATCATGCCGCCGATATCTTCGGCGTGACCAAGCCGGCCTGATGGGTTGGTTTTTAAGAGCGCCGAAAATTTTGCATCCGTGGCAATATCGACATCTTTTGCCGGAAATGTGCCGGGTGCGATGATATTTGCGGTGATGCCATTAGCGCCAAACTCAACTGCGAAGGCCTTGGTCAATCCCCAAACCGCATGTTTGGCAACCGATACAGCCGATGCCCCCGGATATCCACGTTGGGCATTCATGCCGGAAAAGCTGATGATGCGCCCCCAGCCATTGGCAACCATGCCTGGCAGGATCATGCGCGACAACCAGATTGCCGCATTCAAATCGACATCCATGACCTGCTGCCAATCATCTTCGCTGACATCGAGAAATGGCCCATGCGGACGAATCGCAGCGTTATTGACAAGAACATCAATCCGGCCAAAATGGTCAATACCTGCCTTAGCAACGGCTTCGGCTTCGGCCTTAATCCCAACATTGCCCATTGCCACAAGCGCGTCGACACCATGTTCGCGCGCTTCGGCGGCAACGGCTTCGGCGGCGTCACGATTACGACTGCCATTCACGATGATGTTAAATCCTGTTTGCGCCAGCTGGCTGGCGATGCCACGGCCGATATTCTGTCCCGATCCTGTGATCAAGGCGGTTTTTCTGTCACTATGCATTGTTTACCTCTGTGATAAATTCATTGAAACGATAACCGCTTGGAGTGCGGGCCAGCAATCAAGATTGTTCAGAAAATGGCAAGGGTGAAAAAGACGCCAGAACTGACCGGTTTCAGATTAGGCATCTGACCCCCGAAATGCCAGCGTAAATTGGATGAAATAGGCAGTTTTTGTAATGCTGGAAATTGATTGTTGGTCGGGTTTGTGCTGCCTTTCAATTCAATGGCGCAAATGCGATGAATTCATTGCGAAATCAGCGTCGTGATTGGGCATATTCTCTATGGACAAACCGCCATCACGGTGCAATTCTTGGAGCTGTTTTTGCGCTGTTTTTTGCGTTTTTTGATTTGAGATAAGTGAGTTTTAGACATGAAGATCCAACAGGTCGTGTGGCGTTATTTCTAGGGCGCCTTCCACATGCCTATATTTTGGGAATGGAAGAGGCCGATAGTGAGGCGCTTCTCGACCCATTATGGGCGCATGCATGCCAGCCAAAATATAGCTGGAAAAATGAATGGCAGAAAGGCGATTTGGTGATGTGGCAAAACCGTATGGTCTTGCATCGTCGTGATGCGTTTGACCCAAATCTGCGTCGTGTCATGCACCGGACCCAGCTGAAAGGCCGCAGCCCAATTACGGCATTGGGATTTCAATCACTGCCAGTATAATTTCAATTTTTCACAAGCCCAGTGCGGGTCTTGCTGATATCCAGCCGTTATCTTTCTCATGACAAATCTTTAGGAGATTTTATTTTGTCTAATGAACGCAAGGTCGATCCAGCAGAGGTTCGCGATCACATTGAATCCATCCTTGGAAGCTATGAACAGGTTTTTGAAAAATTCTTCCTGTCAAAATTTATGGGGCTTAATTTTGACTATCTGCCGCATGAAGCTGCTGATGCCGATAAGGATCATCTTCGTGTCACTTTTAAGGTCAATGAAATGTTGATGAACCCGCAAGGATCGTTGCAGGGCGGCATCATGGCTGCCGTCATGGATATCTCGATGGGGCATCTTTTGAACAAGACAGTTGGCATGGGCATCACCATCGAAATGAAAACCCAATATCTTCGTCCGGCACCAAAAGGGCTTGCCACGGTTGAGGGTCGCTATATCAAAAAGGGTCGTACCCTATCCTTTATGGAAAGCCGGCTTTGGGGAAGTGATGGCAAGCTTGCTGCGGTTGCAACCGCCACTTGGAAAATGCCAGGCTAGTGAAAATATGACGCACGGCGTTATCATCGCGCGTCATGCAATGGCTTAATTTATCTGGCGGTTGGTAAAGACGTTATGTTCTGGTTAGACTGATCATATAGCATCTTTGCTGGTCTGTTTTGGATGCCAATGTTTTTAAAGGTTTGATCATGTCTGATTCTGCTTTGCTGCCGCATATTCTTGATCTGGCGTCGGTTCCGCGCCACAGCTTGCCGCAAGATGCCCGCAAGATGGCGCAATTATCACTTTTTGACTGGATGGCGGTTAGTCTTGCCGGCGCGGATCAGCCATTAGCACATATTATTCGTGATTTCGTGATGGCCGAAGGCGGGGTGCCACGCGCGGCCGTTACCGGCGCGGCTGTTCGTCTACCAGCCCGCGCGGCCGCCCTTGCCAACGGCACGATTTCGCATGCGCTGGATTATGATGATACGCATTTTGCCTATATCGGCCATCCGTCAGTTGCGATTTTTCCAGCAGCCTTGGCAGCGGCCGAGGATATGGGCGCATCGGCTGATGATGTTGTTGATGCGTTTTTGATTGGCGCTGAATCGGCCTGCCGGATTGGCATGGTGCTTGGGCGTGATCATTATGATGCTGGCTTTCATCAAACGGCAACATCGGGTGCGTTTGGTGCCACCATTGCCGCATCGCGCCTCTACCAGCTTGATCGCGCTGCCACCCGTGCGGCGTTGGGGCTTGTCAGTACGCGCGCCTCGGGACTGAAATCACAATTTGGCACGATGGGAAAACCATTCAATGCTGGTGCCGCCGCGGCAAATGGCATCGAGGCAGCCAGTCTTGCAAAACGCGGTTTTACGGCCAGCACAGATGCATTTGCTGGCACGCAAAGTTTTCTTGCGGCGCATCATGGCACGGCTGGCGGCAGTGCCGCAATTGATGATTGGTCTTTTAATCAGTTCTTTTTTGCCGCGGTCAGCCACAAGCTTCATGCCTGTTGCCACGGCACCCATGCGATGATTGAAGCGTTGCTTATGCTATGCGCTGATGGCGCTGTTGCGGTTGATGATCTTGATGAAATACAGGTTTATATCGCGCCCCGCTGGCAGAATGTTTGCGATATAAAGACACCTGAAACTGGCCTTGAAATCAAATTCAGCTATGTTTTCTTGGCGGCGATGGTGCTTCGGGGTATCAATCTTGCGGCGTATGAAAGCTATGATGATGGCCTGTGTCTCGATGCTGATCTGATTGCACTTGCCATGCGGGTGAGGGTCATTGGCGATGATCAGATTGCCGACAGCGCCGCGCGCGTTGATCTTATGCGCAAGGATGGTCAATCGCGATCCCAATCATTTGATTTGTTGTCGCCGATTGATCCGGCGCTTCTAGGCACAAGATTGCTTGCCAAGGCCAAGGCGATTATCGGTGATGATCGCGCCAATGATTTATGGGCGATGACAAATGCACTTGAACAGGTCTCGGCATCTGATCTTGCTGCCAAATTACAAGCATAGCCGGTTGTCTGATAGAATATTTGGCATGATGGCATGACAAAGCAAAGGAGTGAGTTTATGGATTTTTCCGATTGGGTCGGCAATAGCGTGTCAAGCAATGACGTGATTACGGCGCGCATGGTTGATCATTTTAAACATACGCTTGGCGATCATTGTTTTACCGGCAATGAAGTACCGCCCGGGTTGCATTGGTGTTTGGCACCCGAAGCGGTTAGCCCGGAATTGCTTGGCCCTGATGGTCACCCAAAGCGCGGTGATTTTCTGCCTGAAATTCCCTATGCACGCCGGATGTGGGCAGGGGGCTGGCTGGAATTCCATGGTGATTTCAAGATTGGCGATCATGTCAAAAAGCAAAGCCGCATTGATGATATCAGCTTTAAATCAGGCAAAAGCGGCAATTTATGTTTTGTTGCGGTGACGCATGAATTTTCCGTTGGCGGCCAGTTGAAATTGCGCGAACGCCATGATGTTGTTTATCGTGAAGAAGTGACGGCCGCGCCGCCGCTTGATCCCATCACTGACAGCGTGGCGGCGCATCGCTGGCAGGTTGATACCAATAGCGTGATGCTGTTTCGCTATTCGGCGCTGACATTTAATGGTCATCGTATTCATTATGATCTTCCCTATTCGACCAATGTCGAAGGGCATGGCGGTTTGTTGGTTCATGGTCCATTGCAGGCAACATTGATGCTGAATCTGGCCTGCAGCATTGGCGGAAAATTGCCAAAACATATGGGTTATCGTGGCGTTCGGCCATTGGTTTGTGGCGATCCGGTCATGGTTGATGCGTCACCTGAAAATGATGCTGCTGGCCAAGCCCTGCTTGCGGCCTGTGTTCGCGGCGCTGATGGCAATATAACCATGAAAGCCACCGTTACACCCTAGCCGATATTGTGAAAGACCGATTCATGACCCCACCAAAACCCCTATCCGTTCCGCTATTTGTGCCGGGGCATCGTCCTGAATTATTGGCAAAGGCCGGTGCCAGTGGCGCCGATGCGGTGATTTTCGATCTCGAAGATGCGGTTGCTGATGCTGATAAACCGGCAGCGCATGCCGCCCTTATGTCGCGGCCTGATTTGCGGGTGCCATTGGTCGTGCGCTGCAATGGGTTTGACTCGCGTTGGTTTGCCAAAGACATGGCGGCTCTGGCCAAGAAACCACCACAGATGATCTTGCTACCAAAGGCAGAATCGGTTGATCATCTTGATGTGATTGCCAAACAATTTGGCGCGGATATGCCGATCATTCCAATCGTTGAGAGCGCGCTTGGGCTGGCCGCAATCGAGGTCATGATGACGCATCCATCAGTGCTGCAATGCGCGTTTGGGCATCTGGATTTCTCGCTTGATATTGGGGCTGATCCGCAATGGGATTCGCTTCACTATGCGCGTGGTAGAATTGTTGTTGCATCACGCCTTGGGCAAAAGGCACCGCCGCTTGATGGGGTCGCGGTGCGGTTTGATGATGCCGAGATTGTCGCTGGTGAGGCACGGCGCGCGCGCGACATGGGCTTTGGTGGCAAGCTGTTAATTCACCCCAAACAGATTGCACCGGCAAAGGCCGTATTTCGGCCAAGCGATGCCGATTATGAATGGGCGCAGCGCGTCATGGCCGCTGTTGCCAATAGCGCATCAGCGGTTCAGCTTGACGGGGCAATGGTTGATGTGCCGGTGATCAAACGCGCCGAGGCCATTATCCGTGATTATGAGGCGCTGGCGTAATGCGATGCTGGCCAGATCATGGCGACAAAATACTGAATTGGCAAAATATTGAATTGGCAGGAGAGTTTAATGGCGAATAGCCCAAATCGTGATCTTGACGGATTGCTAGTAATCAGTCTTGAACAGGCTGTTGCCGCGCCTTACGCCGCAAGCCGACTTGCCGATGCTGGTGCGCGGGTGATTAAGGTTGAACGTCCCGAAGGTGATTTTGCCCGTGGCTATGACGCTGATGCGAATGGGCATAGTTCGTATTTTGTATGGCTTAATCGTGGCAAGGAATCGGTCGTGCTTGATCTCAAACAGCCCGATGATCTGCAGATTTTTAAACAAATGCTGTCCAAGGCTGATGTGTTTATCCAGAATTTAATGCCCGGGGCGCTTGATCGTCTTGGCGTTTCGATGGCCGATTTGCGGCAGGCTGACCCGCGATTGATTACTTGCGATATCAGCGGTTATGGAGCGTCAGGTCCCTTTGCTCAGATGAAGGCTTATGATTTTCTGGTTCAGGCCGAAGTTGGGTTGGCGCAGATTACCGGCGCGCCTGAAGAGCCTGGCCGTGTTGGTGTTTCGATCTGTGATATTGCGGCGGGAATGACCGCGCATGCTGCGATTTTGCAGGCTTTGGTAGCGCGTGCAAAAACCGGCGAAGGCCGCGCCATTGAAGTGTCGCTATTTCATGCGCTTGCCGATTGGATGAATGTTCCCTATCTGCAACATCATTATGGTGGGCGGGAAATTCGGCGTCCCGGGCTGCATCACCCGACGATTGCGCCTTATGGTGCCTATCGTTGCGGCAATGACCGGATGCTGTTGATTTCAATCCAGAATGAGCGCGAATGGCTGCGGCTATGTAGTGATGTTCTTGACCAGCCCGATTTATCGCAAAATCCGAAATTTGACAGCAATGTCCATCGTGTTGAAAATCGCACTTCGCTTGATGCGATTATAAATGGGGTTTTCAGCCAATATTCAATCGATGAAATTGCCGAAAAATTGCAGGCGGCGCAAATTGCCTTTGGCCGGTTGAATGATATGGATGTATTTACCCAGCATCCGCAAAACCGGTTTGTTTCGGTTCGCACTTCGGCCGGTGATGTGCAGCTATTATCACCCGGCGCGATTGTGAATGGCATCTTGCCAAGATTGGGAGATATTCCCGACCTTGGCCAGCATAGCGCGGCTATCCGCGTCGAATTTTCATAGATGACGCGCTTGGATATCGCTCAAAGCTGCATTTGATCTAGACTTGATCTAAGCCAGATTGGACTTAGGCTGAAAATTCGCCAATTCGAACCGCATCAAGAAATGCTGCCTCGGCGGCCTTGATCACGGTTAATTTGGGGTTGCCGTCACGATAGGCAAGCCCAAGTTGGCGTGCCGGCGCTTTGGCACCAAGCGCAAGGCGTTTGACGGGTAGCGGGTTCATATTCCGAACACAGCGTTTGGGCACAATCGAGACGCCAAGGTTGGCCATCACCATGCTTGAAATTGCTTCCAGCCCTTCAAGCTCCATCGAATCCTTGACCGTGATTTTGCGCTTTTGAAGCCAGCTTTCGACCATCTGGCCAAAAATGGCATTGCGGTCAAACCGGATAAAGGGACGGGTGCGAAGCAGTTCAAGCGGATCGTCACTTTCGGTTTGCGGCGGTGCCAAAAGCTGCATTGGTTCGGCGGCAATGTCAAAACAGGATAACCCCTGCGGCAAAAGGGCAGGGCGTGTGATGATCGCCGCATCAATCGTGCCGCGATCAAGCTGCTGCATTAATTGATATGACAGCCCCGGAAAAATCACCACATGCAAATCGGCGTGACGCTGGCGCAATAAAGACAGGCCAAGCGGCACCAATCCAGTCAAAGTGGTTGGCACCGCGCCAAGCACCAATTCACCCTGAAAGCCCTGTTCGCCAATGACCGATGCCAGAATACCATCATAGTCACGGATAATATCCGCCGCTTTGCTGGCCATTGCACGTCCGGTTGGGGTCAATTCGGGACGCCGGTTGTTCCGGTCGAAAAGCGTGATTCCCCATGATGATTCCAGCGCTTTCATTTGCTGGCTTACCGCCGCATGGGTGATGTGAGAGGCAGCCGCGGCGGCGCTGAACGAGCCATGTGTTTGAATGGCAAGCAAGGTGCGAAGTTGGCGAAGGGACATATGCGTCTATCCAGCCTATGATAATCTTTGTTTTGCAGGCATTAGTGTAAAACTTTCTTACATAATAAGTAAATATTATTTAGTTTCATTAAGAAAAAATGAAATTTATAATGCGCTATATTGATGAAAATGGAGTAATCTGGTGGTGAATGAAACGCAAACAATGACACAAACCATGACCGTGTCGATCTGGCGTGAAAATGGCGATGATGGCCGCTTTGAAAAATATGAAGTGCCAGCCCGAGAAAACCAGACAGTGCTTGATGTTGTGGCCTATGTCCAACAGCATATTGACCCCACTTTATCTTACCGGTTTGCTTGCCGCGTTGGCATGTGCGGATCTTGTGCGATGATGGTCAATGGATCGCCGCGCTGGACGTGCCGAACACATGTCAGCAAGGTCGTTGCAGATGATCAGCTTGAGGTTGCGCCGCTTCGTAATTTGCCGGTGATCAAAGATTTGGCAACCGATATGGATCCATTCTTTGAAAAATGGGTTGCGGCTGAAGCGGTGTTTCACCCAAGCAAAACACGCCATGACCCGATGGCAGCCATCACCCCTGATGATCCAATGCGAATTGCCGCCAGCGAGGCGATTGAATGTATCAATTGCGCGGTCTGTTATGCGGCTTGTGACGTGGTTGAATCCAACCCCGATTATTTTGGACCGGCAGCGTTGAACCGGTCATGGTCTCTGGTAAATGACATCCGTGATGATGGGCAAGATGTGCGGCTTGCCGCTGTTGGGTCAAATGGCGGCTGTCATAATTGCCATTCCCAGCAAGGCTGTGTGCAATATTGCCCGAATGAATTGAATCCAACCTTGTCGATTGCCGGATTGAAGCGCGAAACGACAAAAGCCCTTTTCCGCCGGAGCCGCTAGATGCTTGATCTTCGTTTATATATGTTACAGCGCTTGACGGCGCTGGTAATGGCGCCGCTCGTGATTGGGCATATTGCGGTGATGATCTATGCTGTTCAGGGCGGTTTGACCGTTGACGAAATTCTAGCGCGGACACAAGGCTCGGTTGCGTGGTTTTTGTTTTATGGCAGCTTTGTTGTTGCCGTTTCGATTCATGGTGCCATCGGGTTGCGGGTGATTAGTTTTGAATGGTTTGGCCTGAAGGGGCGCGCCCTCCAGCTTTTTAGCTGGGCGGTTTTTGCCCTTTTGTTCGGGCTAGGGGCAAAGGCTGTCTATGCTGTTACCTTTGCGGGAGCTGGGCTATGATCCGGCCGCATCGCGCGCATCCATTATGGTTTGCCTTTTTGCTTCACCGTTTATCGGGGCTTGGTCTGGCGCTGTTTTTGCCACTCCATTTTTATATGCTGTCATTGGCCATTTCAGCACCGGCGCGTCTTGACGGGTTTTTGCGTTTTACCGATTTGACCATTGTGAAACTGGCCGAATATGGTTTGGTGTTTTTGCTGGCAGCGCATCTATTTGGTGGGCTTCGGCTGATGGCACTGGAATTTCTGCCATGGAGCCCGCATCAGAAAACAATGGCGGCACTGGCGGTGGCATTTGCCTTTCTGGTGTCGACGTTATTCTTTTTGAAAGCGATTTAATCCGATGAAACCAATCATTGAACGACATGATACTGATATTCTGATTTTGGGAACTGGCGGCGCTGGATTATTTGCCGCCCTTCACGCGCAAAAAGCGGCACCAGATCAAAAAGTCACCATTGCGGTAAAAGGGCTGATTGGAAAATCGGGCTGCACGCGCATGGTTCAAGGCGGTTATAATGTGGCACTGAATCCGCAAGATTCGGTTGAGCGGCATTTTATGGACACGATCATTGGCGGCAAATGGCTTCCCGATCAGGATATGGCATGGAAGCTTGTGACCGAGGCGGTAACACGAATCCATGAGCTGGAAAATGAAATTGGCTGTTTTTTCGATCGAAATCCTGACGGCACGCTTCATCAAAAAGCCTTTGCTGGTCAAACCTTTGACCGCACCGCGCACAAGGGCGATCTGACCGGCATTGAAATCATTAGCCGTTTGATGGAACAGGTGTTGTCACGGCCAATCGAAAAATTGCAGGAACATCGGGCAATCGGCCTGATTCCGTCGCGTGATGGCAGCGCGCTTGCGGGTGTTTTATTCATTGATATGCGCCGCGGCACATTCCGGATGGTTCGTGCCAAAACCGTTTTGATGGCAACTGGCGGCGGCCCGACAATGTATAAATATCACACCCCGTCAGGTGATAAGAGCATGGATGGTCTGTCGATGGCTTTGCGCCGCGGGCTTGGGCTTCGCGATATGGAAATGGTGCAGTTTCACCCAACTGGTTTGATGGCGGGTGACGAAACCAAAATGACCGGAACAGTTCTTGAAGAGGGGCTTCGGGGTGCTGGCGGCCATTTGATAAATGGTAAAAATGAACGTTTCATGTTCAATTATGATGATGCTGGTGAACGCGCAACGCGCGATATCGTCAGCCGTGCCATTTATGAAGAAATGCGCCAAGGCCGCACATCACCCTATGGCGGGGTTTATATTTCGATGGCGCATCTTGGCCCAGAAAATGTTGCCAAGAAATTTCAAGGCATGGTGAAACGCTGCGCCGATAGCGGCTTTGATCTTGCCGCTGGTCTTGTCGAGGTTGTGCCGACCGCGCATTATCTGATGGGCGGGGTTGTGGTTGATGTTGAAACCCGCACTAGCCTTGCCGGTCTTTATGTGGCTGGCGAAGATGCTGGTGGGGCGCATGGGTCAAATCGGCTTGGCGGCAATGGCGTTGCGAATTCCACCGTATATGGAGGTATCGCTGGCGATGTGATGGCGGCCGATGCCCAGAAAATGGGCGCGCTCCATGATCCGGATGAAACCATTCTTGACCAAGAATTGGCGCGCGCAATCATTCCATTTTCGGCCAAGCCTGGGAATGTTCAAGAACTTCGTGTCCGCCTGATGGATGCCATGTGGGACGATGTTGGAGTGATGCGCGATGCGGCTGGATTAAAGCGCGGCATTGAAAAGATTGCGTCCTTGAAAACTGACATGGAAAATGTTGGTGTTTCGGCTGATAATCTGGCGTTTAATCTGTCATGGCATGATTGGCTAAGCCTGCAAAGCCTGATCGATACATCCGAAGTGATTGCCAAAGCTGGCCTGTCGCGCGAAAATTCACGCGGGGCGCATTTCCGCGAAGATTTCCCCGATGCTGGCTCGCTTGATGATTCTTATTTTACTATTGCCACGTCGGGCGATAAGGGCATTGAAGTAAACCGCAAGACGGTGAAATTCACCATTGTCAAACCCGGTGAATCACTGCTTGGGGCCGATGAGGCTGAGACGCTGGTGGAGGCTGCACAATGATCAATATTGAGCTGATTCAAAAAACCGCCGAAAGCCTGATGGCAAAAGCGGCGATTGAAATTCCGGATGATTATCTAACCGGTTTGCAAAAGGCGGCTAATGACGAAGATGGTGATCTGTCCAGCTTTGTTCTTGAGGCGATGTTAGAAAATTATGTCGCTGCCAAGGAAGATCGCCGCGCTATGTGTGGTGATACTGGCTGTCCTAGATGGTATGTGAAAATGGGCAATGAGGCGCAGATTGATGGCGGGCCAATCGCGCTTGAGGCGGCGTTGCGCCGTGCGACGGCAAATGCCACCAAATCAGTGCCACTTCGCCCGAACCGCGTTCACCCGCTATGGCGAACCGATCATGATAATAATGTTGGCATTGGGGCACCGGAAATCGAATATGGTTTTGAACCTGATGGCAATTGGATTGACCTTGTCACGGTTCATAAAGGCGGTCTTTTCGGCACTGATTACCGGATGCTGTTTCCAAGTGACGGGATTGAGGGCATTAAACGGTTTTATCTTGATTCGCTTGTCGCTTTTGGCAAGCGCGGCCTTGCCTGCCAGCCGGCGATTATTGGCATTGGTCTAGGCGGGTCGAAAGATACCTGTATGGTTCTTGGAAAACGCGCTGCCTGTCTTCGCATGGTTGGCGATCGCAATCCCGATCCGAAAATTGCTGCGCTTGAAGATGAATTCAAAGAATTGGGAAATAATATCGGCATGGGCGCGATGGGATTTGTTGGCAAATCCATGGTAATTGATTGCAATATCGAGGTTGGTTATTGCCATACGGGTGGCATGCAGATGAGTGTTCATGCGTTTTGTTTGTCATCACGCCGTGCGGTGGCGCGGATTTATGATGATGGGCGCGTTGAATTCCGAACAGATCCGGCTTGGTTCACCGACTATCAGCGGCGGGAGACAGTCGAATGGTAAAAGACAATAAACTGCGCAAAATTCGTCTAAGCGCAAACCCAACGGCCGAAGCGCTTGCCGATCTTCGCATTGGCGATATTGTTTATCTTGATGGCACGGTCTATACGGCGCGCGAAGGTGTTTATAAACGCGTTCTTGAAGATGGCATTGCCATGCCAATGGATTTACCTGCCGATAGTGCTGCCAATTTTCACTGTTCGCCAGCCGCCACCCAGCATGATGATGGCAGCTTTGATCTTGGCGCGGTAACTGCAACGGCGTCGTTTCGCTTTTCCAAATGGATTGGCCCATGGCTGGACGCATCAGGTGCCAAATTGATCATTGGCAAAGGCGGCATGAGTTCCAAGGATTACCGCGAACATTTCGTTCCGCATGGTGCAATTTATCTGACCACGGTTGGCTATGGCACGGGTGCGCTTTTGGGGCGTGGTGTCAAACAGGTTAGCAATCTTCATTGGAAAAAAGAACTTGGACTGGCTCAAGCTATGTGGGTTCTTGATGTTGAAAATTTCGGCCCTTTCATTGTCGAAAGTGATCTTGACGGCAACAGCCTGTTCGAACGTGAAAATGCCCGCATCTCGGCCTCGCTTGACAAGGTCTATGAGGGAACAAGACCAGCGACTCTGAAACGGTTTGGCGAAACCGATGACCGAAGCGATGAAATGATCTGATCACGCCGATATCAGGCTGAAAGGCAATAAAGGGACTTGGCCGTGACAGATCAAAAAGTTCTGATAATTGGCAGTGGCTTTGCCGCCGCGGCAAATGTGATTCATCTTGTCGAGGCGGGCATCAAGCCATCACAAATCACAATCGTTGGGCCGGGCCAGCTTGGCAGGGGCAATGCCTATGGTTGTGATGATGATGATTTCCGTTTGAATGTGCGCGCCAATCTGATGTGGATATGGCCTGACCGGCGTGATGATTTCGGCAATTGGGCCAAAACCCATATCAAAGATGACAAAGACGCGGTGCGCCGCAGCGGCATATTTTACCGCCGCCGCGATTTTGGACGCTATGTGGCAAGCTGTGTTGATGCCGTCTTGGCTGGTGCTGGCGAGCAAGATAATGCCATCACCCATTATCCACAAATTGTCACAAAGCTTGGCAGGATGGATCAAGGCGGCTGGCAGGCCGAATGTTCAGACGGGCGTTTGATCAAGGCTGATCTGGTGCTGTTGGCAACGGGTAATCCGCCGCCGCAATGGCCATGCCCGATCCATGGCGAAAAGTTGCAATTGCCCGAACTGGAAAACCGGCTTGTGCAAAATCCGTGGAATGGTTGTTGGCTTGATCATATCCCTGCACAATCACGCCTTGCCATTATTGGCGGTGGACTAACCGCGCTTGATGCCGTCACTGCCTTGGCCCGGCGCCACCATCAAGGACAAATTTTTTTGCTAGCACCGCATGGCAGCTTGCCACCCGAACAGGCCGATTGGGTGAAACAGGCACCGCCATCATGGCCAGAGGCGCCGCGTCCATCAAAAATCTTGCGCCAATTTCGAGGCTATCTTCCCGATTTGCCACCCGAAGATCCCGTTTGGCAGCAAGCATTTGAAGAATTGCGCATTGATATCAACCAACAATGGCAAGCCTTAAGCGATCTTGACCGACGACGGCTGATGCGGCGGCTTGGCTGGCTATGGTCGCGCTATCGCTATCGGTCAGCACCGCAAACGATGGCTGCGGCAAACCGGTTACAGCAAACTGGCATTCTTGAAATCTGCCATGCCAGACTTGCTGCTATTCATCTGAAAATGGCTGGTGATGATGCGTCTTTGCGGCTGGAGTTACATGATGCCAAAACTGGCGCACGCCACCTCGCTGTTGATCATGTGATTAATTGCACCGGTGTTGGGCATGACCCGCTTCTTGCCAATCTTGTGGCAGATGGCATTGGCCTGCCCGATGCGTTTGGACAGGGGCTTCGGGTGAATCACCAAAATGAAGTGATTGATCCCAAAGGTCAGGCGATTGCAACGCTGTTACTGGTTGGCCCCGCAATGGCAAGCAGTCTTGGTGATGTTGTTGCAGCGAGTGAAATTTCACTCGCTGGCATGCGGGTGGCGGCACGGCTTGCCAACCAGATTTTCTAGCTGATTAGATATTTTTGCCAGCCCGATTTTTGCCAGCCCAATTTTTGATGCGCCCAATCTTTTGAAACCATTTTAATCGGCGGCGGCAAAGGTCATGATGGTAGCATCGACGCTCAGGATATCGCCTTCGCCTGAAAACAGCTTTTCGATTTTGCAACGTTTTTCGGCGATCAGCGCATTTTCCATTTTCATCGCTTCAACAATACATAGCGTTTGACCAGCCTCGACAAGTTCACCTTCGGCAACAAATAATTTAATCAGGCTTCCGGGCATGGGGCAAAGCAGCATATTGGATGTGTCAGGCCGCTCAACCGGTTTCATGTGATGGGCAAGCGCGGCAATATGCGGCGCTCGGACATGCGCACAAAGGCTGATTCCCCGATAATAGAGATGCCAGCGATCCTTCTGTCGCCATAATTCACATAAATATTCACTTGTTTCGCCGTCTTCGGTCAGCAAAATATGCAGGCGCGGATGGCTTGGGTCACGGTCAAAAACCAGATGAATATTGGTTTCGGCCTCTGGCGGTGCGGTGATGTTAAAACTGCCATCATCTGCCCTGATGATGCCAATCTCAAGATCTTCCTCCGCGTCATGCGCGCCGGTGTCGGCATTGGCAAATTGCACGATCTGACGGTTTGAATTATCATCATAGCGGGGATGTGTCGGGGCGGTTTCAAGACTGGCAAGCCGGTGCATCTCGTCACAGGCCGCCGCCGCCATGATCATGCCAAAATGGCGTTTGCGGGCAGGCGAAGCGGTGACGCCGCGAAACCCGTCTTGATATTCTTCATCAATGAATGCGGTAGTGATGTTTCCGCTGATAAAGCGGTCATGTTCCATCACGGCTGATAGAAACGGAATATTATGCCCGATCCCGCGCATGGTAAACGCATCAAGCGCGGTTTGCATGCGACCAATGGCGGCGTTGCGGTCACGCCCCCAGCTGCATAATTTGGCAATCATCGGATCATAATAGATTGAGATAACATCGCCTTCGCCAACACCAGTATCATTGCGGGTGATCGTGCCATCATCATGCGTTTGTTCGGCAGGCGGGCGATAAAGCGATAACCGGCCAATGGCTGGCATGAAATTACGATAGGGATCCTCAGCATAAAGCCGGCTTTCCATCGCCCAGCCATGAATGCCGATATCGCTTTGTTTGTGGCGAAGGGTTTTACCGGCGGCGATCGTGATCATTTCTTCGACAAGATCAAGGCCGGTGATCATTTCGGTTACCGGATGTTCGACCTGAAGGCGGGTATTCATTTCCAGAAAATAGAAATTGCGATCACCATCAACAATAAATTCGACCGTACCGGCACTGTAATAGCCAACCGCCGCGGCAAGCCGAATCGCTTCGGCACCCATTGCCTGACGGGTGGCATCATCCAGAAAAGGCGATGGTGCTTCTTCGATGATTTTCTGGTTGCGGCGCTGGATCGAACATTCGCGCTCATTCAAATGGATGCAATTGCCGGATTTATCGGCCAGAATTTGAATTTCGATATGGCGTGGGCTGGTGATGAATTTTTCGATAAACACACGATCATCACCAAAGCTGGATGCGGCTTCACGCATGGCGGTGGCATAGCCCTCAGCCACTTCACCAGATGAATGGGCAATCCGCATGCCTTTGCCGCCACCGCCAGCGCTTGCCTTGATCATTACCGGATAGCCGATTTCATCGGCAATCTTGACCGCTTCTTCGGCGGTTGCGATCACCCCGATATGGCCGGGGACGGTGCTAACACCGGCCGCCTTGGCCAGTTTTTTGGATTCGATCTTGTCGCCCATTGCTGCAATCGCATTGGCTGGCGGCCCGATAAAGGCAATATCGGCTGTCTCAAGCGCAGTCGCAAAACCGGCTTGTTCGGACAGAAATCCATAGCCCGGATGCACCGCCTGCGCGCTGGTTTCGTGGCAGGCAGCGATAATCTTATCGGCCTGAAGATAGCTGTCTTGTGCGGTCATGCCGCCAAGAGCGATGGCTTCATCGGCAAGCTGCACATGTTTGGCTGCCCGATCAGCATCGGAATAGACAGCAACAGTGGCAATGCCCATTTTGCGGGCTGTATGGATGATCCGGCAGGCGATCTCGCCACGATTAGCAATCAGGATTTTTTTAAACATGGCGAACTTTCTAAACGAATTGCGCGGCAATCAACCACAGGTTAAAGCGGAATATTGCCAAATTTCTTGGCAGGATTTTGCTGGCGTTTGCCGCGCAGTTTTTCAAAAGCCTGAATGATGCGAAACCGGCTGTTCTGCGGAATGATAACATCGTCAACAAAACCACGTTCAGCCGCGATAAAGGGATTGGCAAACCGCGTTTCATAATCAGCCGTACGCGCTGCAATTTTTTCAGCATCGCCAAGCTCGGATCGATAGAGAATTTCAACCGCGCCTTTTGCTCCCATCACAGCAATTTCGGCGGTTGGCCATGCGTAATTTGCATCGCCGCGAAGATGTTTTGAACTCATCACATCATAGGCACCGCCATAGGCCTTGCGGGTGATCAAGGTCACTTTGGGAACGGTCGCTTCGGCATAGGCAAATAATAGCTTGGCACCATGTTTGATGATGCCGCCATATTCCTGCGCGGTTCCGGGCATGAATCCCGGAACATCGACAAGCGTAAGAATGGGAATGTTAAACGCATCACAAAACCGAACAAATCGCGCCGCTTTGCGGCTGGAATCAATATCCAGACAACCAGCAAGAACCATTGGCTGATTGGCAACAACACCAACTGGTGATCCGTTCAGCCGGATAAAACCGGTTAGAATATTTTTGGCAAAATTTTCCTGCAATTCAAAGAAATCACCATGATCGGCAAGACTTGTCACAAGCTCGCGCATATCATAGGGCATATTTGCATTTTCGGGGATCAGGCTGTCGAGTGCTGGTGTGGTACGCGCCGGATCATCATCGCGTGCCAATTGCGGTAATCCGGCAGCGTTGTGCGACGGTAAAAACCCAACAAGGCGGCGAATTTCGGCAAGGGCTTCAAGATCATTGTCAAAGGCGCCATCGGCTACCGAAGATATGGTTGTATGGGTTTCAGCACCGCCAAGCTGTTCGGCAGTCACTTCTTCACTGGTCACGGTTTTGACAACATCGGGGCCGGTGACAAACATATAGCTGCTGCCCCGAACCATGAAGGTGAAATCGGTCATTGCCGGTGAATAGACAGCACCGCCAGCGCATGGCCCCATGATCACAGAAATTTGCGGCACAACACCTGACGCCAGCGCATTTTGCAAAAATACATCAGCATAGCCACCAAGCGAATCAACACCTTCTTGAATCCGCGCCCCACCACTGTCATTCAGCCCGATGACCGGTGCGCCATTTTGGATTGCCAGTTTCAAAACCTTGACAATCTTGCTGGCATGGGCGGCTGAAAGCGAGCCGCCAAAAACGGTAAAATCTTGCGAAAATACATAGATGAGGCGGCCATTGACACGGCCTGATCCGGTAATCACACCATCACCGGCAATCGTATTACCATCCATGCCAAAATCGCGGGTGCGATGCACGACAAACATATCAATTTCTTCAAACGATCCGGGATCAAGCAAAACATCAATGCGCTCACGTGCGGTTAGCTTTCCGGCAGCGTGTTGGCGTTCAATGCGGGCGGTGCCACCGCCAAGCCGCGCCTGTTCGCGGCGATCTTGCAATTCCTTGATAATGTCCTGACCAGTATGTTTCATGCTCTATCCAATCGTTGCGCCTTGCGGCCATTGCATCACTGATGCGATGCCGGTCATTGATCACAATGAATTATGACAATACAAAGCCGAAAGCCAAACGTCACCAGCTTATATTCTGATTTTCCACCGTTTGGCCGATCAGACAGGCCAGATTGATTGATTTACACCGGTAAAAGCGGCATTCTTGGCCGGTCTTTTGAGGAGCTGTTATGTTGCGATTTTCTGCTAATCTTGGGTTTTTATGGACTGAACTGCCGCTGCCAGCCGCCATTATGGCCGCGGCAAAGGCCGGATTTGACGCGGTCGAATGTCATTGGCCTTTTGACGTACCGTCATCTGAAATTCTGGCGGCGTTAACAGCGACAAAATTACCGATGCTGGGGCTGAATACGCGGCGCGGCAATGTCGATGCTGGCGATTTTGGTCTTGCCGCCTGCGTTGGGCGCGAAGATGAGGCACGGCGCTATATTGACGAGGCGGTTGATTACGCTGCTGCGATTGGCGGTAGGTCGGTTCATGTGATGGCGGGGCGAACCAATGCCAATGTTGCGGCTGAAACCGCCTATTGCGATGCGCTTGCCTATGCTGGTGCTGCTGCTGCGCGCCATGATATGACGGTTTTAATTGAACCGATCAATCAGCGTGATGTTGCCAATTATCATCTTTCAACAGTCGAAGCTGGTGTTGCCACGATCAAACAGGTTGGGCTTGGCAATATCAAATTGATGTTTGATTGCTATCATATCCAGATCATGCAGGGCGATTTGATCCGCCGGATTGAGGCCAATCTGGATTTTATCGGCCATATCCAAATCGCCGCTGTACCTGACCGCGCCGAGCCGGATCATGGCGAACTTGCCTATAAGGATATTTTGCTGGCGCTTGATGCGGCAGGCTATGACGGTTTTATCGGTGCCGAATATCGTCCGGCACAGTCAACCGAGGCCGGACTTGGCTGGCTTGAAACGGCAAAAGGCTGGCAGAAATGAGACGGCTTATCGCTGATATTGGCGGCACATCGCTGCGGTTGGCGCATCAACATGGTGATGATCCTGCGCTTTGCGATCTGGCCATTATGGCCTGTGCTGACTTTGCCACAACCGAAGATGCGTTTGCCGGTTATTGCGCCAAACATCAGCTTGATATCGATATGCTTTGTCTGGCGGTTGCCGGCCCGGTAAATGGCGTAGAGGTCGATATCACCAATAATCATTGGCAATTTGATGCAGGCAAGCTGGCGGCGGCGATGAATCTTCGTGCCTATTTGCTGATCAATGATTTTACCGCGCAGGCAATGGCGCATCGTGATCTGTTGCAAAATAATAGATCAATGCGGGCAAACCACCGGCAGATTTTGCGTGATGGAACGGCTGATCAAACCACGCCTTTGCTTGTGATTGGCCCTGGAACCGGTCTTGGGGTGGCGGCGCTGGTACCTGCCGGTGATGATGTTCAGGTGATCGAAAGCGAGGGTGGTCATGTGAGCTATGCCCCGCGCAACCCTGCCGAAGATATGGTTCTGGCGCATCTGGCAAAAGAATTCGGCCATGTTTCGGCTGAACGGATTGTCAGCGGGCCCGGCCTTGAAACGATTTATCACTGCCAGACAGGTGAGCACAAATCAGCGCCGGACATTGGCGCTCTGGCACTTGCTGGTGATGCGCCAGCTTTGTCGGCGGTGCGATTGATGCTGCAAAGTCTTGGTACCGTTGCAGCGAATGCGGCACTCAGCCTTGGCGCGCGTGCCGGCGTGGTGATTGCTGGCGGTATTGCTGGTAAATTATCGGCGCTTCTTGGCGATAGCGGGCTTATTGACCGGTTTGACGATCATGGTCGCCGCCGGTCTTATCTTCATGCATTGCCAATTTATCTGTCGATTGATCCGCTTGCCGGATTGCGCGGTGCAGCGGCGGCAATTGATAATCGCTATCTGGCGCGGCGTATCACCCTAGTCTAACGCAAATCGGTGATTTAAGCCAAATCTGCCAATCAGATCGTGCTTCTTATGGCGGCACGCTTTCCATGTCTTACCCGACTCCCTAGATTATACCCAACCTTCTTTTCTTAGGAAGGTTGGGCTTGTTAAAAGAAGGTTGGGCCTTCTGGCGATTGACGGCAATGTGATAAACCAAAACAAAGGTGATCATGTATAAAATCAGTGATGCGGCACGGCGCGCGGCTTTAACGGTGAAAACCGTTCGCTATTATGCCGATATCGGACTTGTGAAACCGGCA
>Ga0209308_10000289_pt1 | contig 49787 bp, 29 predicted proteins | sample COGITO_mtgs_1204_3_FD_184806 | JGI IMG/M metagenome (GOLD analysis project Ga0209308, IMG submission 184806) | Pelagic marine microbial communities from North Sea - COGITO_mtgs_120405 (SPAdes) (version 2) | ecosystem: Environmental > Aquatic > Marine > Epipelagic ... | reverse complement strand
TACTACTGGTTGCCCTAACGCTGCTTGGCAGACGACCACGGTCGTGGCCACGTCCGGGCGGAACTTGATCGGTTTGTTGTTCGGAGGAATTTCCAAGCCGAAGAATGACGGCATGCTTATGTGTTATGTTTATTAAATACTAAGAGTCTCTCTCGCGATGGATTTGTGACGGCGAAATCAAGCAGTCAGAGAGGAAAAAAAGCGTTGAAATACAGGACGTAGAATTTTTCTCTCTGTTCACATCAGCAGAAACAGAGCGCAGTATTGAGAGGAGTGTTTGTGTTTGTGCAGAAAAGCGTGGTTTGATGATGGCTTTTAGTACGTCGTCGTTCGATTTGAATGATGTGATGTGATTGGTCATTAGTATTCGTATTACGCGTTACCCGTCGTTTCGTTCTCGTCTTGTTTTACCTCTTCTTCTTCTGCTATAATGTAATGACGACGGCCGTGTTATTGTAGTTGTTGATGTTCATTCTTATCTCAGTCTCTGTTTGATTAAGGTTTTGCCAAACGACCGACGAGTAAGCCGACGACGGCGGCTAGAGTTGTGATCAACGGGTTGATGTTGCGCGTGGAATTTTCGCCTAAAACTCCTCCTTCGGTTGTCTTCGCAACATTCGTCTTTTTCTTAGCGTCATTCGTCTTTCTATTCTTATCGTCAATCAACTCTACGTTCACTCTCCACGGTCTCTTAAAAAAGTCCAACGCGATGTGCTGACATCGCCTGAACAACTCGTGCGCGGCTTCGACTTCGTTTTTAAAGATGGAAACCGATTCCACGGACACGCCTAACGGGACTCCGCTGTCTTTCGTTTGCTCCAAAATATCTTCGCACATGTCGCACAAAATGTCAACGGATCTTTCCACCGGCGATTTGTTCAGAGGCGTTTTCGCCGGCGTCGCGTCTTCGCTAAATATTCTCTGCTCGACCCATTCCGGGACTCGTACACCTAACCATTTTATAAAGTTCATCGTTTTCTCTCTCCCGCACGGCGCGAATGTTAAAATGATCTTCACCGGTTTCACGTTTCGCTCTTTGCACAACTTGCCGTAATCGTTGATTAACTTAATCGTCGGCTGTTGATCGTAAATAGCTTGCGTGATAAACCACTCCGCGCCTAAACTTTGCTTCTTCAACAACGTTTCGTGTTCATTTCCTTTCTTTTCGTGCCTTTCCGCGATCGTCACGCCGCCAAAGTGGCCTTTCAATTGTTTCGTCAACAAATCCGCCGCGTCTGGAATCGTCGGTCCTTTATACTCTTTACTGTGCGTCGCCCCACCGACAAAATTAAAACACATGTTCTTGGACTTCTCAACCGCGTGACTCAACCACTCGTTAAACGACGCCTTATCGCTCTCCGCCACGCACTTATACACCACCGAGGCCCTCCCTCCGGAGACTCGCTCCAACACGGTGGCAAACGCCGCCGGATCTCCAAGCTTTCGAAACGGAAACGGTCTCGCCATTTCAGTCCTACCTTCCTCGTCTTGAATGTCGTACACGATGTACCCGTCCACGGCGAGTGAGCGAGATTTGTTCATGAATTTTTCCGCGTGTTGTAACGTTTCCTCGTCCGAAGCGCCTTCTAAGGGCGGGGTCAGGCCTTTTAGAGAGAGAGTGAGAAATTCAATCATCAGTCAAGAAAAAAGCGATAAAGACATTATTCGTAAACGAGAAGAAGAGGATCGATCTTTTTGGGAGCAACAAGGGGAGAGACTCTGAACGCCCTCTCTGTTCTTTTTCTCGTCTTCTTTTGAAGCAATTATTGCCTTCTGAGAGAGGAGTGCGCGAATGAATTCTTTAATCATCATCACCATATCCAAAAGCGAGCGCAGAGAGAAATCCATCATTTCCAATCGAACGTTTACGAATATCATCACTTATTGCAGAGAAAGAAAAGAGCGCGAGTTTAAACGAGAGAAAGGAGCAGATCTGCTCGATCTTTTTGTCGTGAGATATACAAAAGAGAGTAATACTACTAAGAAGAATAAACGTACCGAAAAGAAACGACGGTCTCGATGGGTCCGCTAAAGTCTCCGCTAAAGTCGCCATTTTTACGTTTTTTTTTGTGGACGAATAGATAAAAATTAACAACTTTCATGTGCTCTAATGTCCTCTATTACATACGCGGATGTCAGATTTTATGAGAAACTGCTACGCGGGGGTGGTGGCGACCGTCGCCGTCGTCGTCAACGAAGAATCTTCTCCTCGGTTTTCCTCGGAGGAGGAGGAGGAGGAGTTTGGGGAGGAGGAGTTTGAGGAGGAAAAAAACTTCCGTATCAAGCCTAAGAACACGCCGTTCGTAAACGCCCAAATCAAAGCGAGGAAGATTTTCGTAAACGTCCACAAACCGCCGGATTGAAACAACTGTTTCCGCAACAACATCAAGCCGATTTTTTGTCTTCTTTTTGCTAACTGCGTTTTGCAATCGAGAATGAGGTCAGGGTCGTCGAAGTTTATTTCGCACTCTTCGTCGGCTTCGTTGTTTTCCCCTTGACTCATTCCGTTCGCTTTGGTGAGGAAGGCGAAGGCGTTGGAGACGGCGGTGCGGATGCTGAATTCGGCGATGACTTTGGCGTAGTGTTGGATGGCTAATTGGATGAGCTGCTTCTGGATTTCTTTCGGCGGAGTTAAGTTTTTCGGAGAGGCTTTGTAGATGATGGAGCGCAAGGAGCTTCCCGCGGAGGAGTTTAATAACTCGCCTCCGAGCTTTTCGACCGAGTCTTGCGCGTCCGAACGTTCGGACTCCGAGGCGGTGCTCGAGGCCGAGTTCCCGGAAGCTTGTCTCGAAAGGTCCAGGAACTTTTGCCAATCGATGTCGCCTGTTTCTTCGTCCATAATGGTGCGTTCTAAAACTTGTTTACCGTACGCCGTTCGCGGCGATAACGCGCGGAAAAGAGCCGTCGGCGCGGCGACTTCGTACATGTTCGCGCCGGTTCTCACCGCGCAGAAATCGAGCGTCGTCAACGATCGGATGACGAAAACCATGTACGGAGGTAAGTTAAACCTATATTGAGTGGAAATTTTCGTCAAATCGACGACTAACTCTGTAAAGTTGTTCCTTTGTTTCTTTTCCATCCCGTCCGGTCCGTCCATGGCTTCTCGAAACGCCCGACGAAACTCATCGTCGGTGATGACGTACCATTTTCCCGGGTCGGAGGTGTAATCCGCCACGTTTCCGTTTTCATCTTTCCAAATTTGCGCTTTATCGGGGAGCATACCCATGATGCGTAAGTTATCGATTAAATCGTCCCACTGCGCGTTTAAGATGTTCAAAATGCACGACGCCATCGCTTCTTGCTGCGCGTTGTTCACTTCGCAAATCAAACCAAAATCAATCAAAGCCAATTGGCCTTGGTCCGTATACAACATGTTCCCTTCGTGAGGATCGGCGTGGACTAATCCGGTTCGAAACAACTGCGCGGACGAGCACTCGACACCCATGCGAACCATTTTTCTTTGCTCGTCCAGGTTTAATTTCTTCATCGGTCTCCCGCTGATGAACTCTTGCGTCAAAACTCTCGTGGAGGTCAAGTTATCCCACGAGCGAGGAATTTTCACGTACGGTAAAAACTTCAACGATCTTTTGAACGCTTTCGCGTTCCTCGCTTCTAAGGTGTAATCCAACTCTCTAAAAATCCCAGCGCCGACTTCGTCTATGATAAACGGCAAATCCTCGCTCCCGTTCGCGCCGGATTCTTCCAACCACGTCAACAGTAATCGAATCACCGTACAATCTAACGCGATTCTTCGTACCATCCCAGGTCTTTGCACCTTCACCGCCACTTTCGTCTTTTGCGCGTCGTGTAACCGCGCCTCGTACACCTGACCAATCGATGCCGCCGCGATTGGCTTTTCCTTAAACTCCGAATACAAACTCGTCTCCGGATCGCCTCCGACGATGTCCTTAATAAACCTCAAACTCCCTCTATTAATCAACTCTTCCCGTATCGTCTGAAACGCCACCTCAGAATCAAACTGCTTCACGTCTTGCTGCAACGTCATCAACGCGTCCGCGGCTTCCTCCCCGATAATATCCGGCCTCGTCGACAAGGTCTGCGCCAACTTCACGAACACCGGACCGAGCTTCGCCACCACGTCTCTCAACTTCCCCGCCCGCGTTCTTTTCTCCAACGGGATGTCCATCGCATCTTCGTACTTCCAAATTGCAAGAACGGATGAAAATTGCGCGATGACTTCCCCACATCGCGCGGCTAACTCGAGAGGATTGGATTTGAAAAATTGGTTGATTTTTAACAACTTTTCCGTGTATCCCAAAGAATAGTCGAGAACGACAGCCTCTAAATTACTAATCTTTTCCCCCGTTTCGTCTTCGATGTCGTCCATGGATTTCACGACGTCTCGGACCACGTCCGGGTTGGAAATCGCCGGTGCTCTGCTTTGCGTCGTCGCGCGAACGAAAGCAGCTTTTCTTTCGCTCTTTTTCTTCGACAGCATCGTCATCGAAAGCGCGCGAGAGGATGGTGACGACGACGACGACCTTTCAGCGCTTCTGCCGCCGCCCCGGGTTACACAACATCTGTGAGCAGTAATGCGTTTACTACGGAGCGTCGTGGTCGTGGTCGTGGTCGTGAACGAGTTGTTCGTGGGGGTGGTAGATCGCATCGTCGTCGTTTACGTCGTCGTCGGGTACGCGTCAAATTGTGACGCATTTATCCAAATTTAGTTGTCTGCTTTTGTAGTGAGACTCACAGAGAGAGGAAAATTTTACGAGCGAGCGAGAGATACCATCTTTCATTATTGAATAAACGATTAGCGAATAACATCTCTCTCTTTCTCTCTCTCTCTCTCTCTCTGTGTGTGTCTATCTATGCGTGTATTTCTATTCTGAGTGCATAAATGCACGAATAACAATATGTCTTTCTCTGAGCTATTATACATATTACGCGCCATCATCATCGCTCTTGTTCTCGCCGTCGACCTTTAAAAACTTTCTCTTCTTCTTTTCAGGCTTCTTTTCGCCGTTCTTCTCTCCTCGTTTTTTATCCGCTTTCGTCGGCGTGCGGAGATGTTCGGGTAAACTCTCGCGAACGGTTGGGAGTTCGGCGACGAATAACGCGGTGTGCGCGTAACCGGCGTACGCGCCGTAGATGGAGACGAGCATTTCCTCGCATCTTTTCATCATTTTCGGGGTTATGGAGAGTGGTTTGTCCTTTTGTTTTGTCGGGGTCGTTGGCGTGGATGATTCTTTGTGTCGTTGTTGTTCTGCTTCTTCTTCGTTCGCGCTTCCTTTCGACGTCGAAGCCGTCGTTTCCATGCTCGCTAACTCTCCGTTTGGATCGAAATGTTCTCTTGCGAGCTGCCAGACGTGCGTGTCTACCGGCACGACGCTCTTCTTATCCAAAGAAAACAAAGCCGCGCACCCGGCGACTTTCGGACCGACGCCCGGTAAACTCGTCAATTCCGTAATCGCTCTGTACTTCTCTTCTTCCGTTTGCGGCGCGTCCCTTAATTTCAGTAAGTACGCCTCGCCGCCTCGTTTGACGAGTTCTTTCGCCATGGCTGGGATGAATTTTGCTCTGTATCCAAATCCTAAATCACGCAACGTTTGTTCGTCGCATTTTTCTGCCAACTGCTCGACGGTTGGAAACGCGTGATAGATTTTACTCTCGTTTATCTCTTCTTTGTCGTTCACCTCGTCCTCTTCGTCGTCGTCCCTACCACTACTACCACTACTCCTACTACTACTTCTACTACTAACATTGCACACCAACTCCTCCCCGTACTTCTCGCACAAACTCTCCACCATCTTTTTAATCCTCGCTATGTTGTTATTGCTCGAACAAACGAACGAAATCAAACATTCCGCGGGTGGTTGCCGGAGCGTCCTCGCGCCTCGCACGTACGCGCTCAGCCGTCCGAACCGGTACGGATCCGCTTTCGAGAATTGCTCGAATAAGTCTTTCAAAGGAATCGGGTCGTCTAGGTTAAAATACGCTCGCACGTCCTTCGTGACTTGCTCTTCTTCTTGTTCTCCGTTCTCTTTATCCTCGTTTTTGCAAATGTTGCTCTCGTTAGTATTCAACACGCGAAACTCGATGGTTGTTGTTTCATAAGATTTTTCCTCCTCCTCTTCGAATTCCATTCGCTCTCGAATCTGAACCACTCTTCGACCGATAACGCCCACGTACGTCGAATACTTCTTTTCATTCTCATCATTCTCATCGTATTCTTCTACTTTCTGCCATCGAAACGATTGTCCAGTCGGCAGCGTTCGATCTAAACTCAAATCATCTCTCGTCGTTCGTAACGACTTCCAATTTTCTTCGTTTTGGTTTCTCCTCTTAATACTACTCCTCTTATTCTTCATCGAGGAAGAAGAGGAAAAGATTGCGGCTCTCCTTCGCGCCGTAGATGTAGTTTTTGTTTTCGTTGTTCTCGTGAATAATTGACGGCAGCAAAAACGGAACGAAGAACCGAGGACGAGCGAAGTCATATACGGAAAGTGGGGGAAAACTTTGTGAGGGCAGTTTTGGTCAAGTGTGTGTCTCTGTGTGCGTGTCTCTTTAAAGGTGAAAACAAAATCTCTCACTCTCTGCTGTTCTGCCGCCGTGCTTCTTCTTCTATTCGGTGCCTCACTGTACAATATGTGGTGTATTCTTCGTCCGTTGGTTCTGGGCACCCTTTCTCTCGCAAGTAGTTTTCGCACTCGGTATGCTCGTTATACCGAGCGAAAGCGATGTCTCGCCAGTCGGTAAGAGGCGCTCTCGCCTCTTCGACTAAGTATTTGAGGCAATCGAGTTGGCCATACATTGTAGCGTTTCCCACGCAGTCACTCTTCACCTCATCAGATATCTTTCTTTCTTCGACGAAATATTTCAACATGTCCATGTGACCACCGCATGCTGCTTGTCCTGCCGCTTCTTTTTCCGTCTTTCGCGAAGGTTTCAGTTTGTCGAAAAGAAATCGAAGACAGTCGAGGTGTCCTCCATCAGCAGCTAGTTCACACGACTTTTCTTCATCACACGGACAATCATTGTCAAAGCAATACTTCAGCATCTCGAGATTACCTTTATCTGCTGCCTGAAGAATCGTCTTTTCATCCCACTCGCAATGTTTTACATCTCTCGCCCACTTGAGAAACTCGAGTTTGTTCGTACAAGCAACTTGCCAGCAAAACCAGGCTTGATCTCTCACTCTTCCACTTATACTTTTCTCTCCCCAACCTGTGTTATTCCACGCCCATTCCAACGTCGAGATGGATGAACATTCGTGAACACACCATTGTAATTTCAATAATAGCTCTACCCCTGCGTACGCAAGCACACTCCAACTCTCTCTATTCACCTTTGAAAAGAAAAACCGATCTGTCCTATTCAATTTCGAAATCACATGCGAGACAAACACATCCTTGTGATGCACCACCAATCCGGTCCACAACTTCGTCGGTCCAAGCTTCAACCGCTCCATATCCGCTCGAGCCTCCGCTGCAGCTTTTTCCCTCTCCTTTTTCTTCTTCCTCTTCTGCGCGCCGGAGAGGTTCTTCCCCATTATTATTCCTTTTCTTTGCCACACAGCAAATGGGGTTTTGTTGTCTCAGTCTGTGTGTTCGATTTTTTCCGATGATGTGAAAAAAATACTCCACTCGCCACTTTAAAAAGCTCACAAAAGAAGAGACTGCTTTTGCCCGCGAAAGGTATACACATACACACTTTAACGACGATAGTATTAAGTGCCACTTGCACTCGTTCTCATCATCATGGGTGGGACGACAGAAGTTAAGGTGCGCGCGCGCACACGACAAAGCTTTCGAAGGGTTTGGGGAGATTCTTTTCTTTTTGTTCGTAACGCCTTTTTTTTTCTCTTTCTCTCATTCGCAAGTTTGGATGTGTGCATGTGCGCGCACGCGTGTACGCGCGCAAATGCGATTTTGGCGCCGCGACGATAATGCGGGTGGATGGTGCGACGACGACCCGCGGTTTTGCACGTAAACCACCGGGGTGGCTTTGAGTAAAAGCGACTTTTATTAGGAGCGTTTTTTTTTCTTAAAATTTTCTTTCTTTCTTTGACCAACCACACAACCACACAGATGATTCACAAAGGTCCGTGGGGCGAGAAAGGTACTCTCATTCCGATCGCCGTGAAGGAGGAGGATTCGAAGAACGATTTGAGAAGGAAAATTGGCGCAGCGACTGGTTTACACCCGAACGACGTGAAGTTACAGTTTGTCAGCGCGGTGCAACTTGGCGCGTCGTCCAAGTCGATGTGCGCCAAGGCGGGCATGTCGCACGGCAACTGCGGGGTGACCGAACGCATCGGTTTAGTAGCGGTAGCGGCGGAGGAAGGGGTGAAGCCGCACAAGCCTCGAGCAACGCCGTGCTTGATCGATAACAGCGGAAATTACGATATTGATGACGCAAAGTAAAGCCGTAAAAAAGTATGAGTGATCGTGATGCGCCGCGAGTACCTAAAAATGCAAGAACTACTAAAAAAACTAAACGCGCGTTTCTATTCTATTCAAAAAAGTACGGGTACGTTTCCGTCCCTTTCTTCTCTTCTTCGGTTGGATGCGCGGCATTAAAACACGAATCGCACCAAAAGAATGGCGAACATACCGCCATATTATCGCCATACGCCGTCGTAGTCGCGTCGTGAATCTCGCAGCACATGCACGGTTTCCGCATCTTCCTGGCTTCCGAGATGACGATTGGATAGTGTTCGCCTGAGAGTTTCGCGGTTTCCAAGTCCATGTTTGCCACTCGCACGTCGCGAAACCGAAGGATGTGATCGCACGATCCTTGATGTCTGTACAAATACGATTTTCCCGGGATGATTTCTAAATCGCTAAACGTTGTCTCGCGCATGTCGCGGCTCGTAAAATTGGACGGTTTGATTTTCTCCTTTGTCTTTTTCTTTATTGACGCGCCGTTTTCTTTTCCCTTTCCCTTTCCGTTTTCTTCTTCGCCTCCTTGATCTTCATCGCTATCGTCCAATTTCATCCCAGGACATCGAATGAAACACTTCTTCGACGCGTCCACGATACCTTTCGATAAACTGACGCTGTTCTTGCTCCTCAAATCGTCGTAAAACACATTCTCGATGAAGAAAAATCCGCTCTCGTTCGCCTCGTTCGCTTCTTTGTATCCGATGTGTTTGCTACTCCTCGCTTTCTCTTTCTCCTTTCGCTTCTTCCCAGTGCCGTTATCATCGTCGCTCTTTTTTCTCAAATCGTTTACCAACCCGTGATTGACCGCCGCTTGCCTGTAATCTGCCAAACACTCAATCTCGTCTTTCAACTGCGTCAATCGGGTATCGCCGTGCACTAAAACCTCGCAATTCAGTTTCGGATACCTCACAAACTGCCAATTATCGTACACTTCCACGTGGAGAATAACGTTACTCTTACTTTTTTCACTCTTCTTTTTCTTTGTCTTCTTCGCGTCTTCTTTGTCTTTGTCTTCTTCTCTCCCTCTTCTCTTCGCCCTCACCGGATGCCTCGCGACGCTCGCTAAATCAATCTCCCTTCTCAATCGAGGCGGCATAACTTTCGTGTGCCATTTCATCATGGACATGGTCGTGGTTATCTGCGCCTGCGAGTTCGTGTTTTCTAAGCACTCGTTTCTCTGTCCTCGCACTTTCATCGCCTTTCCCTCTTTCTTCGCGTTCGACTGCCCAATCGAAAAATCCTCCCCGATGGTGGTCAGCGGGAATTGAATTCGTTCCTTTTCCTTTTCCTCTTCTGCACCGAGTACACTCTCTCTCAAAACGAACGCTCGTTTCTTTTCCAACTCGTTATTCTTGTTGTTACTAGTATCGTCAAACTTTCTCGCTCTCGCTCTCGCCTCGTGCAAAACGTCCTCGCACTCGCTCGAGAATCCGGACACGGAGACTATTCGTCCTCGTTTCTTTTCCATCACCGTCGGAAACGTTCGCTCTATCTTAGGAGCATTTTTTGCATCGATACCCCTAGGATTGAATAAAGAAGTCTCTCTGTCGTCGTCCTCGTCTTCTTTCTTCTTCTTCTTCATCGTTTCGCGACCCGTTTCCTACTCTTAATGACGAATGTAACGCGCGAAAATCTCCATATATTTCTGCGGCGAATTGCGCGAATTGAACGACAAAGAGTAACACATAAACGCGAAAAGGATGACGACGCGAAGACAAAACGATGCGTAAAGACGACCACCACACCGACGGCAAAAAGATGACGATGCAAAAGCGTGAATACGAATGAGAGAGCTCTTTTATGCGCGTTTGTAAAGTCTTTAGAAAGAGTAAAAGAAAATCGTTGCATCACCCCTAAGTGCATTGGAGATGCATTCCGCGCTGTTATTGACATAACAACACACTTTGCGTGGGATATCGAGGCGAAAAGAAAGAAGACTCAGAAAGAAAACAAAGTCATGGAGCTGCTGAAACAACTGAACGCGATCAGAGACGCGACGAACAGAAGTTTATTAATGAATAATAATAGGACGGACAGTGAGAATGTTCCCAACACTATTCCTCCTAGAACTCCTTCTGGCGCCGGCGACGATGTTTCGGACGACGAGGAAAGAATGTGTGAGAAAGAAGAAGAAGAAAACGAAAACGAAGAGGAAAAGAAGATGAGACGGCGACCGTTCAAGTACGCGAAAGCGATATCGCAGATGATGATGCGAAAAGGAGGAGGAAAAGGAGGAGCGGGGACCGACGACGATGAAAATGTTGACGGCGATGATAGAGAAGCGACAACGAGGATAACGTGCGCGTCGCAAAACGGCGTCGCGTGCGCGTTTGGATTTGCAAACGGAGATTTGCTCGTCGCGGACACCGAGACGGGTGAACGGGTGGCGCTGTTTAAAAGAGAGTCCTCCGAAGATGATGATGATGACGACGGCGACGACAAAAACAACGAGAACAACAACAACAACAACAACAATAGCATCACGTGCATCTCGTTTGATGCCACCGGGACGTTTTTGTGCTCTTCTTCGGCGAACGGGACGGTGAGAGTTAGACACGTGGTCGTCGTCGACGACGACGACGATGACGATGACGATGACGACGACGACGACGATGGCGCTCCAAAGACGCCAAAGTTGATAAACGCGAAGAAGAAGAAAAAAGTAATTCGCGTGCACGATGACGTGGACGGCGAGACCTTAGCTGTCACGCACAAATCTTCCGTAAACTGTTGCGTCATCGACCCGAATTTCGCCAGTCGAAGGAACCGGTTCGTCATGTTTGGAGGACGTCAGTCCTCGGAATTGGTTTTGCACTGTTTCGCGAACACAAAAAACGCCTCGCAAATGACAAAAGCAAAGACGATCGTCTTACAAAAGAACGACGGTCCAATCAGAGCCGTAGCCTGGCGACACAACGTCTTAGCGTGGGCCTCCAACGCGGGCGTGCGATTGCGAGACGCGACCGCGCCGGTTGGATTAGCGAGGTGGGAGAAACCGCCAGGATCGAAAGCGAGGTTCTCGCAACGAGATCCGGTATTCGCGTGGAACGATAAGACAGTCACGACGGAAGGGTCCGCGGAGTTGATGTTGGCATGGGCAGACGCCGTGGTCGTGTTTCGGATTCGACAAAGTAGTAACGGCGGTGGTACCGGTAACGGAACTAACTCGACAACAGAAAATAGTAATAGCAAGAACAACAACGCGGGCGGTAGTAAAAACGCAGCGGCTGCGTTAATCGAAAGCATAGCGCGAAGTACTAGCAGCTCGGGCGGCGGGAACAACAAGAACACCATCACCACTGGATTATTAAGAAGTGGAACGCCGCCTCTGAAGAGCGATAATACGGTCAAACGGGTGGAGATTTGTGCGACTTTCCAAACGCCGTATTTGGTGTGCGGTATCGCGCCGTACGCGAGCAAAAAATTGGTACTTTTAGCATGGTGGCCTCCGAGAGAAGAAGACGACAACTATAACGACGAAGTCGAGAAGAAATCAGTATCGTTGTCAAATGTCGAACTCCGCATCGCGGATTGGCGCGACGAGGCATCTTGGATTGACGCCTTGCCTTTAACGACGTCATCTTCAGGCTCGGACGTCGTATTTGGTCCGGTGATATCGCCAAACACGGTGAGCATGTCGCATTACCAACCTACGGATTCAACGTCTTCTTCTTTCTCGACATCATCTGCATCGAACTTGAAATCCATCTCGTTGTTATCAAAGCAGCACGAATACCTCGTCGCGTCCTCGGAGGTTGTTTTAATCGCTAAACAACGGTCCGCGCAAGACACCGTATTCGACGCGCTCCGTCGGCAAAAAGATAACGACGACGATTCAGCGCTAGATATATGCGAAAAATACGAGCACTTAGGTGAACTTCGCAAAGGCGCGGCGTTAGCTGTAGCAGAAGCGTCCGTCACGCGCGCGTTTGACGCTCAAAACTACGCCTTGGCAGCCAAGAGATGCCCGCGCGCGTTGGGGAGAAATCCGGAGAAGTGGCGCTTTTGGGCGAAGAAGTTTGCCTCGGTGAACAAACTCGGCGATTTAGCGTTTTACGTTCCCGTAACTTCCGGTAGTAGCGATGCGGATGGAGAAGCGCCTCTGAAACGGTCGACTTACGAACTCATCTTGATGGCGACGTTGAGCGACCCGGAGACGCAGCCAACGTTTTTAGCTTTAGTGAAAACGTGGCCGGCAAAATGTTTTGACGTCGGTGCTTTGACGAGAGAAGTTCGTTTGAAAGCAGCGAGAGTGAGACGAATGATTTCGGCGCAGTCGATTGATGGATTCTTGGACGATGAGCATCACTATCATCGTCGTCGTCAAGGTAGCAAAGAAGATTCCATTCAAGAAGTAGCGTCCACGTCTTCCATGAACAACTTCGAGGAGTCCAGCGTCATGCCTTACAGCACGATGATTGGCGAAACGCAATCGATATTAGACGAAGCGTTGGCAGAATTGTACGTCATGGACGGTAAAGTTGATCGAGCGTTGGAAGCGTATCTCTCGAACGGTCGACCGCCGACGATTTCGGCGTTGGATTTCATCGACCGGAGAAATTTAGGTGGCTCAGTCCCGATTGATAAAATCGGTGAATTGTTCGTGGCGGATGCAGTGAAAGCGGCGAAAGTTTTCGCGGCGTGCGAGTGTAAGAGTGATGATTTTTACCATCACAACCATCACCACCTCAGCGATATGAGCGAGAAACAAGTAGCGGCGGAGGACGCCATCATCCCGGACTCGATCGTGCTTTCCGAACTCGACCGATGCGACGAGTTTACCGACGAATCCGAGCGACGAGACGCTCAACTTAAGTATCTCGAAGCGTTGTGCGACCTCGATCCGGATCGGTATCACATGCATCACGAAGCGGTGTGTCGACTCACGGCGCAAAGGAACCCGAAAGAGTTGTTGTCGCGATTGGTCAAATCCGCGAGGTTTATTCCAGACCAGTTACCTTTAGAGCTTTCGAGAAGAGAGAAGAAGGACATTTTTGACGCCCAAACGAAGAAGTTCTTCTCTGGAAATTTGAACGATCCAAATGAAACGTACTGTTACGTCCCAGACGCGTACGCGCACGCGTTAGCGAGGAACGGACGCGTGCTTGAAGCGTTGGACGTGATTGTCACTGAACTCGGCGATATTTCAGGGGCGTGCGAATTAGTCAACGCCGTCACCGCGGAGTGCACCGACGAGGAAAAGAAACTGTTTTGGAGGAAAATTATCGAGTTGGCGCAAAAAAGCGATAAAGAAGCAGCACTGTTGTCCTCCTCCTCCACCTCCTCCTCCTCTTCTTCTTTCGCTCTTCTCCTCCAGCGCAAATCTTCCGAAAAGAAGAAAAAGCCGCCGATTTTGTTCAACGCCGAGTTGATTGAAAACGCGCCGATTGGCGTCACCATCGACAAAAGTTTGAAGAAGAATCTGGTCAAAATCGTTTCCGAGACGAGACGAGAGAGCGAAAAGTGGTCGAAAATGCGCGGGAAAGTCGCCAAGGAAAAGATGGAAACCACGCGTTTGCGAGTGGAGTGCGGCACGAGAGCGTCGCCGAGAGACGGGGTTCGATTCGTCGTGAAACCAAAAGAGAAGAAGAAGAAGAAGCAGAAGAGACCTAATGCTGCTGCTGTTGCTGCTGCTCCGAATTAATCTTCTACTAGCATTTGTATTCTTATTGTTATTCGTATTCTTATTAAACTACTCCTGGGTACTTAGCACCGCGCGTCAATACATCGCTTCCCTGTTGCTCTCACGAATTTGCTTCAGATTTTGCCTGCTGACGAGATGTTTTTCAAGCGGCTCTTGCTCATAAAAGACCACAACTACACCTCCAACGACGGCAAGAAAGCGTTGCTGTTGTTCTCGTCGTTGTTTCTTCATGGAAAAAGGAGCAGCAATAGCATCAGCAACGCCGCTTATCGGGGGTGTTCTTCTTCGAAATCATTCTCAACGGTTTCCCCAAACAACGCGGGGAAAAGTTCTTCTGAACAGCATCGTCGTTTCCTCGGGGGCGGGTTAGCGGCGTTAGGGGGCGCGCTCGCCTATTATTCGTTACCGACGAGTGACGAGAACGACGAGAACGATCGTCTCGCGAAAGATCCGAGAGACGATAGATCGAGTTTAACGCCGCACGAAAAGGTTGCCAAATTGCACCATTTTCTGGGCGACGAGAATAGAATTTTAGCGCACGCGAAACCGCTCAAATCGGCAGATGCTCCCGTTCATTTTGGTCTCTTTAGCGACGGCGAAATATCGAGGAAAGAAAAACGACGTTCGGTGAGAAAAGAGTCCGGGGAAACGATCGTTTTGAACGTCCCGGATGCGTACATCGTCTCCGCGTCCACGGCGGCGAGCGACGAAGATTTGGGCGAGACGTTTACGAAGATGTTGGACGAGAACAAAATCGACACTCGACAAGCGACGCAGATGTTTGTTTTAGCGCAGAGAAGATTGAAAAGCGAGAGCGGGTGGAAAGCGTACGTGGATTTTTTACCGAGGAGGATGGATTTAGTGCCAATGTTTTGGACGGAACGAGAGATTGAGAGAGGATTGAAAGGGACGGTGTTGTACGAGATGGTGAAGACGCAGAAGGCGAGATTGAAGGAAGAATACGAAACTGTGGTGAAGGACGCGTTCGATGCGAACGTGTTGCCAAAACTGAAAGAGATCATACCGTCCTCGTCTTCGAGTGTTTTTGTGAGTTTGTTCGGGGGAAACGCCAACGATACTTCTCCGCTTTCTTTCGAGGAATTTTTGTGGGCGAAGGCTTTGTTTTGGACGCGAGCGCTGACCATTCCTATCGAAAACGGTCGAGTCATTGTCGAAGCGTTAGTCCCTCTGGTGGATGCGTGTAATCACTCCACGAAGAAACCAAACGCGCGGTATCAACTCTCGAACGATTTGAAATCCGTGGAGTTACGCGTGCCTTCCAAAATTGAAGACAATATGACCAGCGAAGACGAGATTAAAATAACCTACGGCGTTGAAAATTTAGAGCGAGCTTTTTTCACGTACGGATTCGTCGACGAGGACGTGATGAGCACGATTTTACCGTTCGTTTGGAGCGACGACGAAGATACGAAAACGTACTCGAGTTGCTTAGATTTGAAACGGTTACCGAAAATCGTTCAGTTAGATTTGGAAAACGCTAAAAAAGGTGCGAGCGCGTTCTCCGGCGATCCCGAGGTGAGAGAGGCGTTGCGGATTTTAGGCATGCAAGGCGAACAGTTGGCGATGGAGCTGAGAGCGTTATTAGGGGTTAAAGAAACGTTAGCGTTAACACCTGCGGAGAGAATTTCTAAGCAAGAACGCGCGAATCAACGGAAAAAAGGAAGATTGTTTTCTTCGTTTGGGAGGAGTAAAAAGAATACCGTCGACGCGGATGAAATCGTCACCGACCATCGACGTTTAGAAAATAGAGGATTGAAACGTGCCATTGAAACGGCTTTGAAACATTTAGATGAAACCGACGAATCGGAAGAAAAAATAGGCAAAGGAGAAGAAAACAACAAGGAAAAAGGAGATCCGACGACGTCCGCGCGACGAATGGAAGAGGCGAAACGGTACCGAAAGAAAGTCAGAGAGATTTTACAATCCTACTTAGAGGCGTCGTCGAAGCATTGGAAGCTGTAGTAGCGCACCAGGTAAAAGAGTACTCGTATCGTATAAATATTTTATATAAAAAATTAAAGCTCATCCTTCTTCTCCTCCTCCTTTTCCGCATTCTTCTTTCTCTTCTTCTCATCTTCTTCATAAAACTGCATCTCTTTTGCTAACATTTCGTCGTATTTCTCGTCGCCCCAAGCGGCTCGGGTCAACGCGGCTAAAAGAGATTTCTCGCGACGCGTCCGGAAATCAATCTTCTTGCTATTTCCCTCTTCTTCCTCGTCGTCTTCGATATCGCTCATCGATACGTCCTGTCCTAACTCCCAGACGAATATACCTTCACACACGTCTTCAAACAATCGGCACATCTCCACTTTCTTCCTGATTAAATCTTTGCCGTTGAACCACACCTCGACGCCGTCTTTCGATTTTGCCACGTTCGTTTCGTCCTTCAATTCGTACTCATTATCTCGCAGTACGTCCCCGTACGGCCGCCACTCCGGAGCCGTCGATGCATCTTCCGGTATCGACCTGCCGTAAAACGGCACACCGAGCCGCATAATCTTCCCCCCCGTGAACGAATCCTGCGCGTAATTCAACGTCTGCGTCGCAAACTTCAAATTCGCGTGCCCGTCTCGATCGTCCAAATCGTACGCCATCGCGTGTAAACCATCCGCGAACTCCGAACATTCCAACATCTCCAATATCTGCTCCTGGTTTTCGTTCGGGTAATACGCAATGCTTATCTTCTTCGTCCTGTCGTGCTCCCGAAAATCCTTCTTCAACGCTTTCGCGAACTTTCCCAGATTCCGCCACTCCGTCTCGTCGTTCGGGTACGACCAGTTCAAATCGATCCCGTCAAAGATATCCTCGTACTGTTCGTACAAGAAACTGGACACCGATTTCACGAATTCCTTTCGCATCGCTTTCGTGCTCGTCGCTTTTGCAAAACCGTTCGTTCGTGACGATCCGCCTATCGCGACGTGTATTTCGCACTCGAACCGTTTCTTGGCATTTTTCAGCCTTTCGAGATTCAACGCCGACGGCAATCTGTCCAGCTTCTCCAACCGTCCAAATTCGTCCACCTCGATGGAGAAGAGAACGATCGCGTCTGTCCGCGCGCACAACGCGGAAATGATGCTTTCGGAGGTTGTTTCGTTCGCGATTCGCCAGTCTGGGAGGTACCCGAGAACTTTGATTGGATTCTTCTTCTTCGTCGGGGAAGAATCTCCGTTCGCGAACGCGTTGTGTGCAAAGACGACAAAGACGACGAAGAAAAAGAGAGAAGAAAGGACTTTAGAAGACGCTTCAAAAAAGCTTCTTTTTTCGAAGAGAGAGTAACGACTTCTTCGAGTGCTCCTCCCGCGTACACAAAGCCGCCTTTGCTGATGATCATCCACCCCCATCGTCGCGCGTTCGTCCTTCTGACTTGTCTTTTCTCTCTCTCGAGTGACGACTCCGGAGCACACGCTCGAGCCACTCATTTAGGGTCTTATCTAAACCCTAAACTTTAAGAAAGCTGAAAAAAAGAGGGAAAACGTCGGTCTTTTTTCTCGCACTTTTGAAGCGCTTTGGGGTGTCTTTTCTACACACACTGCTGCGCTTTGTGAGAGAGGACGAGACTTTGAGAGAGCGCGAGAAAGAACAAAAAGCAGACGAGCGAGCGAGAGAGAGAGCTTTTAAACTACTGCTCTCTTTGTTTTGTTTTCGTTTTATTATAGTACTCACAAAACGCACACGTAGAGCGTCACTCTCTTTGTTGTGTTGTTGCATTCTTTTACTTGAGATATAATTGGAAAGAACAATGACGTTGATGCGTTGCGCCGCCGCGACCGCGAACACTCGCACGAACGGCACAAAGATGACGATGAACCAACAAAACGGGAGAGGGTTACTCGCCTCGAAAGATTCTCGAACGCGGATAAAAGTGGTGAGGAAAGGCGCAGAAAAAGCGTGTGTTGGTATTCGATGCAATGCGAGTAAAAACCCTTCCGATGGTGGCAAAAAAGGAGGCAAAAGTGGTATCGCGGGTGAAAAATTAAGAGGCGGGAAAAGAGCTTTGCAAAACAAAGCAGTCTCCGAACCACCTTCGTCTCAAGGACGCCAATCTGATCTCAAGCCTGCGTTTATCTCCCCGTCGCAGTTCACCGAGATGCAGTTGTCGACGTCGCAGATGAAAAATTTGGCCTCGCAACGCCCGACGGATCAAACCTTTGTATCGCAATTCGCCGCCGACGAACCGAGGAAAGGCGCGGATATTTTGGTCGAAGCGTTGGAAAGAGAAGGCGTGGATTGCGTGTTTGCGTATCCAGGCGGCGCGTCGATGGAAATTCACCAAGCGTTGACGCGTTCGACGACTGGGATCAGGAACGTGTTGTGCAGACACGAACAAGGCGAGGTCTTCGCCGCGGAAGGGTACGGAAAGGCCACGGGGAAAATTGGCGTGTGCATCGCGACGAGTGGACCGGGCGCGACAAATTTAGTCACCGGGTTAGCGGACGCGTTGTTGGATTCGGTGCCGATGGTTGCGATTACCGGTCAAGTACCGAGAGCGATGATTGGTACGGACGCGTTCCAAGAGACGCCGATCGTGGAGATTACGAGGCAGATTACGAAACATAACTATTTGGTGATGAACGTGGAGGAGATTCCGAGGATTATTCGCGAGGCGTTTTTCTTAGCCGCGAGCGGAAGACCCGGACCGGTTTTAGTGGACATCCCGAAAGACGTGCAGCAACAAATGAGCGTGCCGTATTGGTCGCCGAAAGTGAGTTTGAACGGGTACTTGTCTCGATTGCCGATTCCGCCGAGTTCGCCGCAAATCGACCAAGTCATGGAGATGATCAAGAATGCGAAGAAGCCGGTGATTTATTCCGGTGGCGGTTGCTTGGATGCCTCCGACGAACTGACACAGTTTGCAAAACAGGCTGGGATTCCGATTTGCTCGACATTGATGGGTTTAGGCGCGTTCCCGGAGAGCGACGATTTGAGTTTGCGCATGTTGGGTATGCACGGCGCGGTGTACGCGAACTACGCCATCGATAACGCCGATTTAATGTTGGCCTTTGGCGTTAGGTTCGACGATCGCGTGACTGGTAAATTAGACGCTTTTGCCTCTCGCGCGTCCATCGTGCACGTGGACATTGACCCGGCTGAAATCGGCAAGAACAAAAAACCGCACTGTTCCATCTTTTCAAACATCAAACCGGCGTTGAGATTGTTGAACGAGAAAATGAGCAGAGAGACAAACTTACCGGACTTTTCCGCCTGGCGAAACGAATGCAACGAACAAAAGAAGTTGCACCCATTCCCGATGCCAAACTTGCAAAACGACGAGATTTCACCGCAAGCGGCTATTCAGTTGTTGTACGAAGTGACCAACGGCGAGGCGGTGATTTCCACCGGCGTCGGTCAGCATCAAATGTGGGCCGCGCAGCACTATTTGTTCGACGAACCGAGAAATTGGTTATCGAGCGGTGGTTTAGGTTCCATGGGCTTTGGTTTACCCGCAGCTATTGGTGCCGCCGCCGCGAGACCGGATAAAGTTGTCGTCGATATCGACGGCGACGGGTCCTTCGTCATGAACATTCAAGAGTTGGCGACGTTGCACGCCGAGCAGTTGCCGGTCAAATGCTTCATTTTGAACAACCAATATTTAGGCATGGTCGTACAATGGGAGGACCGATTTTATAAATCGAATAGAGGACACACGTACTTAGGGTCTCCAGACCACGAAGAGTACCACGAAACGAAAGACGAGTCGATGATTTTCCCAGACTTTGTGACCATCGCAAAAGGATTCCGCGTCCCCGCGGAGAGAGTGACGAAAATGAGCGAATTGAAAGGCGCGATTGAACGCATGGTGAACACGCCGGGGCCGTACTTGTTGGACATCATGGTGCCTCACCAAGAGCACGTGTTACCGATGGTTCCAGGTGGGGGTTCGTTTAAGGACACGATCACCTCCGGCGACGGGCGAACGGCCTCGGATTTAGGCAAGAAGATGGACGGTCTGTAGACGCGATTGAAAGAGAGAGAGAGATAGAGGCGGCAACGCCTTTGACGCTCTCGCCGTTTTTGATCAACTTAACGACGCCTTGTGTAAAAATTATATTTTCTTCATTACTACTTACTGGTACATTTCATCTACATCACATAAAAATACAAAAGCGTTTGCTTGCTATCGATCAATCAATCTATATCGATCGTTATTCTATTTGCGGACTAATTCTATATGCACATGTTTATATTTCTCTATTGTTGCGCGTCTTGTTCTCGCGGTTCGTTCTCGGGGGCCGGCTCTTCCTCCTCCGGCTCCGACTGTAAAAGTGGTTTCGTCGACACTTGAGAATCCATCAAGCCGGCGATTAATCCGTCCTCTTTCTTTTCCTCGCCTCGTTCTTTTGCTTTTTCTTCTTCAGAAGAAGAAGAAATAGAAGGATGCGCCTCTCTGCTTCCGCTCAACAAAGGCGACATTTTTTCCACGAATATCTTCGCCTCCTCCCTCTCCTTGGCGTCTAAAATCTTCCTCTGTCCGTGAACGAAGGACAAAATCCCGTTCCACCCGAACCCGACGATGTTCATGAATGGAATCGTCAAGTGCCTCGGAACGACCCAGAAGTTGAACATTTGCGCGGGTACCCAGACGATCCACAAAGCGCGCATGGTTTCAAACACCGTATCGTTCCATAACGTTTTCAAAGTCCCGTAAAACTCTCCCGCGCTGGTTTTGTTTTCCGACCACATCTTAATCGCCAAGAACGTTGGAAAGTATACAAAAGGCGCGACGAAGAGTTGATCCGCGGCAACGATTGCCCCAGTCGCGCCTGGGATCCCCATCTTTGGTTTCATCACCCCGTACAGCGGTTTCAACATGTGATTGTACAAAGAGTACTGAAACGCGCCTACGTACGCCACGCCGAGCGCGAAGAAACACCCAACCCTCTGATAATCCAAATGCGTGTTCCCTTCCACGAATATTTGGACGAACGCGTCTGAACTGACGCATTTAAACACACTCGTCGCCAAGGCGGCTAAAAAAGGCTTCTCTAAAAACACTTTCTCGTACAAACACATCCAATATTCCTTGTACCATCTCAACGTCGCCGGATGAAACAAAACGTTCGGAAATTTCACCCCGGCGTGACGTAAAGAACTAATCGGGTTCGGTGGTTTCTTATACGCTCTGGCCACCGCATCTATGGTCGCGTAATCGATCACTTGCTCGGTTTTTTGCCAGTACGGGTTAAAGAAATACGACGACGGCGCCGAGGAACCGCCTCCCTCTACTCCCGCTTCCGCTTCCGTCGTCGGATGATTTTGTTGATTCAAACGTTGTTGTTGGGTCCTTCTGCTCAATTTACTATTACTGCTACTAAAAGACGACCAGTACTCGTTCAAAGTCTTCCTCGCGTTTTCGATCCGACCAAACGCGCTGGTAGGAGTAGTACTACTACTACTCGTACTCGTCTGTTGTGCTCCGTAAAAATCCTTCTTATTCGAGCGAATTTGTTGTTTTGCAACCACGTCTTCTCCTCTGTGTACTCCTCCTCGTTTCATCCGTTCGACGACGAGTTTCCTCGCGTCTTTGAGAACCTCCGAGGCTGTTCGTTTCGTGCTCATGAATAATCTTCTCGTCGTGGAATCTTTCCCGTGGGGGAGCCGCCAACGAGTAATCCGAGCAAGAAGAAGACGAGATAAGAGATGCACAAACGACGACCGCAAAGAAGATGAACGCAAAGATGGGCTGTATAGCGCAGGTGTGCGTGTCGTGCGCGTAACGGAGAAAGAAAGTAAACCTTGTTTCGTATAAAAAATGGTGGTGTTAATGGTGTCTTATCGCGCTTAAATTCTCGTTTTTTGTGACGTCTACCACTTGGAAAATGTGAGAAAATACGCGAAAGCGACATTAATGATGCGGCGAGAAGAAGATCTCTTTAGCTCTCTCTCTTTTTCTCTCGCTGTAACACTACTACTTTACTCCTCTGTCATCACAGGTCTAGTTGTTGCCCTCTTGTTCTGTTTATTTCTGTTTTGAAAACGCGCGGACGTGGAAGCTCAGGGTGACCTTCCTATGCGGCGGTTCTTCGTGTACTCCTACTCCTTCTCCTCCTCCTCTTTCTGCGCTCGCTGAAGCGCTTGTTTTTGCCACGGTGTTGTTCGAGTTCCAATAGTTGCGCGCGGCATTTAAGGACGCATCTGTTTGGTGGAACCCGGACGCGCCCATTTTTAGGAGGAGTTGAACGTCTTGCGAAGACATCGGAACGGCGCGTTCGATGATTTCGCTACTACTATTACTATAACTACGACTACTACTTTCAATTGGCGCTAAGGACGTCAATTCTTTGAGTTGCTTTTCGACGCGTTCGGATTTGTTGTCTTCGATGTTGAGACAAATAACCCCGCGTTCTTTCGCCTCGTTCGAGCGCAACTCCTGTAAATGCAAAGGCGACGGAGAGACGACGAGGAACGTGCCTTTTTCTTTCATCGTTCTTTCGATTTCTTTTCCGTTTCGAGGCGCAAAGACGCTCAAAGAAATGTCGACGCTGTCGTCTTCCATCGGCACGTCGTTCGCGTCCGCAACGGCAAAGAAGAATTCCGCCCCGTTTACTTTTTCTTCTAAAATTCTTTCATCTTCATTAGCAGTAGTAGTTATCATCATTCGTTTCGCGGCGACTCTCACCGCTTCTTTACTCGCGTCGATGCCGATAAATCTAAATCGAACGTTCCGTTTCCTCGCTCTTTCGCGCAGCGATACGACTTCATCGTTTTCCCCAAACACCAACCACCTCGAAATCTTCTCCAACCAGTACCCGTCGCCGCACCCGATGTCTGCAATCGTAACAAAAACCACTTCTTCCGCCTCTTCTTCTTCTTTCCTCTTATTGTTCTTCATCTCGAGCGCTTGTTCCGCTCGCGCGCGTTTCTTCGCCTCCAATTTTTTCCGTCGAGGACCAACTTTAAAGCCACTATTAGTATTCCCATCCTCGGGATGATGTTGCGTTTTCTCGCTCTTCTCGCTGTTGCTACTCTTTATACCATTGCTCTTCTCATCGTCAGCGTTTTCCTCCTTTTCTTCGCTTTCAAGGCATCGAGACACCGCCTCCAGCACTTCTCGTTTCAGTTTCTCTTCGAAGAGAAAATCAAACGTTTTAGAGTCGAGAAACTGTTTCCGGCTTTGTACCATCTCTCGAGTATCTCCTGTTACTGTTCTTGTCGTCAGTAAGTGCGCGAATCCTTCTCTCGCGATATCTATCGAGTGCTCGTTTGGGCAGCGTAATGCCATCGAGTGCTTCGTCAACGGTTTTGCGCACGTGGGACATTTGAACGGCGAAAAGGAGGAGGAATGAGAAGCGTACGAAAAGCATTTCACCTCGTTTCTTTTACTACTGTTGTTTCTTCCTTTTTTCCTCTGAGAAGCGATTGTTGTCGGGAGGAGGAAAGAAGAAGACGACAGTAACATCTTAGTAACGTCTTATTCTCTGAGGAGAAAAGGGAGTTACGAAGGGGAGAAATACAGACTCATTATTAAAGAGTAAGAACGAAGCACTTACGAGTAAGAAATACGCACTCATCGAGCTAAACTTGAGTAAGAAATACAGACCTACACCCTAAACTCTTAGTACGTACTTCTTACTCTCTTCTGCCTGCTTGTGAAAATGCATCAGATTTTTTTCCCGCCAAAATCTCTCCTCATTAAAAGCAGATACAAACGTAATTTACTGCGCGCGAATAATAAACTCTCGCCTTTCACGACGAACGCCTCCTCTCTCTTTCTCGAATTATTCAAAACTCGACCTTTACGGCAGAGAAGAGTCAGAAGAGAGATGAAGAAAAAGAAGCTTTCAGAGAAGGAAAACGATGAAGAAGAAAAAGATGAATCTAAAATCGATTCATTTTTGCATCCAATCGATGCGTCGTTGACACATCTCGCCTCGAAAATCGAACGAGTCTGCTTCCCGTCTTTACGAGCGAGAGAGATTCTAGGCGAAGAAAAAGAAGCGAGCGATGGCGTGGTGCGTTTTTATTTATACATATTCTCTCTCTCTTTCGAAGAACGTTTCATTAAGCGCTACTTTTATTTCTTTTCTCTCTCTCTGAATTGATCTCTCTAACGAACTCTCTCTCTGATATATAGACGAAAAACCTGTGGCATTGCGTCATCGCGTACGTCGTACTCACATCTCACGCACACACAAACGAGTACTTCGTGAAGAAAAATTTAGGGGACGTTTTGATTCATTTTCGCGTGAACGCGGCGGATTTCTTCACCGCGTGTCGGACCTTCGCGTGCGTGTGCGCCAAACCGCTGAGGAAGATTTTGAGGGAGGAAACGAAACATCCTCTTTTGAAAGGAGATGAAAGGGACGAGGACGAGGACGAGAGCGAAGAAGGAGATGAAAACGCGAGGAAGAGACAGAAAACCGAGGACAAGAAGGACGACGAGGATACAAAAACGAAGAAAGCGCCGACGAGAAAAACGAAATCTCCGAAACTCAACGCGGATGATTCCGAGGACTTGGAAATTGCCGAAATGAAACGATTGGAGCAATTTTTAGGCATGGATAATTTGCGAGCGTCGTTCGCGTTTAGCAAAGTCATCGCGACAAAGTTCGAGCAGTTTTGTAAGACGCACTTTCGCGTGGACGAAACGTTGGGACGAGCGTATTGTCGGTTCGCGTGGAACGCGTTTTCGTTGACGAAAGTGAAATTAGGTACGAGCTTGTTCGAAGACGAGGATAACGAGGAGGACGGCGACGACAAGAAAGCGAAAGAGAAACCAAAGCTGATGTTGTCCTCGAGACATAAAAAGAGGAAAGGCACGTACGCGGAAAAGAAAGAGACGATTAAAAAAGAAGAGGCCGAAAGAAGAGAGAGCAACAACAAAAAAGTCTTGTCCCATACCACACACGCGGGAGGAGTACCGAATTTGTACGAGCAGTTTCACCTTCTCGTCGCGATTCAAGCGTTCGCGTTAACCAATGCCCCGGAAACGTGTTTAAGAACGAGCTTGGAAAACATGCTCTCGATGACGGAAAAGGATCCGGAAACCGGCGAGCCTTTGGCGCTGGAATCTTTGTGTCGATCGAGCAAGACGAAGCTCGCGAGCTGTCAGAAAATGTTGAAGAACATCGAAAAGTTGCACGAATCTATTTTGAAAGAGAAGAACACGTTGAGAAAGAAGTATTTCGAGAAGAATAAGAAGAATAAGACGGCGATGGAGAACGTCAAGTTAGCTTCGGATATCTTTGAACGCGAGTACGTGGAAGCGGTGAGAGAGAAATTCGGATGTCGCGCAATCAACGAGAAATTGTACGTGCCGTTCCTTTTAGCGGAAGAAGAAATAGATGAGGAGAAGCAACGAGAGAAAAATCTTCCCGCGCCGTTTGATGTGCTCAAAGGCGATTTGCGAGAACAACCGATTGGTTTTGCGCGACTGCGAGCCGCAACGCCGATGCACAAGAAGGATAAAAGTTTCACGTTTCGAACCGGATCCGCGGTGGAAGCAGCTGTAGCAGTAGCTACTGCTGCTACTACTACCGCTGCTGCGACGAATACTACTAACAACATCGGGGGGACTTTTATTCCGCCTACGCCGCAATCGCCGTACGCCGGGTTCAATAAAACTGTCGCCGGCGTGGCGGTTGATTATAACAACGTTCAAAACACGCCGATTTCAAACGTCATGTACGGCGTCGAATGGATCGATCGAATCGTTTCGCCATCATCAAACAACGTTGATAACACGCAGCAAAACGACGAGACTTTACGTTTACTCCGCGAATGCATCCGAACAAAGAACAACGACAAAGATAAACTCCAAGACGCGTACGCGCGCGCCGAGCGTATGATTACCAAGTGCAACACGCTCACTCGCGAAGATGCGTTCACAAATCTCAACGCCGCTGCGAAGCGAGGCAACGTTTCGAAATCACTCGATAACATCGTCGACAACAGGGCGACGGATGCCTTGGCCGTGTTCAAATACTTCTTTCGAGCGATTTTGAGAGACGAAATCAATCGCATGGAGGCGACGACGACGATGACGACGACGAACGCAAACACCATCTCTGATTCGACGAAGCGTGCGATATCGATGCTCGTGGACTCGAAACGATTCGTCGAAGTAGTCGTCGCCTTATCCGTCGAGGTAGTTTCCGTCGCGCGAAACGGAGTCCATTTGAGCACGAGTAGTGGAATCTACGACGTCGGTCCAAGTTTCACCGGGAATGGCGGTAATCGCGCGATTACGTTGCGCTTTCCAGCTATTCCCAACGCGATTGGTTTAAACGCGTTTGATGTTTTGAACGGCATCGAGCCGTTCGTGAGATCGAGACCGGAAATGCCGCGAGAAATTAGAGCGTACTTTGGTCGAATCGAAGAGTCTATGTTAGAAAAGTTAAGCTGGAAAAAAGATTCGAGTTTGTATCCACTTTTGCGCGTGGCGACGACGAAGAGCGGCGCGAAGAAGAAGAACATCGGAGAGACCGCTGCGATTGCTGCCGCTGCTGCTGCTGCTGCTGCAAAGAGCGAAGATAATATTACGAACAACAACAACAACAACGACAACAACGACATCCACTCAAACAGCGCCAATCAAATCGCCGCCGTACTTCTCGGTGGCACGTTAGCATCCGGGCAAAAAGTCACCAAACCGCTCTCAAAACACCACACAGCGCGATCGTTAACGCATATGCAACAATTCGATCGCAATGTTCTCGGGAAAGGAGGAGGAGGAAGAGGAGGAGACTCGAATGATGACTCTCCGATTGATGAAGAGAAGAAGAAGGCGTTAGATGTGGCACAAATGGCACATACCGCGTTGCGTTCGCCGCCTCGAACGACGACTATTATTGGTAGTGGCCATATGAGCGCATTTTCCCCTTTGAAAACAAGCGCGTTTACGGCGTTTTCAACTCCGGCGAGACGAGCGTCCGATAACGCGAACATGGGATCATCGTCCTCAGACGTAGAGCGAATCAGTGGGATTGCGCACGCGCAAGAGCAGCAGTATAATCGAGCGGTTTCCTCGCCCGGCGTTGGTGCGAAAATACCGTTACCGTTACCAGACAAGTACGCCGTAGACGACGACGACGACGATGATTTCGAAATCGACGACGAAAAGCGTCGCGCGAAAGCCTCCTTGGACGTTTTTTTCGCCAAAGTCCTCCGATTAGCCGCCGTGCGTTTAGCTGATATTTGTGCCCGGCTCCACGTCAACCAAGAAGTCACCCGACGCGCGTTCCAAATCTGCGAATTCGTCGTGTTTGAAAAAACCTCTCTGCTGTACAATCGACATCTCGATCAAATCATCTTGGCGTCCATCTACGGCGCGTGCAAAATCGCATCCAGCGAACAAGATCGAAACGTGAAATTCAAAGACATCGTGTATCGATACCACAAACAACCGCAATGCGTGGAAGAGGTGTTTTGGAGCTGCCCATTAACGGTGACCAATCCCGGGTTGGAAGTCGTCAGTCGCGGCGATATCATCGCGTTTTACAACAAGCAGTTTGTCCCGAACGTCAGGCCGTTCATGTTGCAGTTACGAAAAGGAGGAGGAGGAGGAGCAGGAGGAGGAAATTCTGACGACGCGCTCACGACAAAATCGCAAAAGACGACGACGACGACAACAACGACGACAAAAATGACGTCGACGCCGAAACGACCAAAAGCAGCAGGGACGACGATGACTGCCATTCAAAGCACGCCGAACCGATCTCGAGTTCACTTCGATTCGGAAGCGTTGCTCAAATCCCCCATACGGGAGGTGAAAGGAACCGCAGGCGCCGGGAACGTGTACGTCTCGCCAATGCGTCCGGAGACGAGAGAAAAAGCCTTCGTACACTCAAACAACAGGGGAGGCGTCCACGACGATGAGAATACCAACGCCGCTCTTCTTCATCACACGTTCGCTTCGCCGGCGAGAAGAACCGCAGGCGGGGGCAGAAAATCTCCGTCGGATACCAAAACCGGGAACATAATCGCGCTCGTCGGTCAAAGCGACTTTCACGAAATCAACGAAACTTTGAGCCAAAAGAGCAAACAAGACTAGTAACATTTCGAGCTGCTCTCTCATCCGTCTCTTTCCTTCCTTCCTGTTAGTGTTATTATCATTATTGTTATTATTGTATTATCGTAAATACGTGTTGCACTGTTGCTTTTCGCCTCAGAAATTCTACGGAACACTTCTCCAAGAAGAAGAAGACAAAGAACATAATGAATGAAGCTTTAAACGTTCGAATTTCAGCAACGAAAACGTTACATTCCGTTTCTTCTTCTCCTCTGCCTTTTTCCTCGCACGTCCATCTCGTGTCCGTAAAGGACAGCCCGACGGCGTTTCTCTTCGCGCATTTCGTGCACGAATGCCTCAAAATCCAACGCAACGACACGAACGAAGACGAGGAAAACTCTGACGATGATGAGAACAACAAAGACGAGGATACGAAGAACGAGAGGAACGCGACGAAAACAACAAAAACGAGCAGCTCGAGGACATCGAAAAGAAAAAGAGCTGCAATAGTGTTCGTGGAAACGATGAAACCGTTCGAAACTTCAATCAGTCCGCACTTGAGGAGGAAAAAAGCTGAATTTTTGTACCAAAAAAAGGAAAAATTTGGGATCGAATCCATCGATTGTTGGTCGACACCAATGGCGTTTAATTTCAACGATGACGATGATAAAGAAGAAGACGAAAAGGAGGAGAATGTGTTTACGGTGAATGGCGCGCGTTCGAGTGCAACGTCGAGTTTAGATGGTTTGTATGATTTGATCGCGAAGAAGGTATCGGGGACGGTCGGCGACGATACTATCGGAAGAACGATGGAAGAGTGTAGCAGAAATGGTGGTGCGAGTATTTTTATCGACTCGTTGGACGTGTTAGCGGCGAGAACGAGCGAGAAAGCGGTCGTGCGGTTCCTCGTGCGGTTGAGAGCGATGGAGAATGTGGCTTTAGTGACGGGGTGCCAGGCGGCGGAGGACGTCGAGGATGGATTCTTAGACGAGGACGACAGAGAGCGCGGGACGATGCAATTACTGATTGAAAACTTAGCCGACGTGACGTTGACGACGTCCAAGTTACCTTCCGAAGGTGGTAATAAAGGTGAGTTGGTCAAGGTTGTCACGAGACATCGAACGGTGGATTCCAAGTATTTAGACTGGGACGGGAGCGTCGTGGATGGAAATAGAACTTTATTGGACGAAGAGAATGGTGGCAGTCGACGACCGGGCGGAAAGTTTTCGCACGTCACTGCTGGCGTTAGTAGTGGTAGAAATTTTGACGACGACGACGACGACGAGTTGACGTTCTCTTTAACGACTGAGTGCGTGGCGACGATTTCAGAGCTCGGCGCGAAATGCGAGCGATATAGTTTCAGCTTGTAAGTAGAGAGTATAGAAGAGTTTTTAGCTCATAATACACACATACTACGTAGTTATTTCAACTTAAAGAGAAGTTTAATACTCATGTATTAGAATTTACAAATGCTTATTAATCAAGTTTAATACTATTCTGTGTATATATTATCTATTCGTCGAGGTCCATGGGAATCGCCAAGGCGTCGTTATCTCGTCGGTCGTTTTCTTCTTCCGATTTTGAAGAAAGCGAATCTCTTTTGGCGGCAACATCTCTATCCTCTTCATCGTCGTCGTCTTCGTTGTCGTCATCATCATCGCCGTCATCCAAATCTTCCTCCAAGTTAATCGACCCGCTCTTAATCGCTGGATCGTTTTCTATTAAATCCTTATCCGCCTCTTCGTCGTAAAATACACCTTTGTTTGCCTCGAGAGACATCGAAAACCGGCTCGTCTTCTCCTCTTCAACCTTCGCCTGCCCGTCTTTCTCGCGTGCAGTAGAAGGCGGCAGGGCATCGCCGTTCCCGTCTTCTTCTAAAGAGTCTCGTTCGTCGTGTTGATCTAACATCTTCCTCGCCGCTTCGTTCGCCGCGTCGAGCGCATCGAGCTCGGCTTCCGCATCCGCCAGTCGTTTCTTCAACGCTCTCGATTCCTCGTCGTCTTCTTCCTCCTCTTCTTCCTCCTCCTCTGGAATCTCCTCTTGCGTGATTTTCAACTCCATCGCGGCCTTTTGTTCCGCTTCCATGATCAAATCCTCCTTCGCTTTCGACGCTTTTCTCGCCTCTTCTTCTCTCTCTTCTTCGAGCTCCAACTCCGCCATGCGAGCGGCTTCGTTCGCTTCCTTTTCGGCTTCTTGATCGTCGTCGTCGTCGTGGTTAGTATTATGAATCGCTTCGGAGTTCCTTCGCGTATTTTCCTCGAGCTCGTCGTCTCTTTCGTCTTCCTCGTCTTCGTCGTCCGTGTCCGGCGCCAGTCGGATGTGCTTCCCTCTGACTTGTTCGTTTTGTTCTTCCTCTTGGTGTTGTTGTTGTTGCTGTCCGTCGTCGTCGTCGTTTTCATCGACGAGTACTGTTGGATTCTTTCGAGGTCGTCCACGCTTCTTCTTCCCGCTCCCGTTGTTGTTCATGTTGTTGTTGTTGTTGTTGTTGTTGTAATTCGGCGTCGCGCGACCGTTTCGTCCGTAATACTCTTTCGGGGTCTTGGCGAACGTTTTTATCCTGCGACCGTGTTGATCAAACTCGACGCCATCGACGTCCCAGATTTCCTCATCTTCGGCGTCGGAATCGTGCAAAGGAGCGCCGTTTCTGGCGGTCATCAACTGATCCAACGAGTCTCGTCGTTCGGCGCCGATTTTGTTGAACTGTTCCGTCGGTCTCAATTTGAGCACCCTGAATGTTTCCGACGGGCCTCCGGGCGTTTTTCTTGGCCACATTTTGTTTCGGGTTTGCCGTTGCGTGGCTTTGATGGTCGGTAACGATCCATGGACGCGCTCGTACACCTTCTTCTCGCCTCGCCAATACTCCAACGGTTTTTGTCTTTGGCGCGAACTTTTGCGCACCTTTTGTGAGCCGCCTGTTAAATCTTCGACGACGATGGTTTGTAAACCGCCAAAGGCTAAAGATTTTCTTCTGGCCATTTCTTCGCGCAAGCGTTTGTGCGCTTCACCTCTAGGTTTGCGAATAGGGAATCCTTCCTCATCGAACGCGCGGTCGTCAGCGAATTGACCGCCTACTAAATCTTCTTGGTCAAAGTCGTCGTCGCCGGCTTCGAATCCTCCGCCAAACTCGTCGTCGTCGTTGTTCAAGTTTTCGTTCAACATTCCCACCGGTTGCACTTGCGGTTGCGACTGACCGCCTGCTGCCCCCATGTGCGAGACGCCTTGCCAATCCGGACTGTCTTGATGCAAAACAGCTTCGTCTTCTCGTCCCGGGATGTTGAACATGTTCACCAGCGCTTCCGCAGCCATCGGCGTGTTGGTCACCTCCCCGCCGCTCCCCATGCTGCTCTTGCGTAACATTTCTCGTCGTTTCTCTAATTCCATTTGCTCTCTCTTCAGTCTCTCCTCTTCGATAGCTTCGGCTAACACTCCGCCTTCTTGCATGTGCTGCTCGCGAAGCAATCGTAACTGCGAATTCATCTCCATCGAAACTTTTCTCTGTTGTTGTCCTTTCGCGTGCGGACTCTTCGGTCGAAACATCGGTTGCGCCGTCCTGTTCCCGTTAAAATCGTACCCGGCAAATCCTTCGTTCTCGGCGAACGACCCGGCTCGATCGCCGTCTCTCGATGCCGCCGCCGAGTGTTCGCCCTCACCAGTAAAATTCGTCCCGTCCAACTCCTCGACCACCATCGCCGTTCGTCTTTTCTTCGCTCCTCCATCCGGAAGCGCTGCTCTCCCCAAACTCTCCGCGGGCGCTTTCATCACCAACACGAACGGTCTCGGTTTCACTTGTCGCCCGGTGCCTTTTCGTTTCCGTAACCGTTCCATTCGCGAAGATGACATCGACGAATGTTGGGTTAGATTTTGATGTCGCCTTCTTTGCGCTCCCGCTTGGTCCGTTTGATTCCCCCAAGAGGTCCCAAAGGGTAACTTATTCCCTTGGCCATTAGTATTCGACGATGTTTCTCGTGCTTTCTGTTGCGCCGCTCGTTTCCTCGCCGCTCGCAGTTGCGCTAATCTCGCGCCTCCTTCCACCACCGGTGGGCGTCCGGATTGGAAAGACACTCGTCTTTGTTGTTCGTTCATGTTTTCCATCTGTTGGTGTTGGTGTTGGTTTTGTCTGTACACGAGAGACCGGGAGGTGGATTTTAACGCGGATTTGATTTGCGTCGTTTGTCCATTATTGTTGATGTTATTGTTCATCGGTTGTGCGCCCAGAGGTACCCTGATGATGCGTTTAAAGAGAACGAGAGAGAGAAGATGCGATAGTTTCCCCAAAGCGTGAGTAATAATACAGAGAGAAGCAACAGAGAGGAAAGGAACGAAGAATGGAAAAATTCAAATTTTGAAACGGATCGATTGAAAAGAATGTGAATTGTTCCTATGTTTACCTTGAAACGACGCCCAGAGGAGGATTTGGAGGAGGGAAAGGGACGACGGTATCATCGTTCCTCTCCATGTTGAACTCAGTCTTTTAACGCGCAAAACGAAGAGATGTGGTAGAGTATTTCGTGCGGTTTTTACTCAATTATACTGACGAGAAATTTGAATTTTGAGGGGGAACTTAGACACCAATATTTAGGGTTTTTGAATTTTTGAGCATTGGGTTCAGTTTCGAACAACAAACAAGCGTAGTGATACCACATACGTGTGTCGTGTTTATCAGTAGATAATATATATATATATAAATAATTAAAACGTGTAGATGTGTGTAACTCTTCTCTTTTCCTTCTTCTTTTCCGAGGAGGTTGTTCCTTCCTCCTCCTCGGTTTTAGTACAACTTTGTTTGCCGACTTTGACGCGCGGTTAGTCAGATTTTTTATTATTACTTGCGGGTCCACGGATCGAATCCATCACCATCCGAGGATGACGCGCCGCCCATGGCCATTTGCGTTTCGTCGTCGTCGGGGTACCCAGAAGCGATGTCTTCCTCGCCAAACCCGATTCGCGCCACGTCGTCGCTATCCTTGTTGTTATTAAAATCAATCACGGACAACTTTTCCAACGCGTCCTCCGCGGAGGTGCGGTATTGCGTGCTCTTCGCCATCGAGCGCTTCTTCGCCTCTTCCATTTGTCTTTGCTCCTCCTCCAACTTGTACTGTCTCTCCTTGGCAACCTTTTCGATTTCCATCTGTCTTTGGTGCGCTTCCAACACTTTCTGTTCTCTCTCCGTCTCCGCCGCTTCCGCTTGCGCTTCCGCCTTTGCCAACTTCTTCTCTTCGATTTCGCGCTCGGTTCTCGCCTCTTCGTATTCCTTCGCCAATGAAACTTCCAGCGCCGCGGCGCGTTGCTTGGCCGTGTGGGACTTCTTCTTCGTCTCTTCCAACGCCGACGAAGCGGCTTCTTTCGCGGCTTCGACTGATTTCATCGCGTGTTGCACGTGCAAGTTGAAATCTTCCTTGGTTTTCCCAAGCATGTCAAACTCGTCTTCGACTTTACGTCCGGCTAATCGAGAAATGTCTTTTGCGTTTTGCACTTTTCTCTTGGCAACTTCTTGAACTTCTTGGATCTTCTTTTGCGCGAGTTCGGTGATGTCGTCGACTTTTTGGGCGGCGATTTTCGCAACTTCTTGCGAGTGCTCGTAGTTCGCTTCCGCTTCCGCTCTTCTCGCCGCGGCTTGCTTGACTTTCATGGCGGCTTGTTGCGCCGCTTCTTTCGCACGTTCCATGGCTTTACCGCCGTCGCCGAGCGTCGGTTTGCACGTCGTCGCGATGTGTTTCAACTCGACGAGTTTCTTCAATCGCGCGGCGTTGACAAACTCTTCCTTGGATTTGCGTCCCAAGGTGGAAAACAACTCTTTTCTGGTGATGTCCGGCGATTGGTTCGCCGCTCTCCCGATGGCTTCCTCCAACGCTTTCGTGTTGATGGTTTGCTGCTGCTCGCCCATGGACGCTTCACCTTTGGAACCACCCATATTTCTCTTGAGCGTTTCTTGCGCCAAGTGTTCGACTTTCGTGACGTCGTAGTACTTATCCGCGGCGCCGTTCTCAATCTCCAAAGCTTCTTCGTCCGTTTCGCTCATATCAGAAGAAGTCTCGCCTCGTTGGATCTCCAACGCGGATTTCTTCTTGGATTTGGAGCCGTCGCCTTTGTAGACTTTCTCAATCGCTTCGCGTTCCAACGCTTTTTCGCCGTCTTGCGCGAGCTTTAACACCTTATCGGTTCGAGTTTGTTCTTCGGTTTGTTGTTCATGTTCTTCTTCTTCTTCTTTCATTTGTTCTTCTTCTCCTTCGTCGCCTTCGTTTTCGTCGTCGACTTCTTCATCGACGTGAACGCCCATGGATTTGCCCAATCCGGCGGCAACGTTTAAGTCTCCCTTCTTCGTCGTCGACTTCTTCTTATTCTTCTTCGACAACATCTTCGTTTGCTGCGGTAAACCCAACTGCGGCATTTGTCCCGGCTTGACCGGATCTTGACTCGATTGTTCGCCGCCAACCATTTTTTGCAACAAAGCGAACACCCCGGTGTGCTTGATCTCTTCCTCGGCGACTTCAACCAACTCTTTCTCTTCGGATGCGTTTGGCAACGCTTCTTCCAACAACATGCGTCGAGCGCCTTTGGAGGCGTAAGTAGACTTGTCGTCGTCTTTATCGCCGCTGCTGCTCTTGCGTTCGTACAAACGTTCTCTCTGGTTGTTGTTGTTGTTGTTGTCTCTAGAAGAAGAAGAAGAAGAAGAAGAAGAGGAGGAAGAGACGGATCGTCGCTCGTCTCTTTCCGTCTCTCTCTCCACGAACTCCTCGTCGTCGGCGTCCGAGCGAAACTTTTCCCTGTACCCGGAAAAATTCTTGCTTGGACGTCGATGGTCCTCGTCCTCAGAAGCGCTGCTGCGGCTGCTGCTTTTCTGATCCGAAGACGACGATTGCTTCTTCCTCGATGATTGGGGTCGGTGCTTTTCCTCTTCTTCGTCCTCTTCGTCGATATCGTCTTTGGCCAAAGTCTTCGTCAACTTCTTCTCGAACCTCGCGTCCTCTCGCTCTTCCACCGTTCGCTCCCCGTCCGAAGAAGAATCCTCCTTTGCCTCCTCCAAATCATCCTCTTCTTCGTTCGCGAATTTCTTCGTCTCCTTCATCCGTTTTTGCATGTCGTTGAACTCTCGCAAAAACGTATCCGTGTTTTTCGAGGAATCGATTTCTAAATCTTCATCGTCGTCCTCTTGATCCTCCTTCTTTCCTCCGTTCGCATTCTTTAATTTGGATAAAAACGCGTTCGCTTTGGCGTATTTCTTATCGTCTCCTTCTTCTCTCTCGCCCATTTCCGACGCTTTTTCTCCCGGTAACAAGGAATACGTCTTCTCGTAGTCACTCAGGGCGGATTTCCCGCACGTGTCCACGATCAAACTTTTCATGACATCGATTTGATCGGAAACGCCCAATAAAGACATCGGAGAGCCAGATTTGAACGCCGCGTCGATGTTATACGCTCCGCCGTTCTTTTTACTCGACGAAGAAGCGCTCAAAGCGAACGCGCCGAGAGATAACGCGCAGATGAATCCAACGCTTTTCGTCGAGGATGATGAAGATGAAATCTTCCCGCGGCTCGTCTTTAATGGTAATGTTGCCGTCTTTTCTTCCTCTAATAAAGAGAGACGTTCGCCAGTATTCTCCTCTCTTTTCAACAGATGACCCATCGTGCCAATGGTGTTCATGATGATGTATGTGCTTTTATAGTGTGTGTTCTCTCTCGCGAAAGGCGACCTTGATCTCTCTAAAGTAAAGTGATAGCCGCGTTTCGTTTCCCAAGAGAGAAAGTTTTGACGGAAAACACTTGAGAGAAGAAAAAAAGGAGTTTTGGGGGTTTAGGGTTTATATTATTTACGAAAAAATGTGAAAAAAATGCAGAAAATGTTCCTTCCCCTCTTTTCCTCTTTTTTCGTCAATCGTCGACCCGTCAAATCAAAAAAAACGGCCACTTTCTCCAACGAGGAAAAACAATATTTAAGATCTCACTCATGAGACGAGAGAAAAAAGAAGACAAAGAAGAAGACAAAGAAGAAGAAGAAAAAACCGAAAGGGGGCGAAACGCGCTCAAAAGAAAAGTAATTCGGAAGTTTTTCTTCCGCTTTTAGTACTACGCGTCGCGTGATGACGACGTTGTTGTGGGATTTGATCGTGAAGTGCGACGATATTTGTTTGACTCATATTTTACCGAGATTGAATCAAACTGATATCAAATTCTTGTACGAGGTGAATAAAGAGACGAGAAAGTTGGTGAAGAGATCAACTCGCGCGGATGACTTGAAAAAGGGGTTTAAAGTGAAAGAGATGTCGTCGATATCGACTTTGGAAGTAGCGTGGGAGAATAAATCGTCGTGGCCGAGTCACTGGTGGAAAACATGGTTCTGCTCTCGAGTTGCTCTAACGAATAAACTCGAGTTGCTCAAGTGGGCGCGAGAGGAGAAAAAGTGTGAGTGGGATGATAGGACGATTGATGCGGCCGCATATCAAGGTAATCTGGAAATGGTAAAGTATTGCGTTGCAAATGAGTGTCCTGTCGATACGGGAGCGTGTGCAGAAGCTGCCTTACACGGTCATCTCGAGGTACTCAAATACTTACGCGAAGAAGCGAAAGCGCCTTGGGATTGGAGAACTGCCTATTTGGCGGCTGAAAACGGTCATCTTCATATACTCGAATATCTTGTTGAACGTAAGTATGATGAATGTGACAAAGATGCGTGTACGTTGGCGGCCAAGTTCGGCCACTTAGACTGTTTGAAGTACTTGCACGAAACCGCCAAAGCGCCGTGGAACTCTCAGGCCGTACGCTACGCGCACGAGAACAACCACCCCGAGTGTTTACAATACCTCCTCGACAACGACTGCCCTTTACCACACGGTTGGCGATACGAACATGGAGAGCTGCACACATCGTAATAATCATCATCTACATCATATTAAACACACGTACATTTTACATGCTTAATACACATGTGCACTTTTTAAAGATATTTTTCTCAGAGATGTAAAAAAGTGCGAAAAGACTTCTTAAAAACAGACGCGCGCTTAGCGCGCGTGTTCACCCGCGTTCGCGCTCGAAAAGAAAGAGACGCAGTGCACGCGGACAACCCTTTTTTGCTTTCGATGATGTAGTCACAGAGAAGGGATTTTATGATGAGTAGTCCTGATTCTCTCAACGAGATGATACATTGGATAACGGAAGACGTAACGAACGACACCTCCATCGCTTTGTACGCGTTCGAAGAAGAACGAGTACAACAACAACAACAACATCAGGAGGCATCGAAAAAGAACAACAACAACACGAGCAACCACAAAACGAGCTTCTCGTTTTCTTCGTGTTCGTTCAAACTGGAACAAAAATACACGAGGTTTGAAATGCAATTGGCGGTTTTGTTCACCAGTCAGAACATTCACCAAACGCTGAAAGTTAAGCGGAAAGCACAAAACGAGGAGTCAATCGAAAGAAGAAAAGAAAGATGCGCGATATTCATGGACAGTTCCTCGAAATATTTCGTCGTGACAATTCTGGCACTTTTTTTACTCGAGATCGAGTTTACGTGCGTGGAGACGAGCGAAGAGGTACGAGCGCTCGTATTCGACGAGCGGTGGAATCCGTGCACTTTCGCCGTCGCGTTCGAGCGAGACAGAACGTTTTTGGAAGAAACGATGGGGATGCTGACATCAGAGGATGATGCGAAGAAGGTAGGAGGAGGAAAAGAGTTCGTGATACTGACCGAAAAATCGTCGGCGTTGCGCGAGCCGCTCGACGACGCGAGGATGATGTCGTCCTCGAAAGGTTGTCACGTTGGGGCGAGAGACGCGTTCGTGAGGAAAGCGATGGAGGATTTGAATTTATTTTCATCTTCCTCCGCAAAAAATAATAATAACAACGCGGCGGCGACGGCGTACGTGTGCTTTACCTCGGGTACGACGGGCCGACCGAAAGGCGTGAAAACAACGAGAGAGAACATCGAAGCGTACGCGAGGGCGAAAGTGAAGAATGAAAAATTAGACGCGTCGAGTATCGTCGCGTTGGTCAGCGCGCACGTGTTTGATCCGTGCATAGGAGATATCGCGAGCGCTATAGTTGGTAAGTCAGCGATAGCGACGTTTTCTTCCAGAGCGGCGTTGATGCGAGGAGGGAACGCGTTGAGAAACGCACTCGTTGCGAGCCGAGCGACGCACGTGTGTTGCACGCCGTCCTTTTGGGAGTTTGGCGGCATGTTGGACGACGACAACGACGACAACGGTTTACTCCTTCCAATGCACCTCAAATTCGTCTCGCTCGGTGGCGAAAAAATGTCGAAATCGATCAAAGATTCCTTCAGAGAGAGTGGAATTACTTTACTCAACGTCTACGGCGTCACGGAGGCTACGGTGTACCAAACGAGTAAGAAAATTTCAACTTCCTCGTCAGAAGAAGAAGAAGTAATGAGATACAAAGGCGCGACGAACATTGGCACACCTCTAGACGAGTCTTTCGCTTCCCTCTTCATCGTCGATAGAAGAAACGAGGACAACGATGATGAAAACGACGACCAGGAAGTTGCCGAGGATAACACCGTCGGCGAGATTGCCATTTACGGCCGAGGCGTTCCTCCTGAAGGCTATCTCGAAAGCAACGCACCTCCTCGCGGAAGAAACGCGTTTCGCGATATTCAATTCAGAGCAGGGATCAAAAGTGCGAACAACGATGACGACGTCAAAAGAAGAAGATGTTACATGACGGGCGATCTCGGATATTTTGATTCAAAAACGAACGAATATTACCTTCTCGGACGAATCGAATCCGATCGCCAGGTAAAAATTCGCGGCCATCGCATCGAATTGGAAGGCGTGGAGAGCCTTCTGCGCGAGCGGTGCGAAAAGTGCGCGCTGATGCCTAACGTGATCGAGCGGTCGATTTTGTGTTTCGTGGACGAAAATATCAGTACGAGTAGTAGTAGCAGCAGTAGCGATAATAACGAGAATGACGCGGCGAAAGAAATAGTCGCGTTTATAAAGCTCATTGGAGAGAATGACGACAATGCCGATGAAGAAGAAAACAGGCGCGCGAGGCGGATGGACGTACTTTTGGCGATTGATTTAAACTGTTGCGCGCCGTGGTTGTCTCTCTCGGGGAACAACGCCGCGATGGTACCGAGAAAATTCGTCTTTCTCGAGAAAGACGAAGACGCGTCGATTCCACTGTCCGCGACGGGTAAACGCGATTTTCGCGCGTTTTACGAGCGACATCGAAGTAAAGAACGAGTCGCAGTCAAACTCGCTTGTTCACCCTATTCTGAACGAGACGAAACGGCGAAGAAAAAAGACGAGCTGGAAACGCTCGTTGCGAAATGTTGGGCGGATGCGCTGTCGTGCGGCGTGAACTTTGAGAACATAAAAAAGAACGATTCTTTCGTGCGCCTCGGCGGTAACTCCATGTCCGCGCTCATCGCGTGTCGTAAAGTGCGAGAGGCGATGAGAAAGAGGAGGAGTTTCCTCGGCGAGGACGACGAGAACGACGACGAAAATGGTTACGAAAATGAGGAGGAAAAAGAACCAGGGGTGAAGAAATCCGAAGCCGGAGCGCTCTTGGCGCCGGAGAATATCGACAACAACGACGAGGAGCAAGAAAATAGTACCGTCCGACGTTTATGCGGCGCATTCCTGGGCGTCGATGGCGAAGGTCCGTTCGCGCCGTGCGAACTTTTAAGGCGTCCAGCACTCGCGAGCTATTGCGCGTTCCTCAGGGCGAATTTCGTTGGTCTGAATTCAAAATTGGCATCGAAATCATCATTGGCGTCATCATCCGCTAAAGAAAAGAGGGAAGAAGAAGAAGAAGACAAAAGAGAAGAAGAAAAAGACAAAGAGATACATCCAGACGTGCTCGCTGCAAAAGCTGCCGTGTATCGGGCGTGCGCGAGAGGCACGGACGTGTCGCTCGTTTGCGCGCTCGTCGCGCCATTCGTAAACGACGCAGAGCTTCTTCGCGAGATTCTCGGAAACGCCGCGGCGCTTTCGACGACAAACGAGAAGAGAGGCAAAGACGGTGATGAAAACCTTACCGCGTTACACGTCCTCACGTCTCGAGCAAACATAAACGAAGACTATTTGTCGGAAGAAAAAGTTCTTCCGCTCGTCGAACTTCTCGTTTGCGAGTATAAAGCAGACGCGCTCGCGCAAACGCGAAGCGGGAAAACGACGCCGATTCACATCGCCGCCGCGAGAGGATGTCCGAAGATTTTGAAGATTTTATACCAATCTCTCGATAGTTTTGTCGCCGAGGACGATGCCGGCACAAACGAAAAGAAGAAGAAAAAGCGGCTGTTTTTCATGAAAGACGCGGACGAGCAAACGTGCTTACATTTAGCCTCGAGATCGGGGAATCGCGAGGCGGTGAGAGCAGTCTTGGACATTTTGTTTGATGGTGACGATGACCAATTCTCGAGATTTTCCGCAAGTGTGGTACACGCCACGGACGCCTGGAACCGCACGGGGCAAGATTGGGCGTTTCTTTTGGGGTTTCACGACGCGCTCGAGGTGTTTTCGACGTTTTCGCTCTCAGCGTCATCATCATCGTCTCGCGAACTCGGCGAAAACGAGAGGGACGTTCTTCTTCCTCTTCTTCCCGTGGAACGAGACTTGATTTCGCTTCCCTCCAAATCCTCCTCCTCCTCCGAGCCGTCGTCGTCGAATACTCGAAAGATGGATGTTTCCAGCGAATATTTGGAGACGCTTTTCACGCACTTGAAGAAGAAGAATGACAAAAACACGATTGAAAACCGACTTCGCGCGGCGTCTGGTTTGCGAGACTCTTTGTGCGCGAACGCGAGGAACCGCCAGTTGGCGTTCGAGAGAAACGTGGCGACAGTTTTAATCGAGACGTTGGTTTCGTTAGTCTCCGAAGAGCCAACAAACAAAAGGATGGAAGAAGAAACGCTTCTTCTTCACGTGATTTTTTGCATTCGAAACGCGGCTGGATACGGCCCGGCTCGGAAACAATTCCTCACAGAGCTCGACGCGCTTCCCGCCTTAGCCTCCGTCGTGAACGGAAGACGAAAAGAAAAACACCCGCGCGAAGAAGTAGAAGGAAGAGAAAGCGAAGAAGACAACATATCGTGGCAAGCGTTATCGGCGATGATTGTTCTTTGTCGAGCGAAGGAGACGAAAGAGGGATTACTCGCGTCGATGGAAATGTTGAAGGAGCTCGGGTATGAAGACGTGTGTGGTCCTATTTTCGAGCGAACGAATATGAAAATTTTGAAAACTGCGGCGTTATCGGCGGCGGCGGCGAAAAGAGAGACGAGATAAAAATAGACGCGCGAGAGCATACGCGGCGCCGCTATACATTTGTTGCAGAGGAGTTACATCATCTTTAGTATTTAGTAGTATACGTAGGAAAATCAATATATATAAACAGTTTCGAAGATCTTCTACACTATCTGTGTTTTAACTGTGTAGGCAGTAAGAACATAATAATAATATAACTTAATGAAGGACATTCTCGCGTCGATTACTGTAATCGTCCTTGTAACTTGGCAAAGCACGCTTGCGGGTCCGCGGCGCACTCCTCCGCCTCCTTCGCCAACTTTTCCGCCTCCGCCTTCAACGTGTCCGCCTCATCTTGCACCTTCGCGGCCGTCTCCTTGGCCGCAGAGGATACGTCATCCTTCGCTTGTTCCGCCGCTTCTTCGGCGTTTTGCTCCGCCTCTTCCGCTTTCTCTTGCGCTTCTTCCGCATCGCCCTTCACCTTGGCGACGAGCTTGTTCCAGCACTCCGGAATGTCTTTGAAGCACTCTTGGATGTCGTCGGTAATGCTGCCACCCAACAACGCCGCTTGTGGAGGCGCTTCCGGTTTGCAGGTCTCCCAGGACGGGTCCGCGGTGCACTTCGTAAACTTCGCTTGCACTTGAGCCGCCATTTCTTTGGATTTGGCAACCATGTCGTCCGTGACGCCAGTGGTGGTATCTTTCGCTTGCTCAGCCATCAAGGCAACCTTGGCAGAGGCCGCCGCGGCGTCCGCCTTGGCGGCATCGACTAACGAGGCCAAGCAGTCTTGCGCCTCAGACTGCGGGTCGCAGGAGGATTTCACCTTTTCCGCCGCCGCTTGGGCTTCGGATTTGGCGGCATCGAACGCGGCTTGTTCCGCTTCGCAACCTAACGAAGACGACGGGATGGTGATTCCATCGCCGAGCTCTTCGAAGCACGATTTCATGGCGGACACAGACGCGGTGCACTCTTTCAATTTGTTTCCGTTCTTCTCCGCGTCGGCTTTCGCGTCTTCGACCGCTTTCGTGGTGCACTCCGGAACGTCGCTGGTGCACTCGGAAAAGTTCTCAGAGAGCTCCGTGGCGCCTTCCTCGACTTCTTTTTGCATCAACGCGGCTTTCGCTTTGGCCAATTCGAAATCGGCTTCCATCTTCGTCTTCATCTTCTCGCCGCACGCGGCAAAGTCACCGGCGCAGGCTTGCAACTCCGCGCCGGCGGCTTCGGCGTCGGCTTTGAACTTGGCGACGGTCGATTCCAACTCTTCTCTACGCTTCGCAACCATATCTTCTGCACCCAAGGAGAAGGTATCCTCGACGTCGTTGCCCATCTGTTCGAAGCAGGACGGCAAGTCCATGGCGCAGGATTGCATCTTGTCGCCGGCAGCTTTGGCGTCAGCCTGCGCTTTCTCGACTGACGCAGTCACGCACTCCTTGATGGCGTCGGCGTCGCCGATGCAGTGTTGAAAGTGCACGCTGTTCGCCGTCGCGTCTTCTTGCATTTGTTTCGTCATCAATTCCGCTTTCACTTGCAACGCTTCCGCGTCCGATTGCATCTTGGCTTGCATTTTAGCACCGCACGCGACGACATCGCCGACGCAGGATTTAAATTCAGCTCCGGCGGCATCAGCTTTCGCTTGCGCGTCCGCGAAGGCAGATTCCAGTTGCTCTCCGGCGTCTGCGGTACCTAAAGAGAAAGTATCGGTAACATCGCTGCCCATTTCGGAGAAGCACGATTGCATCGAGTCGATCGAGGAAGTGCAAGATTGCAACTTCGCCCACGAAGCGTCAGATTTCGCTTTCGCGGCTTCCAAGTCAGCCGAGATGCACTCCTTGACGGCGTCGACGTCGCCGACGCACTCTTGAAAGTGTTCGGAAGACGCCGTGGTACCTTCTTGGACTTGCTTCGCCATCAAAGCCGCTTTCGCTTGCAACATTTTGGCGTCCGCGGTCATCTTCGCCTTCATCTTCTCGCCGCACGTTTCAAAGTCATCGGCGCAGGCTTGCAACTCCGCACCGGTGGCTTCGGCGTCGGCTTTGAACTTAGCAACGTCCGCTTCCAATTCCGCGGAGGTTTTGGCCATCAAATCGCTGTCCTCCGGTTTGTCGTCGCAGCCGAGCAAACCCAACGTGTCCTTCGCGTCAGACGTGGCTTTCTCGATGCACGCTTGACCGTCAGCGACGCACGCTTCGACGTCGCCCTTCGCCGCTTCGGCATCCGCTTGCGCTTGCTCAACCTTCGCGTTCGCGCAGGCGGCAATCGCGTCGGAAGAACCGGTGCACTCGGAAAACTCAGCCATACCAGCGGTGACGCCGTTGGTCACCGCGGCTTTCATCATTTCCGCCTTGGCTTTCGCCATCGCGGCGTCCGCTTCCAACTTGGCTTTGGCCTTGGCCTCGGTGTCCGTGGCGCACGTAGCAACGTCAGACGCGCACGCTTGCCAGTCCGCACCGGCCGCTTCGGTTTTCGCCTTGGCGTCTTCAAACGCGGCTTGGATGTCCATAAAGACGTCGTTGGTGCCGAGTTGCGACTTGGCGCCCGGCGCCGGCAACGCGGAGACGCACGCCGCCGGATCGGTTTCCGTCAAGCAAGTGAAGCAATCCGACGCGGAAGTTGCGCACTTTTTCAAATCAGAAGTCGTCTTTTCAATGTCCGATTGCGCTTTCGCTTGCGCTTGCTGGAAGCAGTCTTGGACGTCCGACGCGCACACTTGAATGTCCGTGCCGGTTTGCTTGGCGGCGGCTTCAACGTCTTGCGCGGCTTGCGCGGCGTCGTCTTGCGCTTTCTTCGCGCACGCGGCGACGTCGCCGACGCACTCTTGCGCCGGTTCGACCGCATCTTTCGCCGCTTGCGCGGCTTTGGCTTCCCACAATTGCGCCTTGACCTTGGCCAACGCCACGTCCGCTTGCATCTTGTCGACTGCTTTTCCCCAGCACGTTTCCACGTCTTCCGTGCACGCTTGCGCGTCCGTCGCCGCTTGTTCGGCTTCTGCTTGCGCTTTCGCCACGGCGGTTTGCAAATCTTCAATCGTGTGCTTGACGCCGTCTTGAATGGACTTCGAGGCGTCCGTTGCGGCGTCGGTAACCGTCGCCCCGGCGCCTTCAACCGCATCCGTGACGTCCCCGACGACATCCTCCGTCGATCCGAGTTCGCCGACGTGCGTCGCCGCTTTCAACTTATCCATCGCTTCCGTCATTGCCGTCACGCCTTGTACCATCGCGTTCGCGTCTCGGCCCAAATCCGTCATCGTATCCGCGAATTCGTCCAAGGATTCCGTGATCTCCGCTCCCGCTTCTTCCACGCAATCGGATTTTTCCTTGCAGTTTTCCGCTTCCGAGCGAATCTTTGCCGCTTCTTTATATTCGTTTATTCCACGCATTTATTACACATAATAAACAACAACAACGTAATAAAAACAACAACAACAACAGAGAACGTTTAAACGTGTGATGATGATAATCATGAGATTAAGAGAGAGAGAGAGAAGCATTAAGCGGTGAGTTTCGCGAAGCGCAAAGCAAGGTCCAAAAAACCCTAAATCAAGAAAAGGGTGTTACATCGACCCCCAAAAGTGGAGGAAACGATGACGAGAAAACGACGACGTTTGATACGTTAAGAGGACAAAAATCGACCCGCCAATTGCGTAAAGCGCACCGCACGAGCGCAAAGAACACCCCTCGATCCTTTTTTCGTGCGTTTTCTCTATTCACGCGCTTTAAAAAGAAAAGAAAAGATTGGAGATTTTGATCCACCAAAGCGCGGCTCCTTTAAAGAGAAGAATACTAAAACGAAAAGAACTTTCTACGAACGCACCAGCTTTGGCATCGTCCAACGCGTCCCCGAGTCTAATCGCAGAACTGCTCAATCCGCCAGAGATCCTGTTGTTCGAACCAGAGGCGATGGCAAACGCGCAGCCGGAGGCGAGCAACGTCGCGCCGACGAGTCTCTTGAAATTGGAACCATTTCCTTTTGTTCCATTCGATGATTTCGAGAGCAACGGAGCGTCTTCTTTTCCATTCAAAGAACTGGTGTTGTTTACGGTACCGTAGACCTTCATCTTGTTGTGAGTAAAGTGAGAGTGAGTGTAGTACAGAGAACTTTGCAAACAATGTGTGAGAGTTATAAAAGATGAGTTCTTTAACGTCTTCGAGTCTCGATTGTTGATGTGTTCTTTTGAGGAATAAACGGAAGCCCGCGGGGTCTCTTCGCTGAGGGGGGTTGGTGTTGTTTAGGGTTTTATTAGAAACTCTTTCTTTCGAGAGCGAAGACGGATGCGACGCGACGGATGATGCTCTCTCTCTCTCTCTCTAGATAACAATAATATATAATAGAGTAATTTTTAAACTTGCGCGCGGGATTGTAACAAGACGAGTTTTAAGCGAGTTTCGCCATCGTTCTCGACGACGACGCACCCCTCGACGTCTTGCGCTTTCCCGCCGCAGAGGGTCTCCACGTCGACGGCTAAAGCGCAGAGTTTTTGCAACAAGTCGTCTCGAAACGTCGCGTTCCAGATCAAATCGCACGCGCTGTATTCTGCCGGTTTGGATGAAGTTTCGGAGGTTGGAATGGAGTCGTATAAACCGGCGCCGGCGAAATCTTCTAAATCTTCGCCGTTGGAATCCGAGCGAGCGATGTAGGCCCCGTTCGGAGGCGAATAATACGCCACCGGTTTCGACGGTTGCGACGTGATTTCCAAAACTTGTTTCGTTTTTTTGCACACTCGGAAACCTAACGCGCGTCCGGGGTCGTTTCCAACCAACGCTTCGCCTAAACCGACGCAGATTTCGCCGCACATGATATCCGCGCCGCCGTCTTCCTCGCTCGACGTGGGGTCTTTCGAGTGCAAGACAAACGCGTACTCGGCGTCGCACAATTCCATGTTCAAAACCGCCACGGATAATTCAGTTTCTTTAATACCAACCGCTAAGCGAGAATTGAACGCGCGCTCGGTCCATTTGGACGCCCAGACGCCGCAAATGGATGCCCACAGGTCGTCCACGGAGACTTTATTCGTAGACGATTTTGACGTTTGTTCAATCGCCGCTTCCAACTCTTTCGCGAAATCGTCCGGTAACTCTAATCCCTCGCTCACAACTCTTCTCGCCATCGCTAACGCTTTCCTTCGCAATTCCACGTCGTTCGATTTCGCCGTCGCGGATGCAATTTTCAAGCACGCGTCTAAATTCGCTTTCGTTTCTGGATCTTTCTTCAGCGCCTTCTCAAACGCGCCAAACGGCAAAGCGAAAGAAGCCGGGACGATGACGTTCGCTTTTTCAGCCACTTTCGCCGAGGCGGCTAACGATTGCGATTTCCCACCAACAACGCCCACGGCGTAGGCGTCCGGGAAAACGACCAATTTCCTCGTCGCTTTCGTTTTCGGCACGGAGACGGATTTCTTCTCGCCGCCAGAGGACGTCGCAGTACTACTCGTCGACAACAAAGTCTTCGCTTCGCTTTCTTCAACGTTCGTAAACTCAACCGAGTTACCGTCTAAACTTTTCGCAACTGCCACGTACTTAAAATCCTGAGCAATTAACGCGTTCCAAATGTCGTCGTTTTGTACGGACGCTAAGAACGCGCCGGTATTTCTCGCGCGAATCGCGACGTGCGATAACACGTCCACCGGCGTCTTCGTGATGACGCACGAGACGCCTTTCGGAATATCCTCTAAACCGCCGAGCTTTTCGGAAAAGAAAACGACGGGTAACCCGTCGTCTTTGGTCGTAAAATCTTCGCCTTGCGCGTCTTCCAAGTTTTGGAGGATGACTTTACCCGCGCACTTCGCCAACGCGTCCGGCGACTCGCCGTTGCTCGAAACCAACCACGGCGACTTGTTTTTACACGCGTTTCGAGCGTCGTTGAACGCGGCGTTCGATAATCCGGCGGCAACGAATAACGCGTGACCTCGAACCATCTCTTCTCCAAAGTTCATCAAATACGCGTCGGAAACCGACCCTTTGGCGACCGAGGCGATGGCTTTGGCGGTTTTGTTCGAAACCGCGCACAAAGCGTCCATGTCTTTCGCAATCGCACACGTGACGTTATCCAACGCGGCTTTCATCGTCAACGCCCAAGATTCGGACCATCTCGGGCCACACTCTTCACCTTGCGCGCGTCGTAAATAGTCCAACGATTTTTGCATGTTTTCGGATTCGCCAGTCAACGCGACGTTTTCAATCGCGAGCTCTAACAAAGACAACTTGGAATCTTGGTCCAAGGACGTGAAATCGATTTGTTCGACTTTCGTTCGAAAGAACTTCTCCAACGCCGCGTCGAGCATGACTACGTCGCGGTCCGGTTCCCCGTCGTGTTTCCAGCAGCTCAGCATGCACTTTCTGACCTCGACGATTTTCCCCGGGATCCAATGCGCGTCTCTGTTACCGAGAATGTCCCAGACGCCGTTTCGCGCTTCGTCGGAAATTTTACCTTGCGCGAACCCCATGGCCGTATCGACGTCCGCACCCCCGTGCGTCGTTTTCAAAATCCATAAATAGTGTTTAAACGAGTCAATCATGTGCGGTAAGTGACAGGCTGGTCCGGAAATGCCTTCGGTTCTCCAACCGGCTTTCATGCCGGCTAAATCTTCTCTCGTCAATTTCGCGTTCTCCCACAAGTGCGTCCAGAAATCGTCCCAGTTCCCGGTGTGTAAAAAGTGTAAATACGCTTCGCAAATCTTGATATCGTCCGGCGTCGTGTTTGAGTGTAACTTTTGGTGCCACTGGGCGATGAATCGATCTTCGATGCCCGGTCGGTGGCCTTCTTTAATGCCGTGTTCTCTCATGATGTTCAAAATGCCCAAACGAATATCGTCGCCGTTGCCGCCACCTCTGGCGACGAACTGCATGGCCATTCTCGCGTATTGTCGAGAAGTGCCGTCCGGGTGTTTCGCCGCGACCGATGCCAAGCGACTGGCGATGACTTTTTGCAAGTGCGCCATATCTTTCCCTTGGTAGTTGTGCCCTTCGTACCACGGCAATTGCTTGGTGGAGGATAACCTCAACCACGCCAAAACGATGCCTAAACCTTTATCGTTGCACTCTTTCGCGTCCTCTAACACGTCGTTTAAAAGGCATATGCGACTGAACAAGTTTCGGTTATCGGAGCCTTCAAAGTCGCAGACTTTCTTCAACACCGAAGCGCTCGGGTCGTCGCCAAAGATGTCGTTGGAAGCGTCGTCGTCCGATCCTCCGGACGGCGGCGCTCTCACGACGAGCTTCGGGTCTTGCGTCAACGCTTTCATGTCCCCTTCTTCCGCGTGCAACCACTCCTCGCCTCTCGTCAAAATCCCCACAATTTCCGTCACTTCTTTCACGTCTTCTTTCTTCGCGGTAAACTCGAGCTTCCCGTTTCCATCGAACGGCGTTCGACTGGCGATCCCGTCCCCAAACTCGCTCGTATTCGCCGGTTTTATCGCATCCGGCGCCATGATCCACGCGTTCGGATCCTCCGATGTCGTCGTCTTCGTCGCCCAGTGTAAGACCATATTTTCAACACCTTCACCATCGTTACCTTCCACATCGTCCTTCTTCGCCAGCGAAAATGTCACCGAAACGTACACGTCTCCGCTTCCATTCTCTTTAATGAACTCTTTGGATTCGATTTCCATCCGGTGACTTCCACTCGGGTTGAAAACCGACCGACGTTCGAACAGCAGCACTTCCTCTTCTTCTTCGCCGGAAGAACTCTCCGCACCTCGTCCATGTTTTCCTACATTTTTCTTCGTTCTCGTTTTCACTCGCACCTCGGATAAATTTTCAATCACATTCGCACTCGTTGTTGTTGCGCCACGAGTACTACTCGCGCTGGCTTTTCTTCTCGTCGTCGTTTTCGTCGTCGTCGCTCTTTTTCTCCCAGCAGTCAAAGATGACGACGGTTTCGAAGATGATTTCTTCTCCGACGAGGATGATGATGTCTTCGCGCCTTCATCATCACCAGCGGCGGATGCTTTGGGACCGGTGGAAACTTTTCGATGATGATTAGTCGTTTTGTTCGCGGTAAAACAGACGCCTCCAAATCCAGTTTTCCTCGGTACAATCGAAGAAATAAACAGAGACGACATGGTGCGAGACGATTCTCTCTCTTGGGATCAGTGTTGTTCTTTTGATCGGCAGTAATAATAGCAAATACGCGCGTCCATATGACGGAAATGTAACTAATCTTTGTTGACTCATTTTGGGGTCGAAAGCTAGGGTTTAACACCCTACACTTTCGCCGTCGCCTCAGGAATCCTCAAACACAACACCAAAGGTTCTTCTCCCTCTTCTTCTCCCTCTTCTCTCCTACCCGTCGACGCCTTCAAAACCGTCCTCGCGTTCACCGCTCGTTTTGGGTGTGGATTCTTTCGTCTCATCACTTGTTGTTGTTGTTGTTCTTAGTAGTAGTAGTACTGCAACGTAAGAACAGATCAAAAGCGAGAGAGAGGAGGAAAAAAAAAATTGAGACGTTTTGCAGGAATTCAATTAAAATTTTTCTCCATTTTTCTTCAATAAAAAGATACACATAAGACATGTGTAAACGATGCCGCTCTTTCTTTTCCTTGTTGAAGAACTCTGAAGACTTTGATA
>Ga0209308_10000288_pt1 | contig 49889 bp, 55 predicted proteins | sample COGITO_mtgs_1204_3_FD_184806 | JGI IMG/M metagenome (GOLD analysis project Ga0209308, IMG submission 184806) | Pelagic marine microbial communities from North Sea - COGITO_mtgs_120405 (SPAdes) (version 2) | ecosystem: Environmental > Aquatic > Marine > Epipelagic ... | reverse complement strand
GCCTCAGGATGGATCGGGATCACCCTACCAGAGATAGACCTTGGTAAGGCCTCGATGGTTTGTCGTGCCACTGGAGACAGCGGGACATCTCGGCTTGTTCCATTCTTGGTCAGTGCGAGATGGACATAGTTCTGGTCGAGGTGGAGATCATCCCAATCCAGACCGAGTAACTCACCACGTCGCATGGCTGTCTCAATGGCTAGGATGACCAGAGGGGCGAGGTAGGGATTGTCTGATGCCTGACATGCCATCATCAATCGTTGCCCCTCATCACCCTCCAGCCTTCGAGTTCTTCCCTTGGGCTGTTTCGGCTTTCGGAGGTTAGCTGCGGGATTGCCGGGAAGGTTGAACCCCCACTCGGACATCGCAATACGGATAGCGTGGCTGATGATCGAAAGATCACGATTACAAGCAGATGCACCGACTTCGCTCAGTCGTTCATCACGATACCGGGCCAGATGGCCGGAGTTTAGCTTCGATAACCAAATGTGAGAGAGCCAAGTACGACGAAGCCGATCGACAACATAGGCCTCAACATAAGCGCATCGCTTGGTCGGTGTGATCTCGACCGCATATCGATCAAGTAATTCTCCGACCGTACAATCGTTAGTGATCAGGTGACCTAGGTCGATTTGTCGTTATGTCTCCATTGCCCATCTTCGAGCATCCGAAATTAAGTCAAAAGTCTTACTACGAAGAGGTGCTCCCCGGCGCCGAACGCGAACTGTATAACGTCCGTTACGTTTCATTATTGACGACAACTCAGTCTCCTGTGGAACAGGAGTGGAACAAGACAGGCTTAACGTTTTGATCAAACGCTAACCCAATACCCCCGGGGGCACTTAAACCGTTGAAATAAAATTCAAATTTTTAGAAAAATTTGGTGGAGCCGAGGGGAATCGAACCCCTGACCTCTACGTTGCGAACGTAGCGCTCTCCCAACTGAGCTACGGCCCCACCGATGCCGAAAACGGCAGGCGCAGGCCTTGAGTCACCTGCGCGGCGCGGCGGAATATGTGAGCGGCCATGCACCTGTGTCAAGTCGTGGAGGAGCGGGAAATCCATCCGGCGATTTCGTCGCATCCGGGCACTGTTGCGTTACTGGACAGCCGCCCGGTCGCTGGCTAGTCTCGCGCGCAACAAATTGAACCATTTCCGGCGCTTGCGTCGCATCAATCACCAAAGAGCTTGCCCATGTTCGCCGTCTGGCAACTCATCGATACAATCATCGCGCTTTATATGTGGGCGTTGATTATCTCGGTCGTCCTGAGCTGGCTCGTCCAGTTCAACGTGATCAATACCTCAAACAGGTTCGTCTACACGATCGGAGATTTTCTCTATCGGATCACCGAACCCGTCCTGGGGCGTATCCGCTCGGTCATTCCGTCCGTTGGAGGAATTGATCTCTCGCCAATGATCCTGATCCTGGTCCTCGTTTTCCTGCGCAACCTGCTGCCCAACATTCTGGGCCTTCGCTAAGCAATTGAGTGATACCCCGGTTTGGTCCCGCCAGCCCGGCGGGATCCTTCTGCGCGTCCTGGTAACGCCACGCGCCAGCCGGAATGCCCTTCAGGGCCTGATCGACCTGCCCGACGGACCCGCCCTCAAAATCGCCGTGACCGCCCCTCCCGAGGACGTAAAGGCGAACATCGCCGTCCTCAAACTGCTCGCCAAGGCGCTGCATCTGCCCCCGACATCCCTGTCGGTGGCATCGGGCACAACCGCACGATCAAAATCGATTTTGATTCCCGGCGATGCCGCGACTCTGGCGCCCATGCTAGAGGCGTTGCGCAAGAGCAATGTGTAAAGGGCAGGCACGCCTCGTGCCCGTCACGGAGAGCAAGATCATGAGCAATGACAAGATCATCGACGGCAAGGCCTTCGCCGAAGCCCTGCGCGAACGTATCGGCACAGAAACGGCTGCCCTCAAAGATGCGCACGGCCTCGTTCCCGGACTGGCTGTCGTTCTGGTAGGTGAAGACCCGGCCAGTCAGGTCTATGTCCGCAACAAGGGCAAGGCAGCCGCGGCAGCCGGAATCACCGCCAGCGATCACCGTCTCGATGCCAGCACCACTCAGGACGAATTGCTCGCACTGGTCGACAAGCTCAACAACGACCCGACCGTCCACGGCATCCTCGTTCAGCTGCCGGTGCCCGACCAGATCGATCCAAACGCGGTGATTGATGCAATCGCACCAGCCAAGGATGTCGACGGGTTCCATGTGATCAACACCGGTCGCCTTGCCACGGGACAGATGGATGGCCCCGATGCCGCCATGGTTCCGTGTACGCCGCTGGGCTGCAAGATGATGCTCGAAGACCGGCTTGGTGATTTGTCCGGCCTCAATGCGGTCGTGCTTGGACGCTCGAACATCGTCGGCAAACCAATGGCCGCACTGCTGACCCAGGCGAGCTGCACCGTGACCATCGCGCACTCGCGCACAAAGAATCTCGCCGAGGTTTGTCGCGGTGCTGACATTCTTGTGGCCGCCGTGGGCCGCCCACAAATGGTTCAGGGAGACTGGATCAAGCCGGGTGCAGCCGTCATCGATGTGGGCATCAACCGTATTGACGCGCCGACCACGGAAGACCCCGACAAGACCCGACTGGTCGGGGACGTCGACTTTGACTCTGCGGTCGAAGTTGCCGGTGCCATCACACCCGTGCCGGGTGGCGTTGGCCCAATGACCATTGCCTGTCTGCTGGCCAATACGGTCACAGCCGCCTGCCGTCAGAACGGCATTACGCCACCAAAGTTCTAAGCCTCAGGCAGCTCAGGTATTTCCGGTATTTCGGGTGCCTCAGGTGTTTCAGACGATTCCGGTGTGGCACCGGATTCCGGCAGCCGGTAGCGCACCACGCCCTTGACCCGGGCGGGGTCGTCGACGGGCTTTCCCTTGCGCAAAAGCTCGATCTGCCCGGCGCGGGCCAGATGCACCGCCTGCTGCTTGACCGCCGGCAGATATTTGCGCCAGAGATCGTGGGGATCCTTGGGATTGCGCTTTGCTTCAGCAACCGCACGGGCCACCTCTTCGGGAGAAATCGAGCCGCCGGGCTTGCCAAAAGCGAGCTGTGAAAGAATCGCGTCTGCGATGGGATCTTTTGTGTCAGTCATATCGGTTCACTAACACGTCCGTAACGGGTGGACGACTCCCCTGTGAAGACCAGATAATCAGAGTCTATCGGGGAGAGATCATGATTGACAGTCTGAACGCCCTGTTTGCATCGACCGTGCTGTTTGTCGTCGGGCATTTTGCCCTGTCGAGCCAGCCGGTTCGCATGGCGCTGGTCGGCAAGCTGGGGGAGACCCGGTTTCTGACCGCCTATTCCGCATTGATGGTCATCATCTTCGTCTGGATGATTCTGGCCTATATCAACGCGCCGATCGATATCGTCTGGCGCACACCGCCTGCCCTGTTGTGGTTGCCAGCCGTGACCATGCCCATTGCGGTTTTCCTGATCGTCTGCGGTTTGAGTACGCCATCCCCCACGCTGGCGGGAACCAAGCTCGACGAGCCCGGACCTGACCTGACCCGCGGGATCATGCGGGTCACCCGGCACCCCTTCCTGAACGGCATGTCGCTCTGGGCGTTGGTCCATCTGATCGTCAATGGAGACAGCCGGTCCGTCATCCTGTTCGCCGGCATGCTCATCCTGTCAGCCGGCGGCATGTGGCATATCGACAAGCGGCGGGAGTTTCACTACGGCGCGGATTGGGGGCCGGTGATGCTGACCACAAGCGCCGTGCCGTTCGGCGCGCTTCTCACCAGGCGGACGACGATGGACTGGGCCGGGATCGGCTGGTGGCGCGTGCTGCTCAGCATCGCGATCTATCTGGCGCTCGTGGCGGCCCACCCCTTCGTCATGGGTGCACCCGCCTGGCCCGGCCTGGGTTAAAGCCTAATCCCGCAGCGCCTTGGCCAGACGCAGACGCAGCGCCTGCAGCTTGATGAAGCCTTCCGCGTCGCGCTGGTCATAGACCTGGTCGTCTTCGAAGGTGACGTGGTCGAGTGAATAGAGGCTTTCGCTCGACTTGCGGCCAACGACGGTGACATTGCCCTTGTAGAGCTTGATGCGGACTGTACCCGAAACGCGTTCCTGGCTTTTGTCGATCAGCGCCTGAATCATCTCGCGCTCCGGTGCAAACCAGAACCCGTTGTAAACAAGCTTGGCATAGCGCGGCATCATCTCGTCCTTGAGATGCATTGCTTCGCGATCCAGCGTGATCGATTCCATGCCGCGATGGGCTGCCAGCAGGATGGTGCCGCCCGGGGTTTCATAGACACCGCGCGACTTCATGCCGACAAAACGGTTCTCGACCAGGTCGAGACGACCAATGCCATTGGCCCCGCCCAGTTCATTCAGGCGGGTAAGCAGCATGGCCGGGGAGAGTTTCTCACCATCGATGGCAACCGGGTCTCCCCGCTCAAAATCCATCTCAATATAGGTCGGCTTGTCGGGCGCATCTTCGGGGGAAACCGATCGGGAATAAATGTACTCCTCAGGCTCGACCCACGGATCCTCGAGGACTTTTCCCTCGGCCGAAATATGCAACAGGTTGGCGTCCACCGAGAACGGCGCATCCCCGCGCTTGTCCTTGGCAATCGGAATCTGATGCTTCTCGGCAAAATCAATCAACTTGGTGCGCGAGGTCAGATCCCACTCGCGCCAGGGTGCGATGACAGTAATGTCAGGATCAAGCGCGTAGTAACCGAGCTCAAACCGAACCTGATCATTGCCCTTACCCGTGGCCCCATGAGAGACGGCATCGGCACCGGTCTCATGTGCAATCTCGATCTGTCGTTTGGCAATTAACGGCCGTGCGATCGACGTACCGAGCAGGTAGACGCCTTCATAGACTGCGTTGGCACGGAACATCGGGAAGACATAGTCGCGCACGAATTCTTCGCGCAAATCCTCGATATAGATTTCCTTAACCCCGAACATTTCGGCTTTCGCCCGTGCCGGTTCCAGTTCCTCACCCTGCCCGAGATCAGCCGTAAAGGTCACAACCTCACAGTCATAGGTTTCCACGAGCCATTTCAGGATGACCGATGTATCGAGGCCACCTGAATAGGCAAGCACCGCTTTTTTCACGTCGCGCGTTTTCACGTCACCCGAAGTCATGTCACAAGTTCCGTCCGTTCTGGAAAATCGCGGCGGAGTATAGTCGTGCAGGCCCGCGGAGCAAGCAGGCAACCCAAGGTTCTGACTATGACGAGAGCGTCATCCAGGGCAACACAATCGTGACGCCGGCCAGAGCTGCCCAGACCATGGCCAGACCTGTAAAGGCAATCGGCAACCCGATGACCAAAGCCAGAAGCGAGAGCACGGTGCGAACCGCGCGGCTTGTCTTGTTGACTTGCTGTACAGGCAGGGAAGGAAGACGCGACCGGAAACGCGACGGCAGGCCCATCAACGCCAGAACGCCGCCAAAAATGGCGATCGCAAGTCCCAGAATAAAATCATCAATCATGTCGGCTCGGTCCCCCAGAAGGGTTGATCTTCGAACCTTGAGCGAGTTTTCCTCACTCCCCACCCGCGACGGTAGTACGCGTGGCATCTTCTGACAAGCGGGGCGGTGCGCCCACACGAAAGCTTGAAGTCTACTCCGCAGCTGCCCGCCGCGGGCGCTCGCTATCCGATTTCAGCTGCCCGCACGCGGCCATGATATCCTCTCCACGCGGTGTCCGAACCGGCGAAGGGTAACCTGCATTGCGGACAATCTCGGCAAAGGCCTCTATCCGCGCATTGGTTGAACGATCATAGGGCGCACCCGGCCACGGATTGAACGGGATCAGATTCACCTTGGCAGGAATGCCGGCAATGATACGGACAAGCTCGCGGGCGTCCGCATCACTGTCATTCACATCCTTGAGCATCACGTACTCAAAGGTGATCCGGCGGGAATTCTTGAGGCCGGGATAGTTGCGGCAGGCCTCCAGCAGCTCGGCAATCGGATACTTCCGATTGATCGGAACGATCTCGTCACGCAATTCATCATGCACCGCATGCAGCGAGACGGCCAGGTTCACACCCAGCTCCTCGCCACAGCGCTCGATCAGCGGCACAACCCCTGCCGTGGAAAGCGTGATCCGGCGCCGCGAGATCGCAATCCCGGCATCATCCATGACGATCTTGAGGGCCTTGGCCACGTTCTCAAAATTATAGAGCGGTTCCCCCATGCCCATCATGACGATGTTGGACAATTCACGCTCGTAGATCGTGCGGCGTTCCGCCGTCGGCCATTCACCCAAATGATCGCGTGCGAGCATGATCTGGCCAACGATCTCGGTCGGCCCCAGATTGCGCACCAGACGCTGTGTCCCTGTATGACAGAAACGACAGTTCAGGGTGCATCCCACCTGACTGGAGACGCACAGCGTGCCACGATCACTTTCAGGGATGTGGACGCATTCCACTTCATTGCCATCGCCAAGATCGAGGAGCCATTTGTGGGTTCCGTCTTCGGATGCCAGATCACGCGCAATCCCCGGACGGGCGATCATGAACCGTTCGGCCAACCGCGCCTGCAAAGGCTTGGCGATATTCGTCATCTCGGAAAAATCGCTTACACCGCGGCCGTAGACCCACTTGAAAATCTGGTCGGCCCGGAAGCGAGGTTCGCCCATCTCGGACAAGACCGCGAATATATCATCACGATCCATGCCGATCAGATTGACCGGGGCGTCGGCATCCGCAACGGGAGCGGCAAATATCTCAGGGTTTATGGGCATCGGGCATCACATAGTCGCGCAGCACCGGAAAGGCAACAAAGACCGTGAGATAGATCAATGCCCAAACCCACAGCAATGGGTAGCCTGAAGGATAACAAAGGAGACCTCTGATGAACCATAAACACCGCAAAACACTTCACGCACTCTTCGCCCATCCCGTAAGCGCCAATATTTCACCAAAGGCCGTTGAAGCTGTGTACGGTGAATTGGGTGGCGAGATTGAACAACGCCATGGTGGCCGCATCGGCGTGCGTCTGAACGGGCACTTTGCCGAGTTCGCACATCCGCAGCACAGCATGTCACCCGATCAGGTCCGACAGGCAAAGAAATTTGTCGAGGAGGCCGGCATTGATCCCGAGAAGGATTACCCGCTGCACGGCGCAGCAGAGTAATATTGTCTAGCTACGCCCGCAGGCCTTGCCGATGGCCGAATAAGCCGCGCTGGTGCCCTTAAGGGAGTAGGAATCCGTCGTTGGATTGTTACGGCCTGACACACCTTTTACGCTCATGCGTGAACCCTTGCGCAATGCTACCACCAGAGCCTTGTCATCGGCTGGCTTGTACGTCCAGGCGCTCTCATCACGGGTGAATAGGTTCCAGGAGTCTCCACCGACCCGCACTTCGGCCTCGGAGCCGTCCTTGAACGGATAACCGATATCGACCTGCACCACGTCGAATTCCTTCTGGTCCGGCCTGTGCCACACGAGGAAAAAAATCTCCCCGCGCCGCGAGCGCAAACTCGCTTCCTTCGGCTTGGAAACCATGTAGCAGAAACGGCTCCCGGCGGCGCCCCTGGTATAGGCGTCCCAATCCCCAAAGCGGCCAATCAGCTCGGCATCCTGTGCATGCGAAGGTTGGGGAATTGCTGCCGCAACACCAAGGACGAGAGCAAACAACCAGAGAAAGAGATTTCGTGCGCGTATCATACCGGAATTCCTAACAATCCAATCCGAGTCATGCCAAGCCGGTCCGTGTTCAAGGTCTTGTTATTGTTCGTCCTTTTTAGGACGAATTCTGACCGCGAAAAACCGGACCGCCATGCACATGTTCCGGAAGAGCTTCAACCGGTCCACCCGGCGACAAAGGGCGCACGGGGAACCGTCCCAGGGTGAGCGTCCGGTCGTACATGACGATCGCGGCTGCGACGCCGACATTGACGCAGAAACGTGTCGGAATCTTGACGACATGGGCACAACGGTCGGCAAGCTCAGGAGACAGGGAGCCGCGCTCCGGTCCGAGAACGTAGGCGGCCTGTCGCGGGTGCCGAAAACTTGGCAAATCGACAGCATCATCGGTCAGTTCCACGCCAACCAGCTCACAGCCACGCGGCAGGGTGAAATCATCTAGACCGTTATACTCATGCAATGGCAAATGCTCGGGCGCGTCCGAGGTATCTGATCGACCGCCCTCCCACTTGGAATAGACGGCACCAATCGTGAAGACAAAGCTCGCACCGAACGCATGCGCTGTCCGCATGATTGCGCCCACATTCATCGGCTTTGAAATACCTTCGACGCCGACACCATAATAGCCGCGCATCCTGTTCTCAGACATGTAAAGACTGCTCCGTTTTCCGTGCTTCAGCCTAACTTGCATGGCCTCTGTGAGCGAGGCAAGGTGAGCCAAATGGATGACCTGATAAATCCCCACGAACATATGTCACCAAGCGACGGTGAGACAGCAAACCCGATTCTGGTCGAGGTGGTTCGGGGCACCATGGTCGAAAGCCGCCATCGTGGCGCCATCGCAGTGGTCGCCCCGGACGGCACTGTCGTGCGGTCCATCGGAGACGTTACGCGCGAAATGTACCCGCGCTCATCAATCAAGCCGGTCCAGGCGCTGCCCCTGATCGAAACAGGTGCTGCGGACGCATTCGGCTTCGGCAATGTTGAAATCGCCCTCGCCTGTGCCTCCCATCTTGGTGAAGCCCGCCATGTCACAGCCGTGCGTGCCGCACTCGAAAAAGCCAATGGGACACCCGAAATGCTTGAATGCGGGGCGCAACCACCCGCGAGCAGAGCAGCCGAACACGAAATCATCCGGGCCGGAGAGCCACCACATGCGCTCCACAACAATTGTTCGGGCAAACACACCGGAATGATCGCCACTGCCCTGCACAAGGGCGAAAACCCCGCCGGCTACACCGCGATCACACACCCTGTGCAACAGCGTATTCTCGGCGTTTTCGAGTCCATGACCGGTTGCGACCTGAGTCGGGCACCCCGCGGGATCGACGGTTGTTCGGTGCCTGTCTGGGCGATGCCACTGGGAAATCTCGCGCTCGCCATGGCACGGATGGCGGATCCCTCGGACCAGCCCGAGATACGCCAGAACGCCGCCGCGCGGATTCGGGCAGCGATGGCGGCCGAGCCATTCTACGTTCACGGCAGCAACACCTTCGCGACCGACGTGATGAACATCGCGGGACCCGATGTCCTGGTAAAGGGCGGAGCGGAAGGCGTTTTCATCGCAATCCTGCCTGCGCTCGGTCTCGGGGTTGCCATTAAAATCGATGATGGCGCGGAGCGCGCTGCCGAACTGGCGATGATCCATACCCTTGAACAAATCGGCGCGCTGACCGATGACCAATGCACAGCACTTAAAGACCGGCTTGACCCGATACAGACCAACTGGTCGGGTCGTGAGGTGGGGTCGTTACAACCGGGCACAGCCCTGAATTTCTGAAGAAACGGAGACCTGTTTGATGCGCGCTATCGTTTGTGAAGCCTGGGGTGACCCCGAGACGCTCAAACTCGGAGAGCTTCCCGCGCCCGAGATGGGGCCCGGACAAGTCCGCATTCGGATGCGCGCGGCAGGAGTGAACTTCGCCGACACCGTGCTCGTACGCGGAAACTATCAGGAAAAGCCCGCTTTCCCCTTCGCACCGGGACTGGAAGGCGCGGGAGAAATTCTCGAAGTTGCTGATGATGTGACCGCATTCGCACCGGGCGATAAAGTCATGGCTGTTGTTTCGTCGGGCGGTTTCGCGGAAGAAGCCGTTTGCAACGCCTCAACGGTATTTGCCCTCCCAAAGGGAATGGACTTTCCCACGGCGGCTGCATTTCCCGTGGCTTACGGCACCTCGCATCTCGCGCTGGTGCATCGTGCAAATCTGAAACCCGGTGAGACTGTTCTTGTACTCGGCGCGGGCGGCGGCGTTGGATTGACCGCAATCGAATGCGCCAAAGCCATCGGTGCCACCGTGATCGCGGCGGCCTCGACAAGTGAGAAACTCGCGCTCGCGGCCCAACGCGGCGCGGATCATCTAATCAACTACACCGAGGCCGATCTGCGCGCCGAACTCCGCAAGCTGACAGACGGTAAAGGCGTTGATGTCGTCTATGACCCGGTTGGCGGTGAGCTGGCCGAGGCTGCCATGCGCTCCATGGCTTGGTGCGGACGCTTGCTGGTCATCGGGTTTGCCAGCGGGGACGTTCCAACGTTTCCGGCCAATTATCTGCTGGTGAAGAACATCTCGATTGTCGGCGTCTATTGGGGTGCCTATCGAACCAAGGAGCCGGAAATATTCCGCGCCGGGTTTGCCGAACTCGCCACCTGGTGGGAAGCCGGTAAACTCAAGCCGCATGTGTCAAAGATATTCCCGCTGGCTGAGGTACCGCAGGCCCTCGCAATGCTGGAAAGCCGTCAGTCGACCGGCCGTCTGGTCATCGATATCGACGGATAAGAGCAGGACAAAGCCCATGCCAGACAGCACCTCCCGGGACCGACTGGTTCAATCCCAGTACGAAGCCTACCCCTATCCCGAGCGCGACCCCGCCGACGAAAGCAAACGGTTGATCACCGGCTCGCCAAGCCAGTTCAATGAAGTAAACCACTATATATTCGGGGGGCAGCGCGACCTGTCAAAACCCTTCCGGGCACTGGTCGCGGGTGGCGGCACTGGTGACGCTGCAATCATGCTGGCACAGCAAATGAGGGATCTGGGTATTCCCGGAGAAGTCTCGCATCTCGACCTCAGCGGGCCCAGTCAGACCATCGCCCGCAAGCGGGCCGAGATTCGCGGACTCACAAACATTCAATTCATCTCAGGCTCATTGCTCGAATGCGGAGATCACGCGCCGGGCCCCTGGGACTACATCGATTGCTGCGGTGTGCTGCACCATCTCGAGGACCCCGATGCGGGCCTCGCCGCTCTGGCAAATCAACTCGCACCCGATGGTGGGCTCGGAATCATGGTCTATGGTGAGTACGGCCGGATCGGCGTCTATCACATGCAAGATATGTTGCGGTTGGTCGCAGCCAGCGACGAGATGCCAGACGACCAGCGCGTCGATATGGCCAAGCGTCTGGCCAATGCCGTGCCATCGACAGCTTGGCTAAACCGGAACGGGTCTCTGCGAGATCATATCGGAGGCGGCGATCCAGGAGTCTACGATCTGTTTCTCCATTCACGCGATCGCGCCTACACGGTGCCTCAGGTTGTGGACTGGGTGAAGGGCGCTGACCTCAAACTTATCACTTTCATCGAACCCTTCCGCTACGATCCGGACTGGCTGGTGCGCGACCCGCGGGTACTCAAGCGCCTCGAAGGTCTCGACCCGATCGCACGGGCCAGTTTTGCCGAATTGTTCACCGGCAATATCAAGAAACATATCTTTTATGCGGTACGCAGCAGTAACGACGTAACCCCGCCAAACACAGACTCACCTGATGCGATCCCGGTTCTGCTGAACCAGAGCGCCGAAGAGGCAGGACAGCAAATGCCCGCCGGGGGAACAATCACGGTTTCCATCGACGGCATGAAGGTCAACATGATGGTTCCCGCTCTCGCCCGCATGATCATCGGCTTGTGTGACGGAAACCGCACGCTTGCCGAGATTCACAAGGCGGTACAGGAGAAGCGCTCGGAAATCGACTACGACACCTTCAAGGGCCAGTTCGATGCGCTGTATCGTGTGATGAACGGCATCAACAAACTGATGCTGCGCCTGCCGACGGCCTAGCGCGATGTGTCAGGCGACCTACGCCCGATCGCGAGCACCATCCCTGCCGTGGTGACCATCAGCCCGGCCGATGCAGTCAGCGTCGGAACTTCACCCAGCAGCACGATACCCAGCAACACGGCCAACGCGGGTGCACCGGCAAGGAACACCGCCATGGTCGTCGCCCGGATCGACTTGGTCGCCCGGGTGATCAGCATCACCACGATGAAGCTGGCAACAACGCCTTGGTAGACTGTCTGCAGGGCAACTTCTGACCATGGCGGGAAGGGCGCATCTCCAAAGAGAGCGGGGACGATCGCCGAAGGCAGAAACAACAGCCAGATCGGAATGTAGACCGCCGTGCTGATGGTCGGCGCCGCGATCACCGCCTGCAGGATGCTGACATTCCAGCGCCGCAGCGCGGTCATATATATCGCAAAACACGCCCCGGCCCCGATCAGAAGCAAATCTCCGAACCACTGATCGGCGGGCGCATGAACCGTAAAACTGTCCCCGCCCAGCATCAGCGCGCCGACCACGATCAGTACGATGCCCCCGGCCTGAACCCGGGTCGGACGCTCACGTAGCCAGAGATAACCGACAATGGTCGCAAAGATCGGCATGGTCCCATTGGTCAGTACCCCGGCATGAATAACCGGCGCCAATGACATGCCGCCAAATGACGCCAGCGCAAAGGGTGCCCCCACACCAAAGGACAGCACCGCACCTTTCCACAGCGGCAACCCCGCCAGACCGCGGGTCAACAACAACGGCAAGACAATGATCGCGCCCACGCCGACCCGCAGCGCGGCAACGTCATAGGGGGTGAGCGCGTTCAGCACACCGAACCGGGACGCCACGATCCAGCCGCCCCAGATGAAAGGCACCACCAGGCCACAGGCCAGACCAACCGCAAATCCTGGCCGTAATTCGCTCACGATTTAGAGGCTCCCGCTTGTGGCGAAGCACTCCCCGACAACAATCCCGGCCCGAGTGCGACAAGAATTCCTGCTGTCACCACACACACACCAATAATGCTGATGATCGAGGGAATCTCGCCAAGAGCGGGAATTGCAATCAGAAGCGCCAGCGCCGGCGCACCCGACATCATCGCCGCCTGGCGCATCCCGCCGAGCATGCGCGCAGCATGGGCGATCAGAATGGAAGCGACAAATGCCGCAACAATACCTTGATAGACCGCTTGCAGTGCGATCTCCGGCCAGGGTGTCCCAGCCAGATTGCTCGGCAGCACGAAGAACCAGATCGGCACATAGAGCGCGAGGTTAAAGCCATTGACCACAATCAAAGACTGAAACGCCGTCAGGCCCCATCCGCGCACCGATGTCAGGAAGGTTGCATTGCACGCTGCTGCCCCGAGAAACAGCAGATGCCCCCGCCACTGTCCGGGTTCCCCGAAAGACAAGGCATCCCATCCCGTCGCCGCGACGCCGGCGACAATCATCAGGACCCCTGCGATCCGCCAGCCGCCCAGCTTCACACCAAACACGGCCCAGGCGAGCAAGGCGGCAAACACCGGCATGGCACCGTTGATCACAATTCCGCCATGGGCCACGGGCGCATAAGACATCCCGCCAAACACAAACAGGGTGAAAGGCGCACCAGACGTCGTCGCGATCACGGCCGCTTTCCAAAGCGGAATCGGCGGCCAGCGAACCAAAAAGAAGAACGGAATGGTGCAGATGCCCGCCACGCCAAACCGCAACGCCGCCATATCGAACACGGTCAGTGTCGAGGTCGCGCCAAAGCGCGAAACCACCAGAAAGCCCGAAAACAGGACCAGCACGCCAAGGCTGGCAAGAACACCGAGGACTGCGTCACGGTTCATAGGCTGGATCCGTCAAAGGAAAGGGCCCCGCGTAAATGCACGAGGCCCTTCAAACTAGCGAACGCGTCAGACACGCGTCGACCTGTCGAAATACTACTGGGTTACGATCGTGGCTTCGCTCTTCTCACGAACCTCATCAACCGTGACGTCAGGTGCCAGCTCCTTGATGTGAACGCCACCTTCACCGATCGTGAAGACGCCCAGCTCGGTGATGATGTCATCAACAACACCGGCACCCGTCAGCGGCAAGTCGCAGGACTTGAGCAGCTTGGCCGAACCGTCTTTGGCATTGTGGTCCATCAGAATGATCACGCGTTTGACGCCCGCGACCAAATCCATGGCACCACCCATGCCCTTGACCATCTTGCCCGGAATCATCCAGTTCGCAAGATCGCCGTTCTCGGCGACCTGAAGCGCGCCGAGGATCGACATGTTGATATGTCCGCCGCGGATCATCGCAAAAGACTGAGCGCTGTCGAAATAAACCGATTCCGGCAGTTCTGTAATGGTTTGCTTACCGGCGTTGATAAGATCGGCATCGACCTCATTGTCGCGCGGGAACGCCCCCATACCCAGCATGCCGTTCTCCGACTGGAAGGTTACGTTCATGTCGTCAGGGATAAAATTCGCCACTTTGGTCGGCATTCCAATGCCGAGATTCACATAAAAGCCGTCTTCGAGTTCAAGTGCTGCACGGGCGCACATTTCATCGCGGGACCAAGCCATATTTCGTCTCCTTATTTCTGCTCTAGCTCAAGTCGCTCAGTCTTCGGTGACCGTGCGGAACTCGATGCGTTTCTCAAAATCCTGACCCTGGAAGATCCGGTCGGTGTAGATGCTCGGCAGGTGGATGCCATCGGGATCCAGCTGGCCCGGCTCGACCAGTTCCTCAACCTCGACAACACAAATCTTGCCGGCTGTGGCCATCGGGGCGTTGAAGTTGCGAGCCGTCTTGCGGAACACAACATTGCCCGCCGTATCGCCTTTCCAGGCCTTCACGATAGCCAGGTCGCCAGTCAGGCCCCGTTCCATCAGATAGGTCACACCGTCGAACTCACGGGTTTCCTTGCCTTCAGCAATCAGGGTGCCAACACCCGTCTTGGTAAAGAAGGCCGGGATACCGGCGCCACCAGCACGACAGCGTTCGGCCAGTGTGCCCTGCGGGTTGAACTCAAGCTCAAGTTCGCCCGCGAGGTACTGCGCTTCGAACGTCTTGTTCTCGCCCACATAGGAAGAAATCATCTTCTTGACCTGACGGGTCTGCAGCAGCAGCCCGAGGCCGAAATCATCGACACCAGCATTGTTCGACGCGACCGTGAGGTCTTTGACGCCAGAATCGCGGATCGCGAGGATCATATGCTCGGGAATCCCGCAGAGACCGAAGCCACCTGCCAGAATTGTCATGCCGTCGAATAGGACGCCATCGAGCGCGGACTTTGCGTCCGCATAAACCTTTTTGCTCATCTCTCAGCCCTGAATTGTTCGTTTCTCTTAGCTCGTACGCCCACCAATTGCGTGCGCACCTGTTCCCCCTGTCGGAACAGCGCCGATAAACACCAACGCGCGACCCGGAGTCAAACCTGACAGGAGCCGCGAGTATGCCCAAAGCAGTCCCCGGTTCCTAGTCCGCTTCACGCCTATCTGCTGTGCTGAAATACGAAAGCCTCGCGCCCGCACCCGTCTATCGCAGACATTCATGGCTGGTCTATGCTCAACGATCATGTCCAACCGTTTCGCCCCCCTGTCCCCGGCTGTCCTCGCCATCATCCTCATGCTGGGTGCTGTGGCCCTGTTTTCCGCGGGTCACGGATTGGTGCGATATGCGAGTACAGAGCTTCATCCCTTCCAGATTTCTTTCCTGCGGTCATTCTTCGGGCTGCTTTTTGTCCTGCCGCTGATCCTCAAGGGTCCCGACTATTCCGACCTGAAAATCAAACTGCCCAAGCTGCATCTCATTCGGGGTGTGACGTCTTCCATCGCAACACTGGCGTGGTTCACCGCCGTTGCCACCATGCCGCTCGGGGAAGCCGTCGCCCTGAATTTCACCGCACCTTTGTTTGCCACCATTCTGGCAGCGATTTTTCTGCATGAAGTGGTGCGCGCCAAACGCTGGGCCGCCACGCTGGTCGGATTTATGGGAGTCCTGATCGTGATCCGTCCCGGGGTCGAAACCATCCAGCTCGGCGCGCTGCTTTCGCTCGGCAGCGCGATGATGATTTCTGTGAACGTGTTGCTCATCCGGGTGATGGCGCAGGTCGACAGCGCTCGTGCCATCGTCACATCGTTCAACCTGTTTTTGACGATCTTCACCCTGATCCCCGCGATTTTTGTCTGGCAGAATCCCAGCCTGAGCATGATCGCGGTCACCTTCGGAATTGGTGCTCTGACCACGCTCGCCCATCTGATGCTGACGAGCTCCATGCGGATCGCAGAGGCTTCCGCCGTAATCCCCCTGGATTTTGTGCGTCTGCCGATCTCTGCCCTGATTGGCTTTATCTGGTTCATGGAGGTGCCTGACGGCTGGACAATCATCGGTGCTTTGATCATTGGTGTGTCTGCCGTCTACATCGCGCGCAACGAAGCCATGGCTGGCAAAATCAGGAAATCCCCATGACCGCCACCCCTCCCGAGAATCGCCGTGTGCTGGGTCTGCCCCTGCAGGTCTGGGGCGGACTCTCCATGGCGGCCGGCGTGGCCTGTCTGGCGGGAAACCATTCCATTGTGCGGCTCGTCTCCGACGAAGTCGGCGCCTTCGAGACATCTGCGCTGCGCTTCATCTGGGCACTGCCCATGATGTTGCCCTGGATATTGCGCGGCAAGGGTCAGGTGCTTCGCACCAAGCGGCATGGGCTGCATTTTGTCTCGGCGTCGCTGACCGCTCTGACCACTGCATTGCTGTTTCTCGGCCTTGCCCATTTGCCCGTCGCGCTGGCGACAACGCTGAACTTTACAGCCCCGCTCTTCACCACGATCATGGCGGTCATCCTGCTCAAGGAGCGGGTCGAAATCGCACGCTGGGCAGCAACCGTGATCGGCTTCCTGGGCGTGCTTGTGATCCTCCGCCCGGGCTTTGTTGTCTTCGACCCGGCAATCCTGTTGCCAATCTCTTCAGCCGCAACGCTCGCCCTTTGGTACTTCACCCTGAAACGACTGGGTCGAACCGAATCAACAGCGACCATCACGGTCTACCAGACCATTTGGGCTTCGCTGCTGCTGTTTCTTCTGGCTCTGCCGGAATGGCAGATGCCCAGCGGGAACGCTCTTTGGCTGTCGATCGCGATGGCCGCAATGGGAACGGCCGCAATCTTTCTGATGGCGCGCGCCTTTGATCTGGCGGATGCCTCACTGGTCGCCCCGTTTGACTATGCCCGCCTGCCTTTCGTTGCGTTGTTCGGCTATCTGCTGTTTGGCCAAATTCCCGGCCTGTTCACAATCATTGGCGCAGCGATCATCGTTGGATCTGCCTTCTACATCGCGCGCCGGGAAGCACGCGCAGCCCGACCCAGACAGCTTGACTCGCAAGGCGGCAAAACGGGTTAATAGACCTCTTGGGGGGAGAGATATGGATTACGGAATTTTCAACCTGATGAACCGGCGTCACCCGTCTCAGACGGTACCGCAGGTCATCTCGGAAACAGTCGAACAGGTTCAGGCTGCTGAGAGCGCCGGGTTTGGCATCTCGTGGTTCACCGAGCATCACTTCTCGAACTATTCGCTGTCGCCATCGCCCCTGATGATGATCGGCCATGTCGCACCCCAAACCCTGCGCATTCGTCTGGGCTCCGCGGTGGTCCTGCCCGCGCTTTACCAGCCCGCGCGTCTTCTGGGAGAGATATCTTTCGCCGATTGTCTGTCCGAAGGGCGCCTCGTGCTGGGACTGGGGTCGGGTTATCAGGCCTATGAACTGGCACGGTTTGGCGTGGAATTGTCGGAAGCCAGCGCGATCACCAATGAATGGATCGATTTCCTGTCCAAGGGATTGGGGCAGGAATCCTTTGAGTATCATGGCGATTATATAGATTTGCCCCAAACCTGGTTCACCGCCCGGTCCGTGCAGGAGCCGCGCCCAGAAATCTGGATCGCTGGCAACAGCCCCGGCTCCCAAAGGCGCGCGGTGACCGGCGACCACCCTCTCTTCGTCTCCGGCTTTGGCCGCGACGTTGAAACGCTGGCTGAAATCCGGGCCGAAGCCGAGGAAACCTGGAAGCATGCGGGCAAAAGCCCGGACGACCTTCAATTCGGCACGCTGCGGTATTGCTTCGTCACCGACGACAAGGCCGAAGCCCTCGCCTTCGCCGAGAATGCCCGCTACCAGATTCGTCTGTCCCGCTATCTGCGTCAGGGCCAGACCGCACTCGACAAACCATGGTTGCCCGAAGAAGCCTTCGAAGACGAAATGTCACCTGAGGACATTCTGGCCTGGAACCCGATTGGTGATGCTGAGACCGTCGCTGAAAAACTGGTCGAGGAGATCGAGCGCGTTCGGCCGGTTCATTCCGCGCTTTACATGACCATCGGGGACACGCCCCATGAAGCGGCGATGCGGTCGATCGAAAAATTTGGAAACGACGTGGTTCCCCTGATCGAGAAAAGCGTCGGTCCCCTGACAGTAGCAGGCACACCTTCGCCCGCCTACGTGGCGGCATAGCCAGAATGCAGGTCTCGGCAAACGGCATTAACTTCGTCTGCCAGATCGACGGCCCTGAAAGTGCGCCGTGGCTGACATTCTCGAACTCCCTGAACACCAACTTCTCACTATGGGACGAGCAGGTGGCGCTGCTGTCCGACCGCTATCGGGTTCTGCGCTACAACACACGCGGCCATGACGGCACGGGCACGCCACCGGGGCCCTGGTCACTCGAAGACCTTGCCAGCGATATCATTGCGCTGTGGGACGAACTCGGGATCGCCAAAAGTCACTTTGTTGGATTGTCCATCGGCGGCATGACCGGACAGGCGCTCGCGCTGGGTTGGCCCGACCGGATCAGCGCCTATGTGCTGGCCGATACCCGTGCCGACTTTACCGGGGAATTTGCCCAAACCGTCCCAGCCCTGATCGACAAGGTGGTTGCCGAGGGTCTTGATCCGCTGGTGGCCGTGATGCCGCTGCGCTGGTTTGCCGAAGAGGTCCGCGCAGCACGCCCCGAACTTGTGGAACGCGCGCGCCAGCTTATCGCGACCAACACGGTCGAAGGCTATGTCGCATGCGCCGGAGCGATGACCCGGCTCGACTACATGGACCGGCTCCACAAAATCGAGCACCGCACCCTGCTGATCTGCGGTGCACAGGATATAGGCACCCCGCCGGACGGCATGCGTGAAATGGCCAAACGCATTCCCAATGCGACCTATGTTGAAATCGACCCCGCCGGACATCTTTCAAACATCGAAAACCCCGTGGCGTTCAACGCGGCGCTGATCCCGTTCCTCGATTCTTTTCAAGCGCCGTGAACGCACTCGCCGTCAAACCTCGACCGACACTCCAGCCACCCGCATTGGTGGCCCATGCAGATTGGTCGATCGATCCCAAAAAACGCTCCATGGCCCGGGCTGTGCGAACCTCCAACGGCGGATATATCGCACTGGCTCCCGAGCCCGTGAGCAATCTGGAGGATTTGTTTGCACGCCTGAACGCAGCATCCGGGGTCGGCGAAACCGCTTTTGTCGGCTTCGACTTTCCGCTCGGCGTGCCACGCGCCTATGCCAAGGCCGCCCGCATCGATCGGTTCATGACCGCCCTGCCCAAGTTCGGACGCGGCACCTGGAAAGATTTCTATGCGCCCGCCAATGGGCAGGAAGACATTTCTCCACGCCGACCATTCTACCCCAACCGCCCGGGTGGCACGCGTCGTGCGCATCTGATTGACGGGCTGAAACTCAACGGACCGGACGAACTCTTCCGGCTTTGTGACCATCCGACAAATCTGCGGGCAGCCGCAAACCCGATGTTCTGGACCATGGGCGCACAGCAGGTTGGGAAAGCGGCCATCTCGGGATGGCGTGACCTGATCGCCCCGGCCATACGCCGTGACCCCGCCTTTCATGTCTGGCCCTTCGAAGGGCGCCTGACCGAGTTGCTGACCCGCCCGGGCATCACCGTGGCCGAGGTCTATCCCGGTGAAATTTACGGACATCTGAAATTGCAGATCGCGGCCTCCAACAAGTCCAAGCTCAACAGCGCACACCGCAAGGAAGACGCGCCACGCCTGCTCGAATGGGCGATACAGAACAACGTGCAACTTTCGGCCGCACTGGCCAGCGATATTCGAGACGGGTTCGGCGAAGGCGCGGATGGCGAAGACAGGTTCGATGCCACAGTCGGCCTGTTGGGGATGCTGAACGTGATCTTCGGGCATCGCACATCAGGGGAACCTGCCGACGCTGTCGTCCGCCAAATCGAAGGATGGATTTTGGGTCTGGATGCAAAAATGCTTCAGCACCCGTCAGACTAACGCCCGACCATCGGGCAGACGAACAAGGTTTAAAAGCAAGAGGAGAGTGACATGGACGTAAACGGTAAAGCCGCCATCATCACCGGCGGCGGATCAGGCATTGGCGCTGAAGTCGCCCGTCATTGCACAGCGGCCGGCATGAAAGTCGCGCTTCTCGATGTAAATATGGACGGCGCGAATGCCGTCGCCGCAGAAATCGGCGGCGTGGCCGTGGAGTGCGACGTCACCAGCGCCGACAGCGCGGAAGCCGCCATCGCCAGCGCCCGCGAAGCCAACGGTGTCGCCAGCCTGCTCGTGAACTGCGCAGGCATTGCCACGCCGGGCCGCATTGTCGGACGCAACGGTCCTTTACCGCTCGAAATCTTCAGCTCGGTCATTCAGGTGAACCTGATCGGCACCTTCAACATGATCCGCCTGTTCGGCGCAGACCTTTACGGGACCGACCCCATGGAAGACGGCGAACGCGGTCTGATCGTCAACACGGCCTCGGTCGCCGCCACTGAAGGCCAAATCGGACAAGCCGCCTATGCCTCATCAAAAGGCGGGATTGTCTCGCTCACACTCGTCGCAGCACGCGAGTTCGCCTCGCAGGGCATCCGGGTCAACACCATCGCGCCGGGCCTGATCGACACCCCGATGATGGCCGGACTTCCCGAAGAAGCCCGAGCAAGCCTCGGCGAGCAGCCCGAGTTCCCCAAGCGCCTGGGCCGTCCGGACGAATACGCCAAGCTAGTCATGCATATGTGCGACAACGTGCTGATCAACGGGACCGTGCTGCGCCTTGATGGTGCATTGCGAATGGCCGCGCGGTAGTCACGACGACGGGGCGCTTACCCCGCCAACCCGTCCATGAACGCCGCCAGTTCCATATCAAGCTCGGTCAGGCCACCGGCATCATGGGTGGAGAGGGTCACATCGACCTTATTCCAGACATTGAACCATTCGGGATGATGATCCATCGCCTCGGCCTTGAGGGCCGCGCGGGTCATAAAGGCGAAGGCTTCGCTGAAATTGGCAAACTGGAAGGCCCTGGCGATGGCGTCACGGCCCTCCACCAATTCCCAACCATTGAGCTTCGCAATCGCTGCATCGCGGTCAGATATACTTAGTTTCTCGGCCATAGCGTGACTCCAAGTGTGTCGAATGTGATCATCATGACATGTGATGCCGCTTGGCGTCGCGATCAAGCCGCACTATATGATGGCCCCATGGCAGCGACCGCAATGTACGAAACCGCACCCACCCTTGCCGATATCGAGGCAATCGCCGGTGAGGCCTTCGCGACAATCCCGAAAAGTCTGTCCGCCCATGTAGCGGATGTGGTGATTCACGTGAGTGATTTTCCCGATGACGAGACCATGGATGAAATGGACATCGAAAGTCCGTTCGATATCCTCGGACTCTATGTCGGCGTCAGTCTCGACCAGAAATCACTGGGCGATGTGGCCTCGGATGTCGACCGGATTTATCTGTATCGTCGCCCGATGCTCGACTACTGGGTGGAATCCGGTGAAAGCCTTTACGGTCTTGTCCGCCATGTTCTCATCCACGAGATCGGGCACCATTTCGGTTTTTCCGATGATGACATGGACAGCATCGAAGCCAGCGCAAACTAGGCCAGAGCGGCGCGTAAGTTCAACACAACTCCAAATTCCGTCATGCCCGGGCTTGCCCCGGGCATCTTCACGCAGACCGAGGCGAGATAGCCGGATCAAGTCCGGCCATGACGAAATCGGTCAGGCCAGCGCCGCGCCAACAAGCTCCCGCACAACCGGTCGCACGTCTTCTGTAAACCACGGGTTCTTTCGTTCCCACGCATTCGTGCGCCAGCTCGGGTGTGGAAGTGGCACCGCCTTGGGTGCGTAATTACGCCAGTCCGCAACGGCCGCCGTCATGGTCTTGTAGCCGGGCAGATAGTGGTGGATTGCGTAGCTGCCGACATAAAGCGTGAGTTCAATGTTCGGCAGGGCTGCCAAAATTCGGTCATGCCAGAGCGGCGCACATTCCGGTCGTGGAGGGGCATCGCCACCCTTGGGCAACCGCCCGGGATAGCAGAACCCCATGGGCACAATCGCCAGTTTGTCAGGGTCGTAAAAAATATCCCGATCCACACCGAGCCAGTCCCGCAGCCGGTCGCCAGACGGATCATTGAAGGACAAATCGGTTTCATGTGCCCTGGTGCCCGGGGCCTGACTGATGATCAGAACGCGCGCGCCCGATCCCGCACGGACCAACGGCAAGGGCCCCAGCGGCAGATGCGGTACGCAGGCCGTGCACGCGCGCGCCTCACACAGAATCTTCTCAAGCTTGCCGGGCTTGCTCACTGCACCGCGCGGGCTTTTAGCTCCGCAACGAACCCGGTGACCACTTCGGTTGCCGGCCCGTAGCGACCTTCGTCGAAAGAACTGGCACCGAGGGATTCTTCCAGATTGAGCTCAATGGTCGATGCGCCATGGGCGCGTGCTTCCTGAACGAAGCCAGCGGCCGGATAGACGTTCCCCGACGTACCTATGGAGATAAACAGGCCACAATCCGAGAGCGCCCGCAGGATCGCATCCATCTGCAGCGGCATCTCGCCAAACCAGACCACATGGGGTCGCAGGGTCCCGACGGCCTGACAGTTTGCACAGGTCATGTTCTTGTCCAGATCACCGAGACCATCGATGAGATCGCCACAATCATTGCAGCGCGTCTTTGCCAGTTCGCCATGCATATGGATGAGATTCTTCGATCCGCCACGCGCATGCAGATCGTCGATGTTCTGGGTAACCAGAAGCACACCGCCCGGCCAGAAGCCCTCCAGTTCCCCCAACGCACGATGGGCATCATTGGGCTCCACACCGGCATCCTTCATCTGCGCCCGACGCACACTGTAAAAACCCAGCACCGCATCAGGATCACGCGCAAACGCTTCCGGTGTGGCGACATCCTCAATCTTGTGCTTGGCCCAGATGCCGTCGGGATCCCGAAAAGTCGCCAGTCCGGATTCCTTCGAAATCCCCGCACCTGTCAGAATAACGATGGGGTCGGATGGCGAAATGTGATCGAGAACGTTCATGAAAAGCCCAGTTCGGCCAGGGTCCGTTGGAAAGGACCAGCCTAGCGAGCAACCCCAGCCTGGATCAATGCCCGTCGGCTGGCAGATAGACCCCGAGGGGGTAATCCATCTCGGGAATATAAACCGAGCCGGACCGCCCAAGCACCGAAGAATAGAGCACAAAGCGCTCCACCGGAAACGCCGGGGCCACGAAACCGGCATGCTCGGCAACAAACGGCGCCACGCGGGCCAGGCTGGTATCCCGGCACCGGCCGAGAGTTACATGGGGGTGGAAGCGCCGGGTTTCAGGTGGCAGCCCGGCACGCTGACAGGCAACCTCTATCCGTGATTGCAAATGCGCCAATTCATCATTTCGTGCAACGCCAGCCCAAAGAGCACGAACCTGTCCGCGAGACTCAAAATGACCCACGCCCGAGAGCTGCACATCGAACGGGTCTGCTGTAATTCGCGCCAATGCGTCATGAACATCATCTGCCGCATCCTCATCTATTTCCCCGACGAAACGGAGGGTGAGATGCATATTCTCCGGTAGTGTCCAGCGCGCGCCGGGAACTTGCCCACGCAAACCTGTCAGCCGCAAGCGAAGCTGATCTGGGATCGGAATCGCGACAAAAAGCCGGATCAACCCTTCGCCTCCTCCGGTTCACAAAACACCGTCAACACGCCGGTATAGGTATAGAGCCGGTCATGGGATATCTCGCCATTCCCGAAAAAACCCACAACAGGGATATCGCCAAAGGTCTCGGCAATCATGGTGAGTTCCTGTGAACCGGGACCGAACTGATGGGGCCCACGTGCCACACAGCTGTGATAGACCGCGCCACGAGGCCTCTCGCCCGCCCGACGTTTCACGTCATCCAGCATGCGTTGCATGTCCTCAATCGCACTTGCCGCATCCCGCCGGACGAACCGCAATCGATCGCCAACCCGCAAACCTTCGGCGACGGCGATCCATCCCTGGTCCACATCAAAGCCAACCAGATTACGCACCAGATAATCGGCCTGATCCGAGCCAGAGACGGGAATTGCAGCATGCACATATCCGGCAAGCTGACGGAGGTCACGGGCAAGCAATGCACCGACATCCGCCTTGAGCACCTCCAGCGCATCCTCACCATCCAGTTCGGTCACGATTCCCTCGTGCATTCCGGTGATCGTGTGAACCAGACCAATGGGAGAACATCCCTGAGTCAGACCTGTTGAAAGCGGCACCTGGTCGGTCAACAAAACTCCGGCAAGACCTGAAGGTGCATCGGGCGCGCCAACCAGCGGCGCCGGGCTCGCTCCACTCGTCAGTCCACCCACCAGATACGCGCCTGTGGTTTTTGCCAGTTCCGGCATGGCCTCAAGCGCAGCAGCCTGTCGCGGATCGGCATGAACAATGCCCAGATGGGCGCGGCTCGCCACCTGCAACTCGTTGTTGCCGGGCTCACCAGGGAACGCAGCTATATCCGAGTCAGGTACATCGAGAACCATGAGTGCGATTGCAGGCGTATCGAAATATTCGATCCCTGTGGCACAAATCGCCGGCGCGACAGCACCGCGCCAGATATCTATTCCGGTGCGCGTGCGCAGAACTTCAACGATATCAGAAATGTCACCGCCCAGCGGGTCGGTCACATAGACAAGACCAAAGCCCTGCGATGGCCCATCGAGTTGGGAGAGGCACACCTCCAAGAGGTCCGGCCAACCCGTCCAGGACGTGACCGGGCCTTCAGTCGTGACGCCCGCATGGGCGAATGGAAATATCGTCATTCTGATTGTGTCTTCTGTTCCGGCAACGCCGCGCCAGTCTGGCCAAGAGCGATCATGACATATGGTGTTATGCGGTCGACGATTCGCGCGACCCCTTCAGCATTCGGATGTATCCCATCCCGCTGGTTCAGGCGGGTGTCGCCAGCCACCCCTTCCAGAAAAAAGGGATAGAACGTGACATCATGTTTTTCCGCGAGACGTGGGAACACGGCATTGAAAGCACTTCCGTACTCGCGCCCAAGATTGGGGGGCGCCAGCATGCCCGTAAACAGGATCTTCGTTTTGCGCTCCGACAATGCACGAAGCATCGCATCCAGATTGGCTTCGGTTTCGTCGGGATTGACACCGCGCAACCCATCATTTGCACCCAGCTCGAGGATCACAAGATCAACATTCGCAGGCATGGACCAACCCAGCCGCGCACGACCCCCAGCCGTTGTGTCCCCTGAAACGCCGGAGTTTATGACCTGAGCGTCGATACCCTTATCCTGAAGTGCACGCTCGAGCTGTACCGGAAAAGAATCTTCATTGTCGAGCCCATATCCGGCTGACAGACTGTCCCCAAAAGCAAGGATAACCGGGCGCTCAGCGGCTGTTGCAGGAGCCGCAAGAACCCACAAAAACCCCATCACCAACAGGCCGGTGCCGATCACACGTAAAATTGTTTCGTTGATGATCCGCAACTGACGGCCATATGTACAAACTGTATGTGACCTCTTCTGGTGAAAGCGAGCCATCATGAACAACCTGTCTGGCGCGGGGGAAAACGACACCCCGGGCAATTCCGCGCATGCGCAACCTATGATCGCGCTCGCCGGGGCTGAGCTTCATTTGGCGAGTGCAGGCGGCAACGTCAATATCCTGCGTGGAATCAACCTGACCGTCGAACGCGGCGAAACGGTGGGCGTGGTGGGTCCATCCGGGTCGGGCAAGTCCACCATGATGATGGTGATCGCCGGTCTGGAGCGACCGACCGGCGGTCGCGTAACGATTGCCGGGGAAGATTTATCGAAGTTCAACGAGGACGATCTCGCGCGATTTCGCCGTACGCGTGTCGGGATCGTGTTTCAGGCCTTTCACCTGATCCCCACCATGAACGCGCTCGAAAATGTGGCCGTCCCTCTGGAATTCGCAGGCGCCGATGACGCGTTCGAACGCGCGCGGGCCAGCCTCGAGACTGTCGGTCTCGGCCACCGGCTCGACCATTATCCCTCGCAACTTTCTGGTGGCGAACAACAGCGTGTGGCATTGGCCCGCGCCTTTGCGCCCGGACCTGACTTGCTGCTGGCCGACGAGCCGACAGGCAACCTTGATGGAGAAACCGGCACAACAATTATTGAAACCCTGTTCGATTTGTCAGATCAGCACGGCACGACCCTGCTCTTGATCACCCATGATCCGGCGATCGCGGCACGTTGCGACCGCACCGTTCATTTGCGCGACGGACTGATCGTCAAAGCCGAAGCCGCCTCGTGACGCATACCGATATTTCCTGGCCGCTGGCGGCACGACTGGCACGGCGGGAGCTGCGCGGCGGTGCGCAGGGCTTCCGCATTTTCGTGGCCTGTCTGGCGCTCGGTGTCGCTGCCATCGCCGCGGTTGGCTCGACCCGCGCCATGCTGGAAGACAGTATTAGCTCCGACGCCCGGGAAATTCTCGGCGGCGACCTTCTGGTTGATATCGTTCACCGTCCCGCCTCTCCCGAAGAGCGCGCTGCAATGGATTCGGCGGGCATCGTAGCCGCCAGCGCCGAGATGCGGGCGATGGCACGGGCGGAAAACGAACAGGCGGCACGCACGCTCGTTGAGCTGAAAACCGTTGAGGGGACCTATCCGCTTTACGGCACACTTGAAACCAATCCCCCGCTGCCGCGCGATACGCTCCTCGCCCAACGGGACGGTATCTGGGGTGTGGCGGCGGCACCCGAACTGCTGTCAAAACTCGGCGTTGATATTGGAGACAAACTGCGAATCGGCGAAACCCGTTTCGAAATTCGCGCAGCCATCACCCACGAACCTGACCGCATTGGCGGGTCGGGAATATTTTCTCTGGGCCCCCGCGCGATGATCTCGGCCGCCGCCTTACCAGATACGGCGCTCGTCCAGCCAGGCAGCCTGATTCACTACAATTATCGCCTCCGCCTGCCAGAAAACCTACTTTCTGCGGGTGTCATCGAAACACTGAATGAGACTTTCCCGGACGCCGGGTGGCGCATTCGAACCCTGGATGAATCCTCGCCACGCCTGACCCGTCTGATCAGTCGCGTGACGATGTTCCTGTCTTTTGTGGGTCTCACGGCGCTGCTGGTCGGCGGGGTCGGGGTCGCCAATGCTGTCCGCGCCTGGCTGGATGGAAAAATTTCGACCATCGCAACGCTAAAATGCATCGGCGCACCGCGCGCATTGGTCTTTCGGATCTATCTGCTGCAGGTGCTCTCACTGGCGACGATCGGAATTCTCGCCGGCCTCGTCTTGGGGGCCGCACTGCCAATGGTCGCTTCAGACCTGCTGGCTCAGGTCGTTCCCATCCGCATCTCATCAGGATTGTTCCTCGAACCCCTGATCGTGGCAGCCGTCTTCGGACTGCTGACCGCCCTGACTTTTTCGGTCTGGGCCATCGCACGCGCTGGCGATATTCCTGCGGGAAGTCTCTTCCGTTCGCTTGTCTCACCAACCAAAGGATGGCCACGCGCGCCCTATATTACGCTCACAGTTCTGCTCGGCGGCGCGCTGGCCGCATTGGCAATTGCCACGGCGTCCGACGCCTATTTCGCGATCTGGTTCGTGATCGGATCGCTGGCCGCCATGACCACCTTCCGACTGGCGGCAGCCGGGATTACAAAGGGTGCTGCACGACTGAAAGACATTCGCCGGCCGGCTTTGCGGCTGGCCGTCGCTGGCCTGCACCGCCCCGGCGCCCCGACGGCGTCAGTGGTGCTTTCTCTCGGCCTTGGCCTGTCGATGCTGGTGACAGTGGCCACAATCGAAGGAAACCTTTCACGCCAGATCGCAGAGGAATTGCCCGCCGACGCACCCGCATTCTTCTTTGTGGACATTCAGCCCGACCAGATCGACCCCTTCCGGGATCTTGTCGCCGGGGTACCCGGTTTTGATCACAGCGAACAGGTCCCGATGCTGCGCGGGCGCATCACGGCCATTGATGGCGTCGCTGCGTCGGAAGCAGAAGTGGCGCCGGATGCCCGCTGGGTGTTGCGCGGAGATCGCGGCATCACATGGGCCCGTGAAGCGCCGTCACACAATGAAATTGTCAGCGGTGAATGGTGGGCCGCCGACTACACCGGAGATATGTTGGTCAGCCTCGACCATCGGATTGCGGGGGGACTGGGGCTGGAGATCGGCGACACGATCACCGTGAACATACTCGGACGTGAATTCACCGCCACTGTCGCCAACACCCGACAGATCAACTGGCAGCGATTGGCAATCAATTTCGTGATGGTCTTCTCACCCGGGGTCCTCGAATCCGCGCCCCGGATGCACATTGCCGTGGTGCATGCCGAACCATCTGCCGAAGATCCACTCGAACGCGCCGTGACAGACCTGTTTGCAAACGTCACTTCGATCCGGGTCCGCGGTGCGCTTGAAACCGTTAGTGCCTTGATCGGCAATGTCGGCCTTGCTGTCCGCCTGACTGCTCTGATCACGCTGGTGGCGGGGACGCTCGTTCTGGCCGGGGCGATCGCTGCCGGACATCGACGACGCATCTACGACAGCGTTGTCCTGAAGGTTCTCGGTGCAACCCGGCGAGACATCGTAACAGCCTATATTCTGGAGTACGGGCTGCTTGGCCTCGTCACGGCGGCCATCGCAGCCTTGGTCGGCAGCATCACAGCTTGGGCAGTTGTCACCTATCTGTTACGCCTGTCATGGAGTTTCGAACCCATGGCCGTCATCGTCACGACGCTGATTGCCACCCTGATCACCGTTGGGGCCGGGCTTATCGGGACCTGGCGCGCCATGGGCCAGAAAGCTGCGCCCTGGCTGCGCAACGAATAGAGAACAAGGGAATCTGTCGTGACCAACGAGAACCGCGAAGACGAACATTCTGTTGAAGCCCGTCCGCCGCTACACCCACCCAAGGTTCACACAATGGGGCTTGGCCACATCCCCCTGACATTCCTGGTCACGGCGTCGGTATCCTTCATCTATGCCGTCGCCTTCCACCTTGGCACAGCACCGCCGGTCGCGAGCATGGCGATGCTGGTCATGCTCTATGCACTCTCCGCGATCGTTCCCAGCCCGCATAGCCTGAACCCGACCGGTGATGCGGGGCCCGTCAAACTCACCACTGGCACCCGTTTCACGATCGTGCGCGTCTCAATTGCCTGCATGCTCGGCGGGGTCGCACTCATGCCCCCCAACAGCGCACCCGAAGCCCTGCTCTGGTCGCTTGCTGCTTTTGGGCTGGCGGCCGCGCTTCTGGAAGCCACGGACAACTGGCTTGCCCGGATCACAGGCTCTGTCAGCGGGTTCAGTGAACGTCTGAGCACCATGACCGGCTCGTTCTTCGCGCTGGCATTGGCACTGCTGCCCATGAAGCTCGAACTTGTCGGGCCCTGGGTTCTCGCGGCAGGAATTTTCGGTTTCGCCGATGCAGCAATCGCCCCCCGCGGGCCGAAGGGTGAAATTCCACATTGGCAAATCTGGAGCCGACTGGCGCTGCGCGTCGCTCTGCTCGCGATTCTTGTGCCCTGGGCACCCCCATGGGCCCGCGAAATTCTTGCCGGACTGGCCATTCTGATCGCGTTGACACATGTATCAATGGCTCTGATCACCCGGATTCAGGCTGCAAAGAGCCAAAACCGTCCGATGACTGACGCCTGAAGGGTAGAATTCACGGAAATTCCATCTGTGGGACGGTTGATTCACGTTCCCAGCCCCCCCATATTCGGGACACAGATTTGACGTTTTAGCAGGGGAGCCCCGAAAGGGCCGAAACACCATGGCGAACGAATTCAACCGCGGCACCGTTATTCAGGGCCGCACACAAGCCGACGCACAGATTGATGAGGGCCTGCGGTCCTACATGCTGCGCGTCTACAACTACATGACAACCGGCCTCGCACTGACCGGCATCGTGGCCTACATGGTCTCAAGCACACCCGCACTTCTGCAGCTTTTCTATGCGCAGAACGCAGTCGGGCAGGTTCAGCCGACGATGCTCGCCTGGATCGCGATGCTTTCGCCGTTGGCCTTCATCATGGTTCTGAGCTTTGGAATCCAACGCATGAAGGCCTCCACCGCGCAGTTGGTGTTCTGGCTGTTCGCGGGCGTGATGGGGCTTTCTCTGAGCCACATCTTCCTGACCTTCACCGGCGCAAGTATCGCCCGCGTGTTCTTTATTACGGCGGCAACCTTCGCCGCGATGAGCCTTTATGGTTACACCACCAAGCGTGACCTGTCGGGTTTGGGCTCATTCCTGTTCATGGGCCTGATCGGCATCATCATTGCGAGCATCGTGAATATGTTCATCGGTTCGACGGTGATGCAATTCGCTATTTCGGTGATCGGTGTTCTGGTCTTCGTTGGTCTTACGGCTTACGACACCCAGAAGATCAAGGAGATGTATAACGAGCTCGACGGTTCGGAAGTGGCCGGCAAGAAGGCCATCATGGGCGCGCTGCGTCTCTATCTGGACTTCATCAACCTCTTCATGATGCTGCTGCATCTCTTCGGCAATCGCGAATAGGCGAACCGGCAGACAACAATTCAAACGCCCGGGCCTGTCCCGGGCGTTTTCTTTTGGTCGGGTGCAGGTCAATATCCCCTGCAGGAATTGATTGAATGGAGCCACCGATGTCCGGACTGAAAAACAAGATCGTCGTCCTCACAGGCGCAAGCCGGGGTATCGGCGCCGCCGCCGCACGTGAAATGGCCCCTGATGGCCCGCACTTCATCCTGTGCGCACGAACCCCGGAAGCCTGTGCCGACACCAAATCAGCCGTCGAAGAGCTGGGGGCCACGGCGGAATGCCACGGCTTCGATGTCTCGGACGCCGCTGCCGCGAAGGCCTTTGTCGACGGCGTGGTCGCCGCACATGGCCGGATCGATGTCCTGATCAACAATGCCGGCATGAACGTTGTCGGGCCGGTCGACGAAGTCACCCCGGATCGGTTCCAGGCCGTCCTCATGGGCAATGTAATGGGCCCTTACAACCTGATTTCGGCCGTTCTCCCTTCGATGCTCGAACATGATTCAGGATCCATCATCAACATCACCAGCGCGCGTGCCTTTATGCCGGACCGCTTCTATGCGGCGTATTGCGCCTCGAAAGCGGCCCTGCTGTCGATGACCCAATGCCTGCATTTCGATCTGGCCGAAACCGGTGTCAAAATTTTTGCACTGTCCCCCGGATTTACCCAGACAGACATGGTTGCCGAGATCTACGCCAGCCCGGCATTCCGCGCCCAGGCCCTCAGCCCCAATCAGGGTCAGAAGCCCGAACGTCCGGCAAAAATGCTGGCCTGGCTCGCCCGTGAAGCGCCGGCAGACCTCGCGGGCAAGCATTGTGAAATTCAGTTCAATGACCTCACCCTGCGCGCCGGACTTGAAGATTTCTAGCGCGGTTCACGCGATGTTCAGGAGTTGTCGATAGGCTTCACGTCCTGAAAATCTGTCCACCGTGCAAGAAGCAAATGATGTGATGACCAGCCGGCTTTCCTTTGCAGAAATGCTCGACCACCATCCCGGTCAATCCGCAACGACAATTGCAGAGAAGGCTCTCAATCAGGCCTGCGCGCTTGTTGGAGCGGATGCCGGGGTGCTCTATCTGCGACGCCAAGACGCAGAGGATGACAGCCTTGTGCATGCGGCAACCCATCCTGGACCGAAGCCAGCCGAGCATCGAATTTCTCTGGACCTGCCCGCGATGGCCACGATTGCCGTCCGGACCGGCGCGACCCTGAAATTTGATGATGCGACGACACCGGACGCGATCGCAACTCTGAACCGGGATGTGGATATTCCGCCCGGCTTTGAACCCGGCGCCACTGCGGCCTTTCCATTGACCAATCACGCCAAAAACATCATCGGCGTCCTCGTTCTCTCAACCGACACCATCTCAGGTCGAAATTTTTCCACAGCCCCTCTGGACCTATTTGTTCGGTTTTGCCGGTTGGCGGGCGCGGCTGTGGAACATGCCGATCTTCTCGAACAGATCAGCCAGACCCAACTGGATACGAGTGCCCGCACTGAACGTTTGCGAACGCAGGTTGAACGCCTTGCCTTCATTGAGGATATCGAAGGCGTGCGCGGCGATGATGCGTTTCGCCTTGCGATTTCCATGCTCGCACGTGCTGCCGAAATCTATGATGAAGGCACCGGGAACCATGTGTTCCGGGTCAACGAATACAGTCATTTTCTCGGACAGACTTTGGGCAAGGACGCCAAATATTGTCACCAGCTCCGCTACTCGGCCCAACTCCACGATGTTGGAAAAATGGGCGTCGCCCCTTCTGTCTTGCGAAAGACAAGCGCGCTGGATTCTGCCGAGCGCCGCGAAATGGACAACCACACGGTTTATGGTCATCGCATTCTCAGCCAGTCACCGCGGCTGGCCATGGCCGCCGAAATCGCCCTGAACCACCACGAAAAATGGGATGGCAGCGGCTATCCGGCCGGCAAGCGCGGCGATGATATTCCGCTCTCCGCCCGGATCGTCCAGATCGCTGATATCTATGACGCGCTACGCTCCCGGCGGCCTTACAAACCATCCTTCGATCACGCACATGCCCGGGACATCATTCTGCATGGTGATGACCGTATCGATTCCGGCGGCCATTTTGATCCGATGGTTGTGGAAGCTTTCGGTGATACCCATGCGTCCTTCGACAAGATCTGGCGGAACCTGCAAGACAGTTGAAGAACCAGATCGGCCTGACATCGAACAACGTGCAGACCCAACTTTGTGCTGTTGTCTACTTGCCACCACGCTTCTTTATTTCGCGATAAAGCGCCTCGGGCGTCACCCCAATTTCCTGTGCGACATACTTCCAGCCACCCTTCGGCGGCAATGCACCGTTCCAGTCAATCCAGCCAGACAAGCGTTCCGCGACAGTCTTCCTCACCAGCAATTCACTTCGATGTCGCGCGTTCTGCAACTCAACAGCCAGATAAGCGGCCCAGTGCTCATATAATTCCGGCGTACGATGGAGCCTGTCTTTGACGCGCTTGCGCGGAATCGAGAACACTTCCGCGGGCTCAACACAGATGCAGTCGCAATGGTACTGCGCAGCATACATCGAAGCCTCGGCAATTATCCCTGACCCGGACAAATGGTGCAGCAACAAGGTGGCCCCATCGAATTGTGGACGCACCAGATCCACAGCACCGCGACGCAACAGGTGAATTGAACGGACAGGTGTTTCCCGATGAAAAAGGGTTTGGCCCCGATCCAGATGATGGTGTCGGCCAGATTCTGCCAACAGTTCATGAAACAGTTGATCCAACATGATTATGATCATGTCTTACAGGCACGATCACTGGCAAGAAGCAGGCCTATTTTCTGATCAGGAGCCAATCATGAACACGCGCTTAGGTTTTGTAATTCTTGCAATTCTGGTTTTCTTCACCCTTCCCGCACAGTCGGAAACAGGGGCCCATTCACAATACAGCGGCCAGGAAAATCGGGACATTAAGAGCCTGTCGCCTGCTGATATCGACAAATTGCAGCGCTGTTCGGTTTGGGGGCTTGCAAAGGCGGCCGAGTTGAACGGCGTGCCTGGACCGGCGCATCTTCTGGAGCTGAAAGATGAGATTCCTCTGAGCCAGGACCAGGTCGGGGCAATCACTAAAATTTATGAATCGATGCGGGCACAGGCAATTGAACAGGGTGAAGCACACATCCGGCTGGAACGGGAGCTTGAGCAGGGATTCAGAAACCAGACCATCACCGAACAAACCCTGAAACGAAAATTAGGCGAGATATCCACTTCGCGGGGTCAGCTGCGCTACACACATCTTGTAACCCATCTCAAAACGCCTGAGTTGCTGTCCACGGAACAAATCGCGCGATACAATGCTCTCCGCGGCTATTCCGACAACCCATGTGCTCTTCCGCCTGAAGGCCATGACCTTGCAAGATGGCGCGCCCACAACAACTGTCCGTGAAATTCACCCTCACACCGACCAGGTGATGTGATCAATCAGTCGGGGACAGATTTTTGCCGACGCGTTTTTTCATCTCGCGGGGCTTACGGTAAACCGCCGAGGACCTCAGAACGGCCTCACCATCGGCGTAACAGGTCGCCTCGACGAAATTCATGGTGCGGGTGGATTTGACCAGCTTGGCATCACACTCGACCCAGGCCCCGGGATAGATTGGTGCGAGAAAATCTGCGTCCAGGTGAATGGTCGGGGTCAGTGCAACGACGCCCAATTCGTAAAGCGCCGACTGGGCCATCGCAACATCGACGAAACTCGTCATCCAGCCGCCATGGACAACATCGCGCGGGTTGAGGTGACGTTCGTCGACCCGAAAGCCAAAGACGGCCTTCTTTGCTCCGCACTTCACAAAGAGCGGGCCGTTATGAGACGTGAAGGGACTGGTGAAGGAAAAGGGCTCGAAGCCACGTGGCGCCTTGATTTTCTGCTTCAGCCGAAACTCCAGATGATCGAGGCGATCCGCGCCCCAGAAGGTTTCGCCGTCGAGCACCATGAAGGGTGCCCCGAACATGCCATCTGCAATGGCGCGTTCGTAAGCCGCATCGAGGTCTTTCTGCGCGCGATTGTCCGTTTCGGCGGCTTTGATCTCCTTAAGCGAAAGCGGCACGCCGCGGGCTTTGCAGGCACTGGCCAGCTGACTGGCGGTGCGCACTTCCTGGCCCGTGCCGAAGTAACGATGGTCCACGGCCCGCGCAAATTCCCGTGCCAGTTCAGGGGTCTTTCGGTTGAGCCGCCAGAAGACCAGCCGGTGCAAGCTTGCGCCATAGGGCGGCACCTTTGGCGGAAAAGGGGAGGCCACGGGCAGTTCGTTCATTTCGCACAGACGCGGGAAATCCTTGATGTTGTGCGCGAACTTCGCCGGCTGTTCGCGCGGGGAAATCGACTTGTGGTGTGCCAGGACCGCAGGCAGGGACACGCAGTTCCACTCGACCTCTCGCCCATAGCGTTTCGCAATACGGTCGATCCGGTTCATCGCCACATAAGAATAGGCGGAGACGAAGTCGAAATAGAATTTGATCGGCGTTGCCATAAAGTTCCCCACAAACTGATGTTGTTGTTTTTCGGGCGACGCGTACGCCGCCATACTCAGTAATCCACTCGGATATTTCGTTGGCGGCTACCGAGATCCGGACCGCACGTTGTGTCATTCGTTATGCGTTTAACCGTCAGCCATCGCGCAATTCGCGAACCAAAGGCTCACGTCGCTCGAGCCACCAGCCATACTGCATCGGCCAGTCGCCAAACCTCGGGTCAGCCCCCAATTCATATGCAGCATGGCGCGCCCAGTAAGGATCGAACAGGGCTTCACGACCAATGGCGACCAGATCGGCCAGCCTGTCTCCGATGATCTGTTCTGCCTGCGCGGCATGCAATACCAATCCAACCACCATGGTGGTGATGTCAGCCTCCGTGCCGATCCGCGACGAATAGGCCGTCCGGAACCCGAGGGGCAGCTTTCCCTGCGCTGCTGTCGCGGTTCCCGAAATGCCGCTCGACGAACAATCGACCACGTCGACACCACGCATCTTGAGCTCTCCCGCCAACGCCACGGAATCATCAAGCTGCCAGCCCTCGGTCACCCCGTCTGAATCGACCGAGGAAATTCGCACGAAAAGCGGTTTGTTCTCTGGCCAGACCGCGCGAACCTTTTCTGCAATCTCCAGCGAGAAGCGCATCCGCCCCGCGCGGTCCCCGCCATAGGCATCGTTGCGCTGGTTGGAGGTCGGCGAAAGAAACGAATGGGCGAGATAGCCATGTGCGGAATGTATTTCCAGCACTTCAAACCCGGCGTCATGGGCGTGCCCGGCAGCCGTGGCAAACTTTTCCTGAATGCCCTGGATCTCTTCGACAGTCAGCTCATTGGGCATCAGCCAGCCATCCTTCACCGGTTCAGCGCTCGGCGCCACGATATCCCAGGGCATCTCACCACGTGCCGCATCTCCAGCATCCATGGGACCATTGCCATGCCACGGACGCTGCATGCTCGCCTTGCGGCCTGCATGCGCTATCTGGATCGCAGGCAATGCACCCTGTCGGGAAAGAAAAGACGTCACCGGCTTAAGGGCGGCAGCATGGTCGGCCGACCAGATACCAAGATCACCATGGGTAATCCGGCCACGTGGTTCGACGGCAGCTGCTTCAGTAAAAATTGCCGCCGCACCACCAAGCGCAAACTGTCCGAGATGGGCCAAATGCCACTCATCCGCGATGCCCTCTTCGGCCGAATATGTACACATCGGCGAGATGACGATCCGATTTTTGAAGGTCGCCCCGCGCAGTGTCAGGGGCGAAAACAACGCACTCTTCTGATGATTTTCCTCGGCCACGTTCATACCCCCTGAGTTGAAGGGAAATTCTAACGCAGAGCGACAAGGTGGGCCTAGTCGTACCGGGTTATTTGTCTGACTTATTGAGAACCTTTAGCAACTTCAGAAGCGTCGCATCGCGTTCTTCAGTGAGTTGCCCCATGGAACGCCCGCGTGCTTCCGCATCGATACCGTCAATGATCTTCTGTTTCACGTCATCTGTCAGCTTGGGGTCCCCCAACGCTTCCCACCGGCGCTCCTGACTGGGACCAAGAATTTCCAGATAGCGCGCGATGCCGCCTTCCCCTCCGCCCAGATGGAAGGTCATGTGTGGCCCCATGAAGGCCCAGCGCAAACCGGGACCACCGGTGATCGCCTTGTCGATATCCTCGACCGTGGCATAACCCTCTGCCACCAGATACACAGCTTCCCGATACAGGGCGGCCTGCAAGCGGTTCACAAGGTGCCCCGGTATTTCCGCCCGCAATCGGATCGGGGTTTTGCCGACAGCTTCATAGAAAGCCATTGCCTGATCGATGGCCCAGGTCTCGGTTTGCTTTCCGCCCCCAACTTCCACCACCGGCATCAAATGCGGCGGGTTGAAGGGATGGCCGAGTACGATCCGCCCTGGATTCTTGGATTTGTGTTGAAATTCCGAGACTGGCAGAGCCGTTGAGCTGGAGGAAATCACCACTTCAGGCCCGAGATCGCGGTCCAGCTCCGCCATGAGGCTGGCTTTCAATCCGGCATCTTCGGGTGCGCTTTCCTGAACGAACTCCACACCCGAAAGCGCATCTCCAATCCGGTCAAAACACCGCAGATTGTCCAGAGAAGCACCTTCAGACAGGCCAAGCTCCTGCATCAGGGGCCAACTGCGGGCAACCGACGCCGCTACGGATTCTGCGTATTCATCCAACGGATCCCAGCACTGGACCTTCAGCCCCCGGGACAGAAAGTACAATGCCCAGGACGACCCGATCGTTCCCGCACCTACGATGCCAACCGTTGAAACCGTTGCCATGCCCGCACTCCTGACCTAGCCACCAACCGGCGTGCCCGCGATTCCGCTGCGCAGATCCTTGGCGGTGAAAAAATGGCAATCCTCATCCGGAGAAATCGCAACCGAATGGACGACATTGGCGGGAATATAAATAAGCTGTCCGGGACCAACTTCGGATTCCTGACCATCAACGGTCGCAAGCAGATTTCCAGTGAGAATATAAATCCACTGCTCATTGGGGTGGGTATGGGGGAGCGAACTCTGCCCTGCTGGCAAGGTCATGACACCCACCTGGGTGAGTTCACCCTCAACCACGGGGCCAAATGTCTCGGCATAACCCGGTCCTGCAGGAAGACCCTGCAAGGACTCCACATCGAAGACATAGGCGCCATCGCCAGCCTTGTAAGCACCTTCGGTCTTGGTTTGTGTATCCGCCATTTCTACATCCTCCTGCTGATTCAAATCGCCCCGGACAAGGCCGGGTTTTCATCCGAAGGGTACAGCAGGAGATCGTTTTTCGCGACACCAAAGCGAAACGGCGGAGCTCGAAAGCCCCGCCGTTCTCACATTAGAATTTTGAGTCCTGGTCAGGCTGTTGCCTGGGCCTGCGAGGATTCGTTGACGGCCCTGATCTCCGCAAGGAAGCTCTCAACGCTTGAGCGCAAACGCGTTGCCTCGCCCGTCAGCACGGAACCTGAATCGAGGACAGCCTGCGCGGCACTGTCTGTTTTCCCCGCGCCTTCCGTCACACCGGCGATAACCTGACTAACTTCTTTGGCACCACGGGCCGTGTGCTGCACGGTGTCAGAGATTTCATTGGTTGAATTCGTTTGCTGCTGAACAGCTTCCGCGATCCGACCATTGATCTCCTTGACCTTCTCAATTGTAGAGGTCACACCCGAGATTGATCTAACCGCATCAGAAGCCGCCGACTGGATAGCAGAGATCTGCTGGCCAACCTCATCCGTCGCCGCTGCAGTTTGATTGGCGAGGTTTTTGACCTCATTGGCCACGACGGCAAAACCACGACCAGACTCGCCCGCACGGGCGGCCTCAATCGTCGCATTCAGCGCAAGCAGGTTTGTCTGCTCTGCGATATCCGCAATCATCTTGACGACCTCACCAACGCGCTGGGCAACTTCATCAAGACTGCGCATGGCTTCATCGGTCCGGTTCACATCAAGTACAGCTTGATCGGATACCTGAGTGGCATCCTGCACCTGCCGGGCAATTTCGCTAATCGAACCCGAAAGTTCTTCAGCGGTCACCGCCAGGCTTGCAACATTCGTGGAGGCCTCATCCGCGGCCGCACTCACCGCGCTCGCCTGACTGTTCGTCTCACGCGAAACCAAACTCATGCTTTGCGCGGTTTCGTCCAGAACGGTTGTGGATGAGTCGAAGTTGGTCAGCACTTCACGAACCTGCTCATCAAACAGCTTGATCAGGTCCTCACGTCGGTCATTCTGTTGGGCCACAGCCTTGCGTGAGCGTTGTTGCTCAAGTTCCAGTTTTTGACGATCGAGTATGCGCTGTCGCCAGACCTTCATGGCCCTTGCGAGGGTGCCCAGTTCGTCGCGTCGGTGTTCATCGCCAAGATCAACGTCGGTACGTCCCTCACTGAGTTCCGACATAACAGCTGTCAGACGTGCAATCGGCGTGCTGACAAGCCGACGCGAAAGCACGACCAGGACCCCAACGGCCACCATCATAGCGGCCAACGCTATCAGGCCCTTGTTGAGCAAACTCGCCATAACGGCATCATTAATCGACCGGAGGCTCCAGGCGATTGCCAAAGTTCCGACCCGGTTTCCCTCTTTGTCAAAGCCTGCAGGCACCGCGACAACCACATGCGAGGTGTTCCGTGAGGTAAACTCACCGCCTTCGATTTCCAGGCTTTGCGTCAGGGCCGCAGCGAGGTCGACCGGCGCCTCATGGTCCGAGTCAAAGGCGGTCACCTCGGCTCCGGTTTTGTTCCAGGTTCGGATACTCGCAATCGACGATGTCGGGTCTTCTGTGAACCGGGAATAGGCTTTGGCCACAATGTCAGGTTTGTTCCAACGCACCCCACCCGCCACATTGGCGGCAAGCACTTCCGTGATCGCGGTAAAGGAACGCTCCTCGTTCGCAATCAGTGCCTCACGAGCACTCCAGGTGCTGGTTGCGACCAGCACGACCAGTCCCGTGACCATAACAAGACCGGCAAACACCGAAAGTTTTGTTCCAACCGAACTTGCGCGCGCCGGCGTTTCGGAAGGTGCTGCGTCTCGCATTTCGACTGGTGTTGAATCAAGCATGCAAATTCTCCCGAGTTTATCAGGTTCCGTTAAGACCGATAAACGAATAGCTGAAGGAAACCGGCCGGATCACAGCGGATCCGGCCGTTACCAAACTAGAGAAGTGCGTCGAGATTGACGCCAATTGTAACTGCACCAATCACCTGGCCAGATGCCGGATCAACCACCGGCATCGAGAGCTGCGACTGAAGCGTCTGGGTCGATTCATCTTCCTCGACATCACTGACATGGACCGCATCCGGGCCAACAAGGAAGGTCTGCTTCCACTTAGCTTCATCGCCCTGCCAGTAGTCAGAGGTGACATCGCTCTGGGCGACATTGAGGCCCTTGGCGTCCATCACGAAGACTTCCGTAACGACACCACCGCTCTTTTCTTTCATGTCCGAAAGCCATTTCGAGACCGGACGGCCAAGCACATCATCGATCATCGGCTTACTGGCTGCACCGGTCTGGGCACGCCACTGCTTGTCCATGGTCACAATCTCCGCTTCGCTCAGCGCAGCAGTCTTGGCATTCTGCGCCTTGATGGCAGCAATCAGGTCGGCGTTGGAAATCCACTGGGTAACGGTTTCGGCGCCATAGGAGCGCATCGGCTCTTCGTGTTCGCCAGCTGCATTGACGCCGGAGATGGACATGACTGTCAGGGCCGCGGCAACGGCAATTTTTTTCGTCAGGGACATGGTTTGGGTTCCATTCTTATTTGAAGCATAGCTCGGGACGCGGGGCATCACGCCGTCGCTCCTGTGTTGTAAATATCAGGTCTTAACGAGCGATAAATCGGCGTGAATTTGTGTGAACACCGAACGCCGGTCCAACAGGTGGAAACCCGCAGATGGATTCAGAATTGATTGAATTTCGCGGCATTTTTCTATGAAAAACAAACCCTTATGCGTTCCATTTTCCGATAAAGGATATCGCGTTTTTTACCCAATACCATTGGTGAGAAAAGCTCCCGCCAAATAATATCGCCTCCGAATTCTGTTTACAGGAGGCCTGCATGAAGGTGCTTGCACTGACATCCCAGAAGGGCGGATCTGGGAAAACCACTCTCGCCGGACATCTCGCCGTCGCCGCAGAAATGAGTGGTGCCGGGCCGGTTGCCGTCATCGACACCGACCCGCAGGGCAGCCTGACCGACTGGTGGAATGAGCGACAGGCCTCCACACCCTCGTTTCTGAGTGCCTCGATCACGACCCTCTCACATGATCTGGAGCGCGCCCACGATCTCGGGTTCCAATTGGTGGTTATCGACACCCCACCCGCCATCACCGATATGATCGAACATGTGATTGCCTTGTCCGACCTGATCGCCATTCCGACCCGGCCCAGCCCCCATGATCTGCGCGCGGCCGGAACAACCATTTCCATGGTTGAGGCCGCCGACAAACCACTCGTCTTCATAATCAACGCAGCCAACCCGCGTGCACGCATCACCGGCGAGGCTGCCGTCGTGCTCTCCCAACACGGCACGGTGGCACCCGTGACCATCCATCAACGCACCGACTTCGCCTCAAGCATGATCGATGGCCGTACGGTCATGGAGCTGCCACGATCAGAGCGTTCCTGTGACGAGATCACGCGGCTTTGGGAATACGTGCAAAGCCGGTTTCAAAGACATGCCAGCCCAACGGTCATGCCTGACAGCTTCACGCGGCTCGCCGGCAAGACAACGCATCAGCCACCACACTGGACCGACGCCCGATGACCGAAGGTTTGCTGGCCAGAAAAGGTGAAGCCAACCCCGCGACAACACATCATGGCGGTGAATCGCGGTTTCAGGCTCAGCGCGTCGTGGTTCTTCCGCCAATAGCGCTTCACCGCATACCGGTCGGGGAGTCCGGTCAACGCATACTGCCCCGTCGCGCAGCCAATATGGCCAAGCCACTTCGTGCGCCGGTCAATCGGCGAAAGTTTACGTTCCGGATCGAACCGGACCGTCACGCCACGTTCTGCGCGGCGGCGGACAAGCTCGGCATCAGCCGGCAAGAGTTCCTTACCCGTGCGCTGGATGCCTATCTTGAAACCCTGCGCGATCAAAACTCAGGGCCCCCATCCTCGTCAGACCTTCCCGCACCGTTTGAACCGTCGCAAGCTCCCGACCACGCCTCGACGTTACAACTTCCCTTCTAGGGGTCTCCGCCACTTCGTTTATCATGACCGATATTCATAAAAATCATCAGACCTCAGCACGTCCCGCGCCCGCGGCCTCACTAGCAGGTATTTCAATTGCGCGACGTATCCCGGCAGAGAAATCTGACCCGGTCCCGCGTCCGCTCTCCATTGTCCTGCCCACGCCAAACAATGACGATGAACCTTCAGGCGCGCCTGCATTCGGAAAAAAACCAACACCTCCCCTATATCCCGCGTTCACAACATATGCCTCCGAACCTGAGACCATTGCGCCAGCCGCCGTCATCGATGTGTGGGAGCACCTGGCCGCAGATCGCTTGCGTCCGATTCTCGCCGACCTGGACCCCCTGATTATCGCCCGGCAATGGCCAAACAGTTTGTTGTTGCGGGTGAAGGAGGTTGCTCGACGACCCGCTCTGGAAGTTGCGCACATGTTCGCACCAACTGTCGGCGGCCCAACAGTACCGATCCCGATCGATGCCATGACGGTCGATTGGATCGTGGCACTCGGTCGCGAAGTGGCCATGACGGCAAGTCCGGTGCATGAAACAGATGCGGTTCCGACCGCGCAAGGCGCCATCCATTGTGGCGTGATCGCGCTACCTTTTGGCCCCGACACACATGTCGACCACGTTCTTTGCCACCTCTACCGGGTGGATGAAACAATGCTTGAAAGCGAATGCATTTCCGACGCACGCATTCCGCCGCGGGATCGAACCGGCATCAAACGTCTATTTGGTCGATAGCTGTGACCCGCGTGTTTGGCTACTTGGCAAAGACCTTTTTGAGTAATTCGGTTGAACGCGCAGCAGGGTTTTCGCGGATCGCTTTCTCTTCCTTGGCCAGATAGAGGAAAATTCCCTGAAGACCACGCTCGAGAACATGACCCGAAAGATCGGACTTTACATCCGGCACAAACGGCACGTTCTTGTACTGGCTCACGGCCGCATCATAGGACCTCACCGCCCCGACCTCGGACAGGCTCTTGTCCACGATCGGCTTCATGCGCTCCTTGAGATCGGGCGTCATGGTGCGCTGAAAGTACTGGGTGGCCGCATCATCAGGACCGTTGAAAATTTCACGGACATCGTCCATCGACATCTTGTCGACAGCACTCAGAAACACGGCCTGGGCCTCCGGTGCTGCCGCTTCCGCAGCACGGTTCAGCTTCAGCTCAAGATCATCCATCATCCCCGATAGACCGATCTTGGACAGCGTGCTTTGAACAGTCGCAAGGCTGTCGGGCAGCGGCACATGAATGCTGGGATCGGCGTTGTAACCATCAACAGCGCCAACCTGTCCAACCACCTTTTTCGCCCCGACCTTGAGCGCTTCGCGAAGTCCCGACCCTATTTCACCGTCGGTCAGGCTCTGGGTGGCACCTGAACCGCCGCTTCCCGATCCCGGCAACTGACGCATCAAATCCTTGCCGCGCTTGAGAAAATCAGACTGGGCAAAGGCCGCATGCGATCCCGCCACGATAAGTAGCGAAGCAGCTGACATCACAATCGTGTTCCGCCATTTATTCGTTTTCTGCACCGGGCACCTCCATGTTGAACCGGTATCATGGCACACGAACAGACGGTTTTGTACGTCGCAGAGACAACCGGGATCGCCAATGTCGCCACAAGTGCTAGACTGCACGTTTCTCGCACCAGAACGCTCCGGCCATGAACCGAATTGCCCTACTCATCCTTGCGACCCTGACCGGTTTTGGCTCTGCCTACGCGGTCTGGCTCGACATTGCGGCCCAAGATACGGCTTTGGTCGTGTTGTTGCTCCGAACCGTTGTCGCAATCGCCGTCATCGGCGCGACACTGATCACCTGGGAAGCCTTGTTCAAAACCCCATCCGCACGAGTCCTGCGCCTCAAACGCACGGCGCTGGTGGTGCTTTTCATCGGCGTGGTGGGACTGGGCGTCAACGCTTTCATCGGTGGCACAACAAAAACACCCGACGGGCCGGTGTTCGTGCTGTCCCTGCTGCTCATCCTGCAGGCCTTCCTGACCATCGGACATGCCGGACGGTCCGAGTGAAGCGCCCGCGAGCAGCTTTGCAGCACAGACCATAACCAGAGATGACGTCGAACCTTCAGGGCATCTTCTGGATGATGGCCACAGGTATCCTGTTTGTGGCCGTGACCGGGATCGTCCGGCACCTTGGGACCGATATGAGCCCGGTGCAGGCTGCCTTCATCCGCTACCTCTTCGGTCTGATTCTCCTGATACCTGTCTTCATCAGGATGGGGGAACTCCTCCGCCCGCCGAAAGTACTCGGGCTGCATGCGGCACGCGGTATCATTCATGGAATCGGCGTGATGCTCTGGTTCTACGCCATGGCTCGAATTCCCATTGCCGAAGTTACCGCGCTGGGTTTTACCGCACCGATCTTCACCACCGTCGGCGCCGCGCTGTTTCTCGGCGAGCGCCTGCATTTCTATCGGATCGGCGCCGTCCTGATGGGGTTTGGTGGCGCGATTGTCGTGCTGCAGCCGGGGTTTCAGGCCATCAATATCGGATCGGTCGCCCAGTTGACGGCTGCGCCGCTCTTTGCCTGCTCGTTCCTGATCGCCAAACGCCTCACCAATGTCGAATCCAGCACAGCTATTGTCGCCTATCTGTCGGTCTTCGTGACACTGACACTGCTGGTACCCGCACTGATCGTCTGGCGGACACCCACGCTGGTCGAACTCGCCTGGTTGTTTGCGACCGCAGCCTGCGCGACGGCCGGTCATTACACCCTGACGCAGGCCTTTCGCGCCGCAGACATCACCGTCACGCAGCCCATTCAGTTCCTTCAACTGGTCTGGGCCACGATCCTGGGTCTGCTGCTGTTCGACGAACAACCGGAGGTCTGGACCTGGGTCGGCGGCGGCATGATCGTGGCCAGCGTGACATTTATCGCCCATCGGGAAAGCCGGCGACGCAAAGCGGCTCCAGCGACTTCGGACTAGCGAAAAACCACAGCAGCAGCAGCCAACACGAGCATCGCGACGGCACCTAGCCCCACAAAGAACAGCACAACCGCCAATAGAAACCCGCTCATCACAGGTCGTTCTGCTTCCTGAATATGATCTTCCATGGTTCATATCCCCCAACCGAAGGTTTCGTGTACCCTCAATATCCTACACACTCGTATACCGCCAACAGTTCTCTGCGCACAGGAAGGTTCTGTAAAGACGCGGACCAATGTATGGTTAACAAAATTATCTACCTCTGCGGAGACTCCGTTGAATTTTGTGTTCGAAGTCGGTTTTTTTGCTGCAGCATTTGTCCCGACCTTTCTCGTCAGTCGCATTTTCTTTCGTCTGTCCAAGCGCTGGGAGGGCCATTGGCAACGTCTTGCACTGGCCAATCTGGCCGCAGGCATTGTGTGCATGGCCATATTCCTCATTTCAGGTATGTGGTTCGCAGACGGACTCGATTTTCCCTGGCTCTTCGGGCTGGTGAACTTCGCCCTTGCACAGGCGATCTGGCTCGCTGTGGACCTCTACTCCGACTGGATCAACAATCGGCTGACGAACCATGACAGTCAGGCCTGAACACACGACCGTGAAATTCGATCAGGAGAAAACCCATGGGCAGTGAAGGCTCGGGCGTGGGAAACGCCGATATCGATATCGGCGCATTCTGGGGTGCCGTCGGGCAGCGCGCGATCGCAGCAACAATTGTCACGGCACGCGGCAGCGCCGGGCCGGCGGGCTTTCTCGGTCTTTCTGCGACCCATGTCTGCGCCAGTCCGCCCACCATGCTCGTCTCGATCGACGCAAAAACATCCGCGCTCGGCGCTATTCGCGATTCCGCGCATTTTGCGATCAACTACCTGCCGAAAGGTACCGAAGACGTGGTCGATATGTTCTCAGGGAAGACCGACGTCAAAGGTCCCGCCCGGTTCCAGACGGAACGCTGGGGCTATCTTGCAACAGGTGCCCCAACATTCAACGACGCCGTTGGGGTCATGGATTGCAAGCTGGAAGAAACCATCGAACGCCACGGCACGATCATCGCGCTCGGCCGTGTCGTTGCCATTGCAGGCAACAAGGATGCCGACCCGCTCGTCTATTTCCGGGGCGGCTATCTCGACTGACTATTGCGCCGCCTGATCTGAGGCTGTCGCAAAGAAGCGATTCTCGGGACGCGGCAAACCAAGGTTTTCGCGCAAGGTCTTGCCTTCGTATTCCCGGCGCAGCAATCCGCGCCTTTGAAGCTCGGGTGTCACCCGGTCTACGAACAAATCCAGCCCTTCCGGCAGAAACGGGAACATGATTGTGAAGCCATCGCTGGCCTCCGCGTCAATCCACTCTTCCATCTGGTCTGCAATGGTCTCGGCCGTGCCGACCAGCGCCAAACCCGAATAGCCCCCCATGCGCTGGGCCAGCTGACGGACGGTCAGGCTGTCCTGTTCCGCCATGCGAACGGCCCGGTCGCGTCCGCTTTTGGACGCATTGGTTTCCGGGATCTCAGGCAACGGTCCATCGAGGTCAAATTTTGAGGCGTCCGTACCCAGTGCAATGGACAGTGATGCAATGGCGCTGTCGAGATGCACCTTGGAATCGAGCATCGCCCGCTTTTCGCGCGCCTCCTCCACAGTGTCACCGACCACCACCAGGCAGGCGGGTAGAATTTTCAGATGATCGGGATTGCGGCCAAGCACCTTCATCCGTCCTTTCACATCCGCGTAGAATTCTTTCCCGTCCTCGAGCGTGCGCTGCGCGGCGAAAATCGCCTCGGCGGTTTCGGCAGCCAACTGGCGCCCGGCGTCCGATCCGCCGGCCTGGACAATGACCGGCCAGCCCTGCGCCGGCCGGGCCACGTGCAGCGGACCCCGCACGGAAAAGAACTCACCCTTGTGATCGAGAGTGTGGAGTTTTTCAGGATCAAAAAAGACGCCGGTGTCCACATCACGAACGAACGCATCATCAGCCCAGCTGTCCCAAAGACCGGTCACCACATCATAGAACTCACGTGCGCGACGGTACCGGTCCGCATGGTCGAGATGATCCTCCAGCCCGAAATTCTTTGCCGCATCGGGATTGGATGTGGTGACGATGTTCCAGCCCGCCCGCCCTTCGGAAATGTGATCGAGCGAGGCAAACCGGCGCGCAACATGAAACGGCTCGTCAAAGGACGTCGAACCGGTTGCGATCAAGCCCAGGTTTTCCGTTGCCATGGAAAGCGCCGACAATAGCGTGAATGGCTCAAAGGAAGTGGCCGTTGCGCTGCGTTTGAGCGCATCCATCGGCATGTTCAGCATCGCCAGATGGTCGGCCATGAAAAACGCGTCAAAACGCGCCTCCTCAAGCCGCTGGGCAAATTTCACAATCGCCCGGAAGTTGAAATTGGCATCCGGCATCCCGCCCGGGTAACGCCAGGCGCCGGTGTGGATGCTGATCGGGCGCATGAACGCCGCGAGGTGAAGCTGCCGAGTGGCGACCATGGTCTGTTCCCTATTCTGCAACACACATACTGCCAGACAGGCGTCACCCGCGTGAGGTCAAAACGGGCACGACTGCTTCAACCCAGCAGGCCTTAACAAAGCGGCCCGAAATCCGGCGGTGAGACACGACGTCGTGACGCCGCCTCATAGGTCGAGGCAATCCGCACCAGACTGTCTTCCGTTCCCGGTTCGGACCGGAAGACCAGCGAGAACGGCAGGCCCGGCCCATCGATCATCGTCGGTTCATGAGACGGCGCGGAAACGTATTTCGTGCCATCAGCATTTAGTTTGTAGACCGGGTCGTAGGCCGTCGTGACATACCCTGCCGGCACCAGAATCTCGGTCAGTCCGGCATTCGGGCCGTAGAGACTCTCATTCCGGAGATTGTTGGGCGTGTCGTATTGCAGCGGTCCACCGATGATTCCCGGCGGCCATGGTGTGTGCAGCCGCACGAAGCCGTCCAGCTTGTTTTCGATCAGCACCATCATATCGACCCGCCGGAGCAACTCACGGAGCATGATGCGCTCATTCACACCCTGACGGCCATCGAGCGCGTTGCGCGGATCAGAGGTTTCTTCCCAGTTCTTGAAGCCGCTGCGCTGGTCGTCGCCCCAGAACTTCGACCGCGCATTGAGTTCGGCCCAGTTGTCGAGCGCCTCATGAAAGCCCGCTGCCTTCCAGTCTTCGGCCCGGCGCATCAGATACTGGCTGATATGAAACCGGAATGTGTTGGCAAGCTGCTGCGGCTGGATCGTCCCGATATCGAGATTGGCTGGCGCTTCAATCCGGCCTTCGGACAGGGCCACGCAGTAATCGATGGAATCCATCGTGCCGGTGCCGAAGGTCTTGCCCGGGAAAAATTCGGTCGGCTTAATCGCGGCCTCGAACTCCTTGAACAACGGCGTGCCATCCGGCCCCAGTCGAAACAGAATATCGGGCATAAAGACCGGGATCAGCCGGGTCAGCGCGGTCCGGAAATCCGTCCCCATCTGTTCGAGATCCGGATCGGGCGTCCAGAGGGGGTCCCCGGATTCCACCAGCGTGGCGCCCAGCGTAGCCCCGAGCACCTCCTTGATCTCGACCGTGGCCGCATCGACGATCGGCTTCTCAGTCATGGAATCCTTCGGATAGACCATGGACTCGCGAACGACACCAAGACGCACGCCCTTCAGGGCACCGGGCGCACCATTGTCAGACAGATGCGACGCATAAGGTGTGTCGAGCACCGAGGAGCGTGGCACGGTCGTATAGGGATCACGCGGGTCGTAGTAGCCCATTTCGGGATCCTTCAGCGCATCGAGAATTTTTGCGCAGTCGGGCAGGGACTTTCCATGCACACCCGACCGGTCACAATAGATGTCTGCCCCAATGGCGCCGCCATCAAATCCGATCATCGATTTATGCGGCAGAATGAGGGCCACGGAGTTGTGGTTGGACGGGCCGCGACATGACGCCCGGGTTTCTTCACCGAGACTTGCCATCACCATGTTGGTGCTGACCGACAACGCCGAGCCGGAGCTCGACCCCAGCGAAGCCGCACGAGTCGTGTCATAGGGGTTGGACGGATTGCCGCCCCAGGTCGCGCGCTGATAGCCGAGCGTGGAAGGCAACACCTTGTCAGGATGGTTCCGCCCGCCGGGGTCGCCAGCGCGGCCGTTATATTCGGTGTTCACGGCCTTGGCGAGAATGATCGCCCCCTTCGCACGCAACTGTTCAACCAGAACATGATCGCGGGCCGGGAAATCGTTGTCATAGGCGGCATCGGCGCCACCGGTCGAGCGCATGTCTTTGGTGTCAAAGGGATCCTTGAAGGAGAAGGTCACGCCATACATGGGCAGGGCCTCAAGGTCGGGATCGCTGCCGAATTCGGCGTCGAGTTCGGCGGCGCGCTCAAGCGCATCGGGAAACTGGCGGAACATCTCACAGACCGGCGGCGCTCCGTCGGGAAGCGGCCCCTCGGAAGGATGGCGGTCATAATCGCCCCAGCAGGTGACCGACCGTTCGCCGCGAATGTTGAGAGTGGACAGCGCGTTGACCTGACCGGCCCTGGGAATGCCCGCAATCATGCCGAATTGCTGCTGCACATCGGGTTTGGAGGCGGTGGCTTCCATGCGGCCGTATTCGAGCGGCGGCCCCTTGTACTTGTCGAGATCGGGCAACACGTCGGACACCGGAATTGTCTCGGTCGGGAATTTCAAAGCGGCCCCGGCACGGACCACGCCGGTGGCTTCGGGCACCGGAAGTCCGTCCTCGGTCACCAGCATGCTGGCCACGCCGTTATAGGCCCGGGCGCGGTCGATATAGCCCTGCACGACTTCGACGAGGGTTGTTTCACCCGCGCGAATAGCGTTGTGAAGGTCGTCAATGGACGCCTCGACAACTTCAAACTTTCCGGATTTTTCCGACATGACATTTCCCTGTTTTTCTTCGCGCCGATGATGTCGACAGATCGCACAAAAATCCAGAGAAGAAGTGCCTTATCTCGGCAGTTCGACGGTCAGCGGCAGAATCCAGTCGGCCGGGGCCAGATCGCGTTCGATTGCGACCAGGTTGCGTTCGGGATCGATCATGAGTTGGGGCGTACGGCCGTTGAGAGATGTCCGGACCAAAGCGTGCACCGCCGGCCGGTCTCCGCCGCGCTCGCGCTGCCACTGGTCCGCCACATGATGGGCAAACTGCAAAATCATGTCTGGCCGGTTGGACATCTTTCGCACCTGTCGGGCCGTCAGGAAAAACCGCTTGTCTTCGGA
>Ga0209308_10000279_pt1 | contig 50945 bp, 43 predicted proteins | sample COGITO_mtgs_1204_3_FD_184806 | JGI IMG/M metagenome (GOLD analysis project Ga0209308, IMG submission 184806) | Pelagic marine microbial communities from North Sea - COGITO_mtgs_120405 (SPAdes) (version 2) | ecosystem: Environmental > Aquatic > Marine > Epipelagic ... | reverse complement strand
TGTCGCCAAGCCTAAACCTGCAGCTCCACAGATTAACTTACCTGATGTTATTGAAGCTGCTCAAGCAGCAGGTAGTTATAGCTGTCAAACCCTGGAGATTTCAGCGGTCCATGCCGATGGAGATACCGCTGATCTCATGAAGGTAGACGTCGGTGACAACCTATATAAAGGGATGTTTATTCACTTGGTTGATGGTATTCCCATTCAATTCCAGGAAATCTATGTTAACCCCAGATTGGCGCCTGCATTTCTTAAACAAAATTACGGAAAAGTAGTTCCAGATGCCTATTTAGACTGGATTGCTTCACCGAGCCAAACCGAACTTAAAATAACAGCAATCATGGCAACTGCAAGTCAAAAACGGAAATTGTTGCTCACAGGCGAAGAGCAAGGAGTCTGTATGCAACTGACCATGAGAAAGTGGCGTAATGACGTGGTAATGAGTATCTCAGTAGCTATTAATCCTGCGGAAAGATACAGTCTTAGTTCAGATGTATAAGCAATAATCGGATAACCAGCTAGGAATACTATGAAAAGAATCGCTGTCTTTGTTGACGTTCAAAATATCTACTACACGGTTAAGGACTCATTCAATTGCCATTTTAACTATCGTGAGCTTTGGCGACAGCTAGGCGAAGATGGTGAAATCTGTATTGCGAATGCTTACGCCATCGATCGCAATGATAGCCAGCAACAAGCATTTCAAAAGGCATTAACTGCGATAGGTTTTGAAGTGAAGCTTAAACCCTACATTCAAAGAAGTGATGGTTCAGCAAAAGGCGACTGGGATGTAGGCATTGCTATCGATATTATGGATGCCGCTTTAGATCCTAAAAATGGAATAGATTTGGTGGTGCTACTGTCTGGTGATGGCGACTTTGATTTGCTGTTAAAGAGGATCGTCCGAAGCGGAAAAATTGAAACCAGGGTATATGGCGCACCAGAGCTAACCGCTAAATCTCTCATTGATGCAGCCACCCAATTTTACCCCATTAATGCCTCGTTATTACTGGGCTACAGAAATAGTGTGTAAGTACACACTAACAATAATTATGTTATTATTCCGCCTTGTCCAGGTCCTCCCATTCCTCCACCTTGACCTGGAACCACAATCTGAGAAGCCTGCTCTCGCCGCATATTTTCAAGCTCTTTTGCAGCCTCTTCAACTGCGATAGCTGCCTTGCCAGAAAAATCTTCTGCTGCGGCTCCAATCGTGGACCCCTCAAGTGCAAAATTGAGGGGCAGGGCACCCATAGGTGTCATTACTTGGGCTGATCCAAAAAACATTACCTCTCTGTCTTTGTCATCACTCCCATCAGAGTTAACAGGTATCAACTTGCGAATTGCCCCCAATTTTTGATCAGTAAAATTTTCTTCTCGATAAAGGCTGTTTGGATCCATCGCATTATCAGTTTGGTCAGACATAACAAAATTACCTAAGCATTTAAAAACAGCCGCTACCCTAACAGACCTGCAAGAATACTTGAAGAACCAGTATAGATTCTCTGGGATTTAGCCCTCAAAACTTAGTTAAAAGCGGGTGATGGGAGGTTACGCGCAGAAAGACAGCTGACTACAATCATGACAGAGGATGCGAGCAAACAACTAACTAGACCAAAGGTCTGATATATAAACCCAGACATCATGGTTCCTAACAGCCGCCCTCCAGCATTCGCCATATAATAAAAACCTACGTCTAGAGATACACTATCCCGCTCAGCGTATGCCAGAATAAGATAGGAGTGGATACCTGAGTTAATAGCAAAGACAAATGCGAATGGTGCGAGGCATAGAACCACCGCCAAGCCTTGATCTTGGAAAAATGTTAGCGCAAGAGCCATGATGACCGGAACAACTGCAAGCAACATCCCCCATTTAGCCAAAACGTTTCCATCTATAGTCGAAGCATGATGCTTTGCGCGAGACCTATTGGTGATTTTCGGGGTCATCGCTTGAATAGCGCCATAACCAATAATCCAGATGGCCATAAGGCTTCCCACTTGCAAGTAGCTCCAATGCAGCTGGCTCTGTAGATAAACAGGAAGAGCGATAACAAACCAAACATCTCGGGAGCCAAATAAAAATAATCGAGCTAAAGAGAGGCGGTTGATAGCAGAGCTTTTCGATAGTAGTTCGCGAAAGCGAGGTTTTGATTCAGAGTAGTGAATGGCTGAAAACAAAAATAGCCCCACAACAAGGACCACTGCTAACAGCGCGATCATTGACATGATGGTGTACCTAAATCCAATTCCAGAGAGAAGGGCACCACCAAGGAAAAACCCTATTCCTTTTAGTGCATTTTTCGATCCAGTAAGAAGAGAGACCCACTTGTAAAGCGGACTATGGGCTTGATCTGGCAGTAAAGCCTTAATGCTGCTCTTGGCACTAAGTTTGTTCAGGTCTTTACCAACACCGGATAATGCTTGGGCGCACATTACATAAAAGACAGTTAGTTGCTGGTTTTCTCTAAGTAACATAGCAATGGCTAATATCTGCAGTACTAACCCCAATTGCAACGTCGCTATTAACCCGATTCTTGAGGCTATCCATCCACCAATTAAACTAGTAAAAACTCCTGAGAGTTCATATAAAATAAATAAACTCGCAATTTCCATGGGACTGAAACCCAAGTCATGGAAAAATAACAGTACCAGCATACGCAATGCGCCATCGGTGAGTGTAAACGCCCAGTAGCTGGCGGTAATGAGGCCGTATTGGTGAGCCGCTTTGGATGAGTCCAGCGCCATAACAGACCCTCTAGATAGACAGTGCTACTTTTTCAGCTAGTTCCATCATTCGGTGAACATAGCCCATCTCGTTATCATACCAAATCAAGACTTTTAACTGAGTGCCATTGACCACCATAGTGGACTTCCCATCAACAATACCTGAGCGAGTATCATCGGTGTAATCTACCGACACCAAGGGTAATTCCTCAAACCCTAGTATGCCACTTAGCCTGGTATTGGCAGCCTGTCTAAAAGCCTTGTTAACGCTATCTGCCGTTGTCGATGTTTTTAGTTCAAATACACAATCTGTGAGTGAGGCGTTGGCCAGTGGAACTCTTACGGCAAGTCCATTAATACGACCTTCCAACTCTGGAAATATTCTGGTGATCGCCGTGGCGGAGCCAGTGCTAGTTGGGATTAGAGAAAGGCTACTCGCACGAGCGCGCCTCAAGTCAGAATGGTATTCATCAAGTACACTTTGTGTGTTAGTCAAATCATGAATGGTGGTAATAGAAGCATGCTCGATTCCAAATTCGTGTTGAAGTACATCAATGACCGGTGCAAGGCAGTTGGTTGTGCAAGAGGCGGCGCTAACAATTGGCTGATTAGAATAGAGATCATCATTAACACCCATGACAATATTAGGTATTTCATCTTTGACTGGAGCAGAAACGACGACCTTCTTGATACTTTGCTTTAAATAGGTCCCTAGAGACTCTTGGGATTTAAATTTGCCTGTGCAATCTATCACTAGATCTACTTTAGCCGCTGCCCATGCGGGGTTTTCAACACTCTCGCACTGAGAATATCCAATAGCCACACCGTCAATTAAAATGGCAGCTCCGTCAGCATCAGCAAGAATCTCTTTATCCCAAGTGCCGTGAATAGAGTCATACTTAGCAAGGTGAGCAGCACCGACTGCGTCGCCAGCAATTTCATTAATATGGACAACTTGAATGATCTCAGAGTGCCATGCAACTCTTAAAGCGATGCGACCAATGCGACCAAAACCATTAATACCTACTCTAATTTTCATGATCAATTCCAGATTAACTTCTTAAAGATTATTACAAAGTAATGCTACAGGATTATGACAACTAATTAGAAAAATCCCATAAAAAAGCCACTTTTCAGTGGCTTTGCGAGTACTTTTTTTCAGGCTTAATTAGTGATTATGCCCGCCGACTCCGTGGACATGACCATGCTCTAACTCTTCTTGGCTAGCTTCTCGAACATCTTCTATAGACACATCAAAGTTCAAATTTTTGCCAGCTAAAGGGTGATTACCATCAACTGTCACTGACTCATCAGTTACAGCTGTTACCGTCACAGGCACACTGTCGCCATTGCCTGTTTGGGCTTCAAACTGCATTCCTACTTCAATCTCATCAACACCTTGGAACGATCCTCTAGGTACTTCTTGAATTAGCTCGGTCTGAACTTCACCATAACCTTCAGCAGCTGATACCGCGACTGTCATCGAGTCACCAATACTTTTGCCTTCAAGGGCATTCTCCAATCCAGGAATGATGTTTCCTGCACCATGCAAATACGCCAAGGGGTCTTTACCTGCTGAACTATCCAGCTGTTGGCCTTCATCATCAGTTAAAGTGTAATGAAAGCTTACCGCGCTGTTTTCTTTAATGGTCATGAACTAAATCCAGTTATTTAAAAAACCGCATTATGCGTTATTCGCGAAAGAATATCGAATTTTCAGCTAAGAATTAGTCGTTAATTTTCAGTAGGTCGTATAACGTTCGACGGAGTTTAAGTGCTGTCATATTTCTGTAATATAGGTATATTTAAATACGGTATCGTATATGAATGATCAGGTAACAATTATGCCTCGGCACACTATTTTAGTAGTTGATGACGAAACTTCGATTCGGGAGATGCTAGTGATTTCATTAGAGTCTGCTGGCTACAATGTGCTTCAGGCTGAAAATGCAAAAACCGCTCATTCCTTGGTTCTAGATAAACACCCAGATCTGATTTTGCTGGACTGGATGATGCCTGTTACCACCGGTCTTGAACTACTAAGGCGGCTCAAGCGAGATGAGATGACCGATCATATCCCAGTTATTATGTTGACTGCCAAAGCGGAGGAGTCGAGCAAGATTTCAGGGCTTGATTCTGGCGCTGATGACTATATAGCGAAGCCGTTTTCCCCGAGAGAACTATTATCAAGGGTCAAGGCCATTTTGCGGCGTGTGAGCAGGGAGGAGCTTAAAGACACAATTGTTGTGGGGGATTTAGAGTTTGATCCCTTGGAACACAGAATTAGTGTTGCTGGCAACTTAATTAACCTTGCTCCTACTGAATTCAGATTACTCCAATTTTTTCTCACTCATCAAGAAAGAGTTTATTCTCGGGATCAAATTCTTGATTATGTATGGGGCAAAAACGTTTATTTAGATGAAAGAACTGTAGATGTGCACATAAGGAGATTGCGCAAGGCAATTTCAGTTGCAGGGCATGATGAGTATGTGCAGACTGTTCGCGGAGCAGGGTATAGATTTTCTACCCAGCTACAAAAAGCTTAATAACTGCTGTAAGGAAATTGTTCGTTGCGACCGGGAATGCGAGTGGAGATATGGCGAGTAGCCCGAGTTGGTTTATTCGCAGGCCTGTTTGGTTGGGGTTTAGGCTTTTTCTTTGAACTCATGTTCCTCGGCATCACGCTTTATCTTCTATGGGCATTACGAATTGTTTCCCATATCTTCCGTTGGATTGATAAGGGTATGCGTGGCATACCTCCAGAGGCCGATGGTGTATTGGGGGAAATCACCGACACCTTAAATCGCCAACGTCGTCGACATCGCCGTACCCAAGACAAAATGCGAGCGACTATTAATCGAGTGACTCGGGTTACTGAAGCCCTAGACGAAGGAATCTTAGTGTTGCGCAGTGATCGCACCTTGGATTGGTGGAATAGCTCTGCTAAACGTCTTTTGGCCCTGCGTTCTGGCGATCGGGGTACGTCAGTGATGAACTTAATTCGTGAGCCTGATTTTGTTAAATATATTAATCAGAAGAATTTTTCGGATTCGATCAAAATGATGTCCAATATCCAAGATGATGTTCTCTTGGAGTTCACAGCATCTCATTTTGGCCAAGGTGAAGTTGTATTGGTAATCAATGATGTCAGCCGACTGGATAAACTTGAAAGACTGAGAACTGAGTTTGTGGGTAATGTGTCCCATGAGTTGCGTACGCCACTCACTGTAATACGAGGTTACTTAGAGACGCTTCAAGATATACCAAAAAATACGGCTATGGAGAATAAAGCCTACTACCAGATGTCTGAGCAGGTCACTCGTATGCAGGCCCTGGCCAATGACTTAATTTTATTGTCTCGACTCGAGGAAGAGGTAGGTAATTCGGTGGTAGATGAATTTGATCTAGCTGATCTACTTAAGACCATTGTGATTGAAGCCGAAGCTATTAGTGAAGGGCAACACATTATAAGCTTTGATGCTATCTCTACTCCGGTGCGCGCTAACCAGAAAGATATTCGAGGAGCATTGGGCAATATTATTTTCAATGCAGTAAAGCACAATCCAACAGGTGCAAACATAGAGATTAAAATTGAAGCAAAGGAGAGTGGCTTCTTCGTAACCATTGCAGATGACGGTATAGGTATCGATCCGCTGGAAATTCCAAGGCTCACCGAGCGTTTCTATCGAGGAGATAATAGTCGTAATTCACAGACTGGTGGAAGCGGCTTAGGGCTAGCAATTGCGAAGCACGCTCTGACTCAGGCAGGCGGTAGCCTTACTATCACTAGTCGTTTAGGAAAGGGTTCAAAATTCGAGTGTTGGCTGCCTACTCATAAAGATTAGACAGCCTAGGTAGGTATTAATCAGGTCGAACTCTAGGAGCACTTTTATTAGCAAAAGCCTCTAATCGCTCATTTGAAGCTGGCTGTGTATTAACGATACCAGCAACAACAGACTCTGCATAAGCTGCGTCCATCGCCGACATACTCTGCATATGGCTGATAGCTGAACAGATAGCAAAATTAGATAAGACTGGATTTTCCGCCGCTGTCCGCGCAATCTCCATAGCCTTGTCTTCGCTTGAGCCCTCCACCAAATATTGGCACAGGCCAATTTGAAACGCTTCTTCTTGCTTGTATACGCGACCGGTCAGCATCATATCGATCATGCGGGCTTTTCCCACAAGGTCAGCAACGCGTATGGTTGCACCTCCACCAGTAAATAATCCACGTTGGCCCTCAGGCAGAGCAAAATAAGTACTTTGATCGGCGACCCGCACATGCGCAGCCGAGGCCAACTCAAGGCCACCACCAACAACGGCACCTTTGAGAGCGGCAATAATAGGTACACCACCATATTCCATCTTATTGAAGGCTTCATGCCAGCGGAGGCATATATGCATAAACTCTTCGGGACGACGCTGCTCATTATGGTGTTCAACCAAATCTAAGCCAGCACAAAAATGATCGCCCTCGGCTCGCAGAACCACAGCTCTGGCACCCATTCTGGGAAGTTTAGAAAAGACCTCTATCAATTCCTCAATCGTGTCGGCATTTAAAGCGTTACGTTTTGCTGGCCGAGATAGAACAACCTGCACAATACCGTCTTCATCACCGATCAGAGTAAGATTTTCAAGATCAAAATTATCAAGTTTTTCCAAAACAGTTTCTCCTAAAATACTATAGACAGTGACTTCTTTAGTGCGTCAACGCCGAGATTATAATCAGTTATAACAACCAGTCCAGCAACATATTTATTGTTTAGTTTAGTTTTCCGCTTCTCGCTAGCGCGCGCAGCTCATATTTTTGTATTTTGCCAGTCGCAGTTTTTGGCAGTTCACAAAAAATAACTTTTTTGGGGCGTTTAAAGCCGGCCAGATGTGATCTACAGAAAGTATCGATTTCTATCTCTGATACGGACTTTCCTTCCAACAACTCTAAAAAGGCACAGGGTACCTCTCCCCATTTTTCATCTGGGAGTGCAACCACAGCAGCCAATGAAACCGCAGGATGTTTATGCAATACCCCCTCTATCTCCACTGACGAAATATTTTCTCCACCCGAAATAATAATATCTTTTAGCCGATCTTTAATTTCTGCATAACCTTGGGCATGCATTACTGCTAAATCACCCGTATGAAACCAACCATCTTTGAGAGACTCAGCGGTATTATCTTGATCTTTCAAATAGCCTTTCATAATGGTGTTGCCGCGGATTAATATCTCACCGATTGTCTCTCCATCGGCGGGCACATCAATACCAGACTCCATATCAACAATTCGCATTCCGGCAGTCATTACCATAGCAGCACCTTGGCGAGCTTTGAGCTTAGCTCTTGCCTCTGCATCGAGATTATCCCAGTCTGAATTCCAGGTAGACATTACCGTATGACCATAGGTTTCTGTTAAACCATAAACCTGGGTGACGTTGAAACCCAGTTTCTCAACGCCCTGCAATACAGCGGCTGGAGGAGGGGCACCAGCGGTCATTAATTCAATTTTATGGTTGCAGACAAACTCTTTAGCTGCGGGGGAGTTGAGCAGCATACTCAAAACAATCGGAGCACCACCAAAGTGGCTAATTTCGTGTTCCAAAATAGTTGAAAATATTTCTTCGGGATCAATGGCTCGAGTACAAAAAATAGTACCTGCTAAAGCTGCCATAGTCCAAGCATGACCCCACCCATTGCAATGAAACATTGGGACTGTATACAGATAATTGGGATGGCGGGGTAAATCCCAGTCGGTAATCGTACCCATCGACATCAAGTATGAACCTCTATGATGGTAAACAACGCCTTTTGGCCGACCAGAGGTTCCTGAGGTATAGCTTAAGCCAATAGCATCCCACTCATTGGTTGGCATCGCCCATTCGTCATCTTCTGAGCCTGTAGACAAGAATGATTCGTAGTCCTGACTGCCTATTGCAGAGGGATGACTAGTGTTTTTAAGATCCAAGATATCAATAACAAGCAAGTCTTTATCCCCGTGCAGCTCAAGGGCTCGCTTTGTTTGAGGTGCAAGCTCGTAATCAACGATAAACACTTTAGCTTCACCATGGCCCAAGATGTAGGCAATGGTCTCATCATCTAGGCGCGTATTAACGGTATTTAACACAGCACCAGACATAGGAACACCAAAGTGAGCCTCGATCATTTCAGGAGTGTTCGCCGCTAAAATAGCAACAGTATCCCCTTTCTGAATACCTGCCCTACTCAGCGCCGATGCGAGCTTTTTGCAGCGATCGTAAAATGCTTGCCAAGAATACTGGCGCTCTCCATAAACCACAGCTCGGCGATCTGGAAACATCAATGCCGTTCTTCTTAAAAATGAGAGTGGTGTTAATGGATCATAATTAGCATCAGATATAGCAAATGCATCGAACTTGTTGGCAGACATGTGTTATCCCTCGTAAGCCTTTTTGGCGAGTTTCATCAGGCTAAGATTAATTCGCTGTTTTGTCTAAAAATTAAATTCAAGTCTCTTTCAGAAGCGATCATACCTATGTTGCAAGGCTAATAAAATCAATACTTTTAGATACTTAAATGGCTAATGGGCGGCAAGTGGCGGGCGTAATTTATCAAGCCCAAGGGATAAAAAAAAGGGCGCATTAGCACCCTTTTTTAAACGATTAAACACTAAAATTTATGTTCCATGCCAATGCCAATGGCACTGAAGTCTGCATCGCTAGAATCTACTTTAGAGTCCGTATTGTCAGTGTAAAAAGCAAAAAACTTGGTGTTTTTAGCTAATTTGTAATCAGCGCCTAGAGACAACGTTGTCTCTTCATCTCCGTCAACATCATCTTCGATGGCTCCATACTGTGCTTTTAAAGTGATATTACTATCCATTTTGTAGGCAGCACTTACAAAATAGCCGGATTCGTCTTTAGTGCCCAAGTTATCTTCATTCTGCTGATACATAAAGCCAAGCTTTAATGCGTCTATTTGATACTGTGCCACCATTCGTGTGAGATCCTGTTCATCGATATCTTGATCTCCGGCAACCGCCAGGTAGAGTTTGTCGCGAGTGAAGCTGATCGAATAAGACATACCATCATTGAGGCCGGTGTCATCTTTGCCATCTTGATCAGTATCTTCGCCTTCAGCAGGAATCATTGCTACGGTTGCAGAAAAACCATTATTCGATGGAGTTGTATAAGCAATAATATTTGAAAGCCGATTTTCACCTTCAAAGGTGTTCTTTAAATCACCCTCAAGATCATTAAAGAGATCAATTTTTTTTTGGGCAAGCTTTGTGGGGGTGTCATGTTTTCCTGCCCAAACCATTCCAAAATTACCCTTTAATCCAGCAAATGTATTGCGTTGCTTAAACGTTTGGCCTTTGCAGCTACCACTATCAATACAAACTTCGTACTCAGCCTGATAAACCACTTCAAGGTCGTCAGAGATCTTAGTCGCTCCCTTTAGTCCCAAGCGAGAGGCATTGCTGTTCAGATTCCATTCATCAGAGCCTCCGTCATCTTGACTAACCACAGACAGATTAGCCTTACCATAAACCTTCCCATCAATGGGTCCCTCGGCAAAGCTAAAAGTCGTAAAGACAATACCGAATGTTAACAATGATTTTTTCATGTTCAATTCCTAACTAAACAATTCTTTTTGGGCTTGTGCCCTCCCAGTTGTCAATTATCAGCCATGACAACTGCACGAATAATATATGAGTAAATTATGACAAAAATATGACAGCCATAATATTTTTTATTTTTCTTCAGTTGTCATATTTCTGTCATAAAAATTCAATATATTGAGATCCGTAAAGCGCTAACTTAAATCATTTGTAAGAATATTATCAGCTTTTAGGAGTTCCATATGTTTAACAGGAAGAATGTTTTTTCAACGGTTGCTATTTTGGCGGTGTCTTTAACGGCACCAATATCGTTTGCTCGAGATAGTATTGAAGTCGTTGGTTCATCCACAGTATATCCGTTTTCAACGGTAGTGGCTGAACGGTACGGGCGGGCTACTGGCAAGCCAACACCCAAGATTGAATCTACAGGGTCCGGTGGAGGAATGAAATTATTCTGTTCGGGAGTCGGTACTAATTACCCAGATATTACTAATTCATCGCGCCGAATAAAAATGTCTGAATTTAAAAAGTGCCAGTCAAACGGTGTCACTGAAATTATTGAAGTACAAATTGGTTATGACGGCATAGTTGTTGCTAATTCAGTTAATGCCACGCCAATGAACTTGAGTCGTAAAGACATTTTTTTAGCACTTGCTGCCAAGGTACCTGGAGCAGAAGAAGGTAAACTCATTGAAAATCCCTACACCAGCTGGAAGCAGGTGAATGCTTCGTTGCCTGATACTGAGATAGAGGTTCTTGGGCCGCCACCAACTTCTGGGACAAGAGATGCTTTCGCCGAGCTGGCGATGGAAGGTGGATGCAAAAAGATTGACTGGATTGCTGCGCTGAAGAAAACTGATAAAAGTGCCTATAAACAACTTTGTCATACTGTTCGTGAAGATGGCCGTTATATAGAGGCAGGCGAAAATGATAATCTCATTGTACAAAAGCTAGAGGCTAATCCTGCAGCGCTGGGAGTATTTGGATTCAGTTTTTTAGACCAGAATGCTGACAAGGTACAGGGTGCTGAAATAGAGTCGGTAGGCCCTGATTTTGAATCAATTGCGGACAAGTCATACCCTATTTCGCGGCCGCTGTTCTTCTACGTAAAGAAGGCACATGTCGATGTAGTTCCTGGAATGCGAGGTTATCTCAAAGAGTTCACCAATGAACGAGCATGGGGAGAAGACGGTTACCTTGCTGAAAAAGGAATGATTCCTCTACCGACCAAAACTCGCAGGGAAATGGGTAAAAATACCATGGCTTTGGTCCCAATGACCGGAAAAGAGACATTAAAATAAAGGGTACAGTTTTACAGAGTACCTCCACGCCCAGCTCGAAGAGCTGGGCTTTTCTATTTAAGGAAGTTTGATAGCGATATGCAGGCTACTAATATATTTTTATTACTGATTGGAATAGGTCTCTTTGGCTTTTATCTCGTTCGAGGTCGTTCGCTAACAATCGCTAATCCGTTGGGGGGTATTCGACAACTTCATTCGCTTCCTTCCTACTATGGCATGCATGCAGCACTTTGGTGTGCGCTGCCTCCATTACTTATTCTTGGGTTTTGGTTGATGTTTGATGAGCCTGTTATTAACAGCATAGTGATGAATTCGTTACCTTCAGATTTGGCACCAACTAATACCTCTAGCTATAACCTATTACTCAATAGAGTGGCTAATATTGCCAGTGGCATTTTACCGCGTGAAGGCCAAACGATCGGTCTAATTAATGCGGCCGATAATATGGCAGCGTTAAAAGTAACGTCTCGATGGTCCATGACATTGCTGTTACTCACTCTGGCGATGGCCGGGTTAACTTGGAGCTGGTATAGGATTTCAGCTGACTTTCGAGCACGTCCTGCTGTCGAAAAAGTAATGCAGAATCTGCTGCTTGCTTGCGCATGCTTGGCTATTTTTACAACGATAGGCATCGTATTTTCTGTTTTATTTGAATCGGTACAATTTTTTAGATCAGTGCCTATCTATGATTTCGTGTTCGGCCTAGAGTGGAGTCCTCAAACAGCAATTAGAGAAGATCAAGTAGGATCCTCAGGCAGCTTTGGCGCTATACCTCTATTTGTTGGTACTTTACTTGTTTCGGCAGTCGCCATGTTCATCGCAGTTCCCATAGGTTTAATGTCAGCGATCTATTTAGCGGAATATGCGAGCAATGGTGTACGTACCTATGCCAAACCGGCATTGGAAGTGTTGGCAGGTATTCCTACGGTCGTGTATGGATTTTTTGCAGCACTGACTGTCGCCCCTTTTTTACGAGACTTAGGTGCCAGCTTTGGTTTATCTATCTCATCAGAGAGCGCACTGGCTGCTGGGGGTGTAATGGGAATAATGATTATTCCTTTTATCTCTTCTCTGGCAGATGATGTGATCACCGCAGTACCGCAATCCATGCGTGATGGTTCTCTAGCCATGGGGGCAACGCAATCAGAGACCATTCGTAAGGTAGTTATTCCAGCAGCGCTACCAGGGATCGTTGGTGGAATTATGTTAGCTATATCACGGGCTATTGGCGAGACAATGATAGTAGTGATGGCCGCAGGGCTAGCAGCAAACTTAACGGCCAATCCTTTGGACTCAGTAACAACAGTAACCGTTCAAATCGTAACCCTACTAACAGGGGATCAGGAGTTCGATAGTCCCAAAACACTAGCCGCTTTTGCATTAGGGCTTATGTTGTTTACTGTAACTTTACTGCTAAATATCTTTGCCTTACACATCGTCAAGAAATATCGGGAACAGTATGAATAACAGATCTGACACTTTGTCAAAAATTCAGCATTCGTTGACTCGACGTAATCGAGCCGAAGCGCGATTCCGGTGGTATGGGCGCTGCGCTATATTTATCGGCTTGCTTGCAGTTGCAGTACTTTTTTTCGATATTATCAGTAAGGGCCATGGTGCTTTTAGAGCTACCTATATCAATCTAGATATTCACTATGATCCTGAACTCATCGGTATTAATAATCTGGCAGATAATGAACAGCTTTCCGCTGGCAACTGGCAGGCGTTATCCAAGACAGCTCTGCGCAACAAATTTCCAGACGTTTCTGGTCGCCAAGACAAGCGGCGACTAAGCAAATTATTAAGTAATGGTGCCGGCTTTGATCTTAAAGATCATCTGCTCGCTAATCCTCAACTGCTGGGTAAAAAGGAGTCAGTGTGGGTCTTGGCAGACGATGATATAGATACTTATTTTAAGTCTTGGTTAGACGGGGATGCCTATGACGCGAGAATGACCGCTAAACAGGTGCAATGGATCGCTCAATTACATCAAGAGGATTTAATAACACTTAAATTCAATAGCAATTTATTTTCTCGAGGTGATTCAAGGGAGCCTGAGCAGGCGGGTATCCGCGGTGCAGTTATGGGGTCTTTCCTGACTTTAATAATGACGCTCATGCTGTCTTTCCCAATAGGTGTATCTGCGGCAATTTACCTAGAAGAGTTCGCGCCTAAAAATCGTTGGACTGATTTTATTGAAGTTAACATTAATAATTTAGCGGCAGTACCTTCAATTATTTTTGGTTTGTTAGGTTTGGCGATCTTTATTAATTTTTTCCATGTACCAAGATCCGTTCCCATTGTTGGGGGTTTAGTTTTAACCTTAATGACATTGCCAACGATTATTATCACAAGTCGCGCAGCGATTAAGTCTGTACCACCCTCAATTAGAGAAGCTGCTTTAGGAATGGGGGCTTCTAAGTACCAAATGGTGTTGCATCACGTATTGCCACTATCCTTACCTGGCATGCTAACCGGCGCCATCATAGGCATGGCCCAAGCGCTGGGAGAAACAGCGCCTCTGCTTATGATTGGTATGGTAGCGTTTATTGTTGATATTCCCAGTGGGTTTTCTGATCCAGCCACAGTGTTACCGGTACAAATTTTTCTGTGGGCAGACAGCCCTGAGCGAGCATTTATTGAGAAAACGTCAGCCGCTATCATGGTGCTGTTAAGTTTTTTAATTATTATGAATACATCCGCTGTTTGGTTGCGCAAACGATTAGAGAGGCGTTGGTAGACGGTGAATAAGTATCAGACCAGTAGATTAAATAGTAAGGAAATTAAACAGCCACAAAACAAGACAAAGGAAAGAGTAAGGTGAAACTAGCTTCAGAGCAAACGTTAGAATTAGATGAAGGCCACGTCACAGTAGGTGAGAGTTTTAGTGACGACCCAAAAATGACAATGCGTAATATCAATGTTTTTTATGCTGACAAACAGGCAATTTATGATGTCAGCATTGATATTGCGAAAAACGAAGTGATTGCAATGATTGGGCCTTCAGGTTGCGGCAAATCAACCTTCTTACGCACCCTTAATCGTATGAACGATACAGTAGATGGGTGCCGTGTCGAAGGTGATATTTGTATGGATGGTGAGAATCTCTATGCACCCAACCTTGATGTAGTAGAGCTTCGGGCCAGGGTGGGAATGGTATTTCAAAAGCCTAATCCTTTTCCTAAATCAATTTATGAAAATGTTGCTTACGGACCTAAAATTCATGGTCTGGCGGATACCAGGGTCGATTTGGATGAAATCGTTGAAAACAGCCTGCGTAAAGCAAGCCTTTGGGAAGAGGTCAAAGAGCGACTACATCAGCCAGGAACAGGACTTTCAGGTGGGCAGCAGCAAAGACTGTGCATTGCTAGGGCCATTGCGGTAAGTCCTGAGGTTATTTTAATGGATGAGCCCTGTTCGGCGCTCGATCCAATTGCAACAGCGAAAATTGAAGAGCTTATAGAAGAGCTCAGTCAGAATTTTACTATTGCTATCGTCACACACAGTATGCAGCAGGCGGCACGTGTATCTCATCGAACGGCCTACTTTCACTTGGGCAAGTTAATAGAGGTCAACCCAACTGAGCAGGTATTCACGATGCCCGCACACCAGCTAACAGAAGCTTACATTACAGGTCGATTCGGATAAGGTTTTAATTGAGTCTAATTGCATAGGCTAAAGGGAGAAAAACATGGCAAAAATGTCATTTGAAAATCACATCATGAAGCAATTTGATGATGAGCTAGAAGAAATACGTACCCGCCTGATGGAAATGGGGGGCAAGGTCGAGCAGCAACTTCAAAACGCGATTCGTGCAATCAGCGAGGCTGACAGTAAGCTTGCAGAGCAGGTCATCGCAGAAGATAGAAGAGTCGATGCTATGGAGGTTGATATAGATGAGGCTTGCATTTTGATCATTGCCCGACGTCAACCAGCAGCAAGTGACCTCCGTTTGGTTATGATGGTGACCAAGGCGGTTAATGACCTAGAGCGTATTGGTGACGAAGCCAGAAAAATCGCTAATCATGCAATTATCTTAACCGAGGAGAGTGGTTCTTCCTCTGGTTATCCAGAGGTCCGGCACATAGCGAGTTCCGTGACAAAAATACTGGCAAATGCACTTGATGCATTTGCGCGCTTTGATGCTGACGCCGCTATACGGACCATCGAAGAAGATAAGCAGGTAGATCTGGACTATAAAACCGCATTACGGGAAGTTGTAACTTATATGATGGAAGATCCGAGAAGTATTAGCCGAGTTATCAATATTCTTTGGGTTGTACGCTCCCTCGAGCGAATTGGCGATCACGCCAAAAATTTGTGTGAACAGATTGTTTTTGTCGTTAAGGGTAAAGACATAAGGCACAAACGCTAAATAGCAGCTAACACCTTAGCATTGAAGAAGGGGTATTTCTGGCGGTATAACTTTACAACCCGATATTGCGGACTAATTAATAAAAGTATTACTATCAGCACAGTTTAGATAACTTTGTGAATAGGGAATCCACCGATGAGATTAGCCTGTGCTACTAGTATTAAAATTGCCGCCATTGCGTTGAGTATTTGTGCCTCCAGTGTCTTGCTGGCAGGCAAGGCAGATTATCAGAACAGTATCGATAGCCATCAAAAGCAATTTGAAAAAGTGGCATTGGATCTGTGGAACTTTGCTGAGATGGGTTACCAAGAAACTCAAAGCGCAAAGTTACTGCAGGATGAACTTGCCAGCGAGGGATTTAAAGTTACCAGCGGCATTGCCGATATTCCCACCGCATTTAAAGCTGAGTACGGGGCAGGCGGGCCAGTTATTGGTATTTTAGGTGAGTTTGATGCTCTTCCTGGTCTTGCTCAAAGTACGTCCCCTTTTAAAGATGTTATTGAAAACGCCACCGGTGCTGGCCAAGCTTGTGGGCACCATTTGTTTGGTGCCGGTTCTGCTTGGGCAGCGGTCGCTATTAAAGAGTGGTTAGAAGAATCTAATATACCAGGGCGGGTGGTTTTTTATGGCACTCCTGCTGAAGAGGGCGGTTCTGGCAAAGTTTATATAGCTCGCAGCGGCGCTTTTGATAATGTCGATATTATGCTCCATTGGCACCCAGGCTCATCAAATAACGCCAGCCCCCGATCAACCAATTCAAATATGTCAGGAAAGTTTACCTTCAAGGGTATATCTGCCCATGCTGCCAGTGCACCCCACAAAGGGCGCTCAGCGCTAGATGGTGTTGAAGCCATGAACATGATGGTTAACATGATGAGAGAGCATGTCCCTCAGGACTCGCGTCTCCACTACGTGATCACAAAAGGTGGTTTGGCGCCCAATGTTGTCCCCGATCTTGCTCAGGTTTATTACTATGTTCGTCATCCAAGGCGAGAGGTGGTTAAAGAGTTATTTGCGCGGGTCGTGGACACCGCTAATGGAGCTGCTCTAGGTACCGGTACTCAAATGAGTTACGAGGTTATGCATGGCAACTACTCATTGTTACCTAATGAGACATTACAAAGGGTGATGCAGGCCAAATTAGAGGAGCTGGGGGGTGTGAGCTACTCTGCAGAAGAGCAAAAATATGCTGAGACTATCTACAAAACATTGGTTCAGCCATCGGCCGAAATAGGAGATCAAGAGAGTATAAGCCCCTATCAAAGAACTCATGGTTATGGGTCTACAGACGTTGGTGATGTTAGCTGGTTAATTCCTACTGGTGGTATCGGAGTGGCAACCTGGGTCCCGGGAACAGCGGCTCATTCTTGGCAAGCGGTTTCTACTGGTGGTACTTCAATTGGGTTAAAGGGCACCAAATTAGCTGCAAAAGCATTGGCCGCGACGGCGCTAGAGATTTATGAAAATCCGAGGATTGTGGATCAGGCAAAAAAAGAACTACAGAATAATGTGGGCCCAGACTTTAAGTATCAGGCGCTTTTGGGCGATCGTAAACCGCCCTTAAATTACCGCAACAACTGAAATATTCCTAAGCTTTTGCGCTCGGTCTTTGAATAACTTCGTTGTACCAACGATTTAGGTTTGTTGCGTCTTCAGGGATTCTTTTTTTGACCCATTTAGCGAAATCGATACAAACCAATGCAGTAATATCTGCGACAGAAAAGTAGTCTCCAACCATATATTTACTGTTGTCTAGATGAGCCTCAAGATCAGAGAAAAAATGATCCAATCGCAACAGACCGCGCTCAGCTAAATCGGGAATCTGTGCATAATTATGTGGCCCCGGCATGGCTCGATTAACAAACCCCGGAGTTGCATTTCTAAAGGCTTCCATAATTGCGTACATCCCATTGGCATGCAGCTGATCATTGGTAGATTCGACCTTGGCACGCTCCACCGGATCTCTGCCAAACAAAGGGTTGTCTGGATAAACTTCTTCAAGGTAACGACAGATAGCCATAATCTGACTGAGATGGGTGCCATCGTCTAGCTCAAGAACCGGCACCTGACTTAGAGGATTAATAGCCTTGAAGGCCTCTGAGAAATGTTCACCAGAGGCGAGATCCACTTGAATTGTTTCTATCTCAATATTTTTTTCAGCCATAAAAATTCGAACCCTACGGGGACTCGGTGCAGTAGCGCAATCATAAAATTTCATGTGTAGACCTTTTGTGATTAGAGGGTCGCTTGAGCAGGAAGCTTCAGTACATCAAGCCTTTGTTCGATGGCTTTTTGTATTCCAGCGGTATCAAGGTTGATATATGTAAGCTGTTCTGAGTGAGAGCCGTGATCAACTAGTTTGTCAGGAATACCTAGTTGCAATACCGGGATCACGATACCTTGCGCCGCTAAAAACTCTATGACCGCAGATCCGGCACCACCAGAGATAGCATTTTCCTCGATTGTCACCAAGAGTTGGTGTTTAGTTGCCAGTGTTTGGATAAGATCTTCATCGATGGGTTTGACAAAGCGCATATCTGCCACAGTTGCATTCATATGGCTTGCCACTGTCGTTGCCGACTCTAGAAGAGTGCCAAAATTAAGAATAGCAACGCCGCTTCCTTCTCGCTTAATAACACCTTTACCTATAGGCAAAGCAGTCATAGACTCCTCAATCACAGCACCAGGGCCAATTCCTCTCGGGTATCTCACTGCAGCTGGGCCAGTATGCATGTAGCCTGTATATAGCAACTGCCTTGTTTCATTCTCATCAGATGGCGCCATAACCACCATATTAGGAATACAGCGTAAATAACTAATATCGTAGGCACCGGAGTGCGTAGCCCCATCTTCGCCTACCAAACCAGCGCGGTCTAAAGCAAAAAGAACATCTAAATTTTGAATGGCCACATCATGGATGAGTTGGTCATAAGCGCGTTGTAAAAATGTTGAGTAGATGGCAACCACTGGTTTAAGCCCTTCACAGGCCATACCAGCAGCTAGGGTGACAGCATGCTGCTCAGCAATGGCCACATCTTCATAGCGATCAGGAAAGCGTTCAGCAAATTCGTTCATGCCCGACCCTTCGCACATAGCCGGAGTGATTCCGATTAGTTTCTGATCTCTTTCGGCCATATCACATAGCCAGTCACCAAAAACCTTCTGATATTTTGGCTTAGATATTTTAGGGGGTTGTTCTATAGCCTCTACAACAGGGGGCTTTGGCTCAATTTTATTAAGAGCATGATAACCAACCGGGTCATTCTCTGCGGGAGCAAAGCCTTTGCCCTTGTGCGTAATAACATGCAGCATTACCGGCCCTTTAATGGCCTTTAGATTGGTCAGCGTTTGCACTAATAGAGGCAAGTCATGGCCATCAATGGGACCAATATAGTAAAACCCCAACTCTTCAAAAATAGTCGCTGGGGATACCATACTCTTCATGTACTCTTCGGTGCGCCGGACAAATTCTTTGGCATGGGGGAGGGAGCGCAATGCTTTCTTACCGCGCTCGCGCAATTGGTTATAAAACTTACTGGCCCATAATTTAGAGAAGTAGGTGGACAGACCGCCAACGTTTTTAGAAATCGACATTTGATTGTCGTTAAGAATAACCAGAAGATCCTTATCAACGTGAGATGCATGGTTAATCGCTTCAAAAGCAATTCCTGCGGTCATTGCGCCATCACCAATAATGGCTACTGTTTTACGATCCTCTCCGAGTTGGTCTGAGGCCATCGCCATACCTAACGCAGCACTTATTGAAGTGCTAGAGTGGCCCACCCCAAAGGTATCAAACTTACTTTCTGAGCGTTTGGGGAATCCAGATAAACCGTCTTTTTGCCGCATGCTCAGAATTTGCTCGCGTCTGCCGGTAAGTATCTTATGAGGGTAGGTTTGGTGACCTACATCCCAAACCAGTCGATCATTCGGCGTGTTATACACATAATGCAAAGCTACAGTGAGCTCGGTTACACCCAAACCCGCACCAAAATGCCCACCAGTCTTACCTACACAGAAAAGCATGAACGATCTGAGTTCGTCAGTGAGTTGAGTTAATTCCTCAGCATCTAATTTGCGTAAATCTTCAGGCGCATTAACAGCATCCAGTAACGGAGTTGCTGGGCGGTTAAGAGGAATATCGGTAAAGGTCTTTTGCATCTGGGTATTGCTTTGGTTAAAAGTTATCTGGTTGTGAATCTTACACCAATTCGGTTATTTAATAAGCCCGATTAATAATAAAGCTGGCAATATAACGCAATGGCTCGGCCCGCGCACCAAAGGTATCTAAACAATTGATGCTCTTTGCATAAAGTTCAGCAGTCTGTTTCCTAGCTTCATCAAGACCCAATAGAGAAGTATAGGTTGCCTTCTGATTGTTAAAATCAGAACCCTGCTGTTTGCCTAGTTGATCAGTAGAGCTCTCCACATCAAGAATGTCATCTTGAATTTGAAACGCCAGACCTATGGCTTTGGAAAATTCAGAGAGCAAGAGCAACTGGTCTGACGTTGCGCGGCCAGTTGCGAGACCACCCATTAGAACACTGGCTTCAATTAAGGCCCCTGTTTTTTGAGCGTGCATAAACTTGAGCTGCTCAATAGACAAAGATTGGCCTGTCGCTGCTAAGTCTATAGCCTGGCCTTTTGCCATGCCAGAGCATCCGCTATTGGCAGACAATAGTCGAACCAACTCAACAACAACTTCGGGGCTGACATCATCTAATTTACAAAGGGTTTCAAAGGCTAAGCTTTGAAGAGCATCTCCAGCTAGTATTGCAGTTGCCTCACCAAACTGAATATGACAGGTCGCTTTACCTCGACGTAGATTGTCGTTATCCATGGCGGGCAAGTCGTCATGAATCAAAGAATAAGCATGAATCATTTCAATAGATGCGGCCACGATCGCAGTACCCTCATTGGCTTCAGCTACAGCATCAGCAGCGGCAAAACACAGAAGAGGGCGTACGCGCTTACCACCGTTAAATATCGAGTAGCGCATGGCTTCAAAGAGACTATCAGCAGGACCATTAGCCACAGGCAGGCATATCTCTAGCTGATTGTTGACAAGGTCACGGTAATTATTGATCGTTGAATCCATTAGATAAAGCTCTTTAAACTAGTCTTCAGGGCTATAGTGATCACTAACTAACTCATTACCTTGGCGGGTTAGTATTTCAACTTTTTGTTCAGCTTCTTTTAGCGCTTGTTGGCACTCGCGAGCAACTTTAATGCCCTGCTCAAATGACTTCATAGAGTCTTCTAAGCTCAGATCGCCACTCTCCAGAGTGGCAACCAACTCCTCGAGGTTTTTTAACTGCTGTTCAAAATCTATTGCTTTTGCTGTTTTTGTCACAAGTTTTCGCCTGTCATTTATAATTCAATTGAGATCGATAGCCTACAACACTAACCAACCAGTGTAGGTTGGTCAATGTCGAATTTAACGAGTTAAATAAACGTTTATCTGAGACCTAAAAACCTTGAGCAAAGGTTAGAAGAATTAGCACCGGGCAAATGAACTTCACATAGACAGGCCATATCTTCCAGAAAATGCCTGACTCCACATCAGGATTACCGCTCTTGAGTTCTTCAAGAATACTATTGCGATAGAAAACCCAGCCAGCAAATATACACAACATCATGCTTAGTAACGGCTGTGCTCGCTCAGTGGTTAGTGTAATTACAAAGCCAAAAAGGGCCTCAAAGTTAAGACAAATAGTTGCGCTGATAGCAAAAAGAATGAGGCCAACAAGCCAGGTGGCCTTATTGCGATCAATGTTGTGCGCTTCAACCGCATAGGAAGCAGGGACCTCTAGCATTGAAATAGACGAGGTAACTGCCGCAATAGACATCAAAACAAAGAAAGCAAAACCAACAAACAGGCCAGTTGCCCCCATCCCTTCAAATAACGCAGGGAGTACCTGAAATATAAGGTCTGGTCCAGCAATTAAGCTACCACTTTCAGCATAGATAGTTACGCCTAAGTTTTGGGCTACGAAGATAGCAGGCAGCACCAACAAGCCAGCCAAGAAGGCCACCGACATGTCAGTCAGAGTAACTAATGCGCCCACTGTTGGCAGGTTTTCATCTGCACGAATATAAGAACCATAGACCAGCATAGTGCCAACGCCGAGAGACATAGAGAAAAAGGCCTGACCCATTGCACTAACAATGAGATCAGGATTAGTGATTTGAGAAAAGTCAGGAACTAAGTAATGCTTGAGCCCTTCCATCGCGCCATCTTGAGTCAGCACATAAATAATGAGCGCAGACATTAAAATAAACAGTGAAGGCATTAAACGGCTGGACCATTTTTCGATACCTTGCTCTACACCGGCACTAATAATTAGTACCGTTAGCAAAACAAAAATGGCAGAGAACCCTACATTGCGCACCAGGCTATCTTCAGTCAGCCACTGGCCTAGATTTGCTTGGCCTAAAATAGCAGTGATTGGCTCAAGCATAAATGCAAGCATCCAACCCGCGACGATACTATAGAAACTCAAAATCAGCCCGGCTGTAACCATGCCGCCGATACCCACAAACCGGCCAACCACCTTAGCAGTTTGACCCGAAGAGATAGACTGAAGCGCGCTGACCATATTAGCGCGAGTATGGCGGCCAATAATAAGCTCCGCCATCAATGCTGGATAAGCGAGTAAAAAAGCAAGAATAAAGTACATCAACACAAAGGCAGCACCGCCGTTTTCTGCGGCATTAGTGGGAAAGCCCCAAATGTTACCCAAACCCACGGCTGAACCAGACGCGGCAAAAATAAATGCCAAGCGTGAGGAAAATTGACCTCTTTGCATGATGATGACCCTAAAGATTTTTATTTTATCGAGAGTCTAGGGTATTCAGCGGTTAAATTCGAGCCAAACATGCCAATTGTAGGTAATGAGCAATATTTATCCTCTGGTTGCTTATTATCGAGAGTTACTATGCTAAAATTGGGTTCTCAGGGGGGCGTTCTGGATTCGACGCGGGTTACAAAACCTCCGGTGCATGCCGAGATGGTGACCAATCTCGTTAATCCAAAGTCGCAAACTTATAGTTGCCAACGACGACAACTACGCACTAGCTGCTTAAACCCCAGTGTAGTGCCGTTTGACTGGAGCCGTGCTTATGCGTCCAGAGTTCTAAACCCTTAGGGGAGCGGAATGCTCAAATGTCATATCTCATGAGATCGTAATGAAGCTTGTTCGGGGCGGATTTATTAAAACTTTACCGAAATCGTTTGTTGTGCGCCCTGTCAGTCGGGTTGCAGCAGGCTAAATTTAAAGACTGAACTAAGCATGTAGAGCCGCAGGCAGCGGACAAGCGGACGCGGGTTCAATTCCCGCCGCCTCCACCAAACAATAGCCCCGCAAGGGGCTTTAAAGTACCATAAAGCACTGATTTAAATAGGTTTTATCGGCTTTTATAGGCGCAGAAAGATTCACCAGATATTGTAAAAATCCACGATTTATGTAACAATTGATGTAACAAAAAAGAGGAGAGCGCAGTCCTTTTGTTACATGCCAAAAGTTACTAAGCCACTGACTAATACAGAAATAAACAACGCACGAGGCAAAGCTAAAGAATACAACTTAGCTGATGGCCTCGGTCTCGCGTTGCGTGTTCGACCGGGTGGAGACAAGTACTGGATATTCAATTATCAGCGTCCGATCACTAAGGTCCGCGCCAACATAAGTCTGGGCATCTACCCCACAGTGTCATTGTCCTCCGCAAGAGTTATTCGTTCTGAATACCGAGATCTATTAGCCCAGGGTATCGATCCGAAATTTCATCGTAAAGAACATCTGGCTGCGGAAAAAGCAGCAGCTGCGAACACGTTAGAAAAAGTGGCTACAGACTGGTTGTGTGTAAAGAAGAGCAAGGTTAGCAGTGATCATGCTGATGATATCTGGCGCTCACTAGCCTTGCATATATTTCCTTATATGGGGCAGAAACCAATTAACTCGATTACTGCCCCCTCGGTTATTAGTGTGCTAAAACCGATAGAAGCCAAGGGTAGCTATGAGACAGTCAAACGGTTATGCCAGCGACTGAATGAGATCATGGTGTTTGCCGTGAATACTGGAATCATCACTGATGCCAATCCTCTATCCGGCATTAAAGACGCCTTTATAGCACCGGCTAAAAAGCATTTACCTACCTTACTACCACATCAGCTAGATGATCTGGTCAGACGAATCTATGGTGCCTCAATTCGCTTAACGACACGAAATCTTGTGCTGTGGCAACTACATACCATGGTAAGGCCAAGCGAGGCGGCAGCCGCCGAATGGGCAGAAATTGATCTTGATGCAAAGCTTTGGACTATCCCTGCGTCACGGATGAAAAAGAAGCGCCAGCATATAGTACCGCTGTCTTCTGAGATGATAGAGATCCTCGATGAAATGCGGGTTATAAGCAGTCTTAGTCAGTTTATCTTCCCCTCTGAGGTAAAACCTCTGGAGAGCATGAATTCTCAAACAGCCAATATGGCTTTAAAGCGAATGGGTTACGAGGGCCAGTTGGTCTCACATGGGATGAGATCGTTGGCGAGTACAATTTTGAATGAACACGGCTTTTCACCAGACATTGTTGAGTCAGCATTAGCACATACTGACAAAAACACTGTAAGAGCCGCATATAACCGCGCTGAGTATGTTGAGCGGCGCAGGGATATGATGGACTGGTGGTCTAAACGAGTTAGCCAGTCACGCACCACAGACTTATCTGCTGGCGCACTTTCAATTACGGAGCAAAAAGCTTCGCAGTAACAGGACATTGATATGGCTTTAAGAATAATGCGGTTAAGTGAAGTAAAGGCAGTAACGGGTCTTTCAAAGACCACGATTTACCGATTTGAGAAACTGGGGCGATTCCCATCGAGGGTTAGTCTCGGTGAGCGCAGTGTGGGTTGGTTTGAGGATGATATCGAAGGTTTTTTGATGTCATTAAAAGCTCAGAGTTCGGGTGAATAGGTGAGCATGAACCGCGAATCATGGGTCGATGTCAGCGATTCGCGGTCCTCGGTTCGCGCTCAAGGCGACGGTGAGTTGATCAAAAAATAACCAATTTATGGTAAGATACACACTGATTTTTGTGGCAACCCTGACCATGAGGAGAAGTAAATGATAGAGCGCCAGAAGCGATTTGCGGCTCATTATGCAGAGACTGGTAACGGTGCAGAAGCCGCCAGAAGGGCGGGCTATTCAGAGGCGGCTGCAAGACAAACCGCTTATAAACTTCGCCAGAAAGATAGTATTAAGCAAGCCGTTGAGCGTGAGCAGTGGTTCTCGGATCACGATTCGCGGTCCGCGAAACGAAAGGCGACAGATCTGCTAATTGAGACGTTTCATAAAGCGGATAACGCCACCGATATGAGAAAAGCGGTGGATGCCTTATGCAAGCTCCACCGCTTGGTGTAGATGGCCAGATAGGCCATCACTTTTACATTAAATTGAAAAATAAATTAAAAAAACATTTTAACAAATTCGGGTGGCCCTCCTGACCACCCTGTTTTTTTACGCGGCATCCCAATCTATATCGTGGCCAATCTTTTGCTCGAAGTGATCTCTACATGACTCAAGATCGGGAATCACTAGACAACGACCCCTCTTGCCACTGTCAGTAACGCGATGTCTCACTATGGGTGCCCACTTCTTGAGGGTGGTGACAAACTGCTTACAACTTGCTACCTGACCATGCCCATAACGGTCCCCCCTGGCGAATGCTTGATATATTTCAAACAGAGCCGTCGTGGGGGTTGAAGTACCGATTACTGCTGTTGGTGGAATATACGTTTCCAAACTTATTTGGTTGTCACCCTCAATTAGAATGTCATACCACCATTGTGCCACTGACGGGAGACTTAACTGCTTCTGTTCCAGCAACCCTTCTGTTACTGGATAGCGCCTGACATTGAACTGGCTTAAATCGAAGGTCATTAGGGTATGCATTAACGCTTCTAACCCACCATTGCGCATCTCAGTATTTATGGCGTCAAAATAAATATGGTTTTCGGCCTTGGACTCATCGACATTTAACACACAGAATCGACGTTCTTTTGGGCCCGTTGGCACGGCCCAATCTTCATTGGTCGCAAAAATAAACCGAGCATAGTTATTCACGATAACCGGATCCTTGAATTTTGCCTCCATCATTCGGCGCGTTTCCGTGATGATCCCTTTGAGTTGTCCCGCCTCTCGCTTATTGCCGCCCCACACTATTTCATCAGCAAAGACCACCAATGCAGAAGACAAGTGAGCGTTAAACTTTCCGAGTAAGTGATCCATATGCACAAGATGTTGGAAGTGATCTCCGAAGATTTTTCCAAAGTGCTTAGCAAAAGTGCCTTTACCAGTACCCTGAGAGCCTCGAAGAACCAATGCTACGCCAGGCAACTCTGTGGGTTTTTGGATAGCATGTGCCATCCAGCCCAGAACATAGTCATACACGGTTTGATCGCCGGCGCAGATAATCTCTTTGACGTGTCGAAGATATAAATCACATTTTCCTGCGACTGGTTCAACGGATAATCCTCTGAACAGGTTGTATGACGTACTAGGACAACGTCCTGAAGGGTCAAATACCAACTCGTCATATCGCCTAGTATCGTCAGACTCAATCCATATTTTTGTAGCGGCTCTGCGACCAATCTTTAAGTTAGCGTGGCGCAAACAAAAATCTTTATAGCCCATAAAAGTTGGCGTTTCGTCCTCCCTGACGATCACTGTCTTACCACCAATCATCACAACAGCATGATGGTCATTGAGTTGTTTCAGTATATGACGCGACTCGCCGTGTTCAGCTTCATCTTTCGCTTTAATCCTATGGTAGGTCGATATTATCTCCTCATCAGGCAGCGATGGTGTATTAAGTGTGTTCCAGTCCATGAGTGCTTGGATAGCCGCAGTATCAGACAGACAATCATGGATCAGTCGACCTGCGAGACTAGTCAGAGCTGTATTGCGTGAACCCTCGGCACAGCCCATTTTCAGTGAATAGCGAGCAGTCATCTCATTTACAGGAGTTAAACTAGAAATGGCATTCTTCATGTCCGCAAATGAATACCGATTCACTTGATCAGGACAGTCAATAGTGACCATAAATGGATCGCCCTTTAGATGATACAAGCCGGGGACCCGCATAATCCGACCTAAATCACAAACGGCGGGATCGGAATCTAAGATCTGAGCCAGTTTCTGCTGCATCGGTTTGAACTGATCCAGAGGGCAGTCATCTATTAACCAATAAGCATGATGCTTGCCTGGGCTAGTATTTACCGTAAAGCTTGGTTTTAGTGGTATACGATCAAGATTGTTCAGTGGCGATCCATCAAAGTCCGCGAATAATGCCCGCACTCGAGTGATATTTGCGCCTTTGATGTCTTTACCGTCAGTCTCGTTGATAGTGACAAATATGTCATAACCTGCCGCATTAAGGGATTTCAGCTTTATGCGATGGTTTTCGAGGCTGCCTCGGAAAGACGTTACGCCATTAGGCCCAATAGCTCGCCAGTCGTGATCATGGTTTGGGGCGTTAAGTAATGAAAAGAATACAGATACGTTGTTACACTCTGTTGAAACAGAGATAGGACTTTCGTTTGTAGGTACCATTATTTGGTCTGCCTTTTTTTGCAGAGCAAACGGCCCCTCTTTACTCAAAAAAGGGAGTGAGTCATTTTGACTCAGTTGGGACTAGACGCGATCCAATCTTATCTAGGTGGTGGCTATCGATGTGGGGGCCGTAGGTAATACCTACACACTAATTTACTTGCCCATCGTTATATAATATTTAATAGTCTAGCTTGATATTCTTATTCATTATTAATTCGGACGACAATCAATTCCCTTTGTCGCCACTGTTATAATACCCTATATAGTAGATAGCGCAACCCAGGATCACCAAATATAGTGTTTTTTTGGTAATAGAAGGGTTTTTAGGTTCGAAGCCGATACAAGGTTCCAGAGCTAAATTCGAAAACAAGGTTCCAAATGGATAAAAGGGGGAAGGTGGGCCTTCTGACCGTGGTGGGGTAGATATATTGAGCGGTAAGTAAATCGCGAAAAATTTTCTGTAAAAATTCAGCTTACCTATGACGGTCAAGAGCACCTTGATAAACCACCCGAGTCGCCTCATCCATAACACACATCAATGTCTGGTCAAACGTACTTGTTAATAGTGCTTTTACTGCAATATCAGCGGCTAACGCCATTGGCTACTTATACAGGGATTATTGAAAAAAATTGCCTAGGTGGAATTAAGCCTTCCTGACCCTAGGGTAACTCTTATTATTTCGGAGAGGCCTCTGGCTTTTGCTCGTACCAGTCGACTCCGTTTTCATCGCGGCGGCGCTTGATTCTACGCCTCCCTAACAGGCAATTAAGGTGTGCGAGGGTTTCTCCTGTTGCCAGTCCGATGAGATCGCCGGAAATTTCCCTCTTGAATAGAGCGGGAAAGCAGTCGATGGCTCTTCGTGGTTCTTTTAGATGATCAAAAAGTTTGTCGAGGTCGCGTTCGTGGGATTCGATTACCTGAGTGAGACGCACGTGCAAGCCGCAGAAGGGTGCCTCGTGGGCTGGTAATACAAGGACGTCATCTGGAATGGTGTCGCGAATTTTCGCATTGTCGCTCAACCACTCTTTCAGTGGGTCTCCTGCGGGTTCAGTGGGGAATACACTGACATTGGGCGTTATTTTGGGTAGTACTTGATCGCCCGAAATAAGCAACTTAAGGGCGGGACAGTACAGGCATACATGTTCTGGCGAATGTCCCCTGCCGATAATGACCTGCCAGTAGCGGTCATTAATACGAATTGTTTCGCCGTCCAGTAGGCGGCGAAAACTGTCGGGTAATGGGGAGATAGCGCGACCGAAATTACCGAACTTTTCCCGGTAACGCTTCAGTTGCTCTTCGTTATAACCCGCTGCGCGGTAATGCCGAATGGCCACATCGGGTGCTTCGCGACCCGTATCTGCTGTCATTGCCTTGCACATTAGGAATTCTTCGCGCGACATCCAAAGCTCGCAACCAAAGTGTTCGGTGAGCCACCCTGCGAGACCCACATGGTCGGGATGCAAGTGAGTACAAATAACCCTAACAATAGGCTTTTCACCCATAAATTCCGTAAAGATTCTCTCCCAGATTTCTCTGCTATTGCCGAGGTCAAGACAGGTATCGACTAACGTCCAGCCTTCATCATCTTCAAGCAACCATAGGTTGATATGGTCAAGAGAGATGGGCATGGGAAAGCGTACCCAATACACACCGTCCGCAACTTTTATTGGTTCACCAGGAGCGGGGGTGGCTTTTACCCCCCAGGGGTAGTTCAGGCCGCGGTAGAGCTCGGGTTGGTTTTGAAGCATATTTTTTCCTGTATGGATAAGTAATAAAATCTGAGTGCGATGATCTTCCTGTTTAAATTCTTCAACCACATATACTCATACTACACTTGGCCATCGTGTAAGCCACTCTGCGCGGTACCGATAAAATTAACAATTGTAGGATTTGCGCATTCTGCAAATAAAAAATTGCTTTTTGAGTGTAAGTTAACGGTTACTAGTACGAAAGGAACCACTATCGCATTGCAGGTTTGGTTGAGCTAATAAGCGCTTACACTCAGGAATCAAAATTTTGGCAGAACATGTGGGTGGTATATTTAATGCTTAATAGGCATCGCAATCAACGAGTCGCATTAGCTTATGATTTTTACTGCCCTAGAAATAACAACCAGAACACCGATCCAATTTATTTCAGCCGCTTGGGTAGTTGGACTATAGCTTCCGCGGTAGCAGTTGTTCCCTTTTCGCTTTCAACCCAAAGATCTAGAGTGATAGTATTGTGTTCTTCAAGTCTCATAACTTTCGCTCTGAAGGTCAGTATATCGCCTGGGCAGTTGAAAGTTTTCATGCGCAATGAATTAATTTTTCTTAATCGTCCCCTCAATCCCATCCACTCTCGCAGCAAGCGCTCAAACATACCCATAATAAAGTAAGTGTTAGCAAAGGCGTCGGGTGACCCAGTAGCTTTTGCGATATCTCGATCATGATGCATCAGTGACAGATCACGATTTGCACCGGCCTCCATTACCAGTCGCTGAAGTGTGATCGGAATTGAGATTGGCGACGGTTCCATGTGTATTGAAACCTCTTCAATATAAAGTTGCTGTGCCCAGTTTTTTTCAGTGATTTTTGTCATTCTTCAGAATCCTCAGGTGGAACAAAGCGAAAAATATCCAAACTAGCGACGGCAACGATATCGCCGTTTTGATTGGTATAGATATCTCGCTGTTTGAGAATTGCACCCTCTCCGATACGCATGGTTTTATGCGTGATATCCTTCAAAAAGCTAGTACAGGTGATCATGTCATTGATATGCATATCAATTTCGGAAAACTCTATGTCCATATTGGTGGCAAAACTTAATGTGCAGGGAGCAGGTACATCGAAGATGACCGGTATATTGATCTGTTTGGCTTCGTCCTCTAATTTTTGATGGCCATCACCAGGCTTCCAGTAAGGGGCGATGGCATAGGTCATTACCATGGTCGCGGGCGCAACAATGCCAGAGTACCCTGCATCCTTGGCTGCCTCATTGTCAGTATGAATCGGGCAGTCAAACTCCTTAGGTTCTAGCCAGCGACGAATACTACCTTTTTCAACTGCATCAGCACCAAAGCTATTACCAATTTTATTGCCTAGACAGGCTTGAGTTTCCTCCCAGCTGCCCCATTTCCCCCATGTGGGCTTAATCATTTTATACTCCCAGTTTTAGTAATGGCTGATGGTTAGTAGTAAATGCGCATAACAAGGAGTCTGTAGGCTTTACAGAATAGTTGCGCTGACAGGTTATGATTTCATAGCTTCAAGTCATAAAGCTTCAGCTCCGCTTCAATTTCGACTGGAACATTGAACGGTAGTTCGGCCATGCCTACTGCAGATCTTGTTGCCAACCCACGCTCTTCACCAAATATCTCTAGTATCAACGAAGAAAACCCATTGATAACTGCTGTTTGATCGGTAAACCCTTGAGCAGAATTTACCATACCAAATACTTTTAGCCAGCTCTCTATACGATCGAGATCACCTAGCTCGCGTTTCAGACTACCGAGAATAGAAAGTGCCGTCAGTCTAGCGGCCTCTTTTCCCTGATCCAGAGTTAAGTCAAATCCCACCTTACCTAGGGGCATAGCCATAGTGCCATCAGCATTTTGCGCGATGTGGCCAGATACGTAGACATGATTACCGCTAACTTTAACCAATAACAGGGGATGCTCTACGCCCTCTGGGATCTGAATTGGGCTAGGTAATGACAGCCCCATTTCGGCCATCTTACGCTCGATTATTGACATTTAATTATTTCCGTCGGTTGTTAGTTAGAAGTATGTATTATAAAGCAGAATCTAAAGTTTGATTTCGTAACGACTCCTATTTTCAAGAACCAGTTCCCATGATTGTTTTTGAAATAATCCAGAGAATCCGTATTTCTTGATCAGAGCAGATAAATTTTTTTCTCCATTGCTTTGCAACATTTTCTTGGGCCAAATTCTAGAATGTTGGCTCGATTATATCTGGTCATTTCCTGTCCGTTTTACTGTCATGTCGCAGCTAGTAGGGTCGCTAACTAAAATAGTAGGACAAGGCAAGTTACCTATAAAGACCGGTTTTATTTTCGCTTCGGCTGCTAACATCAATCGAGGGATCGATAATTGTAATGGCACCGAGGCGTGGCATGTCAGATTCCATGCAGCTAAAAAATCACGAACAGATTAACTGAAGGACTATTATGATGACCGATAACAGTTTTGTTTTGAACTCTGATTACCGCAGTGTATTGGATGCCGCGGATCGTTATGCTCGGGAAATATTACATCCGCTTTGGCAAAAAATGGACGCTGAAGACTGGTATCCAGAGCACATGATGCCGAAATTGGGTAGTGATGGTTGGCTGGGCATCACCGTGCCGGAGAAACAGGGCGGAGCGGGGATGGACTTTATGTCTCAGTGTCTGGTAACTCAAGCTTTCCACCGATGGAATCACAGTATTGGAGCGATTGTCGGTGCTCACGATAACCTGTGCCTGAATAACATTTTACGCAATGCGAGTCCGAGTGCCAGTGCCGCTTATATCCCGGATATGATTGCTGGCACAAAGGTAGGAGCGCTGGGGATGACTGAGCCCGGCGCTGGGTCGGATGCGATTGGCAGTATGGCCACCACGGCGCGTCGTGAGGGTGATAAATACATTCTTAATGGCACTAAGATTTTTTGTTCCAATGGGCCGTTTGCAGATGTGGTGTTGGCATATGCTAAAACCGCTAAGGAAAGAGGCGCTCATGGTGTTTCGGCCTTTATTGTCGATGCTAATGCTCCTGGATTTTCCGTAGCGCAGAATCTGCCAAAAATGGGCTGGAGAGGCCAGCACACGGGAGAGGTGGTGTTTGATGAATGTGAAGTACCGGTAGCAAATTTAATAGGTGAGGAAGATAATGGAATCGCAGTAATGATGAGCGGCCTAGATTTGGAACGTATTCTCTGCTCGTTTCAATGCTTGGGTATGGCAGAGCGTGCGTTAGAGCTGTCGCTGGAGTATGCAAAGGATCGCGTGCAGTTTGGGAAGCCGATCGCTACCTTTCAGATGGTGCAGGATATGCTCGCTAGTATGTATACTACCGTCGAGTCTATGAGATTAATGTGTTATCGAGGGGCGTCTTTTTGTAATGATTTGGAGCAGGGTGGTGGCGGTCGTGGTGAGGCACATAAGGTTTCTGCAGCAACTTTTTTGCACTGTGGAGAAGGGGTAAAAGATGTGACTGACAAGGCAATGCAGATTTGGGGTGGTTACGGTTACATTACCGAGTCAGAAATCAATTATTTGTTCCGTGGGGCTCGCTTAATGACAATTGGTGGTGGAACCGTTCAGATACGTAAGATAATTATTGCCCAAGAGTTGCTACAGTATACTGGTTAAAAAATGGGAAGAAAATCTTATGAAGCATATCGGAATAGTTGGTACTAGCTCAGAGGGGGCTGCGCTATGTTATGCGACTATTTGTCAGGAAGCTGCTGAAATATTAGGTAGCTTTCGTCATCCGGAGACAACGTTGCATACAGCTCCTCTCGAAAACTACATGAAACATTTTGTTGATGACAACAATATAAATTGGCTTTCGGCGGGAACGGTATTAGCCGACTCAGTGAATAAGCTTAAGATGATTGGGGCAGATTTCATAATTTGCTCTGACAATGCGATGCACCATAGTATTGATCTGCTGCGTGATAGGCTATCCCTGCCCTGTGTGCATATATGTGAAGTCACGGTGAAAGCAGCTAAAGCGCGAGGCATGGAGAAACTTCTTATTTTAGGCGCAAGTTCAACTATGAAAGGTTCTATTTACAGGCGCGTGCTGAATATAGAGGGCCTCAAATACGTTACCCCTAATGAAGAAGAAATGCTACAAATCGATAAACTTATATGGGATGAACTGTTCACTGGCCGTATAGAGGAGCGCTCCGTTTTATATTTTCAGCAGGTTATTCAGAAATACAAGGATCAAGGATGTGATGGTGTTATTCTTGGATGTACTGAACTCCCCCTGTTGCTAAACGATAAAAACTCCCCGTTACCATGCTTAGATTCGACTCGTCTATTGGCAAGAGAGGCTATATCTGTTGCCTTGTCTAATGACCCGCTCAATATTTAGTGTTAAAGAAAACTCCAATTCTGGCTGCAAACTTTCTTTAGATTAGTAGCTGAAAATCCCTCCAAGAATAAAAAGCATTTTTCTAAATTGCATATCTTTATTAGGCAACCTAGGATTATAAATGACTGAGAGGACAACCTTTTTTGACCAGTTATATGTGATCGGCTTTGCTAATTTGTTGTGGTGATTAAGTTCATTATGATTTATCTCTCGGAGGCTAAAAAAATGTTTAAATATCTAAAAATTAATAAAAGGCTTGCAGTCGCGTCGTTAGGCTTGGCTTTTGCACAAGCAGGTACTGTCTTTGCTACACAGCTAGAAGAAATCGTAGTTACTGCAACTAAGCGAGAAACTACTCCCAAAGAAATACCCATGGCTATACAGGCAGTAACAGGTGAGACCATGTCGGCTAAGGGTATTGATAATTTGGATCAGCTAGCATCATTTATCCCCAACTTCCAGGTGGGGGACGGTCTTTTGAGTACTGTGGTTTCTATGCGTGGTATGAGTTCTCAGCCGGAACGTGGGTTTGACCAATCTGTTGGTATGTTTATCGATGGTATTTATAAGCCTCGCTCCCGTCAGTATCGAGCTCCATTTTTGGACGTCAATCGTGCGGAAGTATTGCGTGGGCCACAGGCTGTTTTATTTGGTTTGAACTCGACTGCTGGTGCGGTCAGCATTGTTTCTAACAGCAATCAGCCGGGCGATGATTTCGAAGCGTCAATCAAGGCCAAGCATGAGTTTGAGTATAGCGGAGTGACTGTGGAAGGTATAATTGGTGGCGGTGTTAATGATCAATTAGGCCTACGTCTTGTTGGCAAGTACCGCAAAGATGACAAAGGCCAGACTGAAAATGCCTTTGAAAATGGCAAGGATTATGGTGCGCCGGATGAAACGGTATTACGAGGTACGGCCGTATGGGTGCCCTCTGAAGACACAGCTATAACTCTTAAAGCCGATTATGCAGATTTCAAAGCTGATGGTAATCCTGGTGAAGAAATGTCACCTACACTATTTGGTGGTTATAACGGCAATTTTGAATATCAGCTCGACCACAAAAATAATTGGGAGGATAACGTCGGTTACCCTATGATGTTCGCGTCGGGTGAGCTTGGTCGAGATGATGCAGGTATCGACCAAGAGTCTATGAATGTCTCGTTAACTTTTGAGAAAGCATTTGGTGACGCTACCTTGACAGCCTTGCTTGGGTATTCAGATATGGAATCCAATATGGCCCAGGATGGGGATACTGGACCATTGTTCTACATAGTCAGTGGCTACCAAGAGGACTATGAACAAACGTCTTTTGAGGTGCGTTGGGTTTCTCCTACAGGTGAAACTATAGAGTGGATTGCAGGTGCTTATTATCAAGATAGTAAGTTGTTTAATGGGCAGCCCAATGTAGTTGGTGGTGCATACGATGCCTTTTTTGGCTTCGGTTTTTCTCCTGATGCTCCGATGGCTTATTTGAGTGGTGAGATGGGAGCAGACAGTACCTCAATGTCAGCTTTTGGTGTTTTGACATGGAATATTTCTGACATTCTTAAACTCACGGGTGGGTTGCGTTGGGTTGACGCTGAAACTGATTATTATCGTGGCGATAGTGGCTGTACTACTTTGGATTCGGCACTTCTTCCGCAGGCCACGCTTGAGCAATATTCCAGCTCCTTTTTCTGTTTTGGAGCACCAAATTATGAGGATGGTCGAAGCTCTGTCAATGTTATGCCAGAGCTTGCTGTTCAGTGGGATGCCTCTGATGAACTTATGGTTTATGGCAAGGTGAGTGAGAGTGCAAAGGCTGGTGGATACGGATTCAGCGTTTTGATTGATGAAGGTCCCGACGGTATCCCTTTGGCTGAGTATGACGATGAAACAGCATTGGGTTTTGAAATTGGCGCTAAATATCAAATGGATGCTTATGAGATCAATGTCACAGCATTTCGTACCGAGTTTTCAGATTTGCAAGTCAATAGTTTTGATCCTGTGACGTTTATTGCGTCAATTCAAAATGCTGCTGAAGTAGTGAGTAAAGGCGTTGAAGTTGAAGGTCGTTGGGCTACAACAGATTGGCTGACATTGAGTAGCTCGCTAGCTTACTTAGATTCAGAGTTTGAAGATTTTGATGGCGCACCATGTGGCAGTTTGGAAAACCACCCAGCGTCTGTAACCATTGCTGGGGCTTGTGATCTAAGCGGGGTTACTACTGCTTATTCTCCAGAATGGGCGGGCTCATTAAATGCTGATTGGAATATGCCTCTAGGCAATGGTTTGGTTTTGGCTGGCGGTATTTCTCTGAATTACAGTGATGAATATTTTACTGACTCCGATTTAACCAGGGAGTTTAAACAGGATTCCTATACTATGGTTGATGCGCGAATTGGAATTGAATCTGACGATGGTAAGTGGTCGGTAGTCCTGATTGGAAATAATTTAACAGATGAAATTGTTATTAATCAAACATCACTTTACTTTACTCAAAATGCTTTCTTGAAGTCAGCACGAACTCTGGCACTTCAGGGTACGTATCGTTTCGGCGACTGAGGCATGAAGTCTACTGAGATTATCTAGTCAGGCTGGTATAAGGATGGCGACACTTTGGTGTCGTCATTTTTATATTTAAAATTTGAGAGAGTTCGAAATCTTGCTGTTTTTTTACAGCGAATAGACATCGGATCTCGGCTTGATGACATAAATTTTTCCAAGCAACGTATTTTAGTCTAAATTGCTTTGACTATCGGTTTTGGTACATATTGAGGTCGAAAATACTGGAGGTTACATTGAATAAATCTCTGTTCTATCGTGCGATGCTGGTCCCTAGTGTGGTTTGGCTTTCTGTTTTGTTTGGTGCTGCTGCCGCTACAGGGCGTGAAGTAGTTGAATTTTTAACTCCCGCTGGAGCCTGGGGTGGAATTGTCACGATAATGATGATTGCACTGATATTCGCGGTGACATTTTTTTTGTGTTTTGAGTTATCTCGCCTCTTCAAAGCCTATGATTATCAGCGCCTTAGCATTCAGCTCTTGGGAAAGTTTTGGCCTGCCTATGAAGTAATAATCCTGATTGCAATGATTGCGTCGCTTGCAATCATCTCATCGGCGTCAGGAGAGCTACTTCACATACAGTTTGAGCTGCCGACGCTGTGGGGCGTTGTCGGTATGCTAATGATAATTATCGCGTTTACTTATTATGGGCGAGTGTTTGTTGAAAAAACCATGGCGTTGACGTCTGCGGCACTTTTTATAGCATTCGTTTATATAGGCTTTCGAGTGGCCGGGAATGATGATTTAGCTGTGGGAGAAGTTTTCGCCAATAGCGAGGTCCATTTTGGCGGAGTAGAGAAAGGTCTGGTCTATGCGTTTGTAAATATGGCATTCATTCCGCTGATATTATATGCCGGTAGAGATATTCGCTCCCGTGGTGAATCGGCGATTGGAGCTATATGCGCGGGTATTACTGGCACTTTGCCATTATTTTTCTTACACGCAATATTCAGCGCTAGTGACCCGGAAATTCTGGATGTTGAGATGCCTATCTTTTGGTTACTTCAGCGAATATCGGCTGACTGGTTTGTTGATCTCTATGTGGTGGTTGTTTTTTTCATGATTGTGCAGACCGGTGTTGCCATGATGCAAGGTTTTCTTGAGCGAGTGGCTGGCTGGTACAGCAAGTATCACAATAAATCCATGTCGCCATTAAAACAATCAATGTTAGCTTTTATAACCGTTTTCATAAGCCTTTTACTCTCGACTGTGGGGTTTGTTGAGCTTGTTAAGAATGTGTATTGGGTGTTGTTTTATGGCTTTATTTTAACCTTCTTAATTCCTTTGGTTACAGTCGGTGTTTATAAGGTTTATAGACACGGCGGTAGCCATTAAATGGATAGCAGGAGCATGCAATTCGATGGGTTTTTGACTAGCAGAAAACCGATTTTATCGGCCCATAATGAAATCACAGTGACGACTTTACTTCGCAACGGAGTATCACCCTTCGCAAGCGCAAAACCCATATTTTGTAACTCTGTTTGGTTTCTTTAAAGCGAGGGTTTCGCCAATATGACAGAGAACGCAACCTATAAAGACCGGTTTGCTGCAGATTTGATTGTTAGCATTATCTAAAGTTGATTGTCAGGTCCGACGAGCGATGTTCGGTTAATCGAGTATCAGGTATTGCAAAATCAACTTTGGCCGGTTCAGGCTCATTAAATAAGTTAGCTGGCCTTTCTTTCGCAGAAGCCTATGGATTACATCCTTGGTTTCTAAAGATCCATGAAACAGTGGAACATAGTTTATGAAACTGGCTGATATCTCCCTTAATGATAAATATGTGCAGTCCTCAGGACGGATTTTCTTAACCGGAACTCAGGCGCTGTTGCGGTTGGCTCTGGATCAGAAAAGGCGCGATGAGGTTGCGGGTTTGAATACGGCCGGTTATATCTCAGGCTACCGCGGCTCACCCATGCATGTGCTGGATATGCAGTACTGGCGGGTACAGGGTGTAATGCTTGATCACAATATAAAGTTTACGCCTGCTATTAACGAGGATCTTGCAGCAACCCAGATAAGCGGTTCGCAGCAAGCAGGTCTCTATGGTGACGCTGAGGTTGACGGTGTTTTCAGCTTCTGGTACGGAAAAGGGCCGGGTCTAGATCGCAGTATCGATGCGATGCGCCACGGGGCGTTGAGGGGTGCTGCACCAAAAGGTGGTGTATTAGCTCTTACGGGTGATGATCATGGCCAGCGTTCAACCACTTCCACCGCTCACTGTGAGGTGTTGTATGAAGATTTGATGATGCCTGTACTGTATCCGGCCAATGTGCAGGAGGTGCTGGATCTGGGGCTGCATGGAATAGCCTTATCGCGTTTCTCCGGTCTTTGGGTTGGCTTTAAGATGGTGTTTGAAACCATCGATAACAGTGTGACCATTAAGGTGGGCGATGATCGTGCGGTACCAGTCATCCCCAATTATGATTTTGGTGAGAATACTCCAGAAATCCGTGACGGCAAGGGAGAGTTGTGGATGGCGGCGGAAGCTCGCACCCGGCGCATACGTCTACCTGCCGCCATTGCTTACGCGCGGGCCAACAGGCTCAACTATTGCTCTCACGGTAGTGATGAGCCGCGTTTTGGCATAGTTTCCGCCGGCAAGGCCTGGACAGATATATTGCAGGCGTTACATGATCTGGGTATCGACGAGCAGCGCGCGGCCGAATTAGGTATTGTAGTTTACAAGGTCGGAATGATTTACCCTCACGACTTGGAAGGTTACCGCGATTTCTGTAATGGTTTGGATGAAGTGCTGGTGGTGGAAGAAAAACGCCAGCAAATGGAGGGCGCGGTCAAGGATGCTTGTTACGGCTTGCCTGAAGAAGATCGTCCTAACGTCGTTGGTCGCTACGATGAAAGAGGAGATATTCTGGTCGATGAGCTAGGTGAAATGACGCCGGAAAAAGCTGCGGCTGTAATTGCCCAGCGCATTGCTTATTTCTATAAGGAGTCCTCGGTTCATGCACGCTTGCAGAACGTCACTGATAGTGCGGAAAAAATGCAGGCCATACCGGCACTTCCCATAAACCGTATGCCCTATTTCTGTTCGGGCTGCCCGCATAACTTGTCGACTAAGACCCCGGATGGGAGTCGTGCCCAAGGTGGTGTGGGTTGCCACGGCATGGCGCTCTACATGGAGCGCGGTGTGGTCAACTGGACTCAAATGGGCGGTGAAGGCGCTAACTGGATTGGTGAATCCCAATTTGTCAAAGAGGGCCATATTTTCCAGATTATGGGTGATGGCACCTATTACCACTCCGGTTCATTGGCTATTCGGGCGGCGGTTGCTTCAGAAACGGCTATCACCTTCAAGATTTTATTTAACGATGCTGTTGCTATGACTGGAGGTCAGCCTGTCGATGGTCCCCTGTCTGTGCCCATGGTTGCCCGACAGGTTTATGAGGAAGGAGTGCGTCGTATCACGGTGTTAAGTGATGAACCTGAGAAATTCACTAAGGACTCAAATTTCCCATCAATAGTGACAGTCGATCATCGGCGTGAACTGGATCGTATTCAGAAGGAGCTGCGTGAATACAAGGGTGTATCTGTGTTGATTTACGATCAAACCTGCGCAGCTGAGAAGCGTCGCCGTCGCAAGAAAGGCCTGATGGTTGACCCAGGCAAGCGGATCTTTATTAATGATCGCGTGTGTGAAGGTTGTGGGGATTGCAGTGAGCAGTCCAACTGTCTATCAGTCATTCCTAAGAAAACCCAATTTGGGACCAAGCGCGAGATTGAGCAGTCCAGCTGTAATAAGGATTTTTCATGTGTGGAAGGTTTCTGTCCCAGCTTTGTGAGCGTCGTAGGTGGCAAGGTGCGCAAAGGTTTGGGTACGGAATCTGGTAATCAGGGTATGCAGGCTGAGCTGCCCGAGCCAGCCCTGGCGATGATTGCGCATGAGTCCACCTATAATATTATGATTGCTGGTGTAGGCGGTACTGGTGTCGTTACAGTCGGCGCTCTAATTAGCATGGCGGCTCATCTCGAAGGCAAGACTGCTTCAGTAGTGGATCAGCTGGGTATGGCGCAGAAAGGTGGTGCCGTGATTAGTCACTTGCGTATCGCCAATCGAGCGCATGATATTCGTGCGGCGCGCGTCAACCAGTGTTCGGCGGATCTATTGCTGGGTTGTGATAGTTTGGTTGCGTCAACAGCAGAGCCTTTAGCCAGCGTTAAAAAAGGGTATACCTATGCGCTGATTAACTCCAATGAGGCTATCACCGGTGACTTTGCCCGTAACTCAGACCTTCAGTTCCCTGCGGAGATAATCGAACAGCGTATTACATCCATTGCCGGCGCAGATAAGACCGATATCATCGATGCCACGAAGTTGGCGAAAAAACTATTGGGCGACGCCATCGGCAGTAACCTGTTTTTGGTAGGCTATGCCTTTCAGAAAGGACTGCTACCTGTTAGCAAAACTGCCCTAATGCGAGCTATTGAACTCAACGGCGTTCAAATTGACTGGAACAAGCAGGCTTTCGAGTTGGGTCGTTATGCCGTTTTTGATATGGGCGCGGTGGAAGCCTTATTGCCTGCCGCAGACGACGCCGAGGAAGACAAGTCGCTAGACGAAATGATTGCAGGTTTTGAGAAGGAACTAATTGCTTATCAGAACCAGAGCTATGCCTTGCGCTATCGCGCGATGGTCAATAAGACTCGAGCTGCAGAGCAGGGTGTGGATGAACACTCGGTGGCACTGACTACTGCGGTGATACGGTATGGCTACAAACTAATGGCTTACAAGGATGAGTATGAAATCGCTCGTCTCTATACAGATAAGGCCTTCAAGCAAAAACTGGAAGAGAACTTTGAAGGAGATTACCACTTGCGGTTCCACTTGGCGCCACCGCTACTCAGCCGTCGCGATAAGCATACCGGGCTGCTGAAAAAAATCACTTTTGGTCCCTGGATGATGAAAGCTTTTTCTTTATTAGCTAGGTTTAAAGGCTTGCGCGGCACTGCCCTAGATATATTTGGTATAACACAAGAGCGCAAACAGGAGCGCGCCTTGATTACTGATTATGAAGATTGGATCGAGCGTATGACGAGAGAGCTGACTAGTGGAAACCTAAATACCGCTGTGGAAATCTCGTCACTGCCGGAAATGATTCGTGGTTATGGCCACGTAAAGCAGAAAAATATGGTAGAAGTTAAGGCGCATAAGGAAGCATTGATGAAGCTCTGGGAGGGTGATGGAATCACGGCGGTGAATATCATTGAACCTAGCGGATAGAACAGTTATTACTTGTAATTTGCGCAGGTTAGATAATTCAATAGTGGTCGTCCAGAAATGGCAGTATCAGTTTCGCACCAGACTTGATCGTTCATAAAGTGACAGCTACAAAAGTTTAGAATTTTGGTTTATTCAAAATTTTTCGATCACATTAGCTACGCAATGTATTACTACAGCTTCAGCGATTATTCATCATCTTCAGGGTGCCGTCGACATTTGACCAGACACGTGAATATCTTTAGTAAATGCTCTAATCAAGAATAATGGTGTCTGAGTACCCTCTGCGATTGGAATGGACTCAGGCTGTTTGCGCATAATTTTTTTACTTAACTTTCGGTTGATGACTGAAAAAGGTGCATGAATTGAAGGTGTTGCTAGCGGTTAAAAACATATAATTTCGATGCCCAATAATAGTTATTTTAATTCGACTTTAGCCCCGTTGCCAATCTGTAATCGGTAGTTACGCTTTGGGTAATAACATATAGCCGGATTAGTATAGACAAATAACGTGTGACCTCAGGAGATTTGATATGCAAGATAATTCGCATTTGAATACGGACGACTGGCCGGAAATTCGTAAACTAAAAGTGAGTAATAAGATCGGCTGGATGTATTTCGCCGAGTTGGCCAAAAGTGTTATGGATGATTTGGGTGATGAAAGAGGCGCTGAGTTGATCGAGTCATGGGCTGCAAAAGTGGCGGTGGAAAAAATTGTTCCCGCAATGAAAGATATGGGTATGGATGGCAAGGACTTTATGGAGGTAGGCGCTTATTTCCAGATGGCCACCAATGCCATTGGCTACAAAACTGAACTCAACCGCAAAGATAATGGTGATGTTAGCTTCAAGTTGCATCGAGACTGTATCTGGTTTCCAGGTAATGAAAAGGAGATCCGCCCGGCGTTGTGTCAGGCTCTCTGTAACTGTGAGCGAACTGTGGCAACTACGCTTAACTCCGATGTGGAGGTTGAATTGGTGCAAAATATTGCCAAGGGCGATGATGTTTGCGAGTTAATTTTTTCAAGTAAAGGTTAACGTCTTGTGACGGTTTATAAGTATTAGGAGTTTCAATAGTGGATCTGAATATAAAGAATAAAGTTGCCATTGTAACCGGTGCTGCATCGCAAAAAGGCATTGGTAATGCGGTCGCTAAGGCGTTGGCAGCCGAAGGTGCGAATGTCGTTGTGACAGATATTGTGGAAGAGGGCGTTCAGGCGTTGGCAGCAGAGCTGCGGGACAGTGGGGTAAAGGCTATGGCCGTTAAGGCCGACCAGAGCAGTATGGCTGAAGTTAAAGCCGCTGTTTCGCTAATCAAGGCTGAAATGGGCAGCGTTGATATTTTGGTAAACTGTGCGGCATTAACTAACAATTACGGCACCATGGCCAAGATGACCGAAGAGAAGTGGAATTTCGAGATAGGAGTGAACTTAAATGGTGCATTCTATTGGGTAAACCAAGTGCTTCCTTTGATGAAGGAAGGGTATTGGGGGCGTATTGTTAATATTTCTTCTGTTGCGGGTAATTTCGGTACCACTGGCTTGCCCTGTTATGCCGTGACCAAGGGTGCAATGCATGCCATGACCAAACAGATTGCACGTGAAAATGCCAAGGCCGGTATCACGGCAAATTGTCTGGTATTGGGCGTCATTGCTACTGAAATATATGAGCGTGGCGGTATTGACCAGCCCACAGTTGACCGTCTAATCGACCACATTCCCATGAAGCGAATGGGTAAGTCGAGTGAAATTGGTGATATGACTACTTTCTTATGCTCTGAACAAGCGAGCTATACCACAGGCGCTATAATTCCTGTTGATGGTGCGTTTAGTGTCAGTATCTAGGGAGCTTAATATGTTCGAGCAAGTTATCATTGAAAAGTGTCAGGGCTACGCCAAAGTTATTATGAACCGGCCTGAGGCCAAAAATGCCATCACTCCCCTGTTGATGAATGAGTTGATTGAGGCGTTTGGGCAGCTGAATCAGGACGACAGCATTAAAGCATTGTTTCTACTCGGATCCGGAAAGGATTTTTGTGCGGGTATGGACTTGAAGTACGCGCTGGATAACTTACAAAATAGTCCTGAACGTTTGCTTGAAGACCTTATTCCATTGGGCTCGCAGCTCGATGATTTGATTGAGGCTATGGCGAAGCCAGTAATATCCGTGGTTCAGGGAAATGCAATTGCCGGTGGTTTTATCCTATCGTATTTTTGTGACTTAACGATTGCTGCAGAGAGCGCAACCTTTGGTGATGCTCATGCCAAGTGGGGTTTTGTTCCTGGGTGGCAGGAGCCGCAGAGACTGGCTCGCTCAATTGGGATCAGAAAAGCGAAAGAATTTTTCCTAACTGGCGAATTTATATCTGCCAGTCAGGCGAAAGAGTTAGGTCTGATATGGAAGCTTGTGCCGGACGATCAGTTAACTCAGACTATAGACAAGTGGGGGGCTAAGTTCTCTAAGATGAGTATCACCTCTCTTGGTATGATGAAGCAGCAGTTAGCCACCGTGCAAAAATCGGAGTGGGGGATGCTGATTCACTACGATACACTGATGCGTAAGGATTTGACCGGCGGATTTTGCACCAATGAAGCGGCTGATCGATTGAAAAGCTTTCGGCAATAGTCGCCATAAGACTATTGAGACGGGTACTACCCAACCCTTTGCTGAACCACATATCGAACGCCCTTCGATATGTGGTGTATGTCGCAATATAATTTTGATTTTGGCTCTTAAGACCTAACGAATGTTAAAGGTTTTTAGATCCTCGTCTCGTTGACTTACAGTCTAAAGGTAAAGAGTTTGAATTACCTTGCTCTTTGCATTGTAGATTCTCAGTCTGGCTTCATTGTAAAAAAGGTTATAAACTCCCACCATGGAAATGCGTTACAGTAGCAATTTCGTTCTCCAGACTGCAATTAAGGAATTGCGGTCTTATGACGTCGACATGGAAGCGCTATTCAATAAAGAGGGCTTGAAGTTACCAACGGATTCAGACAATGTCGATCGGGTTTCCGTTATAACGGTTACTCGATTCATTCAGGTTGTGCTGAAGGCCACTGGCGATCCTTGCTTTGGGCTTAACTTTTCTAAATTTATTCATCCGACGACTTTCAGTAATTTGGGTATCGCGTTATTGTCCAGTTCGACTCTCAGAGATTTCTGTGAACGGCTGGCTCTCTATTATGAGTTTATCGCCACTAATTATGCCATCACGTTTGAGGAGAGTGGGGAGTTGGCGTGGCTTGAAATCAAACCACAAGTGGATGATTTCGATCCCATGGTGTCGCGTGTATTTGTCGATGCTATTCTTGTCTTTGTAATAAAATTTGTTCGCTATATGTTCGACGAGGATTATACTCCTCCGAAGGTTCAGATAGTGGCAAATGAGGTTGAGGGTACCAAAGATAAGTATGTTGAATGTTTTGGGAGATATATAACTTTCTCTGCCGACAAGAATGCATTGTATTTTTATTCTAAGGAGTTGGACCTGCCTTTACCTGCCAGCAATCCTGAGTTGTCAAAGTCCAATGAACTCAAGGTGGTACAGTACCTCGCTAAAATGAGAGATGACGACCTTTCATCAAAGGTGTTCGGCGTCCTTCTGGCAACGCTACCTTTTGGTAATGTCAATAAGGAAGATATCGCCTCAAAGTTTGCAATGAGCTTGAAAGCATTTCACAACAACTTGGAGCGATCGGGAACCAGTTACCAGAAACTACTAGATGATGCTCGGCAACAGTTGGCCCAGATATATTTAGAGGAAGGTAAGTCGGTTACGGATGTGGCATATCTACTAGGTTACAGCGATAGTAGTAATTTCACTCGAGCCTACAAACGTTGGACTGGTAAGCCGCCGTCGAATAGTCGGTGATAATCTATAGGCTGGGTTGAGTCAAAAATTTAACTCGTTTTTGGTACCACAAAGCGCTAAAAGCTGACATTTGAGTCTTAGTCCTGAGACTAGAGTCGCAGAACAATCTATCAACCACGAACCACGAACCACGAACCACGAACCACGAATCACGAATCACGAACCACGAACCACGAACCACGAACCACGAACCACGAACCACGAACCACGAACCACGAATCACGAATCACGAACCACGAACCACGAACTAGCTATTTTTATCACCACCTCTTAGTTGATCCAAAAGTGACCTCTAAATCGACCTAATCTGACAAACCTTTTTAGGGTGAAAGAGTAATAATAAATAAAATTGAGAGAGAAAACAGAGCGACCATTATCTCTCGTTTATTTATTAGTAGTTCTGGCTTCAGTCGGCGGCAAGCTTCGGCCCCACGATTGTCATAATAAATGAGTTGTTGTCGTTTACCATATTTTCCGGATCTAAGAGAAGGCTTTTAGTCACCTCACACAATATAGTTCGCAACCCGAGGATGGCAGACTCACACATTATGAGTTCCAATTTGATGAGATGAGCAATGTATCAAACATCCTTCAGGATCTTATGATTTTGATCGTTGCCAGTAGGTTCAAAGAGCTATGTTTGACATTTCATTTTTTACTGTAGGAGAAAGGTTATGAGCAAAGGTTTAGCTATTGTTGGTATCGCTGAAGTACCGACCAAGCGCGACCCGCAGCGCACCCGGTGGGATATTCTACTGGATGTCTGTATGGGAGCTGTGCGCGATGCAGGTATTGACAAGAACGAGATCAATGCTGTGGTCTCGCCCAACCCCATGGCGCAGCCGGAAATGCAGAACGATATGGCACTTGGTAAGGTTCCTGAGGTGCTCGGGCTGAAAGGCTGTCGTGATATCTGTATCACCAACGCCGGTGGTGCCTCCAGTACCAATTGTTTGCGTCTTGCCCAGCAGCTTATTGATAGTGGTCAGGCTAACTTCGTGCTGATTCCGCACACCACTGTACAATCCGATATCCCGCCGGCGGACTTGATCAATTTCTTCGCCACCGCACCGCTCGATAAGCAGTGGGAATATCCCTTCGGTGTGACTTTTAACGGTTCCATGGGTTTGATCACCAACCGTTATATGTACGAAACCGGCGCTACCAAAGAGCAGATTGCGGCTGTCACAGTAGCACTGCGTGCCTGGGCGGCGATGGATCCCATGTCTATTTTCTATGGCAAGCCCATTCACCTGGATGATGTTTTGAACTCTCGCGAAGTCAGCTCTCCATTGCACGCCAAGGAGTGTAATCTTCTGGCCGACGGTGGTGGGGCATTGGTAGTCACCTCTCACGAAATTGCTAAAAAGATGGGGAGCGGCCGCCACGCCTACAAGCTCGGTCACGGTACCCGCTTTATGAGTGCCACGCCTTTTGTGCGCGACGACCTGTTCCACCGTGAATCCTACCGTGCTTCCAGTCAGGACGCGCTGAAGCAGGCCGGTATGACCATCGGGAATATAGACTTGCGACAAATCTACGGTGCCTACCCCTATACCCAGTGTTCCGCGCTGGAGGGCTACGGTTCGGTCAGGGAAAACGAAGGCGCCATTGCCTGGGCCGAAGGCCGATGTGGTCCCGGTGGTGATCTGCCCTGTACCACAATGGGGGATGCCACCGGTCGTGGTCATACGGGTTCTGGTGTCAGTATGGCCTTCTATATCGACACTGTACGTCAAATCCGCGGCGAAGCGGGCGATCGCCAGATTGAAAGCTGCAGTAACGTTATTCTCACCACGTCCGGTGGATCGGTAATGAACACCTGTACAACCGTATTCGGGAGTGAACCACGATGAGCGAGTATAAGAAACCTTTACCCGTTATCCAGTCCTACAGTAAAGCGTTCTGGGAAGGTACCAAAGCCGGCAAGTTATTAGTTCAGCAGTGTCAGGATTGCAATGCCTATATGAGCTATCCGCGTCAGTTCTGCACCGAGTGCTGGTCTGACAATATGGGCTGGAAAGAGTCGAGTGGTCAGGCCAATGTGTTCTCTTTCTCAGTGACCTATGAAGGTGTTGAACCCATGTTCGAGGACGATTTACCAATTGTACTGGCCTGGGTGGATTTACCAGAAGGGGTGCGTATGAACACCAGTCTTATTGGTTGTGACCCTAAGGATATTGAAATCGGCATGGAGGTCGAAGTGGTATTCAAGACTGTTACCAATGAGATCACTATCCCCCATTTCACTCCGGTGAAAAAAGTGTGATGTTTCTCCCCGGTGTGTAGGGAGTTTCCTGTACGCGTTAATTGGGTTGATAGCGTTAGTACTATGGGCTAAATGGTGGCGAAGCCCTCATTATATTTAATGTTTGGAGTTTGATATGTCCGGTTTTAATAAAGTCATTGATTGCTACGAAGAGGCTTTGAGTGGTCTCGAAGATGGAATGACAATTATTGCGGGTGGATTTGGTGCTTGCGGAGTGCCGGAGAATCTGATTACCGAAGTCAAGAATCTTGGTGTAAGAGACCTAACTGTAGTTTCCAATAATTGCGGTTCTGACGATCTGGGCTTAGCTGTGTTACTGGAAGAGAAGCAGATTAAAAAAATGGTGGCTTCCTATGTGGGAGAAAATCGTCTGTTTGAGCAGCAGATGATGGAAGGAGAGATCGAAGTTGAGTTGACACCTCAGGGCACACTGGCTGAGAAATTACGTGCTGGCGGTGCGGGCATTCCGGCTTTTTACACTGCCACCGGTTACAACACTCTGGTGGGGAATGGCAAAGATGTACGCGAATTTAACGACCGCAAGTACATTCTCGAAGAGTCCATTATCGGTGATTTTGCTATTGTCAAAGCCTGGAAGGCCGATACCTACGGTAATCTGGTTTATCGCCACACGGCGCGAAATTTCAATCCCATGGCCGCCACAGCGGGCATAGTTACTGTGGTGGAAGTGGAAGAGATCGTTGAGCCCGGTGATTTAAATCCTAATGAGATCCACACTCCTGGTATTTATGTAGATCGTCTGATCAAGGGCACCTTTAAAAAGCACATAGAACAACGCACTGTTCGTGAAGGTTAAGGGAGAAATCATTATGTCATTATCACGAGATCAGCTGGCCATGAGAGTGGCACAAGAACTAAGCGACGGCTACTACGTCAATCTGGGAATCGGTATACCCACCCTAGTGGCAAACTTTGTGCCTAAGAACATGAAGGTGATGTTGCAGTCAGAAAACGGCCTGCTGGGTATGGGCCCTTTTCCTACCGAGGATGAAATTGATGCAGATTTGATCAATGCCGGGAAGCAAACCGTTACGATGGTTCCTGGTGCGAGCCTGTTTTCCTCAGCTGATAGCTTTGCCATGATCCGTGGTGGACATGTGGATCTAACCGTACTGGGCGCCTTTGAAGTGGATGTGCAGGGTAATATCGCCTCATATATGATTCCAGGCAAGCTGATTAAAGGCATGGGCGGCGCAATGGATCTGGTCGCCGGTGCTGACAATATTATCGTCACCATGACTCACGCCTCTAAGCACGGCGAGTCAAAATTACTACAGAAATGCAATCTACCGCTGACCGGCGCCGAATGTATTAAAAAAGTGGTCACCGATCTGGCTTATCTCGAAATTTCCGAGGGCAAATTCTGGCTTAAAGAACGAGCACCGGGCGTCAGTGTCGACGAGATAGTCAAACTGACGGCGGGTGAGCTGGTGGTGCCGGAGGTGGTGCCGGAGATGGAATTTTGATTTTACTGCCAACCGCTTGTAGGAGCCTCAATAAGACAATTTCTTGCGATATGCAGGTTAGGCTAATTGCTTTAATAAGTGTTTATAAATTCCCTCAGGAGACAAAACCATGACACAGCGTGAAGTTGTAGTAGTAAGCGGTGTGCGCACCGCCATTGCCAATTTTGGCGGCAGCCTGAAAGATATTTCCCCCACAGAACTGGCCGGACAGGTTGTAGCCGAAGCGGTTAAACGCTCCGGTATCAGCACTGAGGAGATCGGCCACTGCGTTATTGGCAACGTCATGCACTCCGATCGTCGCGATATGTATATGAGTCGTGTGGCAGCGCTTAAGGGTGGCCTGCCGGAGCAGACGCCAGCGGTCACAGTCAACCGACTCTGCGGTTCCGGCTTGCAGTCTATCATTTCAGCGGCACAGTTGATTCTGTTGGGCGACTGCGATACTGCTGTGGCAGGCGGTGCCGAATCCATGAGCCGCGCGCCTTACTGGCTGCCGAAAGCTCGTTTCGGTGCACGTATGGGCGATGCCACCATGGTCGACCCCATGACCGGTGCGTTAACCTGTCCTATCGGAGATACCCACATGGGTGTGACTGCAGAAAATATTGCCGAGAAGTGGGGCATTACCCGCGAAGTGCAAGACGCCTTGGCGGTGGAAAGTCACAACCGCGCCGAGCGCGCGATCAAGAAGAATCGCTTTGAGGGCCAGATCCTTCCCATCGAGCTCAAGACCCGAAAAAGCGTACAGGTTTTCGAGCAGGACGAGCATGTGCGTATGGGTGCTGACATTGAAGGTTTTGCCAAGATGCGTCCCGCTTTTAAGAAAAATGGCACCGTCACCGCGGCCAACGCCTCCGGTATCAACGATGCGGCTGCGGCGCTGGTGCTGATGGAAAAGAGTGCTGCCGAAGCCAAGGGCTTAACGCCGATGGCTAAGATGGTGAGCTACAGTTTTGCTGGGGTAGAGCCCAAGTATATGGGTATTGGACCGGTACCTGCCGTCAAACAGCTGCTGGACAAAGAGGGACTAAGCGTTGCCGATATCGATGTTTGGGAACTCAACGAAGCTTTTGCCGCCCAGGCCATTGCGGTGTGTCGTGATCTGCAATTGCCGATGGGGAAAGTTAACCCCAATGGTTCCGGTATTTCACTGGGGCACCCGATTGGTGCTACCGGTTCACTGATTACCGTTAAGGCGTTGTACGAACTGCAGCGCACTGGCGGTAAGTATGCTGTGGTGACTATGTGTATTGGTGGTGGGCAGGGAATTGCTGCGCTTTTTGAGAAAGTATAGTTAATGCTTACCTATTGACTCAAATAAAAAGTATGAAGATCGGATTAGATAGATAGTGGGAGTTTTTCTTTTTGATGGAAAAATATTGTTTTGTCTACCTAGTCAGCACCCACCGTTAAACCGCAGGCGGGGACCTCGATTGCGTTTTTCGGCGCCGGCACTGATTTAATATTAATGAGACTCACCACGAAATTGATCGTTAGTGGCATCACTACAATTATATTTACCCAAATAGTTATTTGGGCTATATGCTACCAGGTGCATTTGTAGAACAGACGGCATAAATCTCGGATATCTCGTCAAGCTAGTGTACTAAAGACGTGGAAAGTTAAATTTTCCTTTTAGGTTGTTATTAACATAAGTTAATTTGACGTAAGTTTTAAGCTTACAGTCAAAATAGTTATAACATGTTATACCTATTGTATTTGGTTCTAGATGGATTATTCAATGTAACAAAGAATGTAACAAAAGCTGGTTAACTAACTCAGTAAACGTATATTAATCAATAGGTTACTGTCTAAGTTCAATTCCCGCCGCCTCCACCAAACCTAGGTAACC